>Ga0310695_10003825_pt1 | contig 28780 bp, 9 predicted proteins | sample RumenRJG_04DNA_FD_203882 | JGI IMG/M metagenome (GOLD analysis project Ga0310695, IMG submission 203882) | Bovine rumen microbial communities from Lethbridge, Alberta, Canada - RJG_04 (v2) (version 2) | ecosystem: Host-associated > Mammals > Digestive system > Stomach > Rumen | place: Canada... | reverse complement strand
GAGCGGCATGGGCTCAGCATCCTTCTTAATGCCGGCGGCGAAGTCGAGCCACGGCGACATATCGTAGAAGTGGTTGAAGAAGCTCCACACACGGGCCTCACAGGCACGACGGCCGCCAAAGTCGGGAGCAGCGAAGACGTCGCAGAACGAGAAGTCCTGATCTTTTCCTGTGAACCACCCCATCTCGCGGGCATACTTGATCATCGTCTTCGAGAACATCACGTTCTGCTTGTCCTTCTGGTTGAAGGTGCGGATGCGGCTCTGGTTGGCATGGGCACAGATGGCATCATCGGGAATACGAAGGGCCACCCAGACGACATTCTTCGAACCGGGTCCGCGACCCATCATCTCCATGATCCACGCCTCGTTGGGGTCGCAGATGGTGAACGTCTCGCCTTCCGAGCAGTAGCCGTAGGTCTCAACGAGCGAGGTCATCACCCGGATAGCCTCGCGGGCCGTCTTGGCACGCTGCAGGCCGAGGTACATCAGCGAACCGTAGTCGATGATACCCGTCGTGTCGACCATCTCTTCGCGTCCGCCAAAGGTGGTCTCGCCGATGCTCACCTGATATTCGTTGATGTTGCCGATGACGTTGTATGTCACTGGAGCCTCCGGAATCCATCCATGACACTTCGCTGTGTCGTAGTCGTAGATCCAGCGCTTCTCATCCTTGGCATGCGTGCCGGCAGGATAGTGGCACAAGCCAGTGAAGAGACCATAGTCGTCGGCATTGTAGGAACAGAACACACTTCCATCGGTGCTGGCATTCTTGCCCACGATGAAGTTGGTACAAGCTGCGGCGTAGACAGAGACGCCGAGCAAAGCCATTGTCAAAATACGTTTTTTCATGATGAATCTTTAGTTTAATCGTCTGCAAAGGTAAAAACAAAAAACGACATGACAAAATAATTCTATTTTTTTGGTTCTATTATTTGGCATATTCGCATCTTTTTACTAATTTTGCACCCATCTATATAGGTATTACTCCTTTTAAGGTGTTCATAAACAGGTTAATGACAATGAAAATCGAATATTCGAAACCTCAAGCATGGATTGTTGAGGTACAAGGAAGGCTGCATCTGCTTGCGGGAAGTAACGAGAACGGACTGAAAGTGACCATTTCTGGTTATGATGAAGCAGAAGACGAGGGATTCTCACAAGGCGAATAGTATCAACAACTATGAAAATGAAAAAGAATATAAACACGCAAACAGGCATCGTCTGGATGGCATGCCTGATGTTGGGCGTAGCGATGGCCGCCTGCTCGTCGGATGCCGATGAGCCAGAGAATAACGATGGCAGGAAGTTGCGCCAACTGACCATCACCGATGTTCCCATGACACGCGCCACGCTCACCGACAACGGCAATACGTTAGGTGCCAGCTGGAAAGCGGGCGACAAGGCAACATATTTTAACCTAAGTAGCTTTAATTCAACTAATATAGATAGCGATGTGCTTACCGCGTCTTCAGCTTCAGAAACGACAATATTTACCGGCACTGTCAGATGTAATGTTAATGATCAGATAGCGCTAATGTATCCCAAAACACAACTTGTAACGATAGGAAATGATAGAGGAAAATACTCCATCAACTTAGCCGGTCAGAAAGGCACGCTCAACGACATTGCCGAACATTATCATTATTTATCTGGTGTAGCACAAGTAACCACCGTTACATCGACTACAGCCAATGCCGCAATTTCTTCCATGGAGCCACTATTGGCCGTAGCGAAATTCGTGTTTAAGGATGCAAATAATAATGCTGAGATTCCCGTGAAGACACTGAAAATAAGCTATGCCAACGAGTATGGCACAAGAGGCTATCCGACTACAGTTATTTTTAATCCCAGTCCTGGAGAAATCAATCTACCCAGTCCAGAGCAATGGGAAGAGCAGACGCTCACCGTCGACCTCGACACGGAGACCTCCGATGGTGTCTACGTGGCCTTGTTACCTTGTGGCAACGAACAATTCAACGAACAATTCTTCTTCTCTGTCACCGGCAGCAACGGCACCTACACCGGCACGGCCTCTGCCAAGCTGGCGGCAGGGAAATACTATCCCGTAACCCTGAAACTAAACAAAACAAACTAAACATCTTACGATATGAAAACGAATCGACTGATCCGTATGTTGGCCGCAGCGATGATGCTCAGCATGGCCAATACGATGTCTGTTTTGGCATACAGCAGCAACTGGAAGTACTCCACCGAAGCGAAGGACGACGGGCAGCAGTCTGACGGCGGCAACTATACTTTCCGCTACCAGAGTGACGACACGAAGGGCAACTTCATGGGCTTCAAGACCTACTATATGTTCGATGCCAGCAAGTGCATGTTCAAGTGGAACTGGGACATCAAGGTGAACTATGGCAATGTGGACGACTCCAACACCACCAAGGTGTATGTCACCCTCGAATTTGAAGACGGCTCTAGATCGAACATCGCCGAAGCAACCTTTGTGGGCTATCAAGAGCCCATAGTAGTGCACACATCTAACTATCGGCCTCTCAATTTCAAAAAGGTCAGTAATACGGGCGAGTTTAAATATATGTTCACGCTGGAATATCAGCCTACGCTCTACGACCTGCAAGATGGTGTCAAACGCATCTACATACAATGCCGCACCACATGGAAAGGTGGCAATGAGGTGCGCAACTTCCAGTATGAGCGCGACCTTGACATCTCATCGTTCAAGAACATGGTGCCCTCCTACAGCTGCGAGCTCGACGGCGAGGGCAACTACAAGTTTAACGTATCGGGGACACCCTCGTTTAATGGAAATGCCTATTTCGTCGAAAAGTATTTCAAGGGGAAAGTGAGTTATGGCTCCAGCATCTTCCCAAATGAGACGATGCGTTACAAACTGACCGAAGAAACCCGTACGGGAGGCGAAGACAATGCGGCCAACTATACCGTCACCGTGCCGGTGAAGTCGTACACGGTGCCCGTCCGTATCTCACAGCTCGACTACACAGTCAGAGCGAGATGTTTAGATACTTATTATTACACACTTCCCACCGCTACCGGCGACGCCTACGACGAGGGCATTCTGTTCAAGCCCTATACCCGCGTGGACAAGATGACCGTAGAGTTCGACAAGTGGAAGAAGAAGAACGTCATCCAATGGACGCGCAACCAACAGGTAGACGACTATGTAGGCAGGAACAAAGTTTCGGTCGAATGTCGCACCGACGGCACATGGTACGTCTTGCGCTACGAGAAGGGGGCGTCGCCCTCCGACTACGAGACCATCAAGACCCTACGCGGCAGCACCACCAACCTGAAGGTGGAAGATGCCGATATCAGCTACGACAAGGAGTATGTCTATCGCGTGGTGTTCCTGCCCGACCTGCTGGCGGATAACTACCAAAACCGACTGACAAACCTGCCCGGCGAGGGAACGACCCACACGGTGTACGACCTGTGGGAGGAGGCTATGGTGAGCACGCTGATGGAGGTACCCATCAAGCTGGCGCAAGACCGCAGCGACGACACGGGCATCCATCTTACGTGGGACTACAACGTGCAGACCTCCGGTTGTGAGTGGCGCATCGACAAGCACCGCCTGGGAGAGACCACCTGGACAACCTTGACAACGCTGCCCGTCGACACGCGTCAGAGCACCGCATCCTATCTCGAAGAGGGTGGCTCAGTGTGCGACCTGTTTGTCTATCGCGTCATGACCAAAATCAACGACAAGGAGCTCTACAGCGACACGCTCGTGTGCAACCTGCCCGCCGGAGCCTACATCAGCGAGGTGACGGCCTCGACAGGCACGGAGACCAACTCGGTCATCGTCAAATGGAAGGTGGCTCGTCCGGGCGATGATGATATCAAGTTCCGCATCCTGCGCCGTCCTATCGGTTCTGACGAGTGGACCCTGCTCGACGACACCCAGCATGGGCATGCCTCGGAATATACCTATATAGATTCGCGTGTGATGGCGGGCTCGTATTACGAATACAGCATCGAAGCCTACGGAGCGAAGTGCGACGAGCAGCTCGTACAGACCGACCGCCGTGTGGCTCCCGGCTTCTCGCAGGCACGAGGCACCATCACGGGCCATATCTCCTACGGCACAGGCACGGCTGTAGCCGGTGCCAGGGTCAATCTGGTGAAGTCGTCGGCCGATGAGAGCACCGACCAGCCGCAGTTCCTCTCGCGATATATCGACGGCGAGGGCAAGGGCTTGCAATGGACCGTGGCCGAAGGGAAATATCCCAGTGCCCTGAACGGCCAGTCGGCGCTGACGCTGCAGCTGTGGGCCCGTCCCAACACAACCAACGACACCTTGCCCCGCATGCAGTCGCTCTGCAATCTGTCGAGTGCCCTCGAGCTGGGCATCAACCGCGCTGACGATGGCACGTATCATCTCTATGCCATCGACAAGTCGGCCGGCGGACAGACGGTGAAAGAGTTCAGCAACCTGACCTTCGCCTCGGGCGACTTCACCCACGTCGCAGCTTCCTATGCCCGCGGCAAGTGGATCTTCTATGTTGGCAGCGACTCGCTCAAGTGCGATTCGATGACCGTCGCCAGCACCGAGTGGGACGCCCGCATCAGGGTGGAAGACACCCCGACGCTGGGCCTTGGCGGCAGCAGCTATACCAAGGGTGCCGCTTATACTGGCTATGTCGACGACATCCGTCTGTGGAACCGCACTCTTACCCAGAAGGAGATCAACACCAACTATACGCGCATCCTGGGCGGAACGGAGAACGGACTGCTCCTCTACTGGCCGCTCGACGAAGGACTGGGCGTCAAGGACTATGTCTTCGACGTGGCCTATATCGACGGGCAGTATCAGCTCAACCACCCCACCGTGGGTGTCAATGCGCTGCCATCGGCCATCGTACCGTCGGCCCGACTGCTGGGGCTCTATGGCCTTACCGACAGCGAGGGCGACTATATCATCAGGGGTATCCCCTTCCAGCAGGGCGGCACCAACTACAAGCTGGCTCCCGAACTGGGCATCCACGAGTTTTCGCCCAACACACGCTCGATGTTCATCAGCCCCACCAGCCTGACGGCCAACAACATCGACTTCGAGGACGTGTCGTCGTTCCCCATGAGCGGCTACGTCTACTATGCCGGCACCAACATCCCTGCTGAGGGCATCATGTTCTATGTCGATGGCGACTTGCTCTCTGGTGGCGGTGAAATCAAGCAGACCGACAGCAACGGCTACTACGAGATATCTGTACCTATCGGCAAGCACTATGTCGAAGCCAAGCTCGAAGGCCACAAGATGGTCGATGGCGGACGATTCCCCACGAAGGGCACGTTCGACTTCAACCAGCGCATGCAGTACAACTTTGCCGACTCTACGCTGGTCAACTTCGTAGGTCGTGTCGGCGGCGGACTCCGCAACGACACGCTGGCAGTAGGCTTCGGAGCGTCGAACAACAACATCGGCGTGGCCACCATCATGCTGAAGCTGAACAACGAGTCGTTCTCGTTCAACTGTCAGAGCGACTATATCAGCGACGCTACCGAACAGCGTCCATGGGAGAGCGACACAACGAGCATCAACAGCCATGCCTGGACAGGTATCGGCAGCGACTCGAAGTATATCTACATCAAGACCGACAGCCTTACGGGCGAGTTCTCGGCCAAGCTGCCACCGCTGAAATACATCACCAAGAGCATCCGCGTGGACAACAACCCCGATGTAGAATTCACCTCGCTGCCCGAGATAGACCTGACAGCGGTACAGTCACAGTATACCGACTCTATCATGGGCGACAACGGAAAGATAAAGCGCTACAAATACGGCAAGAAGATGATACGCACCCACTTTGCCGAGCCGCAGATAGATGTCGTGCAGCTGCCTTTGGCCGATGGGGGTAACGCTTATGGCGAACAGGAGATACGCGACTATCCCATCAATGCCGAGGAGACGGTCGATATCTCCAACATCTGGACGCAGGCAGCCGACGGCTCCGTCAGCTATACCTACGGCTATCCCATCTTCGCCCAGCTCAACAACTATAAATTCAGGCTGCACGGCTACGAGACATACACCAACTACGACAGTGGCAAGGCCGTCGTCGAAACCATCCCGCTGAACGACCAGAAGCTCACCATCGGCAACGAGATGAGCGACAACCAGGCCGTCGTCAACCGCATCGACGAAGGCACGGAAACCGACCTTCAAGTGGGCGACATCGTACAGCTGAAGTCCGACGAGGTGCTGCTCGATGCCGAGGGCTATGCCAGCATCTCGTGGAAGGCCGGACTGCCCAACATCGTGGCACCCTACACCCGACAGTTCCACGTCAGCTTCGAGCGCGCCGACCGCAACTATGCCCTGACCCCCATCGAGGGCATCGTGCTGGGCTCGCTGCCGATGGGCAACAACTTCGTCACCAAGGGTCCCGACGTGCCGCTGATGATCCTGCGTGACCCTCCCGGAGCCAAGTCGAAGACCACGTGGAAGACCGGCCACGTCAGGACGAAGACCCGCACACGCTCCACGGGCTGGATAGACGACACAAAGTTGACGTTCGAAAACATCTTTGGCACAAATATCTCAGCTGCAAGCGGTGTCGGCTATGCCCTTATTACGGTGCACGACATCACATCGATAAACCATCAAGTGATCAACTATACCCACAACCTGGGCCAGACACACGAGCAGACATGGTCGGTCACCAACACGGAAAGCGTCTCCACAAGCTCCGACTCGTTCCACGTCGGCTCGAAGGGCGATGTCTTCATCGGCGTTTCGAAAAACATCCTGATGGGCGACTGCCGCAAGGTGGGATTCTTCCGCGACGGCAACGGCTTCAGGCTCGACATGCGCGACAGCAAGTGTCTGTCCGACTCCGTCAGGACTACCTTTATGTACAGCACCTACGAGCTCGAGACGGTGACCATCCCGAAGTGGGAAGAGCTGCGCGACTCGATGTTCACCCGGAAGGCAACACAGGCCGAATGTGAAGCCTATCAGCCAGGCCCCAACGAGAACGTCTACCTGACATGGGAAGACAAGACGGCCAAAGACTATGGCAAGGAGGGCCACTACGTCTGGAAGACGGGCAGCAACGTCACGGCACAGAACGAAGTACACTGGTACAACCAGCAGATTGATGCCTGGCGCCGGCTGCTGGCACAGAACGAGCGAGACAAGGTGCTGGCCATCGAAGACGTCATGAACCGCCACTGGAGGAAAAACATCTCCTTCGACGGCGGAACGGGCTATTCCTATAGCACGCGCCGAGACACCACCGAAGTATGGAAAGACTTCTATTCCGGCACGTCGACCTTCACCATCGACTACTCTCAGGTGCTTCGCATCAAGGCAGGAGGCTCTTTTGGCACGAACGTGACGATCTCTGAAAATACTGGTGTAAAGTGGGACAACTCCGGCTCCGACTACGACGACAACACCAAGGACTATGCCGAGTTCGACTACGAATTCAACGACGGCAACCCCGACACCCAGTTCTCGGTAGACATCTATCAGTCGCCCGCAGGATTCAGCGACATCTTCCGCCTCTTCGGCGGACAGAGCTACAATCCCTATGAGCCAGAAGAGAAGACGCAGTATTACGAAGAGGGCAAGCACACGCTCAGCAACGGCACCGTACAGATGGAGCAACCCTATCTGGGCATCAGCATCGGCGGACAGAATGCGGCCAAGGAGGCCAACATCACCGACATCCCGTCGGGACAGGAGGCCAACCTCACGCTCCACTGCTCCAACATGGCCAACGTCCACCAGGGCCTCGACTTCATGTACGACCTCGTCGTCGTGGAGCAGACCAACACCAACGGACTGCAGATACTCATGGACGGCGTGCCCATCAACGGACGCTCCATCCGCATCCCGCAGGGCGAGACCGTCACCAAGCAGATTACCATCCGGCAGACCGACCAGAGCATCCTCAGCTACGAGGGCATCAAGCTGCGTTTCTGCTCGCGCTACCAGGCACCCGTCATCTACGACGAAGTGACGCTCAACGCCCACTTCATCCCCTCATCGTCGCCCATCGACCTCGTCGTCAGCGAACCAGTGCTCAACATCGAGACGCTCTCGCTCAACGAGGGCAAGCTCGAGATGAAGCTCGCCAACTTCAACCGCCAGTATAAGAACCTAAAGTACGTTGGCTTGCAGTATCGCTACGAAGGCAACACCCAGTGGAACACCATCCACACCTACTTCCTCAACAAGGCCGACTCTGTCGAAGACTACACACAGCTGCCTGAAGGCAGTTCCGTACTCTTCACCTACGACATGAGCGACGACAACTTCTTCCCGCAGGGCAACTACACCTTCCGCGCCTTCACCTCGACACCCTACGGCACCAGCCCCGACGATGCAGCCACCGTCTACAGCCAGGAGGTGAGCGTCGTCAAGGACAACGTACGCCCGCAGAACATCACGACGCCCGCACCGGCCAACGGCATCCTGCGCTATGGCGACGACATCGCCATAGAGTTCAACGAAGACATCGTACCGGGCTATGTCAGCGACAAGAACATCATCGTCACGGCCAAGCTCAACAACCAGCCCGTCAACCACGACGTGGCCCTCGAGCTCTTGCCCTACGGCTCATCCTACAACACCGTCAACCCCATCTTCCTACGGGGCCACTTCTCCATGGACTTCTGGATCAAGTGGTCGCAAGACGGAGCCATCATGCGGCTGGGCAAGAGCCAGATGATGATGAGGTTGAGCATCAACGAGAACGGACAGCTGTGTCTCGCCCTCATGGGTACCGACTATGTCAGCAACGCCACGCTGCCGAGAGACACGTGGACCTACATCGCCGTCAGCTACAATGCCGACGACATGACTTTCTCGGCACTGGCTCAATACGACGATGTCTCTGTGCAGCTCTTCGAGCACGAACCCGTCACCTTCTCGGCCGAGACAAACATCAACTATGCCGACGACAACCATCTCTACCTCGGCTGTGGCATCGCCGCTGCCATCCACGACCTGGCAATCTACAGCATCTACCGCGACGTCCATGAGGCAGCCGCCACAAGGTATGTCTCGAAAGACCAGTACGTCTACGGACTACTCAACTACTGGCCCATGAACGAAGGTCACGGCACCACGGCAGCCGACATGCGCCACACCCACAACTTCCAGGTGGCTGCACGCTGGCTACTCGCCAACACCAACTACAGCTACTACATGGAGAGAGACGACGAGCTCTCCGTCGACATCTCGCGCATCAACACCTCGGCAGGCGACAGCTACGCCATCGAGCTGTGGGCCGCCACCTACAGCGACAACGCCAACAGCGTGCTCTTCGAGACGGGCACCAAGCCGTCCAACAAGCTCTCGCTGCACTACGACGACGAGATGAACCTCGTGCTCGACTACGGCAGCAAGTCGCAGGTCGTCGCCAGCTATGCCGACTTCCCCGCAAGCGAGACGTGGCACCACCTGGCACTCAACGTCGTGCGCGGGCAGGCTGCCAGCTTCTACTACAACGGACAGCGCACAGCCGTCATCGCCGAACTCGACGTCCCCATGCTCGAAGGGGCGACGATGAAGGTAGGCACAGGTCACTACGGGCGCATCGACGAGCTGCGCATCTGGCACGCCACGCTCACCGAGAGCCGCCTGCTGGCCAATATGTACAACAACATCGACACCACCGACGTCTATTCGCGCGGACTCGTGGCCTACTATCCCTTCGAGAAGCTCCAGACGGTCGACGGCGTGCCCACCTATGTCGGCACCCTCGAGGATATGGCCCCCGCCACCAACCTCACACCTCTCACCTCTCAACTCTCACCTCTCAACTCTCTCGTCCCCTACGGCCCGCCACTGAAGAAAGCACCCGTAGAAAGCCGCCTGATAGCCAAGCCCGTAGCCTCCGACCGCAAGATTGTCGTCAAGCTGCAGGAGGGCAGCGGCATCAAGGCCCGCGACATCGAGGGCACGACGCTCAACATCACCGTCGACAAGGTCTTCGACACACACGGCAACCCGTCGCTGCCCATCCGCTGGACATCATACGTACAGCTCAACACGCTGAAGTGGACACGCGACTCGGTGAACATCATCAAGCCCTATGGCGACGACTACACCTTCGACGTCGACATCGAGAACCGCAGCGGCAACACCGAGTATTACACCCTGTATAACATGCCGCAATGGCTCACCCTCGTCGACAGCGAGCGCACCGACGATGTGGAGCCGCTCAAGACGAAGACCCTCCGCTTCCGCGTCAACCCGCTGACAGCCGTAGGCAACTACGACGTCACCATCGGTCTGCAGGGCAACAACGAGATTCTCGAACCGCTGCGCATCGTCATGAAGATACGCGGCGAGCAGCCCTCATGGACCGTCGACCCGACAGCCTACGAGAACTCGATGAGCCTCGTCGGACAGATCTACTTCGGCGGCTACCTCGTCAACAACAGCGAGAGCCTCCTGGCAGCCTTCATCGGCAACGAGTGCCGCGGCGTGGCATCGCCCAAGCAGGTGCGCGGAGCAGCCTACGTGGCCATGAGCATCTACGGCACGGCACAGCAGACGGTCAACGGACAGCCGGCCGACCTCGACAAGGGGCAGCCCATCACCTTCCGCATCTGGGATGCCGCCACCGGCACCACCTACTCCAACGTCAACATCACACTGCCCTCATCACCCGACACCCAACAGCCAACACCCGTCATCACCGACACGCTCGCCTTCGATCCCGCCATGAGCTACGGCACCTTCGACCATCCACTCATCTTCACCAAGAGCAACCGCGTAGAGCAGCCCCTCGACATCCGCAGCGGATGGAACTGGCTCTCGCTCGGCGTGGAGCCTGCTTCCGTGAAGACATCGGTCGTCTTCAAGGACATCGTCTCCTGGAACGCCCAGCTCAAAGACCAAGGAACGGGCGTTGCCTACAGCCGCGGCTCCTACTGGACGGGCAGCCTCAAGGAAATCCACGCCAACACGATGTACAAGCTGCTGCTCGCACGGCTGGACAACAGCCAGGAGCTGCCCGCACCGCTCATCGTCAACGGCGAGCCGGTGAAGCTCTCCGACACGCCCGTCACGCTCCGCAAGGGGTGGAACTGGATAGCCTACCTCCCACTCACCACCATGCCCATCGACGAGGCACTGGCGGGAGCCAACCCACAGAAGGGCGACCAGCTGAAGTCGCAGACGGGCTTCGCCTACTACGGACCATACGGCTGGGAGGGCAACATCGATGCCCTGGAGAGCGGCAAGGGCTATCTTTACCACAGCACCGACGATGTCGAGGAGAAGCAATTCGTCTATCCCGCCTCCACACCTCGAACAACAGACAGTAATCTCGCACCCTCGCACCCCCGTACCTCCGCACCCTCGAAAGAAGAAACTCGTACCTCGGCCTTCGCCCCCGTACCCCCCACCGACTATCCCGACAACATGGCCATCGTCATCATGCTCTCCGACGGCGGACAGCCCGTCACCACGAGCGAGGTGGCAGCCTTCATCGACGGTGAGTGCCGCGGGGCAGCCTTTGCCACCGACGACCTCTACTACCTGCTCGTAGCCGGTGAGGGCAGCGGACAGCCGATGGAGATCAAGGCCGTCATCGACGGATCAGTCCGCACCGTCTGCACGTCGCTCACCTACAGCAGCGACGCCAGCATCGGCACACCGTGGGAGCCCTTCGTCATCGACATCGCCGACGCCACGAACCTCTCAACTCTCAACTCTCACCTCGAAGACGGCATCTGGTACACCCTCCAAGGAATACGCTACGGCACCGACAAACCAAAACAGCCCGGCGTCTACATCTACAACGGACAGAAAACGGTGGTGCGCAAAAACAAGCAGTAGCACCTCGAACATTTCTCGTACCTCGCACCTCTCCCTCCCCCCCTCGGGGGCTGGGGGCCAGGCTGGGGGGCCTGGCCGGGGAGGCCAAAGATAACCCATCATGATCAACAACAAGACTCTTCTCCTGCTACTCGTGATAGCAACAACCCTCGTAGGATGCTCCTCCTCCCCCCCTTCGGGGGCTGGGGGGGCCTCCTATACGGAACAACTCGTCATGAGCCTCTTCCGACAAAATCCCGAACGGGCCCTCGCCGTTGCCGACTCGGCCGTCGCCACGGGCAACATCACCCCCCGGCGCGGACAGTATCTCAAAGCACTCACCCTCTACAATGGGCTGGGCCAATACCACAAGTCACGCCAGATGTGCCTCGACCTACTCGCTGAGAAGGCACCCGCGCAACCATCATTGGCCGACTCGCTGACGACAGCCGGAACGCACATCCTGCTGGCCTCCATCGGCCGCTCCTTGGGCAACGACATCGAAGTGCTGCGGCATGCTACGGAAGCTTCGCGACTGGCGCATCAGTTGCGGCGGCCCGCCGAAGTCTCCAAAATGGCCGGGTACATCGCCGAGGTGAAACAGCATCAGGGACTCACAGACGAAGCCTTCAACCTGCTGCAGCAAGCAATCAGCCAATTGCGCGATGCCGATTCGTTCGAAGGCGTAAACGCCTACTTCTCACTCTCCAAACAGCTGCTCCACCTCCAGATAGACGAGGGACAATACAACGAAATGTTGCCCGTCTGTCAAACGATGCTCAACCGCATCGAACAGCTGCACGACCACCCCGAGCGGTTCGTCGTGCCCGAGAATCTCGACCTGGCCGATTATATCGACTTCGCACGCGGACAGAGCTGCGCCTTCTTCTGTGCTGCCAATGCCCTGCTGGGGCGAAAGGCGGAGGTCAGACGGTGGGAGAGCGAGATGCAGCGCACACAGTGGAGCAAGACATTAGACTGCGACCACATGATGATGACAACCTATCTCGCCATCGGCGACTGGGACAGACTCGACCGCGCCTTTCAGAGAAGCGAGGACCGAACGACCGACACCCTGTCGCACAACTACCTCATCATCCTTCGCAATAAGAGCATCGCAGCCAAGAGACGGGGCCGGACAGCCCAGGCACTCGCCTACTTAGAGCGGGCATACACCATCAGCGACTCGCTCAACAGCCGTCAGATGCAACAGCAGATGGCCGAACTCTCGACCGCCTACCACCTGCAGGAGGAGACGGAGGCACGGCAGAAAGAAACAATGGCACGCCAGCAAGCTGAGACGACAATGTGTCTCGCCCTCATAGCAGTCGCCTGCGCCATCGCCTTCGCCCTCTACTTCTTCTATAAACGCAGGCAGACAACACTGAAGAACAAAGCACTGGTCAGACTCATCGACGAGCAGAACAGCAATCTCGCACCTCCGTACCCTCGCACACCCGCACCCTCGAACAGCAATCTCGCACCCCCGCACCCTCGCACCTCCGCGCCCCCCCGTTCCGTTTGCAAGAACCACGTTGCCGACCCATCGGCCTTTGACCGGCTGAACGCGCTCATCTACGACCAACAGCTCTACCGCGACCCCCTGCTCGGACGAGAGACTGTCTGCCAGCAGCTGGACATCGACCGACACACCCTCAACCAGCTGCTCAACGACTTCGCCGACGGACAGTCGCTGCCAGCCTTTATCAACAAGGTGCGGCTGAACATGGCATGCAAGATGCTACGCGATGAACCCCACCGGCCGATAGCCGACATCGCCGAGGCGGTAGGCTTCAACCAGCGCAACTTCCGCACGCAGTTCAAAAACGCATACGGCATCTCACCCACGGAATACCGGCAAAACATGTAACAGGACAGGAAAATTTGGGCAAAAACCAAATTTGCCTATGTTTTTCCATGTTCGATTGCTTATTTTTTATTATCTTTGCCATCGTATAGCAAAACTACCCCTCACCCCTAAAAACAAGAAGGATATGAAAGCAAAACTCTCACCCCATCACCTCTCACCCCTCACCCCCCTCTTCGGGGGCCAGAAGGCTTCCTCCCCCTTCGGTGGCCGGAGGGGCTTCACCGCACTAATGTGTCTGACGCTTTTCCTCATCAGCTTTGGCAAGGCAAGAGCCTACGACTGGACCTACTTCCCCGAGCACTGCAGCATCGTTGAGCAGCCCAGTGCCAGTCATCCCTACATCACGCTGGAGATGATCTACTACGACTGGACAACCCACTCGAATGCCTTCTTCCTTCACGACAAGGGCGACGACACCCACGACGGACCAGCCGTTTGGGTGGACGGCGTGTACATCTGTTCGCCCGACTGGGAACTGGCTTGGCCTGGTGGCGACAAGGCAGGCAACGGCAACGGAGCTTCCGACCTCGCCGACAAGTACGACGGATTCTTCGGCACCAACTACACCAAGAACCACAACGGCATCGACTATAGCGTGCGTTTCTACAACCCCTATCGCTCGTGCAGCACAACGGGCCATAAGAAGTATTCCGTGCGTATGTGTGTCTACATCAGCAAGCTCGAGGTAGGATCGAGACACACCGTCCGCATCAGGGGACATTGGCGACACCTCGACGGCTGCGGAACGGCATCATGCGCCCGTGACTATTGGGTAGATAACGTCTGGACAACCAATGCCCTCGACGCGCCCTGGTCGGGAAGCCCGACGGCCACAATGACCAACCACAACACCGTGGCCCTCAGCGGCAACCTCAGTACTGGCTACGGACCGACGACGGTGGGAGTCTATCAGACAGAGTCATGTTATTCGCCAGGCAAATTCGTGGAAAAGGGAAGCCTTTACGGCGCACAAGACTTCGGCAAGGGGCAAGGGTCGTTCAGCTCGCTGACCTGTCAGCACACCCGCAACGACATGCAGCAGAAGACAGGCTCCGTGGCAGCCGTGGAATATCTGCTGCCCCTGACGGCCGACGACTTCACGACGACTTTCTATCAATGGTATGAGGTGCCTGTCGCCGGCTTTGTCTATCCGAAAGAATTGTCAGCCATTCCCGACATGTGGAAGAAGTCGGTCGCCCTCAGCTGGCAAGTCGATGAGAGTAACGGCCGCTGCAAAGACGGAACATGGAGCATCTACCGCAACGGCGAGGAGATAGCGAGTGGGCTGAGCTATTCGCCTCGAACGTATACCGACATCAACGTACCCGACTACGACACGTCCTACAACTACACCGTGGCCTTCATCCCGAAAGATTTGCCTACCGACACACGGGTCAACTCGTTGACGGCATCCATCAGCCGCGAGGTTCCCCGGCGCTGGGACATCAACAGCTTCACCGCCGAGGTGGTCGACGACGGGCAGGTGAGCCTGAAGTGGACACATACACCCATCGAGGATGCCTCCGGTTCGAACACCTACACCATGAAGCTCGAGCGGACAGCCGACAAGGGAAAGACCTGGGACGAGCTGACCACCTTTGTCATCAGTAGCTCGTCAACCAACGACGGGGCCTACACCGACAAGAACGACCTCCTGGCCAACCACACCTACCAGTATCGCCTCGTCATCAACCTCTTGGAGATGAACGACACCGTCCGTTCGGAAAACGTCCATACGGGCGGCTCCAAGCTGACAGGCTTCCGGGCCTCAAGAGGCGACTACAACAACATGGTGAAGCTGTCGTGGACCGTCAAGCAGGTGGGTGTCAACGAGACAAGCTTCACCGTCTCCCGCCGACCGCTCGGCGCGTGCGACGACAACGACAAAGGCTGGATCAACATCTACAGCACATCGGGCAACGGCACCAACTACAGCTACGACGACAACACCGCCCTCTGCGGTGCCTACAACGAATATCGTGTGCAGATCATGGCAGAAGACGACGAGGGCCACATCATCCCCACATCGACGATGAAGACCGACGGCTTTACCTATTCGACAGGCGTGGTGAGCGGCCGCATCGCCTACGGCACGGGAACGGCTGTCGAGGGCGTGAAGGTGATGCTCCGACAACAGAACGGCGACGGCAGCACCGATGCCAACAGCATGTACTCCCTCCGACTGCAAGGCAACGGTGCCGGACTGGCCTACTATACCGACAACGACGAGGTGAAAGACCTCTTCGCCGACGACTTCTCCGTCCAGATGTACCTCTATCCCATGGCGGCAGAGATGAACGATTCCACACAAGACTATCTGGCCTTCGACGTATTCAATGTCTTCACCGTGCGACTCTGGTACGATGCCGACAAGAATGCCTATCAGGTGGGGGGATGGATGGGCGGCAACGAGCGGTCGGACCTCTACATACCCGCCGACACGTGGAGCCACCTCACCTTCGCCCACTCGCATGCCGACAAGCACACGAGGGTGATTGTCAGCAAGGCCGACGGAACAGCCGAGCGAGACACCATCCTCAGCAACCGGCAGGTGGCTTGGTCGGAGAAGGCGCTCAGAGCCAACGACATCGCCTTCGGCAATGCCGGCGGCATGGACTCCATCAGCAACTTCCGAGGCTATGTAGACGAACTGCGATTCTTCACCAAGAGTCTGACCGACCTGGAGGTGCAACGCAACTACAACCACCCGCTGGCAGGTAATGAAGACGGGCTGGCCATCTACTACCCCTTAGACGAAGGACTCGAGGTGCAGACCATCGCCTACGACTTCTCCAAGACCGACGGCATCGCCAACGGTCGCCACGCCACGACAAAGATAGCGGCCTACTGCACGAAGCACCTGCCCTCGGAGAGTCAGCTGAGCCAGATGACGTATACCGACATCAACGGCAACTACACCATCCGAGGCGTCGCCTTCACCGGCGACGGCACGCCCTACAGCATCATACCCACGATGGGCATCCACGAGTTTACACCCAACGAGCAGTCGCGCTTCGTCAGCCAGTCATCGCTCGTACATAGCGGTGTCGACTTCGAGGATGTCTCGTCGTTCCCCGTCAGCGGCAAGATACGCTATGCCGGCACCGACTATCCCGTAGAGGATGTCACCTTCTATGTCGACGGCACCATCTGTTCGAAGGATGGCGAAATCGTGAAAACCAACCAGAATGGCGAGTACACCATCAGCGTGCCCATCGGCGACCACTTCATCCAAGTGGCGAAGAGCGGACATGTCTTTGCCAATGGTGGACGATTCCCACCCGATCCGAACAATACCGGCGAGCGGAAAAACTTCGACAGCGAGAAGAAGGGGATGGACTTCACCGACGAGACGCTCGTCAACTTCTCCGGACGTGTCGTCGGCGGACACATCGAGGAGGATAAGCCGCTGGGCTTTGCCAAAAGCGTCAACAACATCGGTGTGGCCGAGCTGACGCTCACCGCCACCAACGACAAGTATCGCCTGAACGTGGTGAAGAAGGAAACGGGAACCACCTCATCCTACGACAACAACCCCGACAGCGTCGTCGTCGCTTCCGACACCATCAGCATCCAGAGCACGGCATGGCGCACCGGCGGCACGACGAAGGCCGACTGCCAGAAAATCGTTATCCACACCGACCCCACAACAGGCGAATTCTCGGCCTTGGTGCCACCCCTACATTATAATATAGGTAATATCAAGGTGGTGAAGACCGGGCAGGACATTGGCGGCGCTACTGCTGTCGACCTCTCCAACCCGCAGGTTTCGTATACTGATTCGATAGAGCACGAAACGGGCAAGTACTACTACACCTACAACCGAGCCCTGCGCTACGGCTACCACAGCGAGCCGACTTTCAACGTCGTGCAGGAAGGACGCGACGACGGCTCGTTTGGTATCGACAGTTTAGAGGTGGTCGATGCCGAAGGCACCATCGTTGTCCACGACATCTACAGCGTCGAAGACGGACATGTGAAGTACAAATACAACGACGCGGCGCTCTTCCTCCAGGGCGATCGCTACACCTTCAACATTGAGGGCTATGAAGAATATGCCAACTACGACGAAGATGCCGCCCATCCCATGACGACACGCGTACCGATGGCGGGCACCATCGTCACCATCAACAACGCGCTGTCGGAGTCGCAGGCTGTCTTCATCGAGGGCAACGAGGCCGGCGAGGAGCCGGGCAGCGTCTACGAGCTGAAGAGCAACCAGATAGAGCTCGACAGCATAGGATGCGCCACCTACATCTGGGCAGCAGGCTTCCCCAATGTCTCGACACCCTATACGCGTACCATCGCCATCAACTATACCATTGGCGACCGGCCCTACAGCTGGCGAGACGGCGTACCCCTGACGGGGGCCGTCATCGGTTCGCTGCCAACAGGCAACAATTTCGTCACGGCCGGGCCCGCCCTGCTCGACATGATTCTGCGCGACCCGCCGGGCAGCCGGTCGTCGGCACAATGGACGAAAGGCACCATCGAGTCGAGCTACCATTCGCGGGGGGGCGTCTGGAGCAGTTCAAACCACATCACGACCACCTCACATCTGGGCGTGAAACTCACCACCGTGGAGGGCATGGGACTGGCTGTCGTCAACGATATCAAGTCGAAAAACGACCTGATAGTAGGTACGACGGTCAACATCACGGGGGAGGACGCCACCACCTGGGGACGAACCGTCACGGCGACACGTACCATCAGCACCAGCGACGACCCCGCCTTCGTCGGGTCGCGAGGTGACGTCTTTGTGGGGTCTTCGACGAACATCATCTTCGGTAAGGCACGCAACGTCGAGTTGCAGCGCGTGCCAGGAACCAACAACGTGGCACTGTCTGTCGACGACGGCATCACCACCGGGCTGCAGTTTGACACGCAGTTTGCCTATACGCAGGGATATATCGAGGATGTGCTCATACCCAACCTCGGGATGATACGCAACAACAAGCTGCAGACCGTGAGCGATGTCACGGGATACACCAATACAGGAAGCTCTCCCGTCTACCTCACCACACTGACACCCGACGACCCGCGCTACGGCTCCAGCAACCACGACAAGGAGGTGTGGGGCAACCAAGCCACCGAAAAACCAAGCAGCATCGGACCTTCTTACACCATGGTGCCGCCTGTTGATAATCCAGAGGGACATCAGGACAGCCTGGAATGGTGCAACGACCAGATACGCACGTGGAAGACACACTTGGAAACGAACGAGCGCGAGAAGGTGGAAGCTTATCAGAAGCGAAACGACTCGGAACTCGTGAAGTATGTCAACCGCTCGTTCGATGCCGGATCGAAAGTCACCGTCACCGAGGAGACCGACAGCTTACACGATGGCACGGTCTACGACTGTACCGTCAACAACATCGTTACTATAGGCGATAAAACCGGAGCAGCCATCAACTGGGTGGGTATCACCGTCGATATCGGAACAGACACGGGAGGAGGCAAACATTTCCACGACGAGGAGTCGACCACCGACGTGCTGACTTTCTCTTATACCCTGGCAGAGGAGGGCAACGACGCACTGACAGTCGATGTCATGCAGTATGGCAACTTCAGCCCCATCTTCCACACACGGGGCGGACAGACAAGCAACCCGTACGAGGGGAAGGAGGAAACACACTACTATAAGCCGGTGACAACGCTTCATGAACCAACCATGCAGATAGAGGTGCCACAGATAGACGTGGAGGTGCCCATCGTCAGCGACATACCTTCCGGCTCGACGGCCGACTACACGCTGCGACTGAGCAATGCCTCCGAGATAGGGGCCGACGTCACCTACCGACTCTTCGTGCTCGACAACACCAATCCCAACGGCGCACAGATCACCGTCGACGGCAAGACCGTCTCCGACGGACGGCTCTTCAAGGTGCCGGGCAACCAGACACTCACAAAGACACTGCAGCTACGACAGACCAATACGGGCATCCTCGACTACGAGGACATCGCCATCGTTTTCGCCTCGGAGTCGCAGCCTGGCACAATAGCCGACACAGTCTATATTTCGGCCTATTACGTGCCGTCGTCGTCGCCCGTAACGCTCAGTCTCTCCAACACAACTCTCAATACGGTGACGGGGAGCAACCTCACACTATCCTTCTCCAACTTCGACCGCCTGTACCACAACCTCAAGGCATTCCGACTGCAATATAAGAAGCAGGGGGCAACCGACTGGACGCTCCTGCAGGAGTATGTCGTCAACGCCGACGACAAGACCGACAACAACGAAATGCTGCCCGCAACAGGGGCTGCCGTCAGCTATGAACTGCCAATGGCAGACTACAGCGACGGCAACTATCTCTTCCGCTGTCTGTCCGTGAGTAGCTATGGCACCGACGAGGTCTACCGAACAAGCGACGAGATTAGTCTCGTCAAGGATATGATGCGACCACGGAGCCTCGGACAGCCCGAACCCACCGACGGCATCCTGGCCATCGGCGACGAGCTCAGCATCGTCTTCAACGAACCCTTCCTCCGAGGTGAGCTTACCCAGGAGGCAAACTTCCTCGTGACCGGAGTGCTCAACGGGGCCGCAGTCGACCACCAGACGGCACTGAGCATGACGGGCAGCAACGACAATGGACAGGCAACAGCCGCCACAGAGGTGGCCATCAACCTTGCCGACAAAGACTTCAGCATCGACGCATGGGTGAACATCAACGGCAAGGGAACCATACTGACCCACGGCAACGGCACAAACAAACTGTCTGTCGCTACCGACGACGACGGCAAACTGGTCGTAGCGCTCTGCGGCGAGACATTCACGTCGGCGGATGCCCTGCCGAAAGGTAAGTGGGCCTTCCTGACGCTATGCTATCACGCTCCCGACAACGACGAACGGGGTGTGATGAATGCTGCAGTGGCCTTCGACGACGTGACCGGACAGCTCCTCACCGACCTGTCGGCACCGCCCTACAACGGCAACGGGCAGCTCAGCGTGGGAAGGCATGAGAAGGGGGCCATCCATGAACTCCTCCTCTGGGACGAGGCGCACGACATGACGACGGCACTGCTCAACCGCTCGAAGACAAAGAGTCCGGCGACACGTCACCTCATCGGCTACTGGAAGATGGACGAAGGCGAGGGACGCACCGTCCGCGACTATGCACGCAACCGGCACCTGACGATGGCCGAGGAGGCATGGTACATCAACAACGAGAATATAGCAGCCGAACTCGATGGCGAGAGCTGGCTCAGCATCACGGCCTCCGACTTGCCTTACAACACAACCGACGACTACGCCGTCGAGCTGTGGATGAGGGCCGACAGTCAGGAGGGCCAGAGCCAGCTGTTGCAAGCCGGAAAGGTAGGCCTCTGGCTCGATGCCGACGGAAGGCTGATGCTGGAGAGTACCGACGGCAACAGCCAGTCGACGGTCTTCGACGCCGGCAACGCTTCGCTCACCGACAACGTATGGCACCACGTGGCTCTGAACGTGCTGAGGCAAGGCTTCGCTGCCGTCTATGTCGATGGCGAACGCCGACTGACGACGAATGCTGCCAACGTGGCCGACATCGCCACCGACTTCATCATCGTCGGAGCACGACTCACCAACGATACGACATCGCTCTTCCCGCAACACTCCGACTTCCTACGTGGACAGGTCGACGAACTGCGCGTCTGGGATGCGACGCTCAACGCCACGCAGATCGCTGCCAACTGCAAGAGGCGGCTGACAGGTCGGGAAGACGGACTGGTGGCCTACTATCCGTTTGAGACAAAGCAGCTCGACGACTACAATCAGGTCGTCACCACCAGTTCGCCCGCCGACCTCACAGGCAGCGGACACGAAGTGCAGCGCTGCATGCAAGATGGGACGGCCGACGAGTTGGCCTACACAAACGAGGCTCCGTCGCTGCGCAGCAAGCCCAACGAGACGAACGTGGCCTTCTCGTTCACCGCTTCCGACACAAAGGTGGTCATCGACATCGACGAGGATCCGGCCACCATCGAAGGGTGCACGCTCAACTTCACCGTCCGTGACGTGCGCGACGTCAACGGCAACTACTCCGAGCCCGTCAGCTGGTCGGCCTTCGTCAGCCGAAACGAACTGGCATGGGCTACATCGGCTCTCAGCGTCGACCATCAGGCAGGCAGCGAGACGTCCTTCACGGCAGCCTTCTCCAACAGAGGCGGCCAACAGCAGACGTGGACACTCGCCGGAATGCCGGCATGGCTCCTGGCCGACCCGTCAGCAGGCACCATCGCTCCCCTGGCAGAGACCGACGTCGTGTTCACCATACAGCCCGGCACACCCGTCGGCAAGTACGAAGAGACGGTCTACCTGATGGGCAACAACGGCATAGAGACACCGCTCTTGCTGCACATCAACGTGGCTGGTGAGGCACCGCAATGGACGGTCAACCCCGCCGACTATGAGGGGTCGATGAACGTCGTGGGCACCATCATGTTCCCCGACTATCCCAGCGAGGATGCCGACGACATGATTGCTGCCTTCATCGACAATGAGTGTCGAGGAGTGGCCCACTCTGTCTACAGTGCCCGCTACGACAGCTATCTCGTCATGCTCAACATCTATGGCGGTGCCGACGATGCAGGAAAGCACATCGTCTTCAAGGCCTACGATGCCGCCTCCGGCACTACCTATGCCGTCGTACAGCCCAGCGCCTCGATGAGCTATATCACCAATGCTTTCGTCGGCAGGAACGCACAGCCCGTGGTGTTCACAGCACTCGACCTCTTGGAACAAGAGATGCTGCTCAGCAAGGGGTGGTCGTGGATGTCGCTCTACGTCAAGGCCGACGATATGAGCGTACCCGGCGTCTTCGGCGATGTCACCGATGCCGCCCGACTGGTGAAGAGCAAGCAGGGCTTCATGATGAGCGACGGCGAGAAGTGGAGCGGCAACCATGTCGTGATGAACAACACGGAGATGTACATGGTCAGCATGAACGACAGCCGGACACTGAAGGTGACGGGGGCCAAGGTGGATGTCGCCAATGAGAAGATCTCCCTCGAGCGAGGGTGGAACTGGATAGCTTACAACGGGTCGCGCATCATCGCACTGGCTGATGCTCTGGCAGGAATAGAGGCGGATGACGGCGATGTCATCAAGAGCCAGCACGACTTCGCCATCTACGACGGCTACGAATGGACAGGAACACTGAAGGCTCTCACTCCAGGGTGCGGATATATGTACCGCAATACAGGCAGCAAGGCCAAGACGTTCGCCTATCCTGCAACAGCGGCCGGAGGCAATGCCCCTCTGAAGGTGGCTGAAGGCAGGCTCGGAGTGGCGGGAGGCGTATTTACCCCCATCGACCATCATCTCTATCCCAGCAACATGAACATCGTCGCTCAGCTATATGCCGACGGACAGATAGCCTCGGGATGCGAACTCGCCGTGTTTGCCGGCGACGAGTGCCGCACGGCAGCAATGACCGACGATATGGGGTGTGCCTTCCTCACGGTACCCGGCGACAACAGTTGCCGACTGACGTTCATGATGGCAGACCACAACGGCAGGACAATGGCTTCGGCCGATGGCATCGACTTCACGGCCGACGCTATCATAGGAACGCCCGCCGAACCGCTCATCGTCAATGTCATGACGACGGCCACGGCCATCTACGGCCGCCCGCTGCTCGAAGATGGTGTGTGGTATACCCCGCAGGGCATCCGCTACGGCACGGACAAGCCCAAACAGCCCGGCGTCTACATCTACAACGGACAGAAAGTGGTGGTCAGGAAAAACAGGCAGTAATCTCTCTCCACCACTCCTCTACTCCTCAACTCCCCTGAAAGAAGAATCCCCCCGCAGCCTTGCAGCCGCAGGGGGATTCTTCCGTTCAGCCGATGCGCCAATGTAGGAGGTCACGCTTCCCAGCGTGACACCTGCCACGTATGCGCTGCCTATGCGCTGTTGCGACGCTGGGAAGCGTCGCCTCCTACAAGGCCTGCCGCGCAATTTGTATTTGTTGCATATACAAACTGTATTTGACGCATAAACAAACTGTATTTGCCACATATACAAACTGTATTTGACGCATATACAAACTGTATTTGGCGCATATACGATCTATATACGTTATCAGTGTCCGGCATTTCACATATTAAGGGGGCTGAGTAACTACATCAATCTGTTCCTTCAATCAGGATGAGATTTCTCCAGCTCTCGTTGTTTAGCCATCTCCATCCTGACAGTCTCGTGTACCTGGAAGAATTCGCCCAATGCGGAGCGCAGATAGTCTGATATGTCGGGTATCTCCGGTATGAACAGGATGGCCGACTTGCTGTGGACGTTGACAGTGCCGCCCGCCTCGTTGATGGTATACACCGTTATGACGCTATTTGCGATGTTCGACTCGTTGATGGCCTTTCTAAGTCGTGAAAACTCATCGATGTCGTACAGGTCTATTTGCTCCCATTGCGTGTCGTAGATGTGAAGGAAGGGGCTTTCGTTGGTTGCCCTCACCACGAAAAACTCTCCCTGGAAGGCGAAGCGGATATCGGCTTCGTCTTCGTCATCTATCTCATACTGACAACCTAACCGTGTCAGCGTTTCCAAGAACAAGTCTTTCGTTCCCTTTCTTTCCTCCTGGTGGCTGTCGGCCATTGGTCCGTTGTCCATTGTCTTGTCTGCCATGATATTGTCTGTTTTGGATTCTTCTTGTTTGTTAGTATGAAATGTGAACCTTGTAGCTGGGCTAAGGCATGATGCCCACCTGATAGGTGGCGTCGAGCTCGCGGACGGGGGCTGTCAGCCATCCGTCGCGATAGGTGCCGCCGATGGGTTGTCCGTTGCAGAGGATGCACAATTGGCTCGGATCGGCAACGCGACGGCTCACGCGGATGGACAATTGGGCCCAGCTGAAAAGGGGGCAGGGGGTGGAGGCTGGCGCACAGGCTGAAGAAGCGACGAAGGTGAAAGCCGGTGACAAACCATTCGTCGCAGTCGTTGCCGTGACTTGCAGCAGCACATCGTCGGCAAGGCTCTGCGGCGGGACGACAAGCTGCATACCAGGCATCTGCAGGTGGCTGACGGCGTTCCAACGGAGGGCGAAGCCTCTCTGTGGCTGGCGGGGAGAGGACGGTATGGGCTGCCGCTCTCCGCGCACGACAAACGAATACTCCGCCCGGTTGCCGTAGATGTCCTGCAGGAGGTAGGTGAGATGGTAGTCGCGCTCTTCGTCGAAGCAGACGATGCCCCGGTTGTCGTCGGTGTGGAGGATGCGCAGCCGGTTGCCGGGATCGGCGAACGACTTCATATACCACGTACGGTAGCGGCGCCAGTGGTCGTAGTCACCCCAAGAGTTGACCATGCGGTTGTGCTCCATCGCGATGTTGTCGACATCGCTGTAGAACACGGTCTCGTCGTCGACGGTCAGCTCGGTGCGGCGGATGCCGTAGTGGTGGTAGGTGTCTTCCATGTAGTCGTCGGCCCAGATGCCGAAGCCTACCCTACCCCACGCGGTGAAGACACGCCCGAGGGATGCCCTGCGCACGCTGCCTTCGCCCGCCACCGACGAGAAGTCGGCCGTCGGGAAGCCAAACACCTGGTTCTGACTGCTGCCGCAGAAGATGCCCTCACCGGGCATGGGGTAGGCCTTGAAGGCATGAGCCTCGGGGGGCGTGGTGTCGTGGAGATACTGCTTGAGGAAGTCGAGCGGGTCCATCATGGCCCATGTCCGCGTGTCGTGGATCTCAAGATGCAGGTGCGGAGCCACGCTGCTGCCCGTGTTGCCGCTGACGGCGATGAGCTGTCCTGCCGCCACGGGATACTGTCTGGGGCGGAGATGCACGTCGATGGGGTCGGCATACTGCCGTGCCAGCTGCAGGCGGTGGCCTACGAGGCGGTTGAGATAGGGTGCGAAGCTCTTCAGATGGCAATAGACACTCGTCGTGCCGTTAGGATGGCGCACATAGACAGCATTGCCGAAGCCATACATGCCGACGGTGACACGCTCCACATAGCCGTCGGCAACGGAGAAGATGGGCTTGCCCACGGCCAACTCGGTACGGACGTCGATGCCTCCGTGGAAATGGTTGGGCCGGGGTTCACCAAAATTGCCCGCCAATGAAATAGGGAAGTTCACTGGCGAGCAGTAGGTAAGGGCTGCAAGGAGCAATGCCGTCAGCATGCCTTGAAGCTCATGTCGAGACCTTTCACGCTGTGCGTCAGGGCGCCAACCGACACGTAGTCGACGCCACACTCGGCATACGAGCGGATGGTGTCGATGGTCAGTCCGCCGCTCGACTCTGTCTCATAGCGTCCGCCGATAATCTCGACGGCCTTACGCGTGTCCTCGACAGAGAAGTTGTCGAGCATGATGCGGTCGACGCCCTGGCAGTCGAGCACCTGCTGCAGCTCGTCGAAGTTGCGCACCTCAATCTCTATCTTCAGCTTCAGGCCCTTTTCTTCCAAGTACTGATGGCAACGGTGGATGGCGTTGGCAATGCCACCGGCGAAGTCGACGTGGTTGTCCTTGAGGAGGATCATGTCGAAGAGGCCGATACGGTGGTTGACGCCGCCGCCGATCTTGACGGCCTGCTTCTCGAGCATACGCATGCCGGGAGTGGTCTTACGGGTGTCGAGCACGCGTGTCTTCGTACCCTCCAGGCGCTCCACATAGCGGTGGGTCATCGTGGCGATGCCACTCATGCGCTGCATGATGTTGAGCATCAGTCGCTCGGTCTGCAGCAGCGAGCGCACCTTGCCGCTGACAATCATGGCCACGTCGCCTTTCTTCACCTTCGTTCCGTCGCCCATCAGCACCTCCACCTGCATGGTGGGGTCGAAACGGGCGAACACTTTCTTGGCTACCTCCACACCGGCCAGGATGCCGTCTTCCTTGATAAGCAGGCGGCTCTTGCCCATGGCATCGTCGGGGATGCAACACAGCGTGGTGTGGTCGCCGTCGCCGATGTCCTCAGCAAAGGCGAGGTCGATCAGGCGGTCTTCTAACTGGTCTACACTTAACATCGAGTTTTTTTACGATTTGACGATTTACTATTTACTATTTATTGACGATTTTACGATTTACTATTTACGATTACAGATAGATGCCGAAGCCCACCTTCAGGCCGAACTCGCTGTAGTCGGAGTGGTTCTTGAAGCTCTGGTTGTAGTAGACAGCAGGCTCGATGGTCACCGTACGGCTCAGGAAGAAGGCATAGCCCACCTCCACGCCGGGCATCAGGTCGTTGTAGCTGGGCTGGATGTGCTTGTAGCTGGCATTTAGCCCGAGGAAGATGCCGTTCTGCTCGATATAGTAGCGTCCGCCCACTCCGGCGGTGAAGGCATCGCAGCCCTTGCCATTGTTGTCGAAGCCTACGGTGGCATAGACAAGCACGTTGTCGTCGACCATCAGGCCGCCCTGCGCCTGCACGCCGAAGCTGAGGTCGTTGGCTCCCGAATAGTTCAGGTTCAGTCCGCTGAGCGAGGCTCCCACAAAATATTTGCCCGCCGTAAAGGGCGTCTCCAAGCGATAATACTGGGCCTTGGCGGCCATGGTCATCGTCAGTGCGACGATCATCAATACAATTTTCTTCATGTCTATTAAGAATTACAAGTTTACTGTTTATTTATCTGTGTCAGGAGTTTCAGGATATGTCTGTAACTCCTGAACTCCTTTACTCCTGAACTCCTTAATCCGTTGCTTTCCTCTTCCATACGAAGAACCAGACGACGGCAACCAGGAGGCAGGCGGCACCCAGGCAGTAGCTCAGCGTGGCATCAAGACCAAAGGCTTGCTTCGAGATGAAGAGGAACGTCGAGCACACCGTTGTCATGAACAGGGCTGGGATGAGCGTTATCCAGTAGGGTTTCCCCTGGCGCGTCAGATAGACGGTGATGGCCCACAGCGTGAACACGCTCAGTGCCTGGTTGCTCCATCCGAAGTATTGCCAGATGACGTTGAAGCCGTCGGGATTCTCCATCTGCCAGACGAGGAAGAGCAGCGAAATGACGAAGAGCGGAATGGCTATCATCAGGCGCTTCGCCATGCCGCGCTGCTTGATGTGCAGGAAGTCGGCAATGATGAGACGGGCGCTGCGGAAGGCTGTGTCGCCACTCGTGATGGGTGCCGCCACCACGCCGAGCATGGCCAGGATGCCACCGGCGATGCCTAACCAGCCGCTGCACACCTCCTTCACGACGGCCGGTGCATCGAAGAACTGGATGAGCGTCTTGCCGCTGTCGTTGAACTGCTGAACTGTCTCGGCCGACACCACTTCCTTCCAACCGCCGTCGAAGAAGAAATACGACGAGATGGTGGCCCAGATGAGGGCTACGACACCCTCGGTAATCATACTGCCGTAGAAAATGGGCCTGCCCATCCGCTCCGACTTGACGCAGCGTGCCATGAGGGGGCTCTGCGTGGCATGGAAGCCACTGATGGCACCGCAGGCGATGGTGATGAACAAGGCGGGGAAGATAGGATTCTTCATGCCGAACTGCTCGGCACCCATGTTGCCCAGGCCGTCCCAAAGCTCGGGCAGATGGGGCTGCTTCACAAACAGCCCGACCATCAGGGCGGCAGCCATGAACAGCAGCGAGAAGGCAAAGAGGGGATATATCTTTCCGATGATCTTGTCGACAGGCATCAGCGTGGCAATGATGTAATAGACGAAGATGATGCCAATCCACATCAGACGGTCGCCCCAAATGCCGCTCAGAATGATGGCCGGGCTGTAGACGAACACTACGCCCACCATCACCAGCAGCAGCACGGCGAAGACGAGCATCACCTTCTTCACACCCTGTCCCAGGTATTTGCCAATCAATTCGGGCTGTCCTGCACCGCCGTTGCGCATCGAGAGCATACCGGTCAGATAGTCGTGCACCGCACCGGCAAAGATGCAGCCGAAGACGATCCACAGATAAGCCGACGGACCGAACCACATGCCCATGATGGCTCCGAAGATAGGTCCCGTGCCGGCAATGTTCAGGAACTGGATCATGAACACCTTCCAGTTGGGCATCACGATGTAGTCGACACCGTCGGCCATACTCACCGCCGGCGTCTCCCTGTCGTCGGGACCAAACACACGTTCTACAAACTTTCCATACAACAAGTAGCCCAACACTAAGGCTACCAGACTGATTGTAAATGTAATCATATTGCCTATACTTCCGTTAAAAGAGTTTGCTGTAGGGACAC
>Ga0310695_10003824_pt1 | contig 28780 bp, 24 predicted proteins | sample RumenRJG_04DNA_FD_203882 | JGI IMG/M metagenome (GOLD analysis project Ga0310695, IMG submission 203882) | Bovine rumen microbial communities from Lethbridge, Alberta, Canada - RJG_04 (v2) (version 2) | ecosystem: Host-associated > Mammals > Digestive system > Stomach > Rumen | place: Canada... | reverse complement strand
CCCTCTGTCGTTGCGGCAGAGGGAGTTCTTTTTATTCTGTGCCCGATAACAGATTGTAACGAAATGGTTGCTTTTGTGTGCAAAGTGATAGCAAATAGAAAGCAAATACAAGATAACGCTTTACATATTGTCATGTTGATATGATTTTAACACACAAAGAGCAAGCAAATAATGGAATTGTCCTACAAATTGTAGTACCTTTGCAGCGAGAAAGAAAAAACTTGAACAGTAAAAAGGTGAATTAATCAAAATCGTAAATTGTCAAATAGTAAATTAAAAGATTTATGGAAGCATTAAGATTTCAGGTTGTTGGTGAGGCATTCAAGAAGAAGCCTCTTGACGTAAAAGCACCAAGTGAGAGACCTTACGAGTATTTTGGTAAGAAGGTCTTCAATCGTGAGAAAATGTACAAGTACCTGCCTAAGCAGGTCTATGAAAAGATGATCGACGTGATGGACAATGGTGCCCGTCTGGATCGTGATATTGCCGATGCTGTGGCTGCTGGCATGAAGCAGTGGGCTGTAGAGAACGGCGTGACCCACTATACACACTGGTTTCAGCCATTGACCGAGGGAACTGCCGAGAAACACGACTCGTTTATCGAGCACGACGGCAAGGGTGGTATGGTCGAAGAGTTCACGGGTAAGTTGCTCGTTCAGCAGGAGCCTGACGCTTCGTCGTTCCCCTCTGGCGGCATCCGTTCCACCTTCGAGGCTCGCGGCTACTCGGCATGGGATCCCACATCGCCCGTCTTTATTATCGATGATACCCTGTGTATCCCCACCGTATTTATATCTTATAGTGGTGAGGCACTCGACTATAAGGCACCGCTGCTGCGTGCCCTGCATGCCGTCAACGTGGCTGCTACCGATGTGTGCCACTACTTTGACCCGACGGTGAAGAAGGTTCAGAGCAACCTCGGCTGGGAGCAGGAGTACTTCCTCGTAGATGAAGGCTTGTATGCCGCCCGTCCTGACCTGTTGCTGACTGGCCGTACCCTGATGGGACACGACTCGGCCAAGAACCAGCAAATGGACGACCACTACTTCGGCGCTATTCCTGAGCGTGTCGCAGCCTTCATGCGCGACCTGGAGATTCAGGCTCTGGAACTCGGTGTTCCTTGTAAGACCCGTCACAACGAGGTGGCTCCCAACCAGTTTGAGTTGGCTCCTATCTTTGAGGAGACCAACTTGGCCGTCGACCACAACATGATGCTGATGTCGCTGATGAAGAAGGTGGCCCGCAAGCACGGTTTCCGTGTGCTGCTCCACGAAAAGCCCTTCGCTGGCATCAACGGTTCTGGTAAGCACAACAACTGGTCTTTGAGCACAGACAACGGTATCCTGCTGCACGCTCCTGGCAAGACCCCAGAGGCAAACCTGCGCTTTGCCACCTTTATTGTTGAGACCCTGATGGGTGTCTACAAGCACAACGGTCTGCTGAAGGCTAGTATCATGAGTGCCACCAACGCCCATCGTCTGGGTGCTAACGAGGCTCCTCCCGCTATCGTCTCTTCATTCCTTGGCAAGCAGGTCAGCGAACTGCTCGACCACATCGAGAAGGCTGACAAGGACTTCCTCGCCATGAGTGGCAAGCAGGGCTTGAAGATGGACATCCCCGAGATTCCTGAACTGCTGATCGATAATACCGACCGTAACCGTACCTCTCCATTTGCCTTCACAGGCAACCGCTTTGAATTCCGTGCCGTAGGTAGTGAGGCCAACTGTGCCAGTGCCATGATCGCCCTGAACAGTGCCGTAGCCGAGGCCCTGGTTGACTTCAAAAAGCGTGTGGATGAAAAAGTCACAGAGTACACAGAGCAATTGAAGGGCACTGAGCATAACCCCATCTTCCACGCCATCATCGACGTGCTGCGCGAGGATATCAAGACCTGTAAGCCTATCCGTTTCGACGGCAACGGCTATTCTGACGAGTGGGTGGCTGAGGCAGAGAAGCGTGGTCTGGACGTGGAGAAGAGTTGTCCGAAGATTTTCGAGCGTTACCTCGACGAGGAGAGCATCAAGATGTTCGAGAGCCTTGGCGTGATGACCAAGAAGGAACTGGAGGCTCGCAACGAGGTGAAGTGGGAGACCTACACCAAGAAGATTCAGATTGAGGCCCGTGTGCTGGGCGACCTGTCGATGAATCATATCATCCCTGTGGCAACGCACTATCAGAGTCAGTTACTGAAGAATGTAGGCAACATGGCTGTTGTCTTCCCCATCGATACTGCCGACAAACTTTCAGCCCGTAATAAGAAAATCATTGAGGAGATTGCAGAACGTACCTCGGCTATAGAGAAAGGTGTTGAGGAACTTGTTGAGGCTCGTAAGAAGGCCAACAAGATTGAGGGCGAGCATGAGAAGGCTATTGCCTACCATGACAAAGTAGAGCCGAAACTCGACGAGATTCGCTACCAGATAGACAAGTTGGAACTCATCGTTGATGATGCCCTCTGGCCTCTGCCTAAATATCGTGAACTGCTGTTCATAAGATAAGCCCTTTTTTTGATTAGACCGACATCCCCTGTGTGAAGGGTAGGTCTTAACTGTTTGAAAGTTTGCGTAGAGGAACCCGATGCTGTGATAGCATCGGGTTTCTTAATATGCTGAACGCCTATAAAAACATCCCCGATTCGCAATGAGAACCGGGGATGTTTCTTTTCTGGGATGATGTCTGTTTACAGAGGATAGTCCTCGAAGGCATAAAGAACAGTTGACAGGTAGCGCTCGCCGGTGTCGGGCAGCAGCACTACAATCTTCTTGCCCTTGTTCTCCGGACGCTTGGCCACCTGGATGGCTGCGTAGAGGGCTGCACCTGCAGAGATACCTACCAGCAGACCTTCGCTCTGTGCAATCTCACGACCTGTGCGGATGGCATCATCGTTCTCAACGTCGAATACCTCGTCGATCACTTCGGCATCGTAGGTCTTTGGCACGAAGCCGGCTCCGATACCCTGAATCTTGTGCGGACCGCTTTGGCCACCGTTCAGCACGGGGCTCGACTTCGGCTCTACGGCGATGATCTTCACATTGGGATTCTGCTCCTTCAGATATTTTCCGGTTCCGCTGATGGTACCACCAGTACCTACGCCGCCGATGAAGATGTCCACCTTTCCATCGGTGTCGCGCCAGATTTCAGGACCTGTGGTAGCATAGTGCTTGGCGGGGTTGGCAGGGTTCTCAAACTGCTGCAGGATGACGGCACCAGGGATAGAGTCGCGCAACTCCTCGGCGGCGCGGATGGCACCTGGCATGCCGTCCTTACCAGAGGTCAGTCGTACCTCGGCGCCATAGGCCTTCACGAGGTTACGACGCTCGACGCTCATAGTTTCGGGCATGGTAAGGATAAGATGGTAGCCCTTGACGGCTGATACCAGTGCCAGTCCTACTCCCGTGTTTCCGCTTGTTGGCTCAATGATGGTAGCGCCGGGCTTCAGGATTCCCTTTGCCTCAGCATCCTCGATCATCGCCAATGCGATACGGTCCTTCACGCTGCCACCAGGATTAAAAAACTCTACTTTGGCAATAACCGGAGTCTCCAGACCCTTTGCCGTTGAATACTTGTTGAGCTCCAGAAGTGGGGTGTTACCGACGAGCTCGGTCAGTTGTTTTGCAATCTTACTCATAATCTTATCCTTTTAAAGTTAAAATATTTCGTTTAATCGTTTATTCGTTCAATCGTTCAATCGAGAAATCGTGAGATCGATGTTACGACTTATTGTTCGACGGTGCAAAGGTACGGCGTTTTCCGCATTCCCACAATACCATCCACATGTTATTCGCATACCATAAGTATGGTATTTTGAAGAAAAGGGGCGGCGCGGGGGCTGAGATGGAGGGGGTTATATGACAAAAATGACAATTTACAAAATTAACAAAATTGACAAATCAGGATGATTTTGTTTGAGATATGAGGATAAACTGTAACTTTTGTCATTTTTGTTAATTGTCATTTTGTGCTAATTCCCTGTATATCTGTATATTATTAAATAGGTATATTATAATATATATTACCCCCCTAATAGTAAAGCCCCCACCTGCAAAATGACAAAAATAACGATTAACAAAATTAACAAAATTACGTTTTTAAAAAAAAATTCGCAAAATTAAATTTTTTGCGAAAAATTCTTGTTTTTTCAAATCTTTCTTTTACTTTTGCAGGCGAAAAGGTAAAGCGCCCTTAGGTTATAGAAAATAGGGCCTCGTAGGAAACCCTCGACGAGCAGTATTGCTTCTATTGACGAGCAGCATAGAATCCCTCAACGAGATGGCACTTTTCTAAGACAGGGGTCGCGGCTGCCAATAACAAAGTCTAACTAAAGAAACTTTGAGCATTGCTCATGAATAAGTACATTATAATCGCCGTCTTGATGACCTTCTGTGCCTGTAGCAACGACAGACCAGTCAGACAGTTGGAGCACTTGGGCAATACGCCCTACCAGCAGGACACGATACTGGTGACTTATGCCACACAGCCAGAGCGGGCACTTGCGCTGCTCGACTCGGCGCTGCTACTGGGTAATATCAGCGACTACCGTGGCCAAGTGATTCGTGCTACGATTTACAGTAAGTCGCTCATGGAGCAACGCCTGGACTCTGCCATCCTCATCTGTCAGTCGCTGCTAAGCCACGATTCCGTGCGCAATGCCCCTACGGAGCAGGAGAACATCCTCGACATGCTCATAGTCACTAGTCGTTTGCGTCACGACGATGAGGCATACCTGCAGTGGGCCACTCAGAAGGTGACGATCTGTCAGCAGCAGGGTGAGGAGACCGAACGCTGGCGCACGGAAGCAGATATCGGCCTGCTGATGACCTTTCTGGGACAGGTTGACGAGGGGTTCATGAAACTCGACGAGGCTATCAGTCGTCTCGATGGTCCTGGTAGTATAGACCGCATGGATGCCTTCATTATTGCCGTCAAACGCAAGATCAACGCCCTCAACGATCTCGGTTGCTATGCTGATGTCATTCCCCTGGCACAGCGCACGCTCGACCGTCTCGACCATTATGAACAGCATACCAGCGACTATAAAGAGGACAGTTATCGGCTTTCGTGGAGCGACAACCCCGCCGACCGTGACCGCTATCTGGACTTCAGCCGTGCCCAGGCATGGGGATTCATGGCGCAAGCCTATGCCTTGTTAAGTGAAAAGGGAACAGTGAAAAGTGAAAAATTGGCTGCCGCACAGAAAGCGCGCGACTATCTTGCACTCTTCGACCAAAGTGGTTATGGTAAGACCTTCATGGCCCGCCGTTTTATTGCCCCGACACAGATGGCACTGGGTATGTACGACGAGGCGCTGGAGACCTACGACGAGATGGAGCGTCGCATGGGGACCGACACGCTGAACGACGACTATGCCGTCATCCTCCGTTCCCGTGCTACTGCCGCCTACGCCCGCGCCACAGCCAATTCTCAATTAAATCAGGCTTACGACCTGATGTCCCGCTACGCCAGTCTCTCGAATATACTCAGCGACAGCCTGCACCGCAGTGAGGCTCACAACTATGCTGCCCGCTATCATGCCCAAGAGCAGCAGTTGCAGATTCAGGAGAAGGCGGATGAGGCCGAACGCTCTCACATCATCAGCATGGCCATTGCCGTTATTGCCCTGTTGGCCATCGCCTTCGCCATCTATTTCTTCCGTCAGAAGCGCATCATCAGTGAGAAGAACCATGCCCTTGTCCGCATGATTAATGATCAGGCGGAAGTTCTATCTGTTCCCCTTGCCAGCCAGAAGGAGGATGGGGAGAAGGTTTCCATGTTCAACTCCATCGACTCCGTCATCCGCAACGAGCGTCTCTATGCCAATATCGGCCTGCAGCGTCAGGACATCTGTGACCGTTTTGGCATCAGTCGGCACGCGCTTAACGACCTGTTGGCAGAGCATGCCGACGGTCTCTCTTTCCCACAATATGTTAATAACATTCGTCTGGAAGAGGCACTCCGACTGCTTCGCAAAGAGACCTCAAAGACTGTCACTACCATTGCCGATGATGTTGGTTTTACTCCAGCCAACCTGCGCGAACAGTTTAAGAAAAAATATGGTGTGACACCTCTTGAATATCGCCAGAATTTGTAAAATATCTTTATCAATTTTCTCTTTTTATGCACGCATTTGGTACAGGGCCCAAATGCGTGCATATGTTTTCTTCCGAGTTACTTCGTTTTTTACTACCTTTGCAGTGGAAATTAAAAACCGCAATGGACAAGAACCTCTTTAAGACCATAGACACTATCATCCGTAAAGAACGACTGTATTCACAAGTCAACCTGATGCGTGGGGACATCGTACGACGATTCGGTATTGGTCGCCATCGTCTGAACGACCAACTCAACACCTTTGCCAACGGTATGTCCTTTCCACAGTATATCAACTCCATCCGTATGGAGGTGGCCTGCGACCTGTTGGCCAACCATCCTGAGATGACCATTACTGATGTGGCCCGTAAGGTGGGTTTTACGGCACCCAACCTGCGTCAACAGTTCAAACGCTGCTATGGCGTTACCCCTGACGAATACCGTGCTACGCTCAAATCCTCCGACGATGAAGAAGATAGTTGACGCGGACTTCATTATCCATTATCCATTATCCATTCAATAAATGTACGCAACACAGAGTCTCCAAGATATTCTCTTCCTCATACTCTACGGTGGGGTAGCCATGTTGGCGCTGGTGGCTGGCATCTATATGGGCCTGAGGCGCAACAATGGCATCATCGCTGATGTGTTGCCTTCCACTGCGCTGCGCCGTTGGACGGCCGCCTTCTTCATTATGTCGGCGCTCAGTCATGTGTGGTGGTATGTGCTTGGTGTCTATTGGCTGACCGACGACCGCTTGGTGCGCAACATCGTGGCTGTCAACCTTGACCATGTCGCGCTCGTTCCACTTGTCATGGCCCTGTTGCTGCACATGTTGCAAGACCGCCGACGCTGGCTCTGGCCGTGGGTGTTGGCTCAAGTGCCTATCGCCGTGTTCGCAGGTGTGGGCATAGCCACTCACGACGGATTCTACGGCTTCGATGTGACAACCTACTGGCAGGTGGCGGTCATGGTGGTCTTTGTTGCCTATTATATTCACGCCCTCATACGCTATGGACGCTGGCTACGCGACAACTATGCCGATCTCGAGCACAAGGAGGTGTGGCAGAGTCTGCTCTTCGTGGTTGTCCTTTTCCTGGTCTACGAGGTTTATTTCACCAATCCAGGCGTGATGTCCCGCGAGTATCTCGCACAGTTCAACACCATCGCTATCATCGCCTTCCTGCTCTGGCGTGTGGAGAGCCTCCAGCAACTTGACGTGAAGGAGGAAGATCCTGTCGCCGCACCTCAGGCTTCCACCGATGGAATCGAGGCAGAAAGCGCAAATTCGCCCATTCCATCGAATATTGGTGCGCTGCTTCACAAATACTGCGAGACGCCTGGTCTCTATCTGCAGCACGACCTGACATTGGCGCAACTCAGCGAGTGCATAGGCACCAACCGCACCTACCTGGGCACTTACTTCGTGCAGCAGGGCATCACCTATAACGTCTATATCAACCGCTTGCGCATCGAATACTTCGAGCAGGCCTACATTAAGGCTATAGATTCCGACCGCCCCTTTACCGCCCAGCAACTGGCCTTTAAGTGCGGATTCCGCAGTTACAGCACCTTCTCGAGTGCCTTCAAGCAGTTCAAGGGACAGACCGTGACCGCATGGATGAAGAGTCAATCGCCCGAGGATTGATGGATTCTTACTTTCAAAATTTACAAAATTGTTTCAAGATTTACAATTATTGCAGGTGAAAGGCCTCTCACTATTGGCTGACAGCATTTTTTCTATTACCTTTGCAGAGAAGAATAATTTAAGTCAGAAAGAAAAAGCAAATGTTTCAAGGTAAAAAGATCGTTCAGCCACCTTTCCTGAAGGTGGGAGACAGGGTAGCACTCGTCTCACCGGCCTACTGGGTGCCTCAAGAGGCCATCCTACAGGCCGCTGAGACCATTGTCAGTTGGGGACTGCAGCCGGTGACGGCTCCACACTCCGACCACCAGAATATAGATGCCTATGCAGGAACGGCCGACGAGCGCGCTGCCGACCTGATGTGGGCGCTCGAGGACGACTCGATTAAAGCCATCGTATGCTCGCGTGGCGGCTATGGCTCCCTTCACCTGCTCAGGCATATCGCCCCGGAGTGCTTTCAGCAGCATCCCAAGTGGATCGTCGGGCACGGCGACATCACCGTCCTGCTATATGCTATAGCCGGTGCCGGTGTGATGTCACTCCACGGCCCTATGGCCTTCCAGATAGCCAGCCGTCAGGAGCCTGCCACATCGCTGACACGCGACATCCTCTTTGGCACCGTGCCACAATATAAGATCTCGGGCAATCCCTACAACAAGACCGGACATGCAGAGGGCATCCTCGTGGGCGGCAACCTGTCGAGTTATTCATCAGTGGCGGGAACCAAATACCAACTGTCGGACGATCAAGACATCATCCTATTTATAGAAGAGGTGGAGGAGTCGCTCCACAGCATCGACCGACTCTTCTATATGCTCTCCCTCCAGCAGAACTTCGAAAGGGTGAAGGGCATCATCTTCGGCACGTTCAACTCCATCAGGTACGACCTGCAGTATGGCAGCGTGGAGCAGATGCTGATCACACACCTGCATGCACACGACATCTCCGTCTGCTGCGGATTCCCCGTCGGCAGCAACAGTTGTATTCCGCTCATAGAAGGAGCACCATGCACGCTCGACGTGACGCCCGACCATGCACTACTCACCTATAACATGGAAGGTGACGTGACACCCTATGAAGTGGATATGTCCACCCCCAAACTCATCAAGGAAAAACAGTTGTAATGGACGAGAGCATCATCAAGATAGTCAACGACGCACGATGGACCGACGGACAGAATGTGAGGAACAGGCTGGACGACATCACCTATAACCCCATGCGAAGTCAGGAAGAGTTCGTCATGAGGCTGGTGCGCGAGAACGCCAGGACGGACTATGGGCGCAAGAATGGCTTTAAGAACATCCGCAATATGGATGACTTCAGGCAGCACATTCCCCTGACCACCTACGATGACTATGCCGAATACATAGAGCGCATAGCCAATGGCGAGAAAAACGTGCTGACGGCCTATCTCACCGAGCACATCTCGACGATAAATGGAAAGAGAAAACTGCCACACTCGCGATGGAGCATGCAGAACAACTATGACTATAGTTTCTCAGCAGCCTTCTATCTCGCTGGCAATCACGGCTATCTCACCGAAGGCATGACGCTCAACCTGGTCGATAGCAGCGTAGAGCGACTGGCCTCTGGCACGACCTTCGCCAACAACGTGCTGGGACGGCTCCTGGTCAAGCGCGAGTTTGACAACAACCAGGTCTATGCCATTCCTGTCGATATGCCTGTTGACAATAGTGATACCGACCTGCATTACCTGCAGGCCATCTATGCCCTGAGCCACAGCCACCTGTCGCTGGCTATCTGCGAGCACTACGACAATATGGTGGAGATGCTACGCTATATCGAGAAAAATTGGACCGAACTGGCTGAAGACATCGAGAAAGGCAATACCTTGGTATCGCCGAACGCGCATCGGGCTGACGAGATTCGCCAGGTCATGGAGGAACACCACATCGGTACGCAGATGGTGCCTCAACTGTGGCCGGCGCTGCGATGCATCATGGTCTATGATGTTGACTGTCTTGGTGCGAGTTTCGAACTCCTGCGCACCTATTGTGGCAGCAACGTACATTTCATCTTTACGGGCATCAGTTCGGCAGAGGGCACTTTTTCTACAACCATCAACCTCGACGACCCCCAGACGGTGCTCATACCAGACAGCGTGTTCTATGAGTTCAAGCCCAAGGAGTCCAGAAGTTACAACCGACTGCTCACCCTCGACCAGTTGGAGACGGGACTCAGATACGAACTCGTGGTCACCACGCTCTCAGGTCTCTATCGCTACAAGACAAAGAAAACCTTCCTCGTCGTTGGTCGCTATCATGACACGCCTACGGTCATCATCGACAAGGGATAGAATAAAACCAAAAACTAAAAAGGAGATAACCTATGAGAAATGTTTTTTATGTGATGACGGCAGCCTTGTTGCTGCTCGCAGGTAGTGTACAGGCTCAGACTGCCAGGGAATTCACCCTAAACCTCACACCCGACGGTAAGGCACAGATGGTGTGCTTCCTGCCACAGACACCCAACGGCAAGGCCATCGTAGGCATTCCTGGCGGTGGCTACTCCATGCTGTCAAACACCCACGAGGGCACGCTGGCCCATGAGTGGCTGAATGAGCAGGGCATCACTTACTTCGTGGTGAACTACCGTCTGCCTGACGGCGACCGCACCAAACCGATGGGCGACGTGGAGCAGGCCTTCCGCATTGTGCGTGACTCGGCTCAGACATGGGGCGTCGATCCGCAGAAGGTGGGCATCATGGGATTCTCTGCTGGCGGACACCTGGCATCAGTTATCTCTACACACTCGCCTGCCGAGGTGCGTCCTAACTTCACGATCCTGTTCTATCCCGTCATCTCGATGGACGAGAACGTATCGCACAAATGGTCGTGCCGCAACTTCCTGGGTGAGGAAGGACAGAAGGATGCCTCACTGGTTCGCGACTTCTCGACGATGAATGCCGTGCGCAGTCAGGAGACACCACCTGCCTTTATCATTTTGTCGGGCGATGATGCCCTCGTTCCGCCACTCACCAATGGCTTGGAGTATTATATCGCCATGAGAAAAGCCGGCAACGAATGCACGCTGCTGGCTTATCCCAATGGTGGTCACGGCTACGGCTTCGGCCCTTGGTTCAAGTACCGCAACGAGATGTTGGCCACGCTGGGCAAATGGCTCGAGACGAGGTAAATATCCCCCTCTGGTATCAGAATCTGTGGGCTTGCAGAAATCAGATATAGAATTCTGAAGGATCGATGAGTCCGGCACGGAGCGCGTATTTCACCGCTTCGTGTGCTGTATTGATGCCCAGTTTCCTAAAGATGTTCTTACGGTGGGTCGTCACGGTGTGGATGCTGGAGAAACGCTCGGCAGCAATCTCCTTCGTAGTCTTACCCTGGGCGATGGCCTTCACAATCTCCATCTCTGTCGTCGTCAGGATCTTGTCGCTCTTTTCTTCTTCCTGCTGTTGGATGATGATGGTCTCCAGGGCTCGCTGACTGAGGTAGCGAGAGTGGCGTTCCACGGCGTTCAGGGCTTCGCGAACCTCGCTCAGAGGACCGTCCTTGAACACCACGCTGAACTGATGAGATGAGTACACCACGCGACGAAGGAACTGTGGCGTCAGTTCATCGCTGATAAGTATCCATTGCGATAAGGAAAAGCGCTCGGCGATGATAAGGAGTTGCTCCTCATCGGCAAAGTCGAACAGGGTGTAGTCAAGCAGTACTACTGCACTCTCATGTTCTTTCAGCAGGGCGACAAGTCCTGCCTTGTCGAAGGCCTTATATACCGAATGGTCTGCATCTTGTCTGAGCAGACTTTCCAGCGCAAACCGCGTCAGTTCCTGATTGTCGGCAAGAATATAGTTTCTCATCGGTGTCCTTTTTAATGTCAAGAATTAGAGAATTTGAGAATTTTCAACTGCAAAAGTATATATTTATTCTCTAATTCTCTAATTCTTGAAAGTTTTTTTCTTTTTCTTAAATCTGGTCAAGTGCCTGCGACAAATCGTCGATGATGTCGTCGATATGCTCCGTACCAATGCTCAAACGAATGGTAGCAGGGGTGATGTGCTGCTCCTTGAGTTCCTCGGGCGACAGTTGTGAGTGGGTGGTAGTGTAAGGATGAATCACCAGACTCTTCACGTCGGCCACATTAGCCAGCAGTGAGAATATCTGCAGGGCATCGATGAACTTCCAAGCCTCTTCCTGACCACCCTTCACCTCGAAGGTGAAGATGCTACCACCGCCATTGGGGAAATACTTCTTGTAAAGAGCGTGGTCATGGTGGTTCTCAAGAGCAGGATGATGAACTGCTGCTACCTTCGGGTGCTTGCTGAGGAAGTCAACAACCTTCAGCGCGTTCTCTATATGACGCTCCACGCGCAGGCTCAGCGTCTCTACGCCTTGCAGCAGGATGAAGGCATTGAATGGTGAGATGGCAGCACCAGTATCACGCAGGATGACGGCACGGATGCGGGTCACGTAAGCGGCAGCACCTACAGCGTCGGCAAAGACGATGCCGTGATACGAGGGATCTGGCTTGGAGAGCGTGGGGAACTTGTCGTTCTGCTTCCAGTCGAACTTACCACCGTCAACGATGACGCCGCCCAGAGAGGTTCCGTGACCGCCGAGGAACTTGGTAGCAGAATGAACGACAACGTCTGCACCATGCTCCAGCGGACGAATCAGATATGGTGTGCCGAAGGTGTTGTCAACGATGAAGGGGATGCCGTGCTTGTGAGCTACTGCTGCTACACCTTCCAGGTCGAGCACGTCACTGTTGGGGTTGCCGAAAGTCTCGGCATATACTACTTTTGTGTTGGGTTTGATAGCAGCTTCAAGAGCGTCGAGGTCATTCACATTAAGAATGGTGTTGCTAATGCCCTGAGTAGCTAAGGTATGGGTGATCAAGTTGTATGAACCACCATAGAGGTTGTCAGCAGCAACGATGTGGTCACCATTCTGCACGATGTTCTGCAGGGCATAGGTGATAGCAGCAGCACCAGAGGCAACAGCCAGACCGGCTACACCACCTTCGAGGGCAGCAACGCGATCCTCAAAAACGCCCTGAGTAGAGTTGGTCAGACGACCATAGATATTACCTGCATCGCGAAGGCCGAAACGGTCGGCAGCATGCTGTGAGTTACGGAACACGTATGAGGTGGTCTGATAGATGGGCACGGCGCGAGCGTCAGTTGCGGGATCAGCCTGTTCTTGGCCTACATGGAGTTGAAGGGTCTCAAACTTGTAATTCTTTGTACTCATAATCTTATCCTTTCTTTTATTTGTTATTAATTTGTTTACTATTGACGGTGCAAAGGTACGAACTTTAGAAATATCTTCCAAATTTCTTGTATAATTCAGAAAATATCCCTAATTTTGCAGCCAAGAAAGAAAGTCTTTCTAATTCGGGATGATTAAAGCCCACTAAACAGAATAAAACTCTAAATCATGGCGGAAATCCTTGATGAAACCGACTTGCAGATACTGAAAACGCTGCAGAAAAACGCTAAATTGACCACTAAAGAGTTGGCCGATGCCGTCCATCTGACCCCTACGCCTGTCTTTGAGCGTCAGAAACGGCTGGAAAAGAAAGGCTATATCAAGAAGTATGTGGCTATCCTCGATCCAGAGAAACTGAATCAAGGCCTCTTGGTGTTCTGTAAGGTGAAACTGACGCAGATTAACCACGAGATAGCCGATGCCTTCGTCCGACGTATTCAGCGCATACCAGAGGTGACAGAGTGCTATAATACTTCCGGCTCGTATGATTATCTATTAAAAGTACGCGCACGCGATATGAAGCAATATCAGGAATTCGTGCTCACCAAGTTGGGCGACATCGACCATGTGGGTGCCATCGAGAGCACCTTCGTGATGAGTGAGGTGAAGCAGAACTACGGCATCAACCTCTGATACTTACTGTCGGCTAATGGTCTTGGGACTCTTGCGACGGATCTTAAATTGGTTGAAGCCCTCGCCATAGACACCGATGACGGCACTCTGCGAGACGAAGGCATGAGGGTCAACCTCGTTAATCAGGCGGAAGATCATGTCGCTCTGTCGTTTGTTGGCTAGTACGAAGAGCATTTTTACTTCTTTGCCAGAGTAAAAGCCGTGGGCATCGATGACGGTGCAGCCGCGATGAGGCTCATGGTTGATGCGCTCGCCAATCTCTTCGTACTTGTCGCTAATGATGAAGAACTGGACGGAGGAGCGCATGGAGTTGATCACCCAGTCGATGCAGAAGGCTGTGACGTAGAGCACCACATAGCCATAGAGCACACGCTCGAAGTCGCGGAGCACCAGGTAACTGCTGCTGATGATGAAGACATCGCAGATGAGGATGACGCGCCCCAGCGAGATGTCACGATATTTGTTGACGATAGCCGCAATGATGTCGGTACCGCCTGTAGAGCCGTTGTTGGCCAGCACCAGGCCCACGCCGGAGCCGCAGAAGACTGCACCGATGATGGCTGCCATGAAAGGCTGGTCGGAGAGCCAGTGCTCGTGGTAGAGTTGGCTGGTCACGGTTGAGGCTACGGTCAGCGCGATGACGGCATAGACGGTCTTCACGCAGAACTTCCACCCCAGTATGCGCAGGGCGGCAACGAGTAGGATGGCGTTGATGACGAAATAGTAGATTTGCGCTGGTACGCCCGTTCCCCAGAAAAGTATAGACGACACACCGGCCACACCGCCTGTCGAGATGTTGTTAGGCAGCAGGAAGATGGTCCATCCGATGGCATAGGAAATCATGGCGATGGTAATCATCACGTAATCTTTCAACTCGTTCAGCATAAAGGCTTTTGTCGGCTTTTCCATAGTCAGGATATAAATTTTGCTGCAAAGGTACAAAAAAGTTGAGAGTTGAGAGTTGAGAGTTGAGAGTTTTTTTGGTATTTTGCTCACTTATTTGTAATTTTGCACCCAAATACAGATAAATAGATGAAGAAACTGTTTATTGAGACTTACGGATGCCAGATGAATGTGGCCGACTCAGAGGTAGTGGCTTCGGTCATGCAGATGGCTGGCTATGAGACCTGCGAGAGTGTCGATGAGGCCGATGCCGTCTTCTTGAATACCTGTTCGGTGCGCGATAATGCCGAACAGAAAATTTACCACCGCCTGGAGGCCCTGAATGCACTGCGCAAGCAAAGGGAAAAGGCCAACAGCCAACAGCCAACGGCCAATAGCCTCATCATTGGCGTGTTGGGCTGTATGGCCGAACGGGTGAAAGACGAGTTGCTGAACCGCTATGGCGCCGACCTGGTGGCGGGACCCGATGCCTATCTGAGCCTACCCGACCTGGTGGCTCAGGCAGAGACAGGCCATAAGGCCATCAATATAGAACTGTCAACCTCAGAGACCTATCGCGACGTGGTGCCTCAGCGCATCGGTCTGGGCCATAAGATTGGCGGCTTCGTGAGCATCATGCGGGGTTGCAACAACTTCTGCCATTACTGCATCGTGCCCTATACCCGAGGCAGGGAGCGCAGCCGCGATGTGGAGAGCATCCTGCGTGAGGTGCGCGACTTGCGTGACCGAGGCTTCAAGGAGGTGACGCTCCTGGGGCAGAATGTGAATTCTTATTTTTATAGAGGTGAGAGGAGAGAGGAGAGAGGAGAGATCCTGTTCCCGGATTTGCTGAGGGCTGTGGCACTTGAGGCACCTGATATGCGAATCCGCTTCACGACGAGCCACCCCAAGGACATGAGCGACGATACACTGAGGGTCATTGCCGAGATGCCGAATGTGTGCAAGCATATCCACCTGCCGGTACAAAGCGGCTCCGACCGTATCTTGAAATTGATGAACCGTAAGTACACGCGTGAGTGGTATCTGGACCGCGTGGCCGCTATTCGTCGTATCATACCCGACTGCGGCTTGTCAACGGACATCTTCGTAGGCTATCACGATGAGACGGAGGAAGACCATCAACTCTCGCTGAGTCTGATGCGGGAGGTTGGCTACGACTCTGCCTTTATGTTCAAGTACTCCGAACGGCCGGGCACTTACGCCTCAAAGCACCTGCCCGACAACGTGCCCGAGGAGGAGAAGATACGTCGCCTGAACGAACTCATCGCTTTGCAGACGGAAATTTCTGCCCAGCAGAACAAGAAAGACGAGGGACGTGAGTTCAATGTGCTGGTGGAGGGCTTCTCGAAACGCTCGCGCAGTCAACTGTGCGGAAGAACGGAACAGAACAAGATGGTGGTGTTCGACAAGGGCTGTCACCATATCGGCGAGACGGTGCGTGTGAGAATCACCGGTTCAACCAGTGCAACATTATTAGGAGAAGAAGCATGAGAGAATTCCTGCAAATGGTAAGGCGCTTCGTGTGGCCTTATAAGAAATATGTCTGGTTGTCGGTACTGTTCAACCTGCTGTCAGCCCTGTTGAACATCTTTTCGTTTGCCGCGCTGATACCGATCCTTCAGATATTGTTCAAAACAGGCGAAGCCGTTCAGGTGACCACGCTGATGGACTGGGGTAGCGGCAGTATGAAAGACGTGGCACTGAACAACCTCTACTACTACATCAACAACTTCATCGCCAATGAGGGCGAGACCACCACGCTGCTGGTCATCGGCATTTTCCTGATTGTGACCACGCTGATGAAGGTGGCCACCTATTTCTTGGCTTCGTCGAGTGTGATACCCATCCGAACGGGAATCACCCGCGACATACGCAACCAGGTGTACGAAAAGATCACGCAACTGCCCCTGGGCTTCTTCACTGAGGAGCGTAAGGGTGACATCATTGCCCGTATGACAGGCGACGTGCAGGAGGTGGAGAACAGCATCATGTCATCGCTCGACTCGATGTTCAAGAACCCCATACTGATCATCTCCTATTTCACCACGCTGGTGGTCATCTCCTGGCAACTGACCCTCTTCTCGGTGATCATTATACCCCTTATAGGCTGGTTCATGGGATGGGTGGGGCGTCGGCTGAAAGCACAGAGCATCAAGGCACAGGCCCTGTGGAGCGATACGATGAGCGTGGTGGATGAGACTCTGGGCGGACTGCGTATCATCAAAGCCTTCTGTGCCGAGGGTAAGATGCGGAAAAAGTTCAACGACATCAACAACACCTACCGCCATGATATCATGTGGGTGAATATCCGGCAGAACCTGGCCCACCCGCTGAGTGAGTTCCTCGGAACGTGCATGATAGTCATCGTGCTGTGGGCGGGCGGCATACTCGTGCTCAACTACGACTCCCTCTCAGGTCCTACCTTTATATATTATATGGTGATACTTTACAGTATCATCAACCCCCTGAAGGAGATCTCGCGAGCAGGCTATGCCGTACCGAAAGGTCTGGCATCGATGGAGCGTGTGGATATGATCCTGAAAGCAGAAAATACCATCAAGGAGGTGGCACATCCACAACGAATTTCTTCGTTCGAGCACCAGATAGAGTTCCGCCACGTCAGTTTCCGCTATGGAGAGACTTGGGTGCTGAAAGATGTTAACCTCGTCATACCAAAAGGCAAGACCATCGCCATCGTGGGGCAGTCGGGCTCTGGCAAGTCGACGCTTGTGGACCTCATCCCCCGCTACTACGATGTGCAGGAGGGTGAGGTGCTTATCGACGGCATCAACGTGAAGGACCTGGGCATACATGACCTGCGCCAACTGATAGGTAACGTGAACCAGGAGGCTATCCTTTTCAACGATTCCTTCCGCAACAATATCTCCTTCGGTGTCACGGATAATCAGGAAAAGCCGGAATCTCCGGAACAACTGCAGAGACGTATCGAAGAGGCCGCCCGTATTGCCAATGCCTACGACTTCATCATTCAGAGCGAGGAGGGCTTCGACACCAATATAGGTGATCGTGGCGGACGACTCTCCGGCGGACAGCGCCAGCGTGTCAGCATAGCCCGTGCCATACTGAAGAACCCGCCCATTCTGATTCTCGACGAGGCTACCTCAGCCCTTGACACCGAAAGCGAGCGGCTGGTGCAGGATGCCCTGGAGCGCCTGATGAAAACCCGTACTACCGTTGCCATCGCACACCGTCTGTCGACCATCAAGAATGCCGACGAGATATGTGTGTTGCATGAGGGTCGTATCGTAGAACGTGGTACCCACGATGAGTTGCTTGCTTTCGACGGCTACTACAAGAAACTGAACGAGATGCAGAAGGTTTGAGGATTGAGGTTTGAGATTTGAGGTTTGAGATTTGAAAAGTAGGGTCTTTTTTCTGATAAGGTCGTATGTGCTGACGGTGCTGGTGTTTCTGGCTGCCAAGATGTGCTTTATGTTCTTCTGCCGCGAGGGACACGACTTCGGTTTGGGCGATGTGTGGGATGTTATCACCCACGGTCTGTCGCTCGACCTCTCCACGGCCCTCTATGTGGTGAGCGTGCCTCTCCTGCTGACCATTGTTAATGTGTGGTGGCAGAGCGAGAAGGTTTTTCGTTGGATCATGCTGTTTTTCTATGGTATCATCGCACTGGCCTTCTCACTAGCCTTTGTGTCCGACACAAGCCTCTACCCGTTTTGGGGATTCAAACTCGATGCCTCTTGTCTGCAGTATCTGGAGACACCTACGGAGGCTATGGCCAGTGTGACCACGGGCTATCTGATTATCCGTTTCGTGGCTATAATCATCGTTACGGTACTCATCTTCCTGGGCTATAGGGCCGTCGTAAGAAGCAGGCGAACCGAACAGCAACAGTCGTCAATATTGAAAAGAATAGTCGAGACCGTATGCTATATCATGGCCATTCCGCTGATTGTGATAGGCATACGTGGCGGACTGAGCGAGTCGACCACCAATATCGGACAGGTGTACTTCTCGCAGAATCAGTTTCTGAACCACGCGGCCGTCAATCCTGTCTTTTCGTTCCTTGCTTCGTTTGAGAAGACAGCCACCAACAATACCATCTACCACTTCATGGACGAGACGGTATGTCGGCAAATCATAGACAGTCTATACAACACGGAGAGTACTGACATCGACACGCTGCTGACTACCCAGAAGCCAAATATCATCATCATTCTGCTGGAGGGATGTGGTGGTGAGTTCACAGAGATAGGAGGCAGGAATGATATTACCCCCAATCTGAATGCGCTGGCCCGTGAGGGTGTTTATTTCACCAACTGCTATGGCAATACGTGGCGCACCGACCGAGGCACCGTATGTGCCTGGAGCGGTTATCCGTCGTTTCCAACGATGTCGGTCATGAAGATGCCGGCCAAGTCGCGCACCCTGCCTAATATCGCCAAAACACTTGTTGAGACCCACGGCTATAGCACCTATTATCTCTATGGCGGTGACATCAACTTCACCAATATGCGTAGTTATCTGGTGGGTGGAGGATTCGAGACGCTGAAATGGAAACAGGACTATACTACCGAAGAACAGGAAACTTCGCAGTGGGGCGTGTGCGACGGCATCACCTTCGAGAGTCTCTACCACATGGCTACGACGGCACAGGAGCCTTTCGTCATCGGCTATTCCACCTTGTCGAGCCACCAGCCTTGGGACGTGCCCATACAGCATTTCGATGACGAGGTGCTCAATGCTTTCTACTATTTGGATGACTGTCTGGGACGTTTCGTGGAACGCTTTCGTCAGAGTGATCGCTGGCAGAATACCCTGCTTGTGCTGTTGCCTGACCATGGCATTCCATATAATGAGATCATCGAGAGTCATCCATTATTGAACCATATCCCGATGATCTGGATTGGCGGTGTCGTCAAGGAGCCACGTCGCATCAGTCAGGTGTGCAACCAAACGGACCTACCAGCCACGCTGCTGGGACAACTTGGCATCAATCACGACGAATATACGTTCAGTCGCGATGTGCTGAGCAGTACCTATACACAGCCATTCGCCATCAACACCTTCGACGACGGCTATTCCGTGTACGACAGCATTACCTTCGTTAACTACGATTTCATCGGCGACAGGGTCGTGGTAGGGCAGGGAGCCAATCAGGAAGAACTGATGAAGAGGGCCAGAGCCGTCCTGCAGGCAGCGTCGGAGGATTTGGATAAGAGATGAGTGTTGAGAGTTATGGTTATGAAGATTATTAGGCGTTCCGTGTTTGCTCCCACAGTTGCTATGCTGTGGAACCTGTTGCTGGTCTATCTGGTTTACCAGGTAGCACGACTGGAGTACTATTTGGAAAACGCCAGTTACTTCAACTATACCTTTGACATGTTCGTTGGGGGCCTGCTGTTCGACACGTCTGCCATCCTCTATACAAATGCGCTCTACATCGTGATGATGCTCTTCCCCCTACATTGGAAAGAGACAGACATCTACCACAGTATTTGTAAATGGCTCTTTCTGACAATCAATGGACTGACCCTCATGCTCAACCTGTCTGACTCAGTCTATTTCCAGTACACCATGCGGCGTACGACGACCACCGTCTTCCGAGAGTTTTCCAACGAGAGCAATTTGGGCAGTATTTTCGCCACAGAATTGCTCAGCCACTGGTATCTGGTGCTGTTGTTTGTTGTGCTGATGCTGGCCTTGTGGCGATTCTATGCCAAACCACAACTGATAGTCAACAAGATAAGCCATTGGTGGCAGTATGACGCAGCATGCTTGCTGGCGTTATTGGTTGTAGTCCCGCTCTGTGTGGCAGGTATGCGTGGGGGATTTACGACTGCCGTGCGTCCCATTACCATCAGCAATGCCAACCAGTATGCGGAACGTCCCGTCGATGCCGCCCTAGTGCTCAATACACCGTTCGCTCTCATCCGCACCCTTGGCAAGGATGTCTTCACCATCCCCCGCTACTTCGGCAGTGAGGATGAGATGGCCGCCATCTACACCCCCATCCACCATCCTAGTCCTACTAGTTCTTCTAGTAACCCTAGTATGACTAGTGATACTAGTTTAACTAGGAAGAATATCGTCATCCTCATTGTGGAGAGTTTTGGCCGCGAGTATATAGGAGCCCTCAACAAGGACTTGGACAACGGCACTTACAAGGGCTATACGCCTCATGTCGACTCTTTGATTGCCAAGAGCACCACCTTCAAATATAGTTACTGTAACGGGCGCAAGAGCATCGACGGCATGCCCAGCATCCTGTCGAGCATCCCCATGTTCGTGGAACCTTTCATCCTGACACCAGCATCCATGAACGATTTCACCGGATTGGCTGGCATCCTGTCGGCAGAAGGCTATGAGACGGCTTTCTTCCATGGTGCGCAGAACGGTTCGATGGGCTTTCAGGCTTTTGCCAACAAAACGGGCTTTCAGCACTACTATGGACGAACGGAATATGAGGCGGCACACGGCACTGACGATTTCGATGGTACATGGGCCATCTGGGACGAGCCCTTCCTGCAGTACTATGCCGAGGAGATGTCGCGGATGCAGCAGCCCTTCATGACGGCCGTCTTCACCGCCTCCAGCCATCATCCCTTCGTGGTGCCAGAACAGTATAAAGAGCAATATCCAGAGGAACACCTCCAGATACAGAAATGTATCCGCTATACCGATATGGCCATTGGCCGTTTCTTCCAGGCGGCCAGCCGCCAGTCTTGGTACGACAATACTATCTTCGTGCTGACCAGTGATCACACCAACATGAGTGACCATGCCGAATACCAGACCGATCTAGGTGGATTCTGCTCGCCCATCATTATCTTCGATCCCTCTCATCCTGTTGGCGAGGTGCAGGACAAGATAGCCCAGCAGATAGACATCATGCCCACCATCTTGGGGATGTTAGGCTACAACAAGACATTTTTCGGATTCGGTATCGACATATTGAACACACCAAAGGAAGAGACGTGGGCCGTCAACTACATGAACGGCATCTACCAGTATGTCAAAGGTGACTATGTGTTACAGTTCGACGGCCAGCGCACCCGTGCCGTCTATGCCCTTTCCGACTCTCTCATGCAGCACAACCTTTTGAATGATGATTCTCAAATTCAAAAGTCAGAGCGCGAATTGAAGGCCATCATCCAGCAGTATATGGAGCGTATGCGACAAGACCGCCTCAAGCCCTAGCCTTCTTTAATCTCTTCGCCCTTTTTTATCACTTTCCCGTCAACAACTTCGTAGAGGCGGTTGAACTCTTCGCGCGTACGGCTCCAGCGTTTGTGGCTCCACAGCCAGTATCCGGGGTGGCGTCGGATATTATTTTCGAGCATCTGATAATAGATATCGGTGAGTTCAAACTCACGCATCTTCTTGGGCTCACGGGTGATTAATATGAATTCGCCTTCGTAGTAGCCTCTATCCTCGCGGCAGATTTTGAGATAGAAAGCGGCATGGTTCATCTTGTGCAGGATGCGGTCGGTGCCCGTGAGCACGGGGGTATCGTGGTTCAGGAAGTTCACCCAGTGGTGAATATTGGTCCAGTAGGGCTTCTGGTCGGCCAGATAGCCCACGACGACGGGTTGCTTCTCCTGTTGGCACTTCAGCAGGAAGCGCAGGGTCTCCTGCATGGGGATATTGACGGAGCCGTGACGCCCACGCAAGCGGGTAAAGAGACGGTCGGTGACGAGGTTCTCCAGCGGATGGTACACCTGTCCACATTGTCCCTTGGGTGAGATCCAAAGTTGCAACGAACTGACCCACTCCCAGTTGCAGTAGTGTCCCATATAGATGGCGCACGACTGTCCTTCCTCAATACATTGGTTCAGTTGCTCCACACCCTTGAAGACCATTCTTTTCTTCAGGTTCTTTTCGCTGATAGTCATCAATTTCAACGATTCCACCACATAGTCGCAGAGGAAATGATAGAAATCGCGCTCTATATATAGCATTTCATCATCCGGCCTGTTAGGGAACGATGAGACCAGGTTCTCATGTACCACGCGTTTCCGATAGCCCACTACATAGTAGACGAAGAAATACATAATGTCGCTCAGGATATAGAGCACCCGGAATGGCAGCAATGAGATGACATACCACACGCCCAACACGATGTAGTATGCAATACTCTTCAATGTTCTGTATCGTTCCTTGTTATAACCCATTAATAATGACAAATTATGAATTCAACTTTTCCTGTTGGTGTTTCTTGCTGATGCCCAGGAAACGGCGTATCTTTTCCCACGGCGTGAGGTGCCACGAGTGGGCACACATGTGGATGGCATAACTGCGCTTGGTTACCTCATGCTTGTTGCCGGCGAAAATCTCCGACGGATAGATGTGGATACGGCCAGGCAGTTGCTGGTCGATGTCCTTATAGACAAAGCCCCTGCTCTCAGCCACACGGGCATAGATATAGGGCGAGAGCACATCCGTGCGCAGCGAGCCGTCGTCCTTCACGAAGTGCTTGTCCTGATACCAGTCGAGCACTTCCTTCACAAACGGACTGCCAGCCTCGGCCCCCATCACGGCAGCCTGTATCTGTATGCCCTCAATGAATACATCGGCCGTGCGGTGACCATCGGCATCGATATACTGCATAGAGCCGCATTTTTCAATCTGTATGGGGTGATACTCCATGCTGGAGAAGAAGGAGTTGTCGAGGAAATCGTCGAACTTCTTCAGCAGTACCACGTCGGAGTCCAGATAGATGCCCCCCTGAGTGTAGAGGGCATACATGCGGATATAGTCGGCAGCGAAAGCCCATTTTCGGGCTTCGTAAGCCTCCTTGACGTAGGGAATACTGTTGACATCGAAGTTCTTGGTGCTCCATCGTATGATTTCATAGTCGGGATGGGTTTTCTGCCACGTGTCCATGCATTCCCTGATTTTCTTGGGAAAGGGGTCGTCGCTTAACCAGCAGTAGTGTATCTTCTTCGGAATCATCAGATGGTCGTTGAATAGTTATTTGTCTGCAAAAGTAGTGAAAAGGAGGCAAATTACCAAGGAAAGTGTTTTTTTTCTACATAAAAATTGCAAAATTGGAGAAATTTCACTACTTTTGTCTGCGTTAATCATTCAGCAGGCTGAGAAAGGTATGACAGATGTACAGGTTCTGGTTATCCATGTACGCGGACAGGAAGACAGGAAAGCATTCATCCAGAAGCAACTGGATAGGGTGGGGCTACCCTTTCATTACATCCTCGACGGCAATGTGGAAGACCTGACACCTGACATCATAGACCGCTTTTTTGTCGATGACGGCAAGCCTGACACCATGCACGGTCCCTTTCCTCGTACAAGTTGCGCCTACAAACACCTGTTGGCCACGCAGTATATTCTTGACCACGCCCTCGATGGTGCGCTGATTGTTGAGGATGACCTTCGTTTCTACCCCCATTTCCGCAACCTCTTCCTCAAGACCATCGACGAGTGTAAAGAGCGCTTCGCCGGCCAACCCGTCATTGCCAACTATGAGGAGAGCAGTCTGCTGCTGGTACCCAGGAGTGAGCGTGTGAAGGGACAGTTGCTTTACCCTGCCACTCGAGACCGCTATGCTGGCTGCTATTATCTGAACCGAGAGGCGGCTCAAGTCATAATGGACTATGTGCATGAGCACAAGAGCGACTGCACAAGTGACTGCCTGCACAACCGCCTCATCCTGTCTGGCCTGCTGCACTCGCTGTGGAGTCATCCCTGTCTGGCCTGCCAGTGCAGCGCCGATGGTAGCATGGCTACGATGATTCCCACAAAACCGAGGCCCCTGAAGCGTCTGAAGTGGTTCTACAAGCGCCTGTACAAGCACCTGCTCTATCTGATGAGATAGCACCTACGGAGCGCAAGAAATTGCTAAATTGTAAATAAATCGTAAATCGTCAAATCGTAAATAACTATGGGTCTCCACTATTTGCTGCACAGCGGCAAGAACAGCAACCTGAAGTACTACCTGCGCAGTTATCTCAGGGAATACACGCCCAAGGCTATCTCGCGGGGGCGGCTGAACCGTCTGCTGAAGTCCATCGATAGTCATCCCAATAGGGACTATATCCTGCAACGGGCCTGCTACTACTGTAAACTGACGGCAGATAGTGAGTGGAACCGTGAGAGTTGGGCAGCGTCGGCTGTGCGGTTGCGCGACCAGGAGTTGACAGGACAGAAGACTTACTATTTCGACGCGATGGAGTATGCTCGCTACTTCGACCAGAACCTGCGCTGGATTCTTGATGCCGGCGACAAGCCCTATGTGGCACCTGAGCCTGCCATCGTGAAGAACCGTCCCATCGTGGAGCATAACGACAACTCTGTCATCCTGAATCTCGACAAGAACCGTCACTTCCTGTTTGTCAGTGACCATAAGGACTGGAGGCTCAAGAAAGATATGGCTATCTTCCGTGGTGACCTGGGACCGCGCAAGCAGAACCGCGATCTCTTCATGAGCCGCTGGGCACAGCATCCGATGGTGGATGCCGCCTCGACAAACCGATCGGAAGAGCATCCAGAATGGCAGAAACCGAAACTGACCATCGGCGAGCACCTCGACTATAAGTTCGTCATGTCATTGGAGGGTAACGACGTGGCCTCGAACCTGAAGTGGGTGATGTCCAGCAACAGCATTGCCGTCACACCCCGTCTGACGCAGGAGACCTGGTTCATGGAGGGAACGCTCATTCCCAACTATCATTATATAGAGGTGCGCGAGGACTTCTCCGACCTGGAGGATCGCCTGCAGTACTACATCGCCCATCCTGAAGAGGCTGAGGCCATTATCAGTCACGCTCACGAATACGTGCGCCAGTTCCAGGACAAGAAGCAGGAGCGGCTCATCTCCCTGCTGGTGCTGAAGAAATACTTTGACGTAACGAATGGGCTTGATATTTGAGATGTATGAATTATGAACTGATAAAGTCGTTTTGTCGCAACACGTGGACGCTGTTCTCACTATGGATGCTCATGGTGATTATCTCTGTAGGCCTCCACATGCACAACTTCAATAATTTCCTGATCTATAAGTTCACCTTCTGGCACGCCGTTGAAGGCAGGAGCCTCTTTGAGAATCATGGCGACCATTTCGACGTGAACCACTATGGTCCCCTCTTCAGTCTGATCATAGCACCTTTCTCCTTGATAAGCGGCACCGCCACCTCGATGGGCGACGTTACGTTATGGATCGATGTGTTCCTCTGGCATCTGGCACTTGGTCTCTTCCTGTGGTGGGCCATCCGGCAGAGCACGCTGACTGCAGAGATGAAGGTGGTGGTCATCTGGCTGACAGCCCACGAGATGCTCAACGCTCTGGGCATGTCGCAGTTTAACGTGGCCACAGCCGCCATGATCCTGCTCACCTTCTCTGCCATCCATCGTGGCAAGGACATGTGGGCTGCCTTCTGGATTGTGTTGGGCACGCTGGTGAAGGCTTACGGCATCGTGGGCTTGGCGTTTTTCTTCTTTGCCAAGAGCAAGCCGAAGTTTGTGATGTGGCTGGTGGTATGGACGGTGGTGCTGATAGCGTTGCCGATGCCCTTCTTTGGCGTCGATTACGTGGCTGGCCAGTATGTGGAGTGGATCAGATGCCTGAGCGAGAAAGGACAGGAGAACCTGCTCTCCGACTTCCAGAACATCAGTCTGCTGGGTATGGTGCGCAAGATAGGCTATGCTATCTCCGCCGGACTGCCCGCCTACTACGAGGTATTCGAGAGTGCGGGTAAGAATCCCGACGTCACCAACTGGTGGTGGTCCACATGGAACGACCTCTGGCTCATTATCCCTGCCCTCATCTACAGCGCGCTGCCCTGGCTCCGCACCAAACAGTACCGTCACCACGCCTTCCAACTGATGTGTCTGGCCCTGATGCTGATGTTCGTCAACATTTTCAGCACGGGTGCTGAGAACAGCAGTTACATCATCTCCATGCTGGGCGTAGCCATCTGGTTCATTGCTGTGCCTTGGAAGCGCAGTCCGCTTGATATCGGCCTGCTCGTATTCTGTTTCGTGCTGACGTCGCTGTCGAGTACCGACCTCTTCCCTGGTGACTTGCGTACCTACTGGATCAGGGCTTTCTCGCTAAAAGCCCTGCCCGTGGTGATCATTTGGCTGAAACTGGTGTGGGAGATGTGTACTCGCGACTATGCCTCACACGATGCGGCGGAACCAGTAGTCGAACATTCGGAAATCTGACAGGCTGAGGCTGTCGCCCTCTATCTGGTCCATGCGGCAAAGGGGTATGTCGCGATACATGGCGGCTACGAGAGAATAGGTGCTTGGCGGACCGATGATATAGTCGCACTCCGAGAGCATGAAGAGGTCTTCCACGGCATTGCCGCCCAGCAGGTGCACCTCCACATGTCCGTCAGCACTCCCTATGAGGGTCTTGAAGCGTTCGGCCGTCACTTCGCGGTCGTTCGTTGAGAGGCACACGCAGATATCCTTTCCTGGCATGAGTCTCGCGAACTGACGGATACGGTCGGCATACGTGGCATCGTCGTAGCAGTAGATGCCGTCTTTCCACACGGCATAATCGCCACGCCTGATATGCACGCCCAGTTTGATGCCCTTCCAGTCCTTCATCTTTTCCCTGACAGGCTCCGTGAATTGTGGGTCGATGGTGAATAAATCCACGATTTCATCGCGATATTTCAAGAAAAGGTCGTAGTAGTGCACATACCATCCGCTTACTACGATATGCCTGCGTCGTAGCATCTTTTGCTCCAGAGCCACAGGGTCACAGTCGTCATGCTTGAAACTGGCCGTAGGCAGCAGTTTCACGGCAGCCAGCGCCTTGGCCAGCACGTAGAGCGGGAAACTGACGTACTTGGAGTGGGTGATTTTGAAATAGGGATATTTGTAACTGAACCGCATGGACATCACCCGTCTGCCGTGTTCACGCCCCCAGGCATAAACATGGGCAAACTGCAACAGATTGTTGCACATCTGGCTCTTGTCTCTGGCGAATATCATAATTCTAATACTACCACAGCCAATCTTCCTGCTCTCCGTCATAGACGATAGGGCCGGTCCAGCCATGCTGGCGACATACATCGGCTATATCTTGCTGCCTACTGGGCGTGATGAGCCGTTTGCCACGCCGCATCTCGAAGTACTGATTCCGTCCCCATAAACTGATAAGGTGTGCACGGATGCTTTTCTCCATGTAGCCCGGCATATCATAATACAGGTTCGTGAGTCCGCGTTTCATAAGAACCCGCTCGCTCTTGCGGAACATGATGCATTGCTCCCCACCAATCTTCGGATTGTGAGGGTTGATGGCGTTATGGGCCAACGGCATCGTGTCGACATACTGACCTGCCAGCCAGCGCAGACATTGGTCGTGGAGCGGACACTGGTCGATAAAGCACACCAGATAGTGCCCCGCCTTTTCGCGCAAGGCATCCTCAAGCGTGAGGGGCTGTGGCTGTTTTTTCTCCTTTGTTTTCATTGTAGGTTACATAACTCAGAGAGTGACATCTTCCTATCCTCTCTGTACTTTATACGTTCTATCCTTGTATGACCATCAATGTCACGACGACAAACAAACAAACGTTGTTCATCGTCAGACAAATCCAATCCGTCAAGCACGGATATACTGGTCCATATTGTCATCTGTATCCTCAAATGCGTTAACCATCAATTCTGGCTCAGTAACACGAATACCATATGTTGCCAATCTTCCTATATCAGCATTATCGGAAACGCCCAATGCTCCCATCGTGATTGCTTCTAATATGTTGGACTTACCACAGCCGTTAGTACCAATGATAACATTGAAGCGGCCAAGATCCAACGTCAAGTCAACAATTGACTTATAGTTTCCTATCCTTATTTTGTCAATCATAATTGAAAATTTTGCTTGCAAAATTAAGCATTTTCTTGCAAAGGGCAAAGAATCAACAGACAAAAACGCCTTATTTTTTACAAATTGTTTGGTTATGTGCCAAAGGGGCTTAAGAATTCGCCCTGAAATAAAGGCAAAAAAGCAGACAAGCATCTTTGTGTGGTAGTCAAAGTGCGTTTAATGCAACACCCTTCTAGACCGCTAATCGCGAGTTTTTTTTCTTAAAATATATTAAATCTTAGTAGGGTGTCCTGACTTTTGGTACACCCTTATGTTTATTTTGCACCCAAAATCAATAAGTCAAACTAAAAACTTTTAGATTATGGATGCATTATTTTGTCTTTACATTATTATTGTGGTGGCAGTTTTCGTTAGAGACGAGTTCAAGGACGAGGACGATACGGTGGGTGATCATTGTATAAAGAATTGCGAATAATGGTGGTG
>Ga0310695_10003823_pt1 | contig 28782 bp, 25 predicted proteins | sample RumenRJG_04DNA_FD_203882 | JGI IMG/M metagenome (GOLD analysis project Ga0310695, IMG submission 203882) | Bovine rumen microbial communities from Lethbridge, Alberta, Canada - RJG_04 (v2) (version 2) | ecosystem: Host-associated > Mammals > Digestive system > Stomach > Rumen | place: Canada... | reverse complement strand
GACACCTGTAGTCGCACCAGAGGTGACACCAGAAAGTAACGGCAGGCCGTGAAACATTTACGAGCGGCCGATATTTTTTTACGAGCGGCCGTGAAATTTTCACGAGCGGCTTGTACGTTTTTGGCTTTGGGCGTGAAACATTGTCACCCGAATAAACAATGATAAATTTGAAACAATTCTGTTATCATGCGTTTAACCTACATTGGTGCGGGTGTTGGTGCGGGTGTTGGTGCGGGTATTGGTGCGACCACCCGGCGCTGCAACTGTCTGATAATCAGTAGGCGGTGCGTCAGGTGTTACCTGCGTTGGCCATTTCGGCTGAAGCGTGCGCATGCGCACGAGCGAAGGGCGAGCTCCTGCGGGCAAACCGCAGGACACAGTATAATAGAAGCGAAAGGCGTCAAAGGACGGCAGCCGTCAGGACGGTTTATACGGCGTTGGTTGTCAGCCACTTGACAAATTAGGATTCCGTCAGCCCCCGTCAAGCTCTTGCACCGTCCGATCTTTCGCCGTATCTTTGCACCGCCATTCGGCACTCCGACCGTCTACCACGTGGTTGTCGCTTACATCTACAAGTGCGCCACATAACTATCGTCGGAAATGGCTGCTGTTCTGACTGCCAAAATACGGGCGACCATCATCTGGTTGCAAACTCCGGTGCAATTCCCTGGCGCGTCAGCAGTCTATCCGTCATCCATCAGTCTACAGCCGAGCGGACACAAAGCGATCTTTGACATCATTAACAGTATTGCGTGGTTACGCACTCAAGATTTTTAACAGAGTCCCCTGATCTACGTTAATTATGTTTAATTATCAGACGTATCCTTTGGATATATGCAGATATATTTGTTATTTTGCATTTCATAAAACATGAAACGTAAAATATGAAACGTAAAATATGAAATTAGAGAATCCCTTCCCCGAATATGGCTACTTTGGTCCTGAATACTTCTGCGATAGGGAGCAGGAGACGGAAGAGCTGATTAATGCGCTGGTCAATGGCAGCAACGTGACGCTGATGGCTCCCCGGCGCATCGGTAAGACAGGCCTGATAAGCCATGCCTTCGAACGGATGAAGGCAAGGGACAAGAACGTGCGCTGTTTCTATGTGGACATCTTCTCGACAAAGAACTTTAACCAGATGGTACAGTTCATTGCCAATGCCGTCATCGGGAAACTCGACTCCCCCTCGCAGTCGGTCATGAGGAAGCTCAACACGTTCGTGTCTGCCCTACGGCCAACGATGAGTCAGGATCCCCTCACGGGCATGCCCACTTTCAGTGTGTCGGTCACTGCTGAAAGGGCCCGCGACACACTCCAGCAGGTGTTCGAATATATGAAGGAGTCGGGACGGCAATGTTATTTAGCTATTGACGAGTTCCAGCAGGTGAGCCGCTATACCGAGATTGGCGCCGACGCGTTCATACGCTCAATCATACAGTTTGTTCCCAACGTGCATATCATCTTCTCGGGTAGTCAGCAACACCTGTTGGCCGACATGTTCATGTCGCCAGAGCACCCGTTCTTCAACAGTTCGCAAATTATGACAATAGGCGCCATCGATGCCCATGTCTACAGGGCGTTCGCCAACAGCTTCTTCGCCCTGCAGAAGCGGGAAATGTCGGAGGAAGCATTCGCCTACCTGTACGACATGGTTGACGGACAGACGTGGTATGTGCAAAAGATCCTCAATCGGCTCTATCGTACGCCGAAAGGCAAGCTCGACCAGGACGATGTGTTTAGGGCAACCGACAAGATTCTGCATGAACAGGAGATCAACTACCAGTCAAATTACAACCTGTTGACCAGTAACCAGGCGCAGTTGCTGACGGCCATCGCCTGCGAGGGCAAGGTCAGCGCCCCTACGTCGCTCGAGTTCGTCCTCCGCCACCAGCTTCCGGCTCCCAGTAGCATCAAAATGGCATTGAAGTCGCTACAAGACAAAGAGTTCCTGTTCTACGATGCCAAACAAGGTTACATGGTTTACGACCGGTTCTTTGGCATGTGGCTTAAGAGGTTATCTGGTGAATGAATTGAAAGAAAAATGGGAAATTCTTTTGCTGTTAGCGAAGTTATTTGTACCTTTGCACGAAGAAAACCAAAACAATAGAATATTATGGCAAAGAAAACAGCAAAAGAAACTAACCCGAAGCGTATTGCTTACGAGAAGAAGCAGGAAGAGCAGGGTGAGAAAGTCATCAAGTGGATCATCGGCGTGCTCATAGCCCTCGCCATGTGCTATGCTGCCTATTCCATCTGGCTCGTCGCATAAGCTATGAGCGGCATGGAGATTGAGCGGAAGTTCCTGGTCAAGAAAGACAGCGACTTCAAGGCTCAGGCCTACGCTCACGACCGTATCAAGCAGGGCTATATCTGTAGTGGTCATGGGCGCACGGTGAGGGTACGCCTGCGTGGCGACCGTGCTTACCTCACCATCAAAGGGCCGTCCCGCGACGGAGGGCTGAGCCGTTACGAGTTCGAGAAGGAGATAGCCGTGGAGGAGGCCGAGCAGCTGTTCGCCCTCTGCGAGCCTGGCGTCGTCGATAAGACGCGCTACCTGGTGAAGAGCGGCAGTCACACCTTCGAGGTCGACGAGTTTTATGGTGACAATGAAGGGTTGGTGATGGCCGAAGTGGAACTGTCGGCACCCGACGAACCGTTCGAAAAGCCCGATTTCATCGGGGAGGAAGTCACCGGCGACCGCCGCTACTACAACAGCCATCTCCGGCAGAATCCCTATAAGCTCTGGGGCAACGTATGATGAACTGGCAACAACTGATATCGAACAAACGGCTTGGTCAGGAGAACCGCCATCCCGAACGACACGACGTCCGTACGGAGTTCAAGCGCGACTACGACCGGCTGATATTCTCGGCCCCTTTCCGGCGGTTGCAGAATAAGACACAGGTGTTCCCGCTGCCCGGCAGTGTCTTTGTACACAACCGTCTGACCCACTCGTTAGAGGTGGCCAGCGTCGGCATGTCGTTGGGCAATGACGTCTCGCGTATCCTGTCAGACCGTCACCCCGAGTTGAAGGACACTTTGTTCGATGAAATCGGCCAAATTGTGGCCACGGCCTGCCTGGCCCACGACATGGGCAACCCACCCTTCGGCCATTCCGGCGAGAAAGCCATCCAGACATTCTTCACCGAAGGTCCGGGCAGCGACCTGCAGCGACTGGTCAGCCGCGACTTCTGGGACGACATCACCCATTTCGAGGGTAACGCCAATGCCTTCCGCCTGCTGACCCATCAGTTTGAGGGCCGGCGTCAGGGCGGTTTTGTCATGACCTACTCCACGTTGGCCAGCATCGTGAAGTACCCCTATGCCTCGTCGGCAGCATCGCGTAAGGGGAAGTTCGGCTTCTTCTGTTCGGAGAAAGCTGACTATCAGAAAATTGCCGATGAATTGGGTGTTTTCTGCGTCTCGCAGCCTGGCGAGCCCCTGCGTTACGTGCGTCATCCACTAGTCTATTTGGTGGAGGCAGCCGACGATATCTGCTACGAGATTATGGACTTGGAAGACGCCCATAAGCTGAAACTCCTCAGCTACGGCGAGATAGCCATGCTGATGCTCGGTTTCTTCGATGAAACCTCGCAAAAAAGTATCTTGAGACGCATAGAAGAAGAACAGCTGACCGACGACAACGAGAAAGTCGTCTACCTGCGTGCCTGCGTCATCGGTAAACTCGAGAATGAGTGCGTACGCACCTTTGTGGAACACGAGGACGACATCCTCAACGGGCAGTTCGAGGGTAGCCTCATCGACCATATCGCCCCCTTGCAGGCCGAGGCCTACCGCCGCTGCGCCGAACTGTCGCGCCAGCGCATCTACCGCAGCAAGGTGGTGCTCGACGTCGAACTGTCAGGTTATAAGATTATGGAGACGCTGATGCAGCAGATGACCGAGGCCATCATGCACCCCGAGCGCTACTACTCGCAGCAGCTGATAGGCCGCGTCTCGTCGCAATATGCCATCCACAGCGACGACCTTGAGACGCGCGTGATGGCTGTCATCGACTACATCTCAGGCATGACCGATGTCTATGCCCTCGACGTCTACCAGAAGATTAACGGTATATCTTTACCTATCGTATAAAAGAAAGACAAAAAGAAAAACAAAGACAAAAACAAATACAAATACAAATGAAGAAACTACTACTTACTATTCTTTTCGGAGCTTTCGGGCTGATGAGCGAAGCCCAGCAACGCTATGTCGGCGGCGACATCTCGCTGCTGCCCAGCTATGAGTCGGCGGGAGCCTGGTATATGGACTCCAATAACGAGCGTATCACCGACATGCTCGGATACCTGAAGGCGCAGGGGCTGAACAGCCTGCGCGTGCGATTGTTTGTTGACCCTACAAAGGCCACCCAGGACGAGAAAAATCAGGGTGTGCGTCAGGATCTGGACTACGTCAAAGCCTTGGGCAAGCGCATCAAGGACGCCGGTTTCTCGTTGATGCTCGACTTCCATTATAGCGACACCTGGGCCGACCCGAAGCAGCAGATAACCCCCGCTGCGTGGCAGTCGCTCGGCGACGATGCACTAAAGGCCAAAATCCACGAATACACCAAGGACTGTCTGACGCAGATGGTGGAGGCCGGTGCTACGCCGGACTTCATCCAGACGGGCAACGAGATTTCGTATGGCATGATGTGGGGGCCCCGCGGTACGACCCAGAACCAGTGTTTCACTAATAGCTCAGCCGCTAACTGGAACCGCTTCTACGGTTTGCTGAAACAGGCCTGTAATGCCTGCCGCGAGGTGTGTCCGCAGGCGAAGATCATTCTGCACAGCGAGCGCGTCCCCCGTGTCAACGTCCTGAAAGACTGGTTAGACAGGATGCAGAGCAACAGCATTGACTACGACATAATAGGACTGAGCTACTATCCCTACCATCACGGCAGTCTGACACAGTTAGAACTGGCATTGAATCAGGCCGAGAACTACGGCAAGGACATTATGATTGTGGAAACGGGCTATTACTATGCCTGGCAGCCTAACGACGTCGAGTACGACCTGTCGTCGACATGGCCCATTACCCCTGCCGGTCAGCAGCAGTTTACAAAGGACCTGATAGCCAAGCTGAAAGATCACCCGAAGGTGACAGGACTTTACTGGTGGTTCTTGGAGGCCTGCGAGAACGGCATCGACTGGCAGAGTGCCGTGACGCCTAGCGGCTGGTATAACGCCAGTCTGTTCAACGACACGAACACCAGCGAAACCCATTGGGGCTATGGTCAGGTGATGCCGGCCATGCAGGAACTGAAGACTTTTGTAGAAGGTGCAAGCGGAGTTGACAACGTGAGAGTGACGCGACGCGACGGCCGCTGGTATAACCTGCAGGGTATGTGCTACGATGCACAGCCGCAACGCCGCGGACTCTACATCGTCGATGGCCGTAAAGTATTCGTGAAATAACCTTATTTCTCTTTGTAAATCAGATTGTTGGCGCCACTGGTGATTTTGAGCGCTTCGGGATGCTCCTTGATGAAGGAGTCAATGTGGCGTACACGCTTCTGATCCCAGATCTCGTCGATGGCAATGAGGATACCCGTCTCCTCGACATCGCCGAAACCGTAGTTGATGGCCGTTCCGAAGAGCTTCATCGTCGGCGAGAGGCTCATGTAGGCATTGACCAGCGGCGGGATGTTGTAGCCTAAGGCGCGTATCTCGCGGTTCAGGATGCGGTAGTCTTCATTGAAACTGTTGCCAGTGAACAGGTGCTCCAACTCTTGCTCGTCAGTTTCAATTTTTAGCGGTTTCATCGGCACAATCAGTGCCTCCTTATCAGCGAAATACTTCTTCAGGAAGTAGAGAATCATGTCGCGTCCGCGCCGTATATAAGAGGGGTACATCGTGAACTTGCCGAAGAAATACTTGACATCGGGCATGATAACCGTCAGCGCACCCAGTCCGTCCCACAGGTTGTCGAGGGCAAAGAGACTCTTGGCTCCCATGCGCGAACTCTGGTAGGGCAGTGCCACGAACGAGCGTCCCAGCTCTATGGTGTAAGGCCGGTAGTCGTTGAGGAATTTTTCGCTGAAATGGAACATGTGGCTCGTGGCCAGTACAGGCTGCCCCTTGTCGTCCATCTCCCAATCGGAGCCGAGGATATAGCGGTAGCCACCGATGATCTCCTGCTCGTCGGGGTTCCATACGATGAGCTGTTTGTAGCAGTTGTCGCAGGTGTCGAACTCGTCGATGTCGCAGTCCTTGCCCGTTCCGCCCCCCGCTTCGCGGAAAGCTATCTCACGAAGTCGGCCTATCTCACGCATCACGTTGGGTGCGTTATGGGCCGTGACGATGTAGATTTCATTGTTGCTCTTGTTGGTCATGCGCAGCTGACGGTCGGGCGTCAGCTCACTGAGAAGTACCTCCTTGGAGATAGGGGCGATGATAGGTTGTTCCATATTTATAGTTCGTAAACTTTGTCTTGCACCCATTGAGCCCATTCTGCGGGCTTGCGCGACTTGTCGAAAGTCTGCCAGGGAATCGGTTTGCCGATGGCCACGCGGAACGTCTTATGCACATTTTTGTACATTTCATCGACTAAATACAGCATGGCGAGGTTGAACGGCAGGAAGCGGTCGGAGAAGTTGGCCAGACGGTAGAAGAAGTCGGAATTCTGACCGCCGAAGTGGATGGGCACGACGTCGCGCTGGTACTGTACACTCTTCGAGATAAAGGTCTTCGTCCAGGGAATGTCGCGGATGACCCCGTTCTTGCGCCGTGAGCAGAGTCCGGCAGGGAACATCAGCATGTGGTTGTCACTCTGGAAGCCAGCCTCCACCATTTTCGGGAAGTCGCGGCCCTGCTTGCCTGTCTTGTTGATGGGTATACAGACGGGGGCCAGTCCCGGCAGGTTCATCAGCAGATCGTTGACCAGATAGCGGAATCGTCCGTCGTAGTGACGGCCGATGATAGCTCCGAGGGCTACGCCATCCTCTCCACCGAGAGGGTGGTTCGACACGAAGGTGTAGAGCCGTCCGTCATCTTTTGCCGGCAGGTTCTCAGCCCCGACAACGTCGAGCGTAGCATCAAGATAGCGCACGCACTCTTCAAGCCAATCCGTACCGACGAGGTGTCGGCTCTCCCACAGGTATGCGTTCACCTGGTCCTGATGAGCGATGCGCTTAAGCCAGGATACCATGAATCCCGGCACGAACTTTGCCTTTGAGCCCAGTTTGTCGTGCAGAATCTTGTCAATGTCTATGGTCTTCTCTGTTACCGTCATCATTTTCTGTTGATGCTTTGAATCGGGATGCAAAAATAACACAAAAGTTTGAGAAATTACACATTTTACATAAAAAAGTGCAGATTTTCGCTTTTTTTGTCTTTTCGACACCCGTTAGCAAGGTCTAAATCAATAACAAACGTTAAATTTCAAAAAATGTGGGGAAAAGTGGCGGATTGTGGGGAGAAATTCGTACCTTTGTACGCAGATTTTTTAATTAAAAGATGTACATGCGTTTTTTAGGTAATATAGAGGCCAAAACAGATGCTAAGGGAAGGGTCTTCCTGCCAGCAACGTTCCGCAAGATGCTTCAGGCATCGGGCGACGAGGCGCTGGTGCTGCGGAAGGACATTTTCCAGGACTGTCTGGTGCTTTACCCCGAAAGCGTATGGAACGAGCAGATGGACACACTGCGCAGCAAGTTGAATCGCTATAATGCTCAGCACCAACGTATTTTCCGACAGTTTGTGTCGGAGGTTGAGATGCTGACGCTCGACGGCAACGGTCGGTTCCTGATTCCCAAGCGCTATCTGACTATGGCGGCCATCCGACAGGAGGTTAAGTTCATAGGTATGGGAGATACAATTGAAATATGGGCGAGCGAGAAGGTCGAGGAATCGAAGATGAGCGGCGATGAATTTGGCGAGGCCCTTGAGGACCTCATGACGGGCGGCACTATAGCGGATATTTGAAATAGCGGACATGATGATTGTCACAGCAGAGACATACCACGTACCAGTGCTTCTGAAGGAGAGCATTGACGGGTTGGCCATTCAGCCCGGCGGTATCTATGTGGACGTGACATTCGGTGGCGGCGGCCACAGCCGCGAGATTCTGCGCCGTTTAGGTCCGGAGGGGCATCTCTACAGTTTCGACCAGGATGCCGATGCTGAGAAAAATATCGTTGACGATGATAGATTTACGTTTGTCAGGAGCAACTTTAGATATGTGAAACAGTGGATGCGCTACTACGGTGTGGAGCGGGTTGACGGACTGTTAGCCGACCTCGGCGTTTCGAGTCACCATTTCGATGACGAGACGCGCGGTTTCTCCTTCCGCTTCGAGGATGCGCCGTTGGATATGCGGATGAACAAGCGGGCAGCGCTGACGGCAGCCGACATCGTGAACAGCTACAGCGAAGAGCAGATAGCCGACATCCTCTACCTCTACGGTGAGCTGAAGCAGGCCCGCAGGATAGCCTCGCTGATAGTCAAGGCAAGGGCACAACGGCGCATTGCTACCACGGGCGACCTGCTTGGTGTGCTGGGCGTAGACGCCGAGAGCAGTCAGTGGAAAAAGGATATGGCCCGGCTGTTTCAGGCACTGCGCATCGAGGTGAACCACGAGATGGAGGCCCTGAAAGAGATGTTGCGTGGTGCTACCGAAGTGTTAGGCGAGGGTGGCCGTCTGTCGGTCATCACCTACCACTCCCTGGAAGACCGCATCGTGAAGAACGTGATGAAGGCCGGGAACGCCGAAGGCCGCGTCAGTCAGGACTTCTTCGGTCGCATAGAGGCTCCGTTCCGTCCGGTGAACAACAAGGTGATAGTGCCTGACGCAGAGGAGCAGCAGAAGAACCCGCGCAGCCGCAGTGCAAAACTCAGAATAGCTGAAAAAGTGTAAGATATATGGCAGAAGAGGAAGACATACAGGAGAAGCTGAAGGCGAAAGAACAGAACGCCTTGGAGAAGCTGAAGGAAATCAAGCAGAGTGTCAGCGAGGACGATACCGTCCCCGTTGGTACGTTGACATTGCGTAAGATTCTCGGCGGCGACTTCCTGTCGGCTGAACTCGTGCGCCGCAATATCTGGCCGTTAGTGTTGGTGGTTTTCTTTACGGTCATCTACGTGGCGTTCCGCTACCAGTGTCAGCAGGACCTGATTCTGATCGACAAGATGGAAGGCCAGCTGAAAGATGCCAAGTACAAGGCCCTGTCGAGTTCAAGTACGCTGACCGAGCGTTGCCGTGAGAGTCAGGTGCTTGAGAAGCTTCGCCAGAACCACGACTCGCTGCTGCATCCCAGCAGTCAGCCACCATATATTATTAATGTACCCGAGGACGGATTTTTTAAAGGGAGTGACGAATGAGTAAGTTTAACACACGCAAGGTAATGCCGCGCTATTTTGCCATCATCATAGTGCTGACACTGTTGGGAGTTGCCATTGTGGGCAAGGCCTTCTACATCATGACGGCCAAGAAGGATTATTGGCTGGCGGTGCAGGACCAGTTGAAGCACGACTCCATACCCGTGAAGCCCAGCCGTGGCAACATCCTGAGTTGTGACGGTCAGCTGATGGCGAGTTCCATTCCCGAGTACAAGATCTATATGGACTTCCAGACCGGCGGCCCCGAGCGCGACTCGCTGTGGCAGGTGAAGCTCGACAGCATCTGCATCGGTCTGAACGACATCTTCCCCGAGATGTCGAAGGAAGAGTTCCGCCAGCATTTGGAGGAAGGCCGACTGAAGCAGACGAAGACCGGTGTGGGTGCCCGTCACTGGCCAATCTGGAAGCGTCGTATCAACTATAACGTCTTCACCGAGGTGCGCAAGCTGCCGATCTTCAATATGAGCAAGTATAAGAGCGGCTTCCACTGGGAGGAGTTCAACGCCCGCAACCGCCCCTTCGGTTCGTTGGCTCAGCGTACGGTGGGTATCATGTTCGGTGAAATCGACTCTGCCCGCTGCGGTCTGGAGCTGTCGTATGACTCGCTGCTGCGCGGTCAGAACGGACTGGTGCATCGTCAGAAGGTACTCAACAAGATTATGAATATCACCGAGACACCGCCCGTGGACGGTGCCGACATCGTGACGACCATCGATGTGGGTATGCAGGACTTGGCCGAGCGTGCCCTCGTCGAGGAGATGAAACTGCCAGAGGTGAATGCCGAGATGGGCGTGGCCATCCTGATGGAGGTGCAGACGGGCGACGTGAAGGCTATCGTCAACATGATGCGGATGCCTGACGGCCAGTATGCCGAGGCCATCAACTCGGCCATCAGCTACCGCTGTGAACCGGGTTCGGTGTTCAAGGTGGCATCGATGCTCGTGGCCCTTGACGACGGCGTCATTCCCGGCGATACGAGCTATGTGATACATACCGGCAGTGGCGTGATGGAGATGCACGGCCGCTGGATGAAGGACCACAACTGGCGTCGTGGCGGCTATCAGGACATTAATGTGGCCCGCACGTTGGAGGTCAGCTCCAACATCGGCACGAGCTATGTCATCGACAAGTTCTACGGCGGCCATCCCGAGAAGTATGTCGCCGGGTTGCGCCGCGTAGGCATCGCTGAGGATTTGAAGTTGCCGTTGGTAGGCTACCGCAAGCCCGTCATCCGCGATGTGGACACGAAGACCACCGACCGTTCGAAATACTGGAGTAAGACGACGCTGCCGTGGATGTCGATAGGCTATGAGACGCAGATTGCACCGATCAACACGGTGACGTTCTATAATGCCATTGCCAATAACGGCAAGATGATGCAGCCGCGTTTCGTCACGAAGCTGGTGAAGGACGGTGAGACCATCCGTGAGTTCCCACCCGTGGTGCTGAAGGAGCGTATTGCCAAGAAAGAGACCATCACCATGATGCAGACCATCCTGGAACACGTCGTCAGCCAGGGACTGGGCCGTAAGGCCGCCCCGCTGTCGAGAGCCTTCAAGGTGGCCGGCAAGACGGGAACTGCCCAGATTGCCGACGAGCATGGCGGCTACCACTCAGGTACGACGCGCTACTGGCTGAGCTTCGCCGGTTTCTTCCCGGCAGACAATCCCCGCTATACGTGCATCGTCTGTCTGCGAAAGACGGGTCTGCCCGCCTCGGGTGGCGGCATGAGCGGTGTCGTCTTCCGTCATATTGCCGAGGGCGTTATGGCGCAGAACGTCAAGCGCCTGGTAGATGATGTGCGCGATTCTACGTCGAACTTCACGCCCGACGTGAAGGCTGGCGATGAGGCTGCTTCGGCGTATGTCTTAGGGAGACTGGGCGTAAAGGGCAAGACGGCGTCTGAAAAGGTTGTCAAGTATAACGGCAGTCAGGTGCCCGATGTGACGGGAATGGGAGCCCGCGATGCTGTCTACGAGATGGAGCGCCGTGGCATCAAGGTGGCTATTCATGGTCGTGGCAAGGTGAGCTCGCAGAGCATACCTGCCGGTTCGGCTGTGAATAAGGGTGCGGTATGTGAGTTGTATATGGACATTTAAATAAAAAGCAAAGATATGAAACTGAGTGAACTCCTCAAGCATGTAGATGTTCTCAACCTGATAGGCGATGCCGAGGTTGAGATAACCGGTGTGAATATTGACTCGCGCCGCATTGAGACCGGCCACTTGTTTGTGGCCATTCCCGGAACTCAGACCGACGGTCACCGCTTCATCAACAAAGCCATAGAGCAGGGGGCTGTCGCCGTCTTGTGTGAGAGCCTGCCTACGAAGCGGACGGAGGGTGTTACCTATATTGCCGTGGAGTCAACCGAGGATTGCGTCGGCGAGGTGGCCACGCAGTTCTATGGCGACCCGTCGCGTCGGCTGAAATTAGTGGGTGTTACAGGCACCAACGGCAAGACCACCATCGCCACCTTATTATATAATATGTTCCGCAAGTTAGGCTACCGCTGCGGTCTGTTGTCGACGGTGTGTAACTACATCGAGGGCGAGGCCGTGGCCGCCAGCCATACCACCCCCGACCCCATTGAGCTGAACGCCCTGCTGGCCCGCATGGTGGAAGCCGGCTGCGAGTATGCCTTTATGGAGTGTTCGAGCCACGCCATTGCCCAGCGTCGTATCGGCGGTCTGCACTTTGTCGGCGGACTCTTCACCAATCTGACCCGCGACCACTTGGACTACCATAAGACCGTAGAGAACTACCGCGACGCCAAGAAGCAGTTCTTCGACGGTTTGGGCAAGGACGCCTTTGCCATTACCAATGCCGACGACAAGAACGGCATGTTCATGGTGCAGAACACGAAGGCGACGGTGAAGACCTATAGCCAGCGGACGATGGCCGACTTCCGCGCCCGTATCATCGAGTGCCACTTCGAGGGCATGTATCTCGACATCGACGGACACGAGGTGGGCGTACAGTTCATTGGCAAGTTCAACGTGTCGAACCTGCTGTGTGTCTATGGTGCCGCCATTATGTTAGGACAGCAGCCGGAGGACATCCTTGTGGTGATGAGTACTCTGAAGAGCGTCAACGGACGCCTCGACCCCATCCAGTCGCCTGACGGTTACACGGCGATTGTGGACTACGCCCACACGCCTGACGCCTTGCAGAACGTGTTGGGTGCCATCCATGAGGTGCTTGACGGTAAGGGACAGGTCATCACCGTCTGTGGTGCCGGTGGCAATCGCGATAAGGGCAAGCGTCCGCTGATGGCACAGGAGGCCGTGAAGCAGAGCGACCGCGTCATCATCACCAGCGACAATCCCCGCTTCGAGGAGCCGCAGGACATCATCAACGACATGTTGGAGGGGCTCGATGCGAAGCAGATGAAGAAGGTCATCAGCATCGTCGACCGTCGGGAGGCTATCCGCACAGCCTGTTTGATGGCCAAGAAAGGCGATGTCATCCTGATTGCCGGCAAAGGTCATGAGGACTACCAGGAGATTCAGGGTGTGAAGCACCACTTCGACGACCATGAGGTGGTGAGGGAAGCCTTCGGCATGGCTTAAATTGTAAATTCGTAAATCGTAAATAAAGAAGATGTTATACTACGTATTCAGATATTTGGAGCAATTTGGCGTCTCGGGGGCACACCTCTGGTCGTACATCTCGTTCCGTTCGCTGTTAGCGCTGATCTTTGCGCTGCTCATCTCGGCGTGGTTCGGCGAGTACTTCATCAAGTTCATGCGCCGCAAGAAGATTTACGAGACGGAGCGTGACCCGGCTATCGACCCGTTTGGCGTCGAGAAGAAGGGCGTGCCCACGATGGGTGGTATCATCATCATCGTGTCGCTATTGATTCCGGTGCTGCTCTTTGCCCGTATCCGTAATATCTATATCATCTTGATGATAGCCACCACCTTGTGGTTAGGCTTCCTTGGCTTTATGGACGACTACATCAAGATATTCCGCCGCAACAAGGAGGGCCTGAAAGGGAAGTACAAGATTGTGGGCCAGGTGTCGATAGGCTTTATCGTGGGTCTGACGCTTTGGCTTAGCCCCGACGCCGTGGTACGCGAGAATGTCAGCGTCCAGCAGCAGAACCAGGAGGTGGTGGTGAAGCATAAGGCCGATGCGGTGAAGTCGCTGCAGACGACCATCCCCTTCGTGAAGAACCACAACCTGAACTACTCTGAGGTGATGAGTTTCTTAGGCAACTACAAGGTGGCCGCTGGTTGGGTGCTGTTTGTCATTCTGACAATCCTCGTGGTGACGGCCGTCTCGAACGGAGCCAACCTGAACGACGGTATGGACGGCATGTGTGCGGGTAACTCGGCCATTATCGGTGTGGCGATGCTCGTCCTGGCCTATGTGTCGGGCCACATTGTCTATGCGGCCTATTTCGACATTATGTATATTCCGCACGCAGAGGAGCTGGTGGTGTTCCTATCGGCGTTCATCGGTGCCATGATCGGTTTCCTGTGGTACAATGCCTATCCGGCTCAGATATTCATGGGCGATACCGGTTCGCTGACTATCGGTGGCATCATCGGTGTGTGTGCGGTCATCATCCATAAGGAGCTGTTGCTGCCGATTCTCTGCGGCATCTTCTTCATTGAGAGTCTGAGCGTCATCATCCAGACGCAGTGGTTCAAGATTATGAAAAAGAAAGGCAAGCGCGTCCGTGTGTTCCGTGCCACGCCTATCCACGACAACTTCCGCCGTTTGGACTCGCAGCTCGACCCTACGTCGACCTACATCCTGCGTGGTTGGCCACAGCGACAGTTCCATGAGTCGAAGATTACGTTCCGCTTCTGGATTATCACCATTATCCTGGCGGCATTGACTATTATTACGTTGAAGATAAGATAACAAGCAATGAATAGAATAGTTGTATTAGGAGCCGGCGAGAGTGGTGCAGGAGCCGCCGTCCTGGCTAAGAAGGAAGGATACGACGTGTTTGTTTCGGACATGTCGAAGATAGCTGATAAGTACAAGAAACTGCTGGACGACCACCAGATAGCCTGGGAGGAAGGACAGCATACGGAGGAGCGCATCCTGGCTGCCGACGAGATTATCAAGTCGCCAGGCATACCCGACAAGGCGCCGATGGTGGCCAAGGCTATTGAGAAGGGTATTCCCATCATCAGCGAGATAGAGTTCGCCGGACGCTATACGCAGTCGAAGATGATCTGCATCACTGGCTCCAACGGCAAGACGACAACCACGTCGCTCATCTACCACATCTTCCGTCAGGCAGGCTACGATGCCGGACTGGCAGGTAATATCGGTCGCTCATTAGCGCTGCAAGTGGCAGAGGATCCGCATGAATACTACATCATCGAACTGTCGTCGTTCCAGTTGGATAACATGTACAAGTTCCGTGCCAACATTGCCATCCTGCTGAACATCACGCCCGACCATCTGGACCGCTACGACAACAAGATGCAGAACTATACCGACGCCAAGATGCGTATCATCCAGAACCAGACGCCGCAGGACGCCTTCATCTATTGGGCTGACGATCCTATTATCTCGGAGGAGCTGAAGAAGTATGACATCAAGGCTGTGCTCTGCCCGTTCTCCGACGTAAAGAAGAGCGGTGTCATCGGCTATATCGAGGAAGGACAGTACAAGCTGGAATATCCTACACCCTTCAATATGGAGCAGGAAAGCCTGAGCCTGACGGGCCGCCATAATATCTACAACTCACTGGCTGCCGGCTTAGCTGCTAACATTGCCGGTATCAAGAAAGAAGAAATACGTAAGGCACTGAGCGACTTCCCCGGTGTGGAGCATCGTTTGGAGAAAGTCTGCGACGTGCGTGGCGTCCACTATGTCAACGACTCGAAGGCCACGAATGTCGATGCCTGCTGGTATGCCTTAGAGTCGATGAAGACGAAGGTCGTCCTTATTGTCGGCGGCAAGGACAAGGGCAACGACTACAGTCCGCTGGTGCCGCTGATTAAGGAGAAGTGCTCGGCGCTGGTCTATCTTGGTGCTGACAACACGAAGCTGCACCAGAATTTCGACCAGTTGGGCATCCCCGTGCGCGACACGCACTCCATGAAGGAGTGCATGCAGGCCTGCTATGAGCTGGCCCAGCCCGGCGAGACGGTGCTGCTCTCACCCTGCTGCGCTTCGTTCGACCTGTTTAAGAATATGGAGGATCGTGGTGAGCAATTCAAGGAAATAGCAAGAAGTCTGTAAATGAACAAGAAAATAGGCAATCTGTTTAAAGGCGACAAGGTCATCTGGATGGTGTTCTTCTTCCTCTGTATGATCAGTATTGTCGAAGTCTTCTCGGCTTCGAGCAATCTGACGTATAAGACGCAGAACTATATGGGGCCCATCATCTACCATACGGCCATGATTATTGTCGGTGTGGTGGTGGCAGTGGTGACGCTCAACATCCCGTGCCGCTACTTCAAACTGGTGACACCTTTCCTGCTCGTCATCTCGGCGTTGACGCTGCTATGGGTGTTGGTAGGCGGCGAGAGCATCAACGGTGCCAACCGCGTCATCTCGCTGGCGGGCTTCACCTTCCAGCCGTCGGAGATTGCCAAGGGCACGCTGGTGCTTTATACAGCACAGATTCTCAGTGCTACGCAGCGTGAAGACGGTGCCGACCGCAAAGCATTCAAGTGGATCATCATACCGCTGTTTATTGCAGCCTTCCTGATAGGTATTGAAAACCTCTCGACGGCCGCCTTGCTCTTTGCCGTCATCTTCCTGATGATGTTCATCGGGCGTGTACCGATGTCGCAGATGGGTAAACTTGTCGGTGGGTTGGCTATTTTGGGCGCTATCGGACTGCTCTTGATCATGACGCTTGGTAGTGTGGAGGACAAAACGGAAGAAACGCTCACGGAATCTGTCGCTGCAACAAAGACTGCTGCCGATGGTGACAAGAACTCCATCAAAGGCGGTGGCCTCTTCCACCGTTTTGCCACCCAGCGCAATCGCATCCTGAAATTCCTGGATCACAAAGAGGTGCCCCCCGAGGAATATGATATCGAGGAAAACTTCCAGGTCGGTCATGCCAATATCGCCATTGCCTCGTCGGGCGTCATCGGTAAAGGGCCGGGCAACTCGTTGGAGCGCGACTATCTGCCGCAGGCATTCTCCGACTTTATCTATGCCATTATCATCGAGGAAATGGGTATTATCGGTGCTGCCGTTGTAGCGTTCCTCTACATCGTGCTGCTCTATCGTGCAGCCCGTATTGCCTCGCGTTGCGAGAATAATTTCCCGGCATTCCTTATCATGGGTCTGTCGTTGTTGCTGGTCATCCAGGCCACGTTCAATATGATGGTGGCCGTAGGATTGGCACCTGTCACGGGACAGCCGTTGCCGCTTATCTCAAAGGGCGGCACCAGTACCATCATCAACTGTGTTTACATCGGCGTCATCCTGAGTGTCAGCCGTTCAGCGAAAATGAAAACAAGTAAGATATGAGCAAGGAGTTAAGAGTGATTGTCAGTGGCGGCGGAACGGGAGGCCACATCTTCCCGGCCGTCAGTATAGCCAACGCCGTGATGCGTCTGCGCCCCGATGCCAAGATCCTGTTTATCGGTGCCCAGGGACGTATGGAGATGCAGCGTGTGCCTGCTGCTGGTTATGAGATCAAGGGCCTGCCTATCCGCGGCTTCTTCCGTCCGCTGTGGAAACCCGCCAACGTCGGCGTGGCGATTGACTACCTCAAGAGCAAGTGGCTTGCCAAGAAACTGCTCAAGGAGTTCAAGCCTGACGTGGCCGTTGGGGTGGGGGGCTATGCCAGCAGTGCTGCCCTTGGTGCTGCCAACAGTCTTGGCATTCCTACGCTGATACAAGAACAGAACAGCTACGCCGGACTGGCTAACAAGCAGTTAGCATCGAAAGCCCGGAAAATCTGTGTGGCCTATGAGGGTATGGAGCGTTTCTTCCCCAAGGAGAAGATTCTGCTGACGGGAAATCCTGTGCGTCAGGCGTTGCTCGAGACGACAATGTCGCGTGAAGAAGCTGTCCGCAGCCTCGGTTTTGACCCGACGAAGAAGACGATTCTGCTCGTTGGCGGCTCTCTTGGCGCCCGCACGATTAACGAGAGCGTCCTGCAGCATCTAGATCTTGTGGAACAGACAGATGTGCAGTTCCTCTGGCAGACGGGCAAGTACTACTATGCCGACATCCAGCAGCGTCTGAAGGACAAGCTGCTGCCTAACCTGAAGGCGACCGACTTCATCAGCGACATGGGTGCGGCCTATCGGGCTGCCGACCTGGTCATCAGCCGTGCCGGTGCCAGTAGCATCAGCGAGTTCTGTCTCATCGGTAAGCCCGTCATTCTGGTGCCCAGTCCTAACGTGGCTGAGGATCACCAGACCAAGAATGCCTTGGCCTTGGCCAACCGCGACGCTGCTCTCTATGTCAAGGACAGTGAGGCGCCGGCCACGCTATTAAAACTTGCCCTTGACACGGTGGCTGACGAGACTCGGCTGAAGACGCTCAGCGAGAATGTCCTGAAGCTGGCCCTGCCCGACTCGGCCGATATAATAGCAAAAGAAGTGATAAAATTAGCAGAAAATGGAAAATAAGGATCTGAAAGCAATATATTTTGTGGGAGCTGGTGGTATCGGCATGAGTGCCATCGCCCGCTACTACCTGAACCGTGGCCTTGTCGTGGCTGGCTACGACAAGACACCCAGCGAACTGACACGCCAATTGGAGCACGAGGGTATGCTTATCCACTACGAGGAGAGCGTCGACAAGATTCCGCAGGCCTGTCGCCAGCCGCAGTCGTGTCTTGTCATCTATACGCCTGCCATCCCTGCCGACCATCAGGAACTTGTCTATTTCCGTGAGCATGGCTTTGAGATACAGAAGCGCGCCCAGGTACTTGGTTTGCTCACCCGTGAGCACCGCGGACTCTGTGTCGCCGGAACGCATGGTAAGACGACCACGTCGACTATGTGCGCACATATCATGCACCAGTCAAGCCTCGACTGCAACGCCTTCCTCGGCGGCATCTCCAAGAACTATGGCACGAACTACATCCTTTCGGATTCCGACTACGTCGTCATCGAGGCCGACGAGTTCGACCGCTCCTTCCACTGGCTGCGCCCCTGGATGACAGTCATCACCTCCACCGACCCCGACCATCTGGACATCTACGGAACGAAGGAAGCTTATTTGGAGAGCTTCCGCCACTACACAACACTCATACAGCCCGGTGGCGCACTTATCATCCATCGCGGATTAGAGATGCAGGAAGACCTGCCACAGGGCGTACGTCGCTATGACTATGCTCTTCATGAGGGCGACTTTCATGCCGAAAATATCCGCATCGAGAATGGCGGCATTACCTTCGACTTCGTGTCGCCGATAGAGTCGGTGCCCAATATCGAGTTGGGGCAGCCTATACCTATTAATATAGAGAATGGCATCGCTGCTATGGCTATGGCACAACTTAACGGATGCACGCCCGAGGACCTGCGCTACGGTATGAAGACCTATGGAGGTGTCGACCGTCGCTTCGACTTCAAGATTAAGACCGACCGTCTGGTGTTTCTCAGCGACTATGCCCACCACCCGAAGGAGATCTACCAGAGTGCCCGCAGTATCCGCGAGCTCTATAAGGGACGACATATCACGGCTATCTTCCAGCCGCATCTCTACACCCGCACACGCGACTTCTACCGCGACTTTGCCGACGCACTGAGCCAGCTCGACGAGGTGGTGCTGACGGAGATATACCCGGCGCGCGAACAGCCTATCGAGGGCGTCACCTCGCAGCTTATCTACGACAACCTGAAGCCAGGGGTTGACAAGAAGATTATCAACAAGGCCGACGTGCTCGACTTTGTCCGCGACCATTCGTTCGACGTGCTCATCGTGCTTGGTGCCGGCGACCTCGACAACCAGGTGCCACAGATGACAAAATTGTTAAATGACAAAATCGCAAAATAAATTGTAAATAATAAATCGTCAAATTGTAAACATACATGTCCTTTAACTGGAAGCAAACCGTATTCATCCTGGCCGACATTGTCGTCGCCGTCTACCTGCTCTTGGCAATCACCCTTTTCAACCAGCCGGAGGAGAAGGCGACGGCGTGCTCCGAGGTGAACATCCATGTTGATGACCTGCAGAGTGGTCTTCTCAGCCCAGCAGAGGTGAAGCGCCTATTGCAACAGCGCCGTCTCTACCCTTTGGGCCAACCTATGCAGTTTGTCAGCACACGCGACATTGAGGACGCTTTGTTAGCCAATCCCTATGTGGAGTCGGCCCAGTGTTACAAGACGCAGAACGGCCATGTCAATGTCGACCTCGTACAGCGCCAGCCTGTGCTCCATGTCATGCCTACCAACGATGTACAGTACTATGTCGATATGCATGGCGACGTCCTGCCCCATACCCAGTTGGCCGGCAATCTGCTGGTGGCCACCGGCACGATGGAGCGCAGCTATGCCCAGAAGCGGTTGGCACCGATAGCACGCCTGATTCTCGACGACCAGTTCTGGAGGTCACAGACTGAACAACTCAATGTGTTACCCGACGGCACACTCGAACTGATTCCGCGTGTGGGCGACCATATCATTTATTTAGGTGCCCCGGTAGATGTCGACAAGAAGTTGGAACGCCTGCGAAAGTTCTACAAATATGGACTCAGTCATGCGGGCTGGACCCGCTATAAGCGCATCAGCGTCGAGTTCGACAACCAGATTGTATGTAAACGAAATAGTTAGAAACCGAAATATCATAAAGAGTGAATATATGGCAAAGGATTTTATTGTAGCAATTGAGCTCGGCTCATCGAAGGTGACAGGTATTGCCGGGCAGAAGAATCTGGATGGCAGCATCACTGTGCTGGCTGTGGCCAAGGAGGAATCGTCCTCCTTCATCCGCAAGGGAGTGGTTTACAATATCGACAAGACTGCTCAGTGCCTGCAGAGCATTGTCAAGAAGCTGGAGAACCAGCTGAAGACGCAGATCTCGCAGGTTTATGTAGGCGTCGGCGGACAGTCTGTTCGCAGTGTGCGTAATGTGGTCGCGAAGGATCTGCCTGCAGGCACCATCGTGACCGATGCTATGATTGACGAACTCGTCTATTCCAACCGCGATGCCAACTATCCCGACCAGGAAATTCTTGACACCGCCGTACAGGAGTATAAGGTGGACTCGCAGTATCAGCAGGATCCCGTCGGCATACAGTGTACCCGCTTAGAGGGAAACTACCTGAATATCCTGCAGCGCAAGGCTTTCTATAAGAACTGGAACCGTTGCTTCGAGGTGGCAGGCATCAGCATTGCTGAGATGCTCAATGCCCCATTAGCTCTGGCCGATGCCGTGCTGACTGAGGCCGAGAAACGCTCCGGTTGTGTGCTCATCGACCTGGGTGCCGACACAACGACCGTCTCGGTCTATACCAAGAATATCCTGCGCCATCTCGCTGTCATCCCTCTCGGTGGCAACAACATCACCAAGGACATCGCCACGCTCCAGATGGAGGATACTGACGCTGAGAAGATGAAGCTGAAATATGCTTCGGCTTACACAGACAACAACGACATTGACAACAACTTGAAGTATTCTATCGATCAGGACCGTCAGGTGGAGAGCCGTCGCTTCATTGAAATCGTTGAGGGACGTCTTGAGGAGATTGTCGAGAACGCGTGGTATCAGGTGCCTTCGGAGTATTGCGACAAGCTGCTTGGCGGTATCATCCTGACAGGTGGCGGTGCTAATCTGAAGAAGATTGAGCGCGCCTTCATGAACCACACGCACATCGAGAAAATCCGAGTGGCCAAGACGCCTATCCAGACCGTCAGTGGCGGTAATGAAGACATCAAGGCCAAGAATGGCATGTTGTGTACCGTGCTCGGCCTGTTGGCAAAGGGAGATATCAACTGTGCCGGCAGCGCTATCGACCCCAATGCCGACCTCTTTTCCACAAGGACGGCACAAGACGGTTCTCCCGCCGGTAACAACGATCCGCGTCCTGCCCGAAAGCCCGGAGAGGTTCCCAAGGGTGTCATCCTCACAGAGGCCGAGAAGCAGAAGGCTGAGGAGGAAGCCCGTCTGAAGGCCGAAGAAGAAGCCCGCCAGAAGGCTGAAGAGGAGCGTCAGCGCAAGGAGGAGGAAGAACGTATCCGTCGCGAGAACTCCAAGTGGAACAAGTTTAAGAAAGGTGCCCTGCGCTTTGTCAAGGGTATGGTCGAAGAGGAAGAGTAGTCAATGAATTGTAAATCGTAAATCGTTAAATTGTTAATAATATGGCAGACAACACAATAGATATCCTGGACTTCGGCGAGCCGGAGAAGGAGCACAGCATCATCAAGGTCATCGGCGTCGGCGGCGGTGGCGGCAATGCCGTCAACCACATGTATCGCGAAGGCATCCACGACGTCACCTTCGTCCTTTGTAATACCGACGCACAGGCACTCAACGATTCGCCTGTGCCCGTCCATCTGCAACTCGGTGCCGAAGGTCTCGGCGCCGGCAACAAGCCCGAGCGTGCCCGTCAGGCCGCTGAGGAGAGTCTTGAGGACATCAAGGCGATGCTCAGCGACGGTACACGTATGGCCTTCATCACCGCAGGTATGGGCGGTGGTACCGGTACAGGTGCTGCGCCCGTCATCGCCCGTGTGTCGAAAGAGATGGGCATTCTTACCGTCGGTATTGTCACCATCCCCTTCCGTTTCGAGGGTGCCAAGAAAATTGATCAGGCTCTCGACGGTGTCGAGGAGATGTCGAAGCACGTCGATGCCCTCCTTGTTATCAACAACGAGCGCCTGCGCGAGATTTATCCCGACCTCTCGCTGACCGCCGCTTTCGGCAAGGCTGACGATACACTTTCCGTGGCCGCCAAGTCCATTGCTGAAATTATCACCGTCCACGGACTGATCAACCTCGACTTCAACGACGTGAAGACCGTGTTGAAGGACGGTGGCGTGGCCATTATGTCCACAGGCTACGGTGAGGGCGAGGATCGTGTGAAGAAGGCTATCGACGACGCCCTGAACTCACCGCTGCTCAACGACAACGACGTGTTCAACTCGAAGAAGATCCTGCTCTCCATCGCCTTCAATGAGGAGAAGGGCGGCAACGACAACTTCATGATGGAGGAGATGAACTACGTCAACGACTTCATGGACAAGTTCGGCGATTTCGAAATCAAGTGGGGTGTCGCCATCGACCCCGAGCTGGGCAAGAAGGTGAAAGTGACCATCCTTGCCACTGGCTTCGGCATCACCAATGTCGACGGTATGGAGGCCCGTCTGAAGAAGCATTCTCAGGAGGAGGCCAACCGCATTGCCGAAGAGCAGGAGAAGGCTGCTGCACGCGAGGAGCGTCGCGGACGCTACTACGGCGGCACCGACGGTGTGCGCCGCTACAAGCGTCGTCCGCACATCTACCTCTTCCGCTCCGAAGATCTTGATAATGACGACGTTATCTCAGCCGTTGAGTCGACGCCGACCTATAAGCGTACGAAGGAGATACTCGAGAGTATTCACTCGCAGGCTATCGGCGATATGATGATTGACCATAAGCAGGATGCGCCCCAGGAACCGCCACAGGGTGTCATCAGCTTTGTGTGACAATAAGTGTTACGACAGATGAAGAAGCCTTTCCTTTGGATGATATTGTCTCTGTGCTCATGGATTTCGTGGGCACAGACGACAGTCACCATTCAGAATCCGACCAATCAGCAACGGTCGGAACTCGTCAGTATCAGTGCCCAGCAGTTGGGCGTCAAGGCCAAGACGCCTGTTGTGGTGCGCGACGTTTTTGATATCGAACAGCTGACGCAATGGACTCACGACGGTCGTCTGCTGATGAGCGTCTACGTGAAACCCAACGGCAAGGCGACTTTTACAGTCGAGCAAGGTACGCCAGCAGCTGCTGAACGCTCATGGGCCAGTGGACGTATGTATCCCGAACGTTTAGAGGATCTCTCCTTCGAGAACGACCGTATCGGCTTCCGTCTCTACGGTCCTGCCCTCCAGAAACGGGGCGAGAAAGGCTTTGGCCACGACGTCTGGGTGAAGCGTACGACGGAGTTGGTGCTCGACGACCTCTACCGTTACCACCCGCGTCTGTCGTTTCACCTCGACTACGGCAAGGCCCTCGACTGCTATGGCGTGGGCCCAACCCTGGGCTGTGGCACGCCTTGTATCATCCGCGACGGAAAGATTGTCTACCCATGGTGCTATCAGAACTATTATATCTTAGAGAATGGTCCGCTGCGCTTCACCGTACAGGCAGACTTCCCAACCGTTGACGGCATCACTGAGCACCGTCTTCTCTCGCTCGATAAGGGGTCAAACTTCTGCGAAGCCACTGTCTGGTACGATCATATTAGTGAGCCCGTTGACATTGCTGCCGGTCTGGCCATCCGTCCAGCCGATCCAACCTCTGTTGTCGTTGGCAAGGATTATGTCCATTATGCCGACCCCACCATCGACCCTATGCGCCACCAGTTCTTGATATATACGGCCTTGCTCTTTCCTGACGTAAAGGTCACTATCACCCAACAGGAAAATCACGCTCTCGGCATCTTGAAGGGCTACACCAGCGACCAGCGTTTCCACTATTTCTTTGGTGCTGCATGGAGCGAGTTCGATGTCCGCTCGCAAGCCGAATGGCAGTCTCGCATCGAAGGCTTTATGCAGGCCCGCCAGCATCCTTTGGAGATTACTGTACAATAACAGATGTTGGACTTATAGCGACAGTCCCGTTAGCAGTGTGACATAAGTTTCTATGGCCTGCCGGATTTCCGAGATGCGGATAAACTCGTCGGCAGAATGGCTGCGGCTTGACTCGCCGGGACCGAGTTTCAGCGAGGCGAACGGCATCAGCGCCTGGTCGCTGAGCGTGGGCGAGCCAAAAGGTGTCATACCCATCTGCAGACAGCGCTTCACAAAGGGGTGCTCATGGCTGATGCCCGAGGAGTGGAGACGGAAAGAACGGGCCTTCAGTTCACATTTCTGCATGTGCTTACGCAGAAATTCAAAAACAAACTCATTCTGATAGAACTCATTGGTACGCACGTCGATGACGAAGTGCAACAGGTCGGGCACAACGTTATGCTGCGTGCCGCTCTCGACAACGGTCACCGTCATCTTCGTCGGCCCTAACAGCGGGCTCTCCTTGCGGAACCTGTAGTCGCGCAACCACACGAGGTCGTCTAACGCCTCGTAGATGGCGTTCACACCCTCGTTGCGGGCAGCATGTCCCGACTTGCCGTGCGCATAGCCATCGATGACCATCAGTCCCTTCTCAGCCGTAGCCGGCTGCATGCCCGTTGGCTCGCCGACGATGGCCACCTCGACGGGCGGCAGACGGTGGAGCACGCGGCTGAAGCCGTCCTTGCCTGACACCTCCTCCTCGGCGGAACATACCCAAAGAATATTATAGTTACGCGGTCGGTTGACCATGATGCGGTAAGCCTGGAGCGTAGCCACCAGACCGCCGCCGCAGTCATTCGATCCTAAGCCGTAGAGCACGTCGCCCTCGACCGTCGGCTTAAAAGGGTCACGCGTCCATGTCGCTACAGGTTTCACCGTGTCGATATGAGCATTGAGCATCAGCGTCGGGCGACTGTCGTCCCAGTCCTGACAGCCTATCCAAAGGTTGTTACCCTCACGGCCGTGGGGCAGTCCCCACAGATTCAGATACCGCTCCATCACGTCGGCTGCCTGACCCTCGTCGCGGCTGACGGAAGGGGTGGCTATCAGCTGGCAAAGCAGCTCTACTGCGTCGTTTACATATTGTTCCATGCCGCAAAGGTACGAAGAAAAATTGATAATTGGCAATGGATAATTGATAATTGTTTTGGAACTTTCGGCTTTTTTGCGTACTTTTGCAGAAAATTTGGTATAGCTATGCAAAATCTCAGCCATCTGGCATTGCTCATCCATGAGCAGGCAAAGACCTACGGCGACCGCGAAGTGCTTATCTACAAGGACTTCGGTGGTACGAAATGGGAATCGTATTCGTGGAACCAGTTCTCACAGACGGTGAAGTTGGTGTCTAACGCCCTGCTGAACCTCGGCGTAAAGGTGCAGGAGAATGTGGGTGTGTTCTCGCAGAACTCCGCACCCTACCTGTTTTGCGACTTCGGCGCCTGGGGCATCCGTGCGGTGACCATCCCGTTCTATGCCACCTCGTCGGAGCAGCAGATACAGTTTATGATCAACGATGCGAAAATCCGCATCCTCTTTGTGGGCGAGCAGGACCAGTATGACAAGGCACACCGTGTGCAGGCCACGTGCCACACGCTGGAGCGTATCATCGTCTTCGACCGTGGCGTGAAGCTGAACGCGGAGGACAAGATGGCCATCTACTTCGACGATTTCCTGCAGCAGGCCGAGGGACTGCCCCGCCAGTCGGAGGTCGACAGTCTGTCGGCGCAGGCATCGATGGACGATATTGCCAATATCCTCTACACCAGCGGCACCACGGGCGACTCCAAAGGCGTCATCCTGACCTGCGGACAATACCATGCAGCGATGGTGGCCAACGGCAAGTGTGTGCCGGTGACCGAGAATGACCGTGTGCTGAACTTCCTGCCTTTCACCCATATCTTTGAAAAGGGCTGGAAGATTCTGTGCCTCACCGTCGGTGCACGCCTCATCGTCAACACCTACCCGCAACAGGTGCAGCAGACGATGAAGGAGACCCACCCGACGTGTATGTCGTCGGTGCCTCGTTTCTGGGAGAAGGTCTTCATGGGCGTGCAGGAGAAAATAGAGTCGAGCGGCGCCATGCAGCGTAAGCTCTTCGAGCACGCCATCGCCGTGGGCCGCCGTCATAACATCGACTACCTGTCAAAGGGCAAGAAGCCGCCCATAGCCCTGCATTTAGAGTACGAGATGCTGAACAAGACCATCTTTTCATTGGTCCGCAAAGAATTAGGCTTGGAGAACGCCCACTTCTTCCCCACCGCCGGTGCTACGGTGAGCCCCAAAGTGGAAGAATTTGTCCATTCCATCGGTATCAACATGGTGGTTGGCTACGGTCTGACGGAGTCGTTAGCCACCGTCTCATGCAACCACTTAGGCGACCCCTGGACGGTGGGAAGCGTAGGCATCCCCATCGAGGGCATCTCGATACGCATCAGCGACGAGGGCGAGGTGCTGCTGAAAGGTCCCACCATCACCCGTGGCTACTACAACCGCGACGATCTGACGAAGCAGGCCTTTACCGACGACGGCTATTTCCGCACCGGTGACTCCGGCTACCTGGAGGGTGGTGAGCTGTTCCTGAAAGAGCGCATCAAGGACCTCTTCAAGACGTCGAACGGCAAGTACATCGCCCCGCAGATGATCGAGTCGAAGATACTCGTCGACAAGTACGTCGACCAGATAGCCATCATCGCCGACCAGCGCAAGTTCGTCTCGGCGCTTATCATCCCCGTCTATCCGTTATTGGAGGAGTACGCCCGCGAACACCGCATCGCCTTCAACAGCCGTGAGGACCTCTGCCAGAACGAGCAAATCCATGAGATGATGATGGAGCGCATCGACACGCTGCAGCAGCAGCTGGCCCACTACGAGCAGATCAAGCGCTTCACCCTGCTGCCTCACGCCTTCTCGATGGAGCGTGGCGAGCTGACGAACACGCTGAAGATCAAACGTCGCATACTCAACGAAAACTACAAGGCCCAGATCGACAAAATGTACGAAGAATGAATTAGAAATTAGAAATTAGGAATTAGAAATTATGATTACCTGTTATGCTGAATAGGCGCGAGAACGTTATCGTAGAGAAGTCCGAGAGATTTGCTGACAGAATCGTAAAGATGTACAAATACTTGGCTCAAAAACGTGAGGGGAATTCCGACATTCTCAAACAGATTATCCGAAGTGGAACGAGTGTGGGTGCAAACGTCTCGGAAAGCAAATTTGCGCAGAGCACAGCTGATTTCCTAACAAAGCTGACCATCGCCCTCAAAGAGGCAAATGAAACGAAGTTTTGGATAGATCGTCTTTTTGCCGGAGGATACCTAAGCGATGTGGAATATGACTCAATCATAAAAGACAACGAAGAAATAATAAGTATATTAGTAAAAATCACGGGAACTCTGAAACAACGGATGCAGAAGTAATCATAATTTCTAATTCCTCATTTCTAATTCCTCATTTAAAAGAATATGATTACACAAGACCAATTAAAAGACGTATTAGATAGGACAGATAAGCTGAAGCATTATCTGCGCATTGACGAGAAACAGATAGAGTGGGAGGAGGAAGACCTGCGCACACAGGCACCCGACTTCTGGGACGACCCCAAGCAGGCCGAGGCCCAGATGAAGAAGGTGAAGGCCATCAAGAAGTGGATCGACAGCTATAACGACTGCCGCGTGAAGGCCGACGAACTGCAGTTAGCCTTCGACTTCTACAAGGACGAGATGGTCACCGAACAGGAGGTCGACGACGACTACCAGAAAGCCATCGAGGCCATTGAGAACCTCGAACTGATGAACATGCTGCGCCAGGAAGAAGACCCGATGGACGCCGTGCTGAAGATCAACTCAGGCGCCGGCGGCACCGAGGCCCAGGACTGGGCACAGATGCTTATGCGCATGTATATGCGCTGGGCCGAGGCCCACGGCTATAAGGTGACCATCGCTAACATACTTGACGGCGAGGATGCCGGCATCAAGAGTGTGACGATGCAGATAGAGGGAGGGGAGTATGCTTACGGCTATCTGAAGTCAGAGAACGGCGTGCACCGTTTGGTGCGCGTCTCGCCCTACAACGCCCAAGGCAAGCGCATGACGTCGTTTGCCTCGGTCTTCGTCACCCCGCTGGTCGACGACACCATCGAGGTCTACGTCGACCCCGCCAAACTCTCGTGGGACACTTTCCGCTCGAGTGGTGCCGGCGGCCAGAACGTCAACAAGGTGGAGTCCGGCGTCCGTCTGCGCTACTGGTACACCGACCCCGACACCGGTGAGGAAGAGGAAATCCTCATTGAGAATACCGAGACCCGCGACCAGCCCAAAAACAAGGAGCGCGCCATGGCCCTGCTCCGTTCACAGCTCTACGACCGCGCCATGAAGAAGCGCATGGAGGCGCAGGCAAAGATCGAGGCCGGCAAGAAGAAGATTGAGTGGGGCTCGCAGATACGCTCCTACGTCTTCGACGACAAGCGCGTCAAGGACCACCGCACTAACTTCGAGACCCGCGACGTCGAAGCCGTCATGAACGGCAAGCTCGATGGCTTCATCAAGGCTTACCTGATGGAGTTCGCCGCTGAGGAGGCATAAGTTTCTTACCGTTTTGCCCCTTGTCGCCTGCGAGAGCGGTGAGTGGCAGCGTCTTCAGCGGGCTGTTGCGACATGCTGGTGAGCATTGTCGGTAGTCTGTCGCAAAATGCTGGGGTTGTCGCAACAACCTCAGCGTTTTTTTATGGAAAAAGTTGGAAGGTGAGTAATCTTGCCGTATCTTTGCATCGT
>Ga0310695_10003817_pt1 | contig 28811 bp, 24 predicted proteins | sample RumenRJG_04DNA_FD_203882 | JGI IMG/M metagenome (GOLD analysis project Ga0310695, IMG submission 203882) | Bovine rumen microbial communities from Lethbridge, Alberta, Canada - RJG_04 (v2) (version 2) | ecosystem: Host-associated > Mammals > Digestive system > Stomach > Rumen | place: Canada... | reverse complement strand
AATCAAGGTCTTATCCCAGCCCAAGATCACCAACAATACCGTCAGCACCACCAAAAGGGTGGATATCATCAACAGCACGAACATCGTCATCAGAGGACTCAAGCCTGCCTTCATCAGTTTGTGATGGATATGATTACGGTCAGGCTTGAAGGGGTTGTGACCTTCACTGATTCGTTTGAGCATCACCCTGGGGATATCCATCAAGGGGATCATCATCGTCGAGAAGCCCATCAGCAACATGCCTCGTGGGAAGCTGACTGAAGCCAAACTCGACATATAGACCAACAGGAAACTCAGCAGATAACCTAACGTCAGACTACCCGTGTCTCCCATAAAGATCTTCTTGCCTTTTTCGGCATTTCCAAAGACATTATAAAACCAGAAAGGCAGCAGCACGCCCAACATACCAAAGGAGAGCATGCAGAAGAGATACTGACCCTTGATAGCCGCAGCGGCGCCTAAGGTCAGCAACGAGATGGAGCACAAGCCGGAAGCCAAACCGTCGATACCATCAATCAAATTGACTGCGTTGATGACATAGACCACCAAGATGACCGTCAGGGGCATACCAAACCAAGCTGGAATCTCATGAAGCCAGAACAGGCCTGACAAGTCATGGATCCAAAGACCTGAAGCCGGGAATAAAGCGGCTGCCAGGAACTGCACCTGGAATTTCGACTGGTAGGACACGCCGATCAGATCATCAGCGACGCCCGTCAAGAAGAGTGCCATCATGCCCACTGACAACAGGATGAAACGGGGGAAATACTGATCGGTATCAGGCAGATGACTATAGAGACCTACCAGCATCCAGATACCAACGGTCAGACAGAAACTGATCAACAGCACTGGGAAGAAGGTCACACCGCCCAAACGGGGAATCGGCCTGTTATGTACCTTTCGCTGGTCTGGAATATCGTAGAGTTTCCGTTTTCGACTCAACAGCAGGACTCTCGGCACGAAGAGCGTACCAAGAACGATGGATAGTATCAGGGGCACCAATACCGAGAAAGCGGTTCGGTACGGGTCTGTCGAAGCGACGGCCTGGGCGAAAACTTCAACGACGTAATCCATGGCGCCTCTCTCCCTTATTTTTGTAATACATAATAATCACCTGCATCACCAACCATACCGACACATCGATCACCAGCAGCAGTGACAGGTCAACACCCAAACTGACGCCGATGACATTCAGGCTGATGAAACCCGATGAGATCAGGAGCAAGACCAGCAGCACCATACGGGGGCTAAGACCTGCCGTCATCAGACGGTGGTGAATATGGTTACGGTCACCACTTCGGAAAATATTCCGCCCGTTCACCAGTCGGGTGATTGCCACGCGCATCACATCGAACATCGGTATCAGCAAGGTACCGAAACAGATCATACCGACACCATTCTTCAACACCGTACCACCAAGCTGGCCAAGCGTGATCACAATATAACTCAATAGGTATCCGATCGTCAGACCGCCCGTACTGCCAAAGAACAACTTACGCCAGCCCACACGCCAACCTAAAACGTTACGGAACATAAATGGTGCTAACACACCCACCATCGATCCACAGATCAGCAGCAGAAGGTACTGGCCACTCATGTAAGACAAGCCCCCAAGTACGCTGAAGGCGATGATCGACATGCCTGCAGCCAAGCCATCGACATCATCCAGCATCGGGATGGTGTTGGTGATATACATCACGGCACCTAACGTCAACGGGAAAGCGATCCATGACGGCAACTCATAGACACCGAACATACCATTCAAGTTGTTGATGCCCAACCCCGACAAGGGAATCAGCATCGCTGCCAGGAATTCAATGATGAGTTTGGAATGGAGGGATACGCCCACCAGGTCGTCCATCACACCAACAAGGTACATCGTGGTCAAGCCTGCCAGCATCATCATAAACTGCACGAAATAGGCCTGTGTCTCACCGTTGGTATCAAAAGAATCGCCCAACATAAACGTATAGGCCAACGGCAATCCGACACTAATCACCAAAATAGGAAAAAGCGAAACGCCACCCAGTCTGGGTACGTTCCGTTTCTTTCTTCCCCGATGCTCCTGGGTAGCCTCATCATATAACTCTTTCTTCACGCTAACCACCAGGATGCGCGGGATAATATAGAGCGATAAGGACATTGCCAATAGGAGGGGCAATAGTATCGAATAATATATCATGATGAAGATCTTCGTCCAAAATTCGTTGCAAAGGTACACATTATTTCTCTATCAGCCAAATTTTTCCATAATAAAAATCACTCTTCCCCTTTGGGGACAGTCCCTAATATCTAGTTTTTTAAGCACAAGGGACACATCCTGTTTTTTTCTTGGGATAAAAAACGACCAATAAGTATCTAATAAGATACTTCATCTCGGAGTCAGGAAGCAGTCCAAAATTTTTTCAGATTTTTCTTTGCAAATTCAAGAAATCGCCCTAACTTTGCATCCGTCAAACAATATTAAAAATTGAAAGAAAAATAATGTCAAGGAAACCAAGAGTTCTCAGCCTGACGGGAATCTATCATGTGATGCTCAGAGGCGTTAACCGACAACAAATTTTCGAACAGGAAGAAGATTATCGAAAATTCATCTTCATCCTGCGCGATATGGTGTCGCCCCGAGATGAGTTCAAGCGGCCTTTACCACCGCGATGTGCCATCTACGCCTATTGTTTGATGTCCAATCACGTACATCTGCTCATCAAGGAAGAGGGAGAAAGAATCGGCGAAGTCATCAAGAAAGTCGCCACACGTTATGCGATGTACTATAATAATAAATATGAACATTATGGTCATCTATTTCAAGATCGGTTCAAAAGCGAACCCGTCAACGACGAAGCCTATTTCCTGACACTCCTCCGGTATATCCATCAGAATCCCGTGGCAGGTAAACTATGCAAACGTGTTGAGGACTACACTTGGAGCAGCTGGCGTGAATATAGCAATACGGCCTATCGAATGACCGCCCTATGTTCAGTCAACTGCGTATTAATCCGTATTCCCCTCAAAGAACTGGAAGAACAAGTCAACACCCCTTTACCTAAGACCCAACAGGTACTTGAATATGACAGGTATCGAGGATTCGTCCCCAATGAAGCTGTGACTGACTTCCTTAAATCCACCTATCACATCTGTCACCCCAAAGATCTCAAGCTCCTCCCCAAGGACCGACGCAATGAGATTCTCGCTGCAGCCACGGAAATCGGAGCGGGCATGCGTCAACTCTCACGTCTTACGTCTTTCAGCCCCTACATCATATCCCAAGCCAGAAAAAACAAAAAACCACCCCTTTGAGGGATGGTTCACTATGTAAAACACCTATGCGCCTCCTGACACGAGGAGTGCGTCCTAATTGTTAACCTTAGAGAGGTCACCTTCGCGTGACCTCTCGTTATTTTTTAAAAATCCGAGAGATGTAGGAAGCGCGTCACCATCGTGGCGAAACTTCTGTCCATATTATCGATAAAAGCATCCAGGATGCGTGTCTTGTCCTGTTGCGGGAGGACATCGAAATCGGCAATCGCAGCAGGGATGAGTGTGCTATAGCCTTCTTTAAGCAGAATGTCATCGCCCGTACTCCGCACATGGATCACACAATCCCCTTCGATACACATTGTGATAATAAAACTGTCATACTTCCGTAAGTCACGGTGGAATGGCTTCGATATTTCCATCACACGGACATCAAAATAGGGGGTATCAATGATCTGCGTAGCTCGGTTGGCCAGTTCAGGATAGTCCGTCCGGTAATTTCTCTCCACACGAAAGTCGAGCGCCTGGGCTGCCAACGCCGTATGCAATTCACGCGGTTTACCGTCCAAACCCGGTCGGTTGTAATCAAAAATCCGATAGGTCACATCCGACGACTGTTGCACTTCTGCCAACAAGATGCCGCCACAGATAGCATGCACCCGACCTGCAGGCAGATAAAACACATCTCCCGCCTTCACCCGATGATCGGCCAGCACCTCCGTGATCGTGCCTTCGGCAATGCGACGCTGATACTCCTCTGCCGTGATCTCCTGACTGAAACCCGCATAGAGATGGGCACCTTCATCGGCCTTGATGACATACCACATCTCCGACTTGCCCATCTTCCCATGCTCGCGCATCGCCATTTCATCGTTGGGATGCACCTGGATACTCAGGTCTTTCTTGGCATCGATAAACTTCACCAGCAGAGGCAACTGACCATGGTATTTCTCATTCACTTTCTTGCCCAAAATGGCCTCGGGCTGTTCATGGATCACCGACACCAGATCCCTACCCTGCCATCTGCCATTGCTGATGATGCTCGTACTGGTGGGCACGGCACTCACCTCCCAACTCTCACCAATCGGTTCATCGGAAGGCTTCAAGCCTTTGTAGGGCCGAAGTTGGCCACCACCCCATACAACCGTATGGAGATTCGGCTCAAACAGCAGCGGATAGAGTAACATCTGATTGTTCATTTATTAGTAAAATTTATATTTGGTACGATCCTTCGCCTCGAAGATGGCAGTTTATCTCCTCACTAACTCATACACCTTATAGACATATCGCAAACTCAACAAAAAAACATTCGAGTATATTCCATTTGTCTTCAGAGCTCTAAGATGATCTTTCATAATCTGTGTCCTACTGGAAAGTCCGGTAGTGGAAGCTCCACCCGTTCGCATAGTCACGAAGTCTTTGGGAATATACTTGGTTTTGATGTTTCCAACATAGATGATACGCAAAAGATTCTCAAAATCTGCAGCCACCTTATAGGACGTATCGAAAATACCATATTTCTCATATACGACCTTTTTACAATAAAAAGACGGGTGAGCAGGCATCAGGCCAAAACGCATGAAAGAGCGTCGGAATACAGCCGAAGAATAATAACGGACACGCTTTGAAATATCATTTTCGTTCACGAAATGAATATCACCATACGTTGCGTCAATATTCTCTTTTGCAAATGCCTTAGCAATCACCTGAAGGGCATCTTCAGATGTATAGAAATCATCGGAGTTCAAAATTCCTATCACATCTCCCGTTGCCATCTTGATACCCTTGTTCATGGCGTCATAAATACCTTGGTCTGGCTCTGAGATGACTTTTAACCTCTCGCCATACCTAGGTGCATAAGTATTAACCAGGTCAAGCGTTCCATCCTTGGAATCTCCATCAATGATGATATGTTCATAGTCAGAGTATGTCTGACCCAAAACACTCTCAAGCGTATCACATAGCGTCTTTTTACTATTATATGTTGCTGTAATGATCGATATTTTCATAAAAAAATCATTCCAAGGCCGTCTGATGCGGATGATACTGAGGATTCACGATACTTCTTTCTGGCTGATGATAATTAAAATCAATAAAGCCCAGATCAAATAACAAATAGGCAACATCATCAATACATACTGGCAACTCCGAAGCCTGTCTGATGGCATGGTACATTTCTGGCCGATGATGAATAAATGTATCACTACACCAGATCATAAAAGGAATCTGGCGCACATTATACGCAGATTCTTCATCAGACAGTTCACCAATATTACGTCCGTATCGGTGTCCCTTACCATCAAAAATATTTTCTCCGTGGTCGGAAAAGTAGATGATAACAGCATCATCATTTCGGAATTCATCCAATATCATATGCATCACATAGTCATTATACCTTGTCGCATTATCATATTCAACCATCCTTTGTTTCTCGGAATCATCTAAATCATTCCTTTGGATATCACCTATGGTGAAATAGGCGAAATCTGAAGGATAGCGCTTCATTGCCTGAAAATGCTGTCCTTTAAGATGAATCAAATTCAAAGACGCACCGTTTTTGAGGAACTGGGATTTATAGGTTGAGATGAAGTCTCCATCAAAATCTTCCAAAGTTTCATTCCTCAAATCAAAACAATGATCATTGATATATTTGGGGGAAAAGAAATAGCTACATCCATAATCGGCCTCGCCACCTCGTGAACGTGTATATTGATTATCAAAATAAGCTACTTTATAAGAAGCCTTTTTAAATACAGCAGGAAAGAGCACATATTGAGCAGAGTCTGACTTCTCCTGATCGCAGCTTTTCAATGAAAAAATATACCTCATGGCACCACTCGTATAACAAACAGGTGTCTTCGCATGAGTAAAGAGTATAAGGTTCTTTTCTTTGGAAAGCAAAGGATTTGTTGGAAGAGCATATCCATACATGGAAGAACGATGCTTATTGAAAGATTCTCCAATAACAAGTACAATGGTAGGAGGCTGATGATTACATGAATCCGAATAAATCTCTATCTTGTCTATCATTGACACGAATTGATCAACATCGTTGTGCGATTTTCTGACGAATTGAATGGCATCGTAGATCCCTACTATAGGATTCTTGCCCATAGTCGTCGGAATGGACAGATATGGTAGGGCGAGACCTAACACAATCACTGGTAAAGAGAGGGCACGATATAACTTTGACTGGATAAGCCCCTTTAGATGCATTCTTTTGATGACATGTATGAGCAGGTAATAAACACCAATAATACACAAAATCATACAAAGGATCTTCCAATCCAATAAATAGGCAGCAATAAACTCACGAGTCTCTGCCCAATCGGTTTGCATCAATAAAGTGATGATGTTCGCATCTACACGAGAACCGAATCTAAGATAGACTGCTGTCTCTAACGCAAAAAGAATGAAAATGACCGTAAAAAACAACACCTTCATCACCCGATGGTCCCTCATCAGGTAAAAGACAAGAATTGTCCATGCGAAAGAAGAAACAAATGCGGTAAGAAAAGCGCCCTTGGCAAATGATTCATTCTCATAGCCTGCAGGCAGACCCAAAAACAGAACAGCTAAGAAGAGCAGTAAAATACCACCGCCATATTGTTTTAAGAATGATCTCATCTGATTAATCTATGATTGACTGATAAAGGTCCCAATACGCCTGATAGCTTTTCGACTTATTGAAAAGTCTTACTGCCCGTTCACGACAAGCATTACGCACATTTACCGAAATGTTTTCACATATTTGCCTAATAGCCGCTGTCATGGCAGAAATATCATTGAGCGGAACAACACACCCAGTCTCCTCACTTATCAATTCTGGACAGGCTGATGTATCATAAACCACGCAGGGAGTTCCACATGCCAAAGCTTCTACCGTTGTCAACCCAAAGGTTTCTGCCTGAGAAGGATTCACATAGACATCTGCCATGGAATAGTAGGCTGCTAACTGAGCCTGATTGTCTGTACGCATCACAACCTCAATGCCTTCTGGAACCTGTCTTGCCTGACTATTATTCAAACCTATTAATATGATTCTATAGTCACTTGACAAAACCTGTCTCAATTGGATGAAATCTTCCAGACCTTTCCGCTTCTCCCATACACTTGCAACACCAAGAACGACCTTTTCATCTGGACCGATATGGCGTTCCTCCCTAAGACTTTCGGTTGACTTTTGGGGACTGAACACATCAATATCCACTCCATTATAAATACATCTGATATCATAGTCCTTAAGGAAAGAGGCCCTGACCTCATTTTCCAGCCATTTAGAGACTGTAACAATATGAAGTGAATCCATGCCGCGGAAATATTTCTTTTTAAGGCGATAATTCTTACTACTATTGTCAATCAACAAGGATTTTGGATATTCAGTCCTTCCCGGGCAATCATGACAGCCATCTTTCCACAAATCGCAAGCAAAACTTGAAGGATATGCACAATGGCCAGTCATTGGCCAACAATCATGCAAAGTCCAGACAACAGGGATCGTTATAGACGATAGGAAATCAAAAAGGATCGGATAGTTCAGATAATACCCATGTATATTATGAAGATGAATGATGTCGGGCTTTATGTGCTCAATCTCTTTGATGAAAGCCCGGGTAACATGCTTTGAGGCAAGACCATGTTGATCCAATAGTCGGCTTTGTATCCCATGGCATAACTCGTCGAACATGTGACCAATCTTGACCAGATGAGATAGGCTTGGGTTGGCGTTCCTCCCATAAGCGATATAGCTATCCCAGCCATTTGAGATGACGATCTTACCGATATCCTCTGCTATTCTTCCGTGGGATCCCCAATTCGCAGTAATATTGACCTGAAGTAATTTCTTATTCACTGTCATAACCAAAGACATCAATATCACATGTTTCTTTCAACTGAGACTTGTTGAACACGGAGATATAAGGAAAGTTTGCCGGAGTAATACCTTCACGATAATCCCATCTTTCTATTTCCGTATCGATGTTCTTATACCACAAGAACGTATGGACAACCAATATCAGAACCAACTGTACGGCGGCACGGAATCTCCATTCGAAATGAGTGACCTGATAGGCAGCAAACAGGCAAATAAATGTTCTGAAGTAATATTCGAATCGTGCGGCTATTAGGTCATTAAAACTGAAGAAGCAATATAAGAAATAGCCTATCAGGCAGATAGCTTTGGCATAATAGCCATCCGTACCTTCGTCTGGTTTATAGAGTAAGACAGGGATAATGATGAGTATTCGAAGCAGCATTCTCACCATGATTCCAACGCCCTCACTGTCTTCATAGAAACTCAATCTTTCACTTTCAAAAGGCAAGAACTGCATCACACTGATACCAATTATCGCCAAGACGGTAAATGCACCTGCCATATAATAGGTGATTGGTTTGTTATATAGTTTCAGATGCATCAGGAATGGAAGAATCAGACAGATGATAAACGACAGATGAACAAAACACCCTACAATCAGACATATAAAGAACCGCTTATATCGTCTCTCCTTCAGATCATGATACAAATACATCAGCAATGCCAAGCACAAGGCCTGTCGAATTGCCGACATCGGACACATCAAATACGTGTAACCATAGAAACACAACAGACTCAAACAACTGTTATCACAGTCCTTACTGAAAAAACGATATGACAATAGCATACACACCAATGACCATAAGGCAGAAAATACAATATAGTCAATAGAACATGCCTTAAAAAACAAGATGATCAAGCCAAACAGGGGATCAACCACCAAATATTGTTCAGGAAATAAATATACATTATAATAATTAAAATAGTCAGAAAGTTGTCCATACCTGAAAACAGCGACAAAAGTCATGAGGAAGTAAGAGATGTTAAACCACAATTTACTCTTCCTCCCCGTGAAGACTTCAATGCCACTGAAGAAAACCAGAACTAACAGGATAAATTGATACATGCTCCGTCAACTAACTAAAGCTAAACAACTTTCGTAGTTTATTTAATATCCCTGGTGTCACGATACGATGCAACAAGAAAGATTGATAGGTATAGAGCAGGTGACCAAACCATTTCAGATCTCTCTTCTGGGAAATGAGATGTTCCTCCCTCATCATCTTTAGGATATTGGAATGAGAGAAACCTCCTTCAAGAGAATAAATCGTCATAACCATGGGAAGATAATAGAAGGAATGACCAGTACTATACAGATGATGAAAAAAAGCATAGTCCGCCACATATCTAAAACGGAGATCAAAGCCATTCGCTTTCATCAGAGTTGTCCTCACATAAGACGACTGATGGCAAAATGCCATCCTATAATCCAAAGTTGACAAAGGCTTAGCCTTGTAGGTGATAGGTGAGCCATTATAATTATATAAGGTGTCTCCATAAATCACATCCTGACCAGCATAGTCCGCCTCCTGTCCAAAGATCTTATCAATAATATGATCCGTAGCAAAGAGATCACCTGCATTCATAAAATTGATCCATTCGCCTGTAGCCACTTGAATAGCTTTATTCATCGCATCATAGATACCTTGATCTCGTTCTGATACAAAATAGGCTATTCGATCCCTGTATTTACTAACGATATCAACCGTTCCATCCTTACTTCCACCATCGATGACGATATACTCAATATTCTGATAGGTCTGCTGAACGACTGACAGAATCGTCTTTTCTATTGTATCTGCTGCATGATAACAGACAGTTACCACACTAACCTTGGGGGAACTCATGTCGATTATACTAAAGCTTTGTATAGATCAGTAAGTTTCAGAGCAGACTTCTGCCAAGAAAAACAAGATAAGCGCTCACGCTGTCTCTCTAATAATAAATTCCTTTCTCTATCAGTCATTCGTAAGAAATTCTCCATAACCTGATCCAAGTCTGATGATTGACCATTTAAATGAAAATAGACTGCAGCCTCTTGGGCTATTTCAGGAAAACAACTAGCTTCATTCAGCAACACAGGGCAATTGGCACGATAAGCTTCGAGAATAGGGATACCGAAACCCTCATAAACTGAAGGATAAATAAAACACAAGGCGTGCGCATACAGATTCTGTAGTTCCTGATCATTCACATACCTATGAATGACTTTATTACATATACCTGCATCCTTCATAAACAGTCGCTCAGCCTTAGTAAAATCCGGACCTGTACAAACAACTTTAATAGCTTGATGATGCTGGAGAACCGGAACCAACGACTTTAGCATAGGTAGAAAGTTCTTGTAGCTATCACGTCGTTGTCCTACATAAAGGATATATTGTCCATCCAATATGGGCATCAATGAAGCACGATCATCATAATTGGGTGCGCCATGATAAATTACGCTTATCTTTTCTTCTGGTACATGAAGTAATCTCACCAGATCCTGTTTAGTCCTTTCTGACACAGCTACTATATGAGCAGCCTTCTGGCATAGAAGGGGTTTTACTTTTACCTGGGAATCATTTGAAGAAGAAGGAAACAATTCAGGTATCATATCATGCACCGTCAACACAAACGGTTTGCCATTCAGATATGGAAGAAAATAAGGATCAAAGAAAGTTGGATGAAAGACATCGAAATCACCCCGTTTCAATTTTACGATAGAATAAAGCCTATTGCGCCCATCCGAGGTCTTAGAAGGAAACACCTTACTGTACCATCCATATAATATACCTTGCCCCAGGAAATGCCTGTTAAGCAGAAATTTTTCAGGTGGAAAGCTTTTTGGGGGTATATTTATAAGCCCACTATCTCTGAGATGGTAATTATCACATTCAAGCAGAGAAATATCGTATGCTACCTTCTGAGGGAAATTTGAAATCAGTTGAACGAAACAATTAGAGACACCTCCATAATGTTGCATATCAAAGGCCTGATGATCATATAATACTTTCATAAACTGATTGATTGTAACACATTACTTATAATTCAGATGTCCTCGGAATAAAATTCGCAAATAGTCCATACTTTCCCGCAGATTAAAGTCAAAACTCCATATCGTATATGGTACCTTTATTAATAATAGCAACCGTAGGAGTAAGACTTTCCAACAATCTTGTGTCTTAGATAGGTATCTCTGCATACCATCAAAAATCAATAATTGTCTTTTCGAAAAGCCTTGTTTTGAACTATGTCCCTCTAAATGCACAATCTGAGGACCATCATAGATATAGCTATAGAAACCATGCTTCGCATAACGGGATTGCAGTTCAGAATCTTCGTAGTACATAAAAAAATCCGGATCAAACAAGCCGCACGTCTCAACAGCACAACGTCTTATAAAAAGATCCGCTCCTGTCACATATCCTACTTGGAAGAAGGAGGGATCAGCCTTCCTATTCTCCATGGCATCCATTTCCCATGTTTTAAAACCAAGAAATGAAAACAGTTGTTCCCAAACAAGAATCCTCAGCATATTCTTCACATTGGGTAGTTCTGCATATGAATGCATATATTGCCTATGAGCGTCTTGCAGAAGGCATCCCATACATCCTACTTCCTGGCCCACAGACTCCATCTTGTCAAAAAACAACTTGATAGCATTATTCAACAAAATCGTATCTGAGTTCAACAAGAGCAGATATTTCCCTTCTGCATTTTGAGCCCCAAGATTATTGGCCTTTCCGAAACCGAGATTACAACCACTCTCAAGGAAACGGATCCTTGTATCCTTCTCAAACAGTTCCACACTTCCATCCGTAGAAGCATTATCCACAAGGAGCACCTCAAATGTTACATCTGACGTGTGCTCAAAGATAGAATCAATGCATTGCTTGGTCAGGTCTTTTGTATTATAATTAACGATGATTACTGATACATCCATCTATTCTATCGTATTTCATCATAAAACTTAACATTCACATGATGCGTTACAACTTCATCATCCTTTGGAATTTTACGCCAGTTTCCATAATCCTCAGTAAGATATCGGTCTGTATCGTTTGGAACATTAAACTCATTACCTTCGAATGGCATTCTTTTAAGTGGAAAAATCGGACTCTTTAAATGTTTATCACTAAAAGCAGTTCCATAAGTATATGTATAATACTGTTTATTTGAAAACATCAGACCGATCACATCGAAAACCTTAAAAACAAAAGAATACAAGAAATTATACCAGAATCTGCAAGATAACTCAAGGGATTTAGAAAAACGTCGTTTCAATAATGGTTGGGTTATCAACCTATTTTCAAGACTGACAGAGATTCTCCTTAGAAAGGAGAGATTGTGGTCCGTTACCGTAAAGATATCAACCTGCAAACCACGGTATTTTCGAGCCTGATGCAACGGACTATCCTGCAAATATTCACTCTTCCTATCTCTCAAAATAAGCCAGGGACCGAAGAAACCAGGATCACTTTCTCTACATTGCAAAACAAACTCACCGTCACAATATTTATTTTGCATGATTTCCTTAAATCGTTTTGCGTCCTCTATAGGCATGCAAATATCAGAATCATCGTCCCATGGGATAAAACCTCCATGCCGTACAGCCCCTAATAAAGTCCCACAGTCCAACCAATATGTGATATGGTTTTCCAAGCATATTCTATCAATATAACAAAGCATCTCCAGCATCCGATACTGAGCCTGCCTAAGCTCAGATCCTTCTGGATTATACTTATCTTTCAAAATCTTTTGGATTTCTATTTCCACCATGTCAACAGATTATGATTGAAAATTCTTATATTGATGAGATAAAGGGTGTTTTATGAACAACAAGGCATTCCACAAAAGTCTAATACTTTTATAACGAATACAATAGTTGTTTTCAAATTGTTTGATCAACTGATGTTTCAACCTTCGGCAATTAGAAGGCAAAGGAATACCAACATTTGGCTGAGGCTGTAAAGGTTGGTGTCTGACAGGTTGTTTATTAACGACATCATCAATAATATCCATAATCATGGAAGAGGTATTTCCGATATTACTAAATGTTCTTTCCGAAAAGAGTTTCGTTTGTTGCTGATAGGATTCATAATGATCAATAATGTCTTTTATACAATCCGTCAGATGATCTTTAATCGTCATGATCACAAAATCATAATCACACTTCGGGAATCTGCTCGGGGTTACATCAGGTATCAGCCAATCTGAAACGGAAACAGCAGGGATGCCCATCATCGCAGCCTCACACATGGTCGAAGATTCCTCGGAAACCAAAACATCCGAAACAGCAATGGCCTCAAAAATATTCGTCTTAGGATCCAATATCGTAACACGGGGCATCCCATGATGCAATTGATACATGTCTTCAATATTTTGTATAATCTGAGGATAATCATTAGACCAAGCTGCTTGCTTGATTAAAATATTCACATCGAGTTTAAGCATCGCTTTTACAAAATCATCCTGTTTACTGTCATTCTCCCATGCAGGTGCATACAGGATGGTACGCTTGTTTATATCAATATGATGTTCCTTACAGAACTTTTCTTTAGACAATGCGTCCTGAAGTTCTTTAATCACATCAGCTTTGGGCCAGCCTATTTCAAACATCCCCATCCTTGGACGCGAATAATACCATTGAGAACATTGATTCCAATTATCCACCCATTGTTTGCTGGGTAAAATACCTATATCATATAGATTCCATGGTTCATTATACCACAAGTCAGGCCAGTTACTATAGGCCTGAATAATGTCATGCAACATGATGACAGAGAATTTACTATATTGAGGAAAATTGGTATGCTGGCAATAAAAACCGATTTCACACTTTGCGAACTTATCATCTGTCAACTTTGTCAGATACCCTCTTTTTGTAGCTTCCTTAACAATTGGTTGGTACATATTCCATTCTGCACGATCCCAATAAATGAAGGTTATTTCTTTTTTTAACATTATATCTTGAGTTTAAATTGTTTGATGATACGTCCAGACTTATGATAAGAATAAAGACCTATTACCAGAAGTAGTAGATATCTATAAATCCATAAGAGATTATATAATAATAAGCACACACCCATAGCAAAAAGGAGACACAGGCAACTTAACCAAATGAACCTTATATCATAGAACAACTGACCATTAAGTTCCTTCTTACAGATCTGCATCATGAAGACAAAATGCATCAACATAAATACCGTATAACATATCAGAGAGGTATATCCTGCAGATATAAAACCGAAACGTGGCAACAGCAATAAATTCAAGCCAACACTCAAACACGCACCAACAGTTGTAGCAAATGCGACATTTTTCGTTCTATTATAGTAAAAAGCGACATTTACAAATAAGCCATAACAGAAAGTGATATATGATCCTAATACAATCGGTGGTATAATCCATTTTGCATCATCATATTCGCTCGTGCCAATAATATGAACGATTTCTGGCGTTACTAACATTAACAAGAAGATCAAGCACCCTAATAACACACATAACTCATTAGAGGACTTTCTTACACTCGCAAATTCCATCTTTTTATATTGTTCATAGAGCCAAGGCACTAACGAACCGTTAATAGCAGAGGTAACTACCGACATAATGACAGAGATCTGAGATGCCAAACCATAAATACCAGCTTTATCTTTACCACAGATATTTCCTATCAGAATTCTATCAACCTGACCTAAAACGATCAAAGACAAATAATGAGGGATTAAAGGGATATTATATTTTAAGGCATGAATCCAATAGGAATAATGGTAGAAACATTTCCCTTTAAGGAATTGATCTATATAAAAAAAGATACCAAATGCAGACTCTGATATCAGAATGCCCCATATCATGGCATTTGCCCTCAGATCTGTATAGATAAGGAGTAGAATGCATAACAAAGGCGTTAATACAGATTTGATGATTGTCAAACTCACCATCTCCCGGTATTTATTCTCTACCCTTTGTCTAACTGACCAAAAAGTTAGCGCTGGTGATGTAAAAAAGGTGGCAAAAAGCAAATATGTCGTAACATCGTCCATTGAAAAGAACTCATTCCATCTATCCCCAATTAAAAGATATAGCAAGAACCAAAACAACGTCAAGACAGTTGTGAGCCCCTGCATACTGGAAGTATATCTATCCCGGTCGTCAGGATAGTCAACCATGGCTTTGGTATATACACCACAATAGAGATTCAGTGTCACAAATATCATAAAAATACCTTGCCAGGAGAAGAAGATAGCCACTTGGCCATATTCTGAACTTGACAAGAATCTGACATAGAAAGGCACAACAAAGAAGGATATACCTTTCTGTAAGATGTTACTCACTAAATACCATAGTGATGCTTTTTGGGGAACAGACAGATTCTTGTATCGAGCAACCAGATTCATCATGACTTAATTATTCAAACGCCCCATAATAAACTGATAAATCTGCTGACAAGCCTGCGATGACTCATATTCCATATAGAAGCGCCTTCTTTTTTCCCTCAAAGCTTTGTCCTTCTCTGGATGTTGTAAGTTCTCTCTTAATGAGCATATCAACTGTTCCATATTCTCCGCCACATCACCACACACAACATCTTCCTTTTTATAATATAAACCTCTGTCATCACTTTCATAATAATGATAATCATACAAATAATGGACGATGGGCCTGTCTAATAGCAGATAATCAAAGAAACAAGAAGAATAATCAGTAATCAGGAGATCAGAAGCCGCCAACAACTCCTGGGCAATAAAATCACTATTAATCCTGTAAACGCGGTTGCCCTTGTCAATCATACCATCGGACCTGTTTTCTGTTACAAAATGACTCTTTTCCAGAATGACAGCATGATGCTGTTCTAATAAGTCTAACAAATCAGGATTGGTTTCTTTAAAGAAAGAAAAAATATCATTCACATGATCTCGGAATGTCGGCATATAGCATATAAAGCGTACAGAATCGTCATATTCTACATCATAATGCACTTTCAAATAATCAATTAGTTTCTTTCTACAACTATCTATACGCTCCTTTTCATAAAACAAGGAATTTCTTGGATAGCCTGCTTTTATTATATTCTGATCATCACAATAATATGCTTTCTTAAGGATATTGAAGAAATCCTTTGATAGAGCAAGATAATACTTTGAGCCATATAGAGAATATTGCATTCTCATATAAAGCAGTTGCCTTCTCTTGGCGGATTTCTCTTTGTCAGCACCTATCTTTTTCCAAGGTACACCATGCCATAAATTGACAACTAACGCTCCACTATAATATAAAATAGATGTCTTGGTGATGTCACTCATTCCTTGGACATAGATCACCACCCCTGCCTTCTTTAGGATTGACACTGCAGAAGAAGCATCTTTCTCTACCCGGACAACATTTTTGTTTAATAATGACAAATCTGCATCTTTTGATGATATCCAATATAAATGAAGTTCGGGATGATTTCGTGACAGATAGTTTGCAAAATACAGACAATTATCACAACATCTGTTTCCGAACCACTCCCCGAAAACCCAAATATTATTATCTCTTCTTTGAAAAGAATAATAGATCTTTGAACTAAGAGGCAAGATGTTTTCTTTCAACATCTTAAATAAAGAAGAAACGATAGGCATATCCAATTCTATTTTTACTTACCCTTTACACGTCCACTTTTGATTTTATAATCATAACTATGAAGTCCCTCGGCACGGAAGTCCTTATAATAATTGGCAAGGACTGTTTTATAGACAGAATCATAGTCAGGAATGAACAGGTCATTTTTATGTTCCAAATGACTAATTATTTCTGTAGCCAAAGGGGTTATCAGCGTCAAATCTGTTTGACCTTGATTAAAACTCGTCCCTTTAATGGACCCAGGAGAAACATTGAGAATTCTGTTGGTAGTGCCAGCCTTACAAAGTTCCACATTAACGCTCTCTATAAATATTTTAAGCGCGGCCTTTGTTGCCCCATAGAGTGAGAAGAAAGGTGAGGACATAAACCCTGCAATACTTACCATCACGCCACAAAAGAAATCCTTGTCACCAAGAAGTTTATCATAAAAATGTTTAATGACACGGATAACGGCAATGGTATTAACGTTAAAATATGCAGGAATAAGTTCTTCCGGAATATCATCAAACAAAGCCAAGTGACCAAAACCTGCCGTAATCATTAGACCATCAATATCCGTAAACTGATCAAAAATAGAATAATCTGAATGAGTAAGATCAAACTGGAAACTCGTTATCTTATCATCCTGGTAATCTGGCTTGAGCCTAGCTTTATCTACAATATAGACCCGTTCTACTTCATCCCTTGATGCAAGAATCTTACCAATAGATAATCCTATACCATTAGCACCGCCAACAATTAACACGCGCTTCATATCTTCACCATATTTATACCATCACCGAACCGTTGCATAATCTCTGCCATCACAATACTTTCATGTTTATGAAGCCTTGCAGTGTTCTGTCTATGATTGACAATACCAGAAATAAACTCCTGTATTTCATAACGCAAACCTGCGCCATCCCATTTATAGAAGAACTTCTTATTCTGGTTCTGATCCTCGTAACGAAGTTCAAAATAGTCTGTTTTCCACCAAGGTGCCGGTACATATGCATAACCTTTTGTACCGGAAATAATCAGATTCCCTTCTGTCTTAACGCCTAGACCAACTTTGAAAGAGCAGACTGCATTCTTGTAGCGAAGCACTCCCTTAGTGTACATATCTACACCACCCTTCATACGAGCGTAAAAGACCAGGTCTTCATAATTGGTACCACACAACTTCAATATGGGTAACAAGGGATAACTACCAAGCTCATACATTGAACCACCAGCCTGGTCAGGATCGAATTCCCGAAGCGTCATATCATCATCCCAGAGCTTTGAAAGCGATGCTTCAACATCAACCACCTCACCTATTACACCCGACTTAATCATCACAATTAAGTGATTAAATGCAGGACAATGAGCAGTTTTATTTGCTTCCATCAAGAACACGCCTTTGCTCTTTGCCAAGTCATAAACCTCAACAGCCCTCTTACCTTTTAGTACCAATGGTGTTTCACAAAGGACGTGCTTACCTTCTGCAATACTCTGCTTGATATAATCATAGTGAGTCAGATGCGGTGTAGCTATATATACGGCATCAACTGATTTGTAAAAATCATGCAGATTATCATAGGCTTGGATATCTGGTGATAAATTGCTCAAAGACACTGCTGCATCAGGATTGACATCATAAGCTGCAACAACTTTGACACCACTCACAACATCCACCTCTGCTGGGAAGCGTCTTGCAACACGACCACATCCAATAATACCAATACGAACATCTGTCGTTGATTCGTCACGAAGCATAGAAGAACTGATGCCTTCAGTACGTGGCAGATATACGACCTGACAATACTCTTTGAGATAGTCGAACTTGCCCTCCCAGTCTGAGCCTATAGCAAAGATATCTACATCATATTTCTGGATATCGTCAATCTTCTGACCAACATAATCTTCTATGATAATCTGATCAGCAAAACCCGTTGCTTTCACGGCCTCAACACGCTCAAGTACATTGTTACGTACATTCAACTTTCCTCTTTCACGATCAAAACTATCATTAGTAACACCAACTATGAGGTAGTCGCCCAATTCTTTGGCCCTGCGAAGGAGGTTAATATGACCTTGATGAAGCAGGTCGTATGTTCCGTATGTAATGACTTTCTTCATTTATTCAATACTGAGACTATATGGTCTTCTGCATACTTCAGGTCATCCTCATCATCAATCTCATACCATTTGACATCTGATGAGTTATGAACATAGACTGGACTGAGGTGCTGGGACATCCAAAGTAACTGATATTCATAACCTAGCTTTGGCTTATCCGTCACAATCTTCTCGTATTCTACACATAGTTGATGATAGAATGTTGACGACAGTTTATGAATGCCAACCAACTCGCCTTTTGCCTTGATTTCATCTTTATTGGTTGAGCATCTGGTTAATGTTCCATTTTCATCATACTCCACATAGTATTGATCCTGGAACTTGGTAACTGGTGTGATCAACATGATATCAGGATGTTCATTTTCCTGAAGTTCCGTAATCGCATTCTTACTATAGATGATATCCGACTCCAGAAGAATGAAATCATCATCACCTATCACCTCACGACAGTTCCACAGGGTGTACATACTATTGGTCTCGGCATAACGCGGACTGAATACACATTCTATCTGAGGATATGTGGCTTTTAAAGCCTCGTATGCCTCTTTCTTATAGCCAGTACCAATAATGATACGCTTGATACCACAGGCTATCAAGGTCTCAATAGAGCGGATGACCATTGACTGCCCCCCCACCTCTATAAAGCCCTTAGGCATCGTCTCAGTCATCTTACCGAAACGACTACCCAAGCCTGCTGCCATTATAACTGCTGTTATCACCATACTATTTATATTGTGCAGGGATTTGAATATCATTGGCTATCATCGCTTCCTTCAACACCACGAAGAAATCCTTGATATCCTCAGGCGTGATCGTGCCTAATGCACAAAGACGGAAAGTATTGGTAGTACTGATTTTACCTGGGTAAATGGTATAGCCACGCTCATAACAGTAGTCGTGGATCTTCTCAAACGTGAAGTTGGGATCGTCAGGATAAAGCACCGAAACAACGAGTCCCGATTCAATCTTCGGATCGATAACTGTCTTGAATCCAAGTTCTGCCACCCCCTGATGGATCGCTTCATAAACTGCACGATGACGGGCAAACTTTGCCGCCTCACCTACCTCGAAATATTCTTTCAAGGCCTGAATCGTAGCATAGATCGTCTGAACGGGAGGCGTAAAGTGCATCTCACCTGTCTTCTCAAAGTACTCATACTGGAGATAGAGATTGCAATAGTAAGAGCGAGTGGGATAGTTCTTGGATGCCTTGATGATATCGGTCTTTCCGATAATAAAGCTCAGACCAGACATCGCCATCAGCCCTTTCTGGGCAGAAGCCATGCAGAAGTCCACATTATCCTTCACCACATCCAGTGGGATCATACCCAAGGTAGAGGTGGTGTCACTCACGAAGATCGCCCCATATTGATGTGCCAAGGCGCCAATTTCTCGAATAGGGTTCAGCACGCCAGTACCGGTCTCGTGATGACAGCAATAGACAACAGCCACATCAGGATTCTCTTTCAACGTCTTCTCTACATCTGCTAGATTCGGCTGCTCATAGACTGAAGACTTCAAGTTAAAATGAGGAATATGATACATCTCGCATACTTCCACCGCACGGGTATTGTATGCACCATTGTTCACGACGAGAATCTTCTTTCCCTCTGGAACAAGCGAGTTAATACAGATATCGATATTGATGGTACCTGATCCACAGAAGAGCACTGAGGTATATTCCGGCTCTGGAGCATGTACCACTTTACACAAATCGCTACGCAGGCCTTTCATCAGACCTGCGAACTCCTTCTCACGAGGACAAATATCAGGTACGACTTGAGCGTATTTTACAGTGTCTGTGGTGGTTGCTGGACCTGGATTCAGCAAGACGTTTCTTTTAATTGGTTCCATCTTTATTATTTCTTTAAGAATTCCATTAATGCTTCTTTGTTCTGAATAGGCGTGGTGGTGGGACGGCCTAAGTCTTTGCGATTGCCTTTTTTCACACGAACCTCCAAGAGAACCGGACCTTCTCCCAGATTAGGAAGTTGCTTTTGTAAGCCCTCCTTGTTATCAACAGAGAGAACCTGATTATAACCAACTGCCTTTGCTACAGCGGGAAGATCGATTTTCAAACCAACTGTAGGCTGACCGCCTACAGAATCATGGGCACCATTGTTGAAAACAACATGGATATAGTTTTTCGGAGCTTTGTTGGCTACGATAGCCATAGAGCCCATGTGCATGATACTGGCGCCATCACCATCGAAGCACCACACTCTCCTATCTTGCTTAGCCAAAGCAATACCAAGAGCAATCTGGGAGGCATGTCCCATGGAGCCTACGGTCAGGAAGTCACGCTCATGTCCCTGGTTCATCGCCGTGCGATATTCAAAGAGCTCACGGCTAATCATACCTGTCGTGGAGACGATGGCATCTTTTTCACCAAGGGCGGCTGCCACCATCCGGATAGCCTCTTCACGGCTCATGGTGAGGTCATTCTTTTCCACGTTCTGAAGGGTATAGGCATCGAAGGTATCCTTTTCAATCACCAATGCATAGCATTGTTTGGTGGTTTGCATATAGGCAACAGCCTTTTTGATCTGTGCCTCAGCCTTGTCTTCCTCTTTAGAGAGCACCGTGTAGTCGATACCCATCACATTGAGCAAGCCGGTTGTCACCTTGCCTTGTTTCACATGCTGGGGTTCATCATGCACACCAGGTTTACCACGCCAGCCTATCACCAACAACACTGGGATGTTATAGACATCAGGATCGGTCAGGGATGCCAAAGGGTTGATGATATTACCCTCACCACTGTTCTGCATATAGACCACAGGGATCTGACCTGTAGCCAGATAATGACCTGCTGCCAGTCCCATGGCACCACCCTCATTGGCTGTAATAATGTTATGGGCAGCATCAGCATGGTCGGTGATATAGGCACAGAGGTTTTTCAACAAGGAATCAGGTACGCCAGCATAGAAACTAATGCCATGACTGGCTAAAGTATCATAAAAGAATTTGGGAGAAATCATTTTTCTTATTATTACGCTTTTACTTTTTCATGGTTCCTGGAATAAGATTCAAAATCTGCTTGATAGGCATACAATATTCATCAGAAGCCTCCAAACTACGAGAAGTTTCAAGAATACGCTCAGCACATTTCACCATTGCAGGATATGCAGAACGTAACATGTGATTAGCGTAAATCACCACATTAATACCCCACTCTGCCAATTCTTCTTCTGTAAACTGATTATAAGTAGTAGGTACTGCAACAATAGGAGTATGAACATCCTTCTCACGGAAACGCTGACAGAATTCCTTAATATCATCACCACTCTTATTCTTTGAATGAATCATCACGCCATCTGCACCAGCAGCCACATAAGCATGGCAACGCTCCAGAGCATCATCAACAGGTTTGCCAGCAATCAAACTCTCACAACGAGAGATAATCATAAAGTCACGAGTGATCTGAGCATCCTTACCTGCTTTAATCTTATTGCAGAAACCCTCAATAGTATCCTGAGTTTGGATGGCATCCGTACCAAAGAGAGAGTTCTGTTTAAGACCTACCTTATCCTCGATAATAACTGCTGAGATTCCCAAACGCTCCAATGTACGTACAGTGAACACAAAGTGCTCAAGTTTGCCACCTGTATCACCATCGTAGATGACTGGCTTTGTTGTTACCTCAAGTGTATCATTAAGGTCATGCAAACGAGTTGTCAAGTCAACTGCTTCTATATCTGGTTTACCCTTTGAGGTGGAGTCTGTCAGAGAACTTGCCCACATACCATCAAACTCACGATGCTGACCATTCACCTCAACTGATGTATGCTCTGCAATCAGACCTGTCAATCCATTATGTGACTCCAGAATACGGACAATGGGTTTGGCTGAAATCAATCTACGAAGAGAAGACAGACGAGCTTGGGGAGTAACACCCAAAGAATCGATCTCTTCCTTCAAACTTGATGCCGAGATTCCCTTGGTATAGGGGATCTCGATGACCTCGCCTCCAAGTTTTTCCATGACCTTAAACACCTCATCACGGATATATTTATCCGGGCCCAGCAACCAGTCATCGCCATGAATGATATAATCAGGCTTATACTTTAAAAGGTTGGGCACATAACTCCATTCATCCTGTGGAACAATCGAGGAAACACCCTTGATGTTCTCAATCACATTCTTACGCTGCTCGTATGTCAGATAAGGCAAACGCTTATGCGTTGCAATGGCCTTGTCTGTAAACAAGCCGATCATCACATCACCATATTTGGCACCTTCATTGATAATGTTTATCAATCCAGGATGCATGATATCACCAATCATGCCTAAATAAACTGTTTTTGCCATATTTTACTTTTTAATATTCAAAAAACAAACGGACTATCAAAGTCCTTCAAAAGATCATGTTTTGTATCCTTCTCCGAAAGGATGGCTTTATCCATTGGAATTCTCCAATCAATTCCTAACGAATCATCCAAAATGGAGATGCCGCCATCGGCCTCGGGATGATAGAATTCATCACACTTGTATTGGAAGACGGCCGTTTCAGAGAGGACTGCAAAGCCATGGGCAAAACCCTTCGGAATAAAGATCTGACGATGGTTTTCCTCCGTGAGTTCCACCGCCACATGTTGACCATAGGTCGGACTTCCCTTTCGGATATCGACCGCGACATCCAACACGGCTCCTTTGACACAGCGCACCAGTTTGCTCTGGGTAAAGGGAGGACGCTGGAAATGCAATCCACGCATCACGCCATAGGATGATTTACTTTCATTGTCCTGAACAAAGACAACCTTTCCGACCTTTTCATCAAACTCCCTTTGGGAGAATGATTCAAAGAAATAACCTCGCGCGTCTTCAAACAGGCGGGGTTCAATCACAACGACACCATCAAGGATGGTTTTAATGACTTCCATAAATATTTAGGCAAATAAAATACTACTAACGCACAGGCATAACAGACTTATAGCCAAAACGTTAGACTTTCTTCAATTTAAAAATTTAACCAAAAAGGGGTCTATTTTTGGAATCGATTCCCTTTTTATTCTGCAAAAGTACGATTATTTTTTTAATAAACCATAAAATCTGACTGAATTTAGCAGATTTTATGGTTTTAATGTTATGAGAGCCCAAGGAGTGGTTTCAATTGATGTTCTTTAGCAAGTGCATATACAGATGTTCCTAACGCTGCCAAGAAAAGGCAAAATAACACAATTAATTCTTTCTTGGGCCCAGATGGTGATAAAGGAACCGTGGCAGACTGAATGGTTGTGAAAGATGGAGTTTCTTTCTGAACTAATGCTTTGGCTGCCAAAACCTGAGCGCTTGTTGCTGTAAAATTATTATACTGTAACTGCATCTCATTTTCCAGGTCATTTTGTTTCTGTTGAGCTGAAAGCAACATCATATCCTGGTTCGCATCCACATACTCAGAATAGAGTAAACGTGCACGTTCGTAGTCTTTCCGTGCCTGTTTGTTCAATTTAAGAGCATACTCCAAATCATAACGAGCCTTTTTAGTACGATAGGCCGTCAAGAAATCTTGTAAACGATTCTTTACAGAATCAGCTAATTGTGCCGCAACATGAGGGTCCTGAACCGTCACGTCAATAGAAATTAAATTAGTTTTCTTATCTATCTTACATTGAACATTTTTAATAGCCAAACTTGCAATACGAGCCTGTTCACCTGTAAGCTCAGAAATATTGACCATTGTATCTTTCTGTAACTTTGGAGCGCTTAAGCCAAACAAGTCCTCCCACCAAGGCACACGCCATTCGTACTTCAGATAGTCATAGTAAGACATAGGCTGCTTATCCATTTTTCGCTTAACCTTGATTGGGAAAAGTGACGTTTTAAAATCAACACTTTTCATTAAGTCTGGATAAATATTCGGTGTAATGGCCTCACTCCCTTGTGAGCCTCCACCTATATTAACGCCTAACGATGAAGCAAGGGATGCCAATCCTCCTAAACTACTATTTCCTCCACCCGTTTCAGGTGCCAACAGAATCTGACATGTATAAGTCTTTGGCAATGAAAAGCATATAATCACCGCAAGCACGAAAGCAATACCTAGTGTCTTATAATAAAGCTTTTTATATTTTCGGATTGCTGTCCAAGTGGCACCAAAATCGATTGATGCTTCAGACTTTTGTGCTATTTTCTTCTGATTATCTTCCATATTTATGTTGCGTTTAGAAAGACTTGATCAAATTCGTCACAGTTGCGATCATAGTTACCATCGTGGCCAGTGAAGTACCAAGTGAAGCAATCATAGCTATGTTCTGATTTGCAGAACGAGTCTTATTAGGCACAATGATCTCACAACCAGGTTCAATCTTACCTTTGCTGACCTTAGAGACAAGACCATTCTGATAAAGGATATAGGCCTTAGATTTTTTTGCACCATTACCATAGCCACCAGCCTTGTTGATATACCATTTATAGGATTTACCTTGCATATAGGCGACGGTATTCGGATGCATCACGTTACCATTAATCTTGACTGTTCCTGAATATTCGGGTACAACCAGGCGGTCACCTTCGCGAAGAACGACATCATAGTCGCTACCCGGGTTTGCCAAAGCTTTATCGAGCTCAATACCCACATAATAAACGGTGTCCTGTCCCATCTTACTGGCATCCAAGCCAGAGCCGCCCTGTACCTGTGCCATCTTCAGCAGATGCTCCAAACGGAACTTCTCATCTTCATTGAGTGGACGCTCGATACGGGCACCACGGACATAAGCCTGATCGGTGACACCACCTGCCATCGCAATGACATCTGAGAGCCGCAGATTCTTCTTATTTAGTGTATAAACACCTTCATAGAGCACTTCTCCTGCAACAATGATATTACGTTGTGGCATATAACCTGGACTACTGCGCACGATCACCTCATCGTAAGGCATCAGGGTAAAGCTACGATCGCCATCGATTAAGAGTCCATCCTTCAGTGTGAAAGAGAAATTCTGGGCAATATCCTTTCTATAGGTCGTCGCCTTTGGATCAATGATACGACGCGAAACATCAACACGAGCAGTAGAAGCAGCATCAGTCAGGCCTCCAGCCTGAATAATCAGATCCTCGATGGTCTCGTTCTCGGCATAATCATAAGTGCCAGGCACCTTAACTTCACCCATGATGGTAACAATGCGTTCATTTGTCTTGTCCTGTCGCACGGCGATGGTGAGGATATCCTCGTTCTCCAAAGGTATATCAGCCGATGAGCCGTTAAGAACGCCCTCCAGATTCACAGAGATGACACGCCAAGTACGATCGGGTTTCATGCGATGCAAGACGGCACGACCTTGGAAAGCAATCTCTGTTACACCACCAGCACTCTCTACCAAGGCACGGACCGTGGGATTGTTACCCAAATCATAATGACCGGGATGGAAGACAGCGCCTTCAACAGTCACCGTATTCTCATAACGCGCCATGATGGAATCAACCGTCACAGAATCACCATCAGCAACCTTGAAACCTGCCATTTCAAACTCTGGAACATTATAGGCAGAATAATGGTCACCTGCCACACGATTCAAACGCACGGCCTTGCGATAAGCACTAGAAGCAAAGCCACCCGCATATTTAATCAAAGTAGCCACACTCTCGTTCTTCTTCATCTCGTAGGCCATCGGACGTTTCACATAACCTGCTATATCCACGATACAATCGAAGGGACCGACCATGATAACATCATTATCTGCCAAACGGACATTACCTGTCAGTTTACCATTGAGGATATAATCATAAAGATCGACCGAAGTCACCTGACGACCACCACGGAACACCTTGATATTACGCAATGTACCGATGCCATTGACACCGCCTGCCATATACAAAGCATGGAAAACGGTAGCAAAGGCACTGAGGGTATACGTGCCAGGGGCAACAACCTCACCCATAATATTGACACTGATCGTGCGGGTCTGCCCAACCGTCAGACGGACCTCCGAGCTCTTATAACGGGTTCCTAGAGTCTCCTTGATGCGAGCATTGGCCTGAGCTACAGAAAGACCAGCAATATGAATCGGGCCATACCCTGTAACCTGAATGGTACCATCGGGAGATACCTGAAGCTGTTCAGACTTCTGAGAAGCGCCATAGACATCGATAAAGACCTTATCACCAGGGCCCACCACATAACTGGTCGGGGTGGCGATGTTCATGTTTGGTTCAAAAGAGAGGGCCTTTTTGTTGAAAATATCACGACCAAACACCATTTTGCCATTGTAAGTATTGTCGTCCAATTCTGCCTTCTTCAGTTTTTCACGGGTCACATCTGTAGCAGAAGTAGCTTTAACTTTTTGGGTAAAAAGAGCGTTGCCAGCAGAGTCCACCAAAACAGCACCATTATTGTCACGCAGACGACTATCCTCTACCAATACATCAGTATTATTACCTGAAGAGCGGGAAGATTTACCGCCATTCAAGCTCTCATACTGTGAGCGAACGCGTTGGAGCTGCTGCATCGTGACACCTTTCTGCATCAAACGAGTCGCAATCTGAGACTGGGAAGCACCCGTCTTCTGCTCTCGCTGAATTTGCTGCATCACCTGGGTATCACTCATTTGTGCATGTATCAATATGGTACTGCACAAAAGGAACAACATAAGAAGATATTTTCTCATTCTAATAGCTATTATTCAATATACCTTTTTATCATCTTTGCAAAAGATTGTGTGCAAAGGTAAGGTAAATTTTTGAATTAACAAAATTAATTCATATTTTTATTATATTTTTAGTATCCGAATGAGATGTCAAACTAGATAGTGATTTCAGCGGAGCCGAGGCAGCGGTGGTGATTTTGGTCGTAGATGACGCAGAATTGGCCGGGGGCGACGCCATGGATGGGTTCCTTTGAATGGATGGTGTAGGTGTCGGGGGCTGTTTGTTCCAGGGTGCCGGGGAGGTATTCGGGAGTGTGACGGATTTTGAAGGAAATATCAGTGCTCTGCACTGGCATTGTTAGCCAGTGGATATCGTGGATGGGGAATGAGGATTTGTAGGCGGTGGCGGGGTTATAACCATGGGAGACGTAGAGGATATTGTTAGGGACATCTTTTTTGACCACGAACCAAGGACCACCGGAGAAGCCCATACCTTTGCGCTGACCGATAGTATGGAACCAGAGGCCACGGTGAGAGCCTATACGACAACCGGTCTCGAACTCGATAACATCACCGGGGTTTTCACCGAGATAACGACGGATATAGTCGTTGTAGTTGATCTTACCCAAGAAACAGATGCCCTGGGAGTCCTTGCGCTTGGCATTGACGAGGTGCTCACGCTCGGCAATCTGACGTACTTCGTCCTTGACGTAATGTCCGATGGGGAAAATCGCCTTCCGCAACTGCCAGTCGTAAATCTGCGCGAGGAAGTCGGTCTGATCCTTCACAGGGTCAGGACTGGTAACCAACCATTTCCTACCAGCCTCATCAATCTCCGTTTGAGCATAATGTCCCGTCGCAATGAGGTCATAATCATGACCCCGTTTCTCATCGAAGGCCCCGAATTTAATCAGGCGGTTGCACATCACATCGGGATTGGGCGTAAAACCGGCCCGTACCTTCTCCATCGTGTAACGGGTGACCTGACCCCAGTATTCGCGATGACAGTCGATGACCTCAAGGTTGCAGCCATACTTATGCGCGACAGCCGTCGCCATCTCGAGATCCTCCTCTGAAGAGCAGTCCCATTCCTTGTCGTCCTCAGGACCGATTTTGATATAAAAACAGTCGGGGTGGAGTCCGAGTTTGGCAAACTCGTACACCACAACACTGCTATCAACGCCCCCGGATAGCAGGACGGCGATGCGTTTAGAATCTATATCCGAATGCTGCATATACTTTCCAGTCATAAAGTCGTCCCCATGTGACGTCACTACCATAGGTAAAACGGTTGAAGTGACCATAGACACGCAGGTAGGTGCGCTGCCAGTTATAGATCACCGCGAATCGGGCATCAAAGTTCCACGTCACCTTATTTGGGGTTTTAATAG
>Ga0310695_10003815_pt1 | contig 28855 bp, 15 predicted proteins | sample RumenRJG_04DNA_FD_203882 | JGI IMG/M metagenome (GOLD analysis project Ga0310695, IMG submission 203882) | Bovine rumen microbial communities from Lethbridge, Alberta, Canada - RJG_04 (v2) (version 2) | ecosystem: Host-associated > Mammals > Digestive system > Stomach > Rumen | place: Canada... | reverse complement strand
CCCTTGTAAAAATTTCTAAATTGCCTCGCGCATTAGCATGTTTGGCGCATGTTGCGCCGCATTAACCGGAGGCTTTATGGCACTTCAATTCTACAACACCGCATCACGCAAGAAAGAACTGTTCACTCTTCCCGAAGGCGTTCCCGCCGTGCGTATGTACTGTTGTGGCCCGACGGTGTACCACTTTGCCCACATCGGCAACCTCCGCACTTACATTTTTGAAGACTTTTTGGTCCGTACGCTCAACTACTACGGCTACAAGGTCAACCACATCGTGAACATCACTGACGTGGGCCACCTCACGAGCGATGGCGATACCGGCGACGACAAAATGGAAAAGGGCGCAAAACGCGAAGGCAAGTCCGTCTGGGACATCGCCAAGTTCTACACCGACGCTTTCATGGCCGACTGGCACCGTTTAAACATCCAGGAACCGACCCGCTGGACCCGCGCCACCGACCACATCAAGGAACAGATTGACTTGGTAAAGACGCTCGAAGAAAAGGGCTTTACCTACCGCACTTCGGACGGCATCTACTTCGACAGCCTCAAGTTCCCGCGCTACGCCGACTTTGCTCGCCTCGACGTGGAAAACCTCCGCAAGGGTAGCCGCATCGACATGGGCGAAAAGCGTAACGCCACTGACTTTGCTCTCTGGAAGTTCAGCCCAACCGACAAGAAGCGCGCTATGGAATGGGACAGCCCGTGGGGCGTTGGTTTCCCGGGTTGGCACATCGAATGCTCCGCCATGGCCATGAAGTACAACGGTCCGACGCTCGATATCCACTGCGGCGGCACGGACCATATCCGCGTTCACCACACGAACGAAATCGCCCAGAGCGAATGCGCGAACGGCGTTCCGTTCAGCCGCTTCTGGATGCACGGAGAATTCCTCCGCACCGCAAGCGAAGAAAAGCTTGAAGACGGCACGACCGAGACTAAGTTTGGCAAGATGAGTAAGTCCAGTGGCGAATTCTTGACCGTCACGCTCCTCATGGAACGCGGATTCAACCCGCTCGACTACCGCTACTTTGCACTCGGCAGCCACTACCGCAACTACCTGAACTTCACTTGGGAAGCCCTCACCGGCGCCAAGGAAGCCTTTAAGAGCTTGCACAAGAAGACGGACCCGCTGATTGGCAAGGCAACCGCCATCACAAGCGAAGCTGCCAAGGCTTTCCAGCAGGAATTCAAGGACGCGATCGGTGACGACCTCAACATGCCTCGCGCACTCGGCATCATGAACACGATGCTCAAGAGCGAAATCGATGACGGCGAAAAGGCTGCACTCGTGGCTGACTTCGACAAGATCTTTGGTCTCAAGCTCGACCAGCCTCGCGAAGAATACGCAAAGAAGGGCGCAAATGACAACATCGATACCGCCAAGGTCGAAGCTTTGATCGCAGCCCGCAAGGAAGCACGCGCCAACAAGAACTGGGCCGAAAGCGACCGCATCCGCGATGAACTTGCCGCGATGAACATCGTGATCAAGGACTCTAAGGAAGGCACGACCTGGAGCGTGAAGGAATAAGTTATTTTCCTCCTCGTTGTCATATACGTTGCATTTATTGGGCTAGGTCTCCCCGACACCATTCTTGGGGCGGCTTGGCCCTTAATGCATCTAGACCTTCAAACGCCGATTTCCGCGGCGGGCATTCTTTCCATTATCGCATCGCTTGGGACAATCGTCTCTAGCCTTTGCACACCGAAAGTTCTCCGCATTTTAGGCACCGGAAAGCTCGTTGCCTACAGCATTGCGCTGACTGCAATGGCCTCTGTCGGTTACGGATTGGCGGACTCGTTCAACATCCTTTGCCTTTGTGCCATCCCGATGGGCATTGGCGCAGGTGCCGTCGATGTGGCGATGAACAACTTCGCCGCCATTTATCTGGAATCCAAGCACACGAACTGGCTGCATGCAAGCTGGGGCATCGGAGCAACGCTCGGGCCATCACTCCTTTCGTTCTCGATTTTGACCGGTGGCGGTTGGCGTGGATCATACGAATACGTCGCCATTGCCCTCGCCGCAATATTCGTACTGATTCTAATTTCACTCCCGCTGTGGAAAAGAGCGGAAGCGCGCGGAGGACTCTCGGAAAACGTCACCATTCCGGCAAGTTCTGGAAGCACCGTTCCTGGAAATGCGAAAGTCGCGAACCCAGAAAATGCGCCGAGAACCGCAGCCCCCGACAGCAACAATGCACCGCACATCAGCATCCGCGAAGCACTCCGCGTCCCGGGAATGAAGCTTTCGTTCCTCACGTTCTTCTTTTATTCGGCACTCGAAATTTCGACAAGCCTTTGGTGCGGCACCTATCTCATCGCCTGCGGATTCAAGCCCGAAATCGGAGCGTTCATCGTCTCGCTAATGTTTGCATCCGTGATGATTGGCCGTATCGCGAGCGGTTTCTTTGCGATTAAGTTTACCGACCACCGCCTGATATACGCTGGGATTTTCATTGTCTCTGTGGGATGCCTCATTCTTTCAATCCCGCTTCCGCTAAACTTGCAGCCCGCCTGCATTTGTCTGCTCGGACTCGGTTGCGCTCCCGTTTATCCTTCGCTGATTCACGCGACCCCCGCACGTTTTGGGGAATCGCTTTCAAGTCAAGCCATCAGCATCCAGCTAGCCGGTTCCTACATCGGTTCCATCCTGATGCCGCCCGCGTTCGGTCTCGTTGCAGCCAAATTCACCGTTCATCTTTGGCCGATTTCGCTCTCGATTTTTGTCGGATTGTTACTTTTATGCGTGTGCCTATTAGACTACGTAACGCACAAAAAATTGAACAAGTCCTATGCCCGCGAACGCGTTATTGACATACTCCACACAGTCTCAATGGACACTCTCAAACGGGAACGCCGCATCCAGCGCCGCTTACGCAATCGCCATAGGAAACATTAAGGGTTTATTATGGAAATAAAGCAATTTGTATTCAATCCATTCGGAGTGAACTGCTACATCCTGAGCAACAGCAAGGGCGAAGCCATCCTGATAGACCCGAGCGTGAGCAATGCACGCGAGCAGGCAGCACTCACGGATTACCTCAAGAGTGAAAACCTCAAAGTTGTCCGCGTTTTGAATACGCATCTACACTTGGATCATGTCCTCGGGAACGCATTTGCAGAACGCACTTTTAGCGTCAAGGCCGAAGCGCACAAAGACGACGAATTTCTTTTAGGCGTGCAGAACGAACAAGCCCAAATGTTCGGCCTCCCGTGCAACGATTTAGCCCCCGCTTTGGGCAATTACCTGAATGACGGAGACATCATCGAAATTGCAGAAATCCGCCTGCAAGTGATTCACGTTGCAGGGCATTCTCCGGGCGGTCTCGCCTTCTTCTGCGAAAATCCGGGCAAGGTAAATGGACAAGACAATGTTCCTCCGCTCCTTTTCCCGGGCGATATCATTTTCGCAGGAAGCCGCGGTCGCAGCGACCTCTACGGCGGTGACGAATTTGCGCTCGTAAGTGGTATCAAGTCAAAGCTCCTTACGCTCCCAGCAGAAACAGTCGTTTTCCCCGGACACGGGCCAAGCACTACTATCGGGAATGAAAAGGGATGGTACTAAGTTAGCTCACCGCTAGAAGTTTTTTTGAACGCAAAATGTACTTCATGCAGGCGGGGCCCCAGCTCGGAGTTGACGCTTACGCGTCCGTGGCTGCATTCGGTCATGAGAGTCTGCAAGCAGCCTCCCGCGACACTCATTTTGCACACTTTTGCGAAGGCCGCACGGGCCCCTCCCTGCACCCTCCCCATCCTTGGCCGACGCTAAGAAACTAATTTTAGACCAAACACAATATAAAGCAGCTATTAGAGACAAAAAGAGATTACAGAATGCACAACGGGCAAGCGAGAATCGGATGGATTGACGAGTTCAAGGGATTCGTTCTTTTGCTCGTTTGTCTGTTCCACATTGAACAAAATTTTCCGAACGCACACTTGGGAATGTATCATCTGAGTGCGCTCCGCATGTCGGCATTTTTCTTTATTTCGGGATTTCTATTCAGTACAAAACGTTTCACAAATTTTAAGAGTTACTTTACCCATAAAACGCGAGTCCTATTAGTTCCCTATCTTTATCTTTCGTTCCTCTTTTTCGCCATCGACCCGGTCGTTTACAACTTCGCGCTCTACCCGAAAGCCCCCACGATGATGGTCGTGAATACCATTCCCGACATCAACAACACATGGCAATACATCTACTGGAACATCGCTAAGATTTTCATCGCCGGAAAATCTTCAGTCGGAGCGGGGCCACTGTGGTTCGTGTTTACGCTTTATTCCGTCAGCTTGCTATTTTACCTGCTTCATGAGATGTCCAAAAAGCAAGTCAACCCCACGCTGTTTTTCGCCGTGATGTCCATAGAAGGACTCCTTTGCGGTTGGCTTCTGAATGAAAGCCACTTTCACTTGCCGCTGGGCATCGAGCGCGACCTCACGATTTTATTCTTCTTCGGCTGCGGTTTTCTCTGCAAGGAACCCATCAAAAAAATCCACAGCGCCATTTCTGCGAGCGCCGCTCACGCCGCAAAAAACACAGCTATCGTTGTCGCCATCGGAATTGCAAGTTTTGTCGCCTACGGATTTTTGGAATCGCCGAGCCCGAATTTCAGCATCATGAACAACGACTTAGGCAAGAGCCTTCCCCAATTTGTCGCAAGTTCCATCACAGGCATTATCGGTCTCATAGCCATGTTCCTACTCGTAAGCAAAATTCCGGACATTGCTCCTATCCGCATTACCAAAGGCATCTTGCGAAACATCTCCCGCAACGCGCTTGTGATTCTCGCAGTTCACTGGTGGATTGTCCTGATGCTACGGCTCTTTTTCAGGCCGCAAATCAACCAACCCGGAATCGCCTACATCGCAATCCCGATTGTAGCCCTCGGCACCATCGCCGCCATCCCGCTTTTCCGCTGCAAGCTCCACCGCCTACTCGGCAAAGAAAAAATCAGCGTTCGAGAAAGTTTGAACATAAAAAACTAATATTTCTCAATCAATTAAGTATGTCATGCCCGCCTCCGAGCAGGCATCTCCCTTTTAAAAAAGAAGGAGATTGAGCAAAGCAGAAATGACAAGATGATAATCGCTGCGCAGCGCGCAATTACAAATAGCTCTTGATCTTCGGCGCAGGCGCTTCGGCGGGCTTTTTCTTGGGCACGTAAATCTTTATCGCGTACACGTTAAAGTCCGTCTCGGCAACGATATCGCCTTCTTGCAAGTCTTCGTAAACATCGATTTCAATTTCGACGCCATCGCGTGCAATGCAGCGGATTGAACGCGCAGAAAGTTCCTCGCGCAAAAGAGGAACGTCAACGACCTTCTTGTAAGTGCCGTGATGAGTCGTACCAAGAATTCGATTGCAAAGCATGGAATGAAATGTAGAAAATAGTAGGAAGTAGGATGTAGGAAGTAGGAAGGATTTTTTAATCTTTTACTATCTTTCCTGTCTACCGTCTACTTCCTACTGTCTACTAAGTTATGGCTCGCGCACGTAAGACTATTACTCCTGATCCGTATGCAAAACCGATAGCGAAACCGCTACCGCCTTCCAAGAGCTTGCCCGGAAAACTCAAGCAGTTCCAGGCGCCCACTCGTGCGGATTTTGACCTCGTGAGTCCTTACGGTGCCGCAGGCGACCAGCCCAAGGCCATTGAAGAATTGACCGAAGGCTTCAAGAACGGCGAACAGTTCCAGACGCTTCTCGGCGTGACCGGTTCCGGCAAGACGTTCACGATGGCAAACGTCATCAAGAATGTCGGGAAGCCAACGCTCATCCTCACGCACAACAAGACGCTCGCCGCCCAGCTTTACCAAGAATTCAAGTCGTTCTTCCCGAACAACGCGGTGGAATACTTCGTCAGCTATTACGACTACTTCCAGCCCGAAGCGTACATTCCCCACACGGACACGTTCATCGAAAAAGACGCAAGCATCAACGATGAAATCGACAAGCTCCGACTGCGCGCCACCGCAAACCTTCTCACCCGCCGCGATGTCATCATCGTCGCTTCCGTGAGCTGCATTTACGGTTTGGGTAGCCCGAGCGAATATTTCGACTTGATGGTCCGCATCAAGACGGGCGACATTTACGACCGCGACAAGATTCTGCGAGACCTTGTCCACATCCAGTATTCCCGCAACGATTTTAGCCTCGACCGCGGCACATTCCGCGTCCGCGGCGACGTGATTGAAGTGCACCCGAGCTACGACGAAGACGGGCTGCGCATCGAGCTTTTCGGTGACGAAGTCGATCGCCTTTACCGCTTTAACATCGTCACGGGCGAAGTTATCAAGGAAGTCGAAGAACTTACCATCGCCCCCGCGAAGCACTTTGTCACCAAAGAAGAAAACCGCGCGGGCATGTTGCAACGCATCCAGATGGAACTCACCGACCGCCTCGCCGAGCTAGACAAGGAAGGCAAGGTGCTAGAATCCGCACGACTTTCGAGCCGCACCCGCTATGACATGGAAATGTTGCGCGAAACAGGCATGTGCAACGGCATCGAAAACTACTCCCGCATCATCGAAGACCGCGCTCCGGGCACCCGCCCCTTTACGCTTATCGACTACTTTGGCGATGATTGGCTCTTGATGATCGACGAATCGCACGTGAGCATCCCGCAAGTGAGCGGCATGGCCGAAGGCGACAAGTCCCGCAAAACCACGCTCGTGCAATACGGTTTCCGCCTCCCTTGTGCTCTCGACAACCGCCCGATGAATTTCGCCGAATTCGAGTACATGTACCCGAAACAGGTGCTCTTTGTGAGCGCCACTCCCGGCGATTACGAACTGAAAAAGACAAACGGCGTTGTCACGGAACAAATCAACCGACCGACCGGACTTCTGGACCCGAAAATTGAGCTGTTCCCGATCCAAGGCCAAATGGACGTGCTCCTGTACCGCATCGAAGAAGTCGTCAAAAATGGCGACCGCGTACTCGTCACGACACTTACCAAGAAGATGGCGCAGGACCTCACGGAATTTTTCATCGAAGCAGGCATCCGCGCGAAGTACCTCCATAGTGATATCAAAACACTTGAACGCCACGAACTTATTCGCGGACTCCGCAGTGGCGAATATGACGTACTCGTGGGCATCAACCTCTTGCGCGAAGGCCTCGACCTCCCCGAAGTGAGCATGGTCGCGATTCTCGATGCCGACAAAGAAGGCTTTTTGCGCAACTACCGTAGCCTCATCCAGACGATGGGCCGTGCAAGCCGTAACGTGAACGGCACGGTACTCCTATTCGCGGACAACATGACCGAAAGCCTGCAAAAAGCCATCGACGAGACGAACCGCCGTCGTACCTTGCAAGAGGAATTCAATGCCGAGCACCATATCACGCCAAAGTCCGTGACCCGCAAGATCGAAGAAGACCTGCGAATCATCGACCCCTTGGGCGATATCGGCGACGACAACGAAATTGAAGACGATTCTCTAGTAACTAGTAACTCTGAACTAGAAACTAATTTGGGTATCCGTCCGATGGAACCGTTGCAGCCCTCTAATTATAGACGACAACTGCATAAGGCGAGAGTCGCGACCAACATAGTTGGGCATGACCGAGCCGAGCAGTTGGTACATGAGCCAACGGCGAATGTACAGAGACGAAAGAAAGCAGCGGTCCCCGGCGCACATCCCGACAAACCTTCCAAAGCCTCCGAGTCCAAGCTCGCCGACCTGGAACGTCAAATGAAGGAAGCGGCCGCCCGCCTCGACTTCGAAGAAGCCGCCCGAATCCGCGATATTATACGCTCTCTCGACGCCTAGTGTATAATTTTATTTACAAAACTATTATAATTTAAATCACATTCGCATACACGCCAATAAAGTAATGTAAATTCATTTTTGTATTATTATAAAAAGTTAATTTCCTGGTACGTTTTCTACAATTTTTGTTTATTTTTCACTAAAAGGTTACTTAAAAAGGGTATTACAATGAGTTCTAAATTTACAACACCTCTTCTTTTTTCATCGGTTATTGCATTAGGCACATTGGGATTCGTTGCTTGTGGTGAAAGTGGCGAAGGTGGCCCGATTCAGCCGCCAGGCCCGCAGAGTTCATCTTCTAGCGCATGGGTACCACCAGACACCACCGAAAATACCGCTATTTTATTTACAAATCTCGAAATCACATCACAATCCCTAAACTACGTCAAGTTCGACGGTATTTTAAGGCTTGAATTAAACGACTCCTCCTCCGTAGAAGACATGGACGCAGCCCATTTCACAAGGGTTACGGTAAACGTCGTCAACGTGGCTACGGGAGCCATGATGGGTTCTGCGGAGTTCAGAGATGAACAAGGCAATTCCATTGGCAATGTGCTTGACGTTGATGCGCTCGGTCGCACAACAGTCGATCTTGGCGCATACGCCCTCCAGACAAACCTTGACGATCCAGGCTATTCCGCATGCGGCGATTTTAAGCTCATGATTTACGCAGAAGCTACTGACGGAAATCTCGATTCCAGGTCGCTCGATTCCATTCCGTTTACGCGTCCAGATGCCAAGTGCCAGATTCCGGAAAGCTCTTCTTCAAGCGAAGCTGCTCCGACAAATCCGCTCGACACCATGACCGTTTTGTTCAGTACGGCTTATGGCAAGTGCATTAACATGGCAACTGGTGAAATTACGCAAACCGAAACTGGCGATATCTGCTTTACTCGCGTTGACAGCAAGGGTAAAGTCAATGTCAGCAGCGCAACGGATATCAAATTTGCAATTTACGACAACTTGTCCCGCGAACCGAAGTCTGACGACTGGGGCCGTGAATGGCTTCCGGAAGACGATCACGCCCAGCCGACTACAGACGACTTCCTCTATCAGGAAAGCGCTCTTCAGCCTACAATTACGGACATAACCAAGGCCGGTGACGTATTCTTCGTCGCAATCGCTCCGAACTACCAGCCGAGTACCGGCGTAGGATTCTATGCGTTCGTGATCCTGAAGAACACCACTCCTGACGGAAACGGCGACGTAGAATTGACCTTGCATTTCTACAAAAAGTAATAGCCGTCTAAACACAGAAATGCTTTAAAAGGACCTCCCCCGTGGAGGTCTTTTTTGTATTTAGCTATTTCGCACCATCTTATTTTGAATAACATGGTATAAAATTTAAATTAAATACGTCTAACTTTATTATGTAAATCTAATTTTATTAGACAATTCTAATTTTTATCAAATTATTTTCTATAATTAATTCGTGATGATTAAATAGAATAGGAGAATCCTCATGATTAAACTCGTGCTTGTACGCCACGGCGAAAGCGAATGGAACAAGAAGAACCTCTTTACGGGATGGATGGACGTAGACCTCAGCGAAAAGGGTCACGAAGAAGCGGCTGCCGCAGGCCAACTCTTGAAGGCTGAAGGTTACGATTTCGACCTCTGCTACACCTCTTACCTGAAACGCGCCATCCACACGCTGAACCACATGCTTGATGAAATGGACCGCGCCTGGCTCCCAGTCGTAAAGAGCTGGAAACTGAACGAACGCCACTACGGGGACTTGCAGGGCAAGAACAAGTCCGAAGCTGCCGAAAAGTTCGGAGAGGATCAAGTGAAAATCTGGCGCCGCTCATTTGACATCAAGCCGCCCGTGCTTGCCGATGATGACGAACGCAGCGCAAAGAAGCAGGCCATGTACCGCGATGTCGATGAATCGTTCCTCCCACAGAACGAAAGCCTCGAAACGACAATTGCCCGCGTGATCCCTTACTACCTTGAAGAAATCAAGCCTCAAATGAAGGCCGGCAAGCGCATTGTGATCGCGGCACACGGCAATTCCCTACGCGCACTGGTGATGTACCTCGACAAGATGAGCAAGGAAGAAGTTCTCGGCCTGAACATTCCGACAGCGACTCCGCTTGTTTACGAGTTTGACGACAACTTGAACCCGGTTAAGCACTACTACCTGGGTGACCAGGAAGCTCTCAAAGCCAAGATGGAAGCCGTCGCAAACCAGGGCAAGAAAAAGTAGCGCGCCATATCATTGTGTCTTTGGAAAACTCGGAACCAATAGGTTCCGGTGTTTTCTAAATTTGTGCTCGGAATTAATTTCAGAGGCCAAATGCAGGGCCGTGTACAAGGAGACACAACATGCTCAAGAAGCTTTCCAATTTCCCTGGCATCAAGGGACCCGTTGTCACGATCGTGATGGACGGTTTTGGTATCACCGATAAGGTCGAAGGCAACGCCATCAAGGCTGCCCGCACCCCGACTCTCGACAACCTCTTCAAGATGTACCCGAACGTCCTCCTGAAGGCTCACGGCCGCGCCGTCGGCATGCCGACCAACGAAGACATGGGTAACTCCGAAGTCGGCCACAACGCCATCGGTGCTGGCCAGGTTTACAACCAGGGTGCAGCTCTCGTTGCAGACGCCATCAACAGTGGCGACATCTTCGGCCGCGATGCCTGGAAGGAAATTTCCGGCAACGTTCGTGAAAAGAACACCGTTCTCCACTTCATCGGCCTCTTCAGCGATGGTAACGTCCACTCCAACATCGCTCACCTCAAGGCCATGGTTGCCCAGGCCAAGAAGGAAGGCGTCAAGAAGGTTCGTGTGCACATCCTCCTCGACGGTCGTGACGTTCCGGAAACCTCCGCTCTCGATTACGTTGGCCCGTTCGAAAAGTTCCTCGACGAACTCCGCTCTCCGGAATTCGACGTTTGCATTGCTAGCGGCGGTGGCCGTATGCAGATCACCATGGACCGTTACAACGCTAACTGGAAGATGGTGGAACTCGGCTGGAAGACCCACGTGCTCGGCGAAGGCCGCTACTTCGACAACGCTACGCAGGCTATCGAAACCCTCCGTGGCGAAACCAAGGCTATTGACCAGGACCTCCCGCCGTTCGTGATCGCAAAGGACGGCCAGCCGGTCGGCACCATCAACGATGGCGACTCCGTGGTGTTCTTCAACTTCCGTGGCGACCGCGCCATCGAAATCACTCGCGCCTTCGAAGAAGAGTCCTTCAATGAATTTGACCGCAAGCGCTTCCCGCACGTCTGCTACGCTGGCATGCTCCAGTACGACGGCGACCTCAAGCTCCCGAACCGCTTCCTCGTGCCGCCTCCGGCCATCAAGGAAACCAGCGGCGAATGGCTCGCTGAAACCGGCGTGAAGCAGTTCGCTTGCTCCGAAACGCAGAAGTACGGCCACGTGACTTACTTCTGGAATGGTAACCGTTCCAGCAAGTTCGACGGCGAAACCTACCTCGAAATCGAATCTGATGTTGTTCCGTTCGAACAGCGCCCGTGGATGAAGGCTGCCGAAATCACCGACGCCATGATCGAAGCTTTGAAGAGCGGCAAGTATCAGACGCTCCGCTGCAACTTCCCGAACGGTGACATGGTGGGCCACACTGGTTCCTTCCGCGCTGCTACGATGGCTATCGAAGCTGTGGATATCGGCCTTGCCCGTTTGCTCCCGGTGATCGACGCCCTCGGTGGTGTTGCCATCATCACGGCTGACCACGGTAACGCCGACGAAATGTACGAAATCGACAAGAAGACCGGCATGCCGAAGGTCAACAAGGACGGTTCCTTCAAGGCCAAGACGAGCCACACGCTCAACAAGGTGCCGTGCATCCTTTACGATAACGTCACTGGCGGCAAGCTCGGACTCAAGGAAGGCGACTGGGGTCTTTCCAACATCGCAGCAACGACGGCCAACCTCCTCGGCCTCGAAAAGCACGAAGCTTGGGACGACAGCATGTTGATTATCAAGTAATTATCCCTTTCAGGAATTACAAAAAGGAACCCGCGAGGGTTCCTTTTTTTGCATTGTTCTATTCGCTTATTTACCAATCCAATTTGCACGTCAAGTCGCTGGGAGCATCCTCACTGATATTCAGGATATAATCCATATCACCCAGAAGTTCGCAAGCACTACCGTAATTTTGAGTGTTGTACGCAGGAATTCTAATCTCGCAATCGCCAATAGATCCGACAACGCGATCATAAGGTTCCGTCTGATCCACTTTGCAATACAATTTATGGCCAGCGCTGAATGCCGCCGTATAGACTTCATTTGCCCCCGGTCCAAAAGGAACAAATTCATACGTCAACTTTGTACCAACTCCAACATAATCCGGATCATACTCACAGTCGTACAGTTTTATATCGCCATATACCGAGCAATTTTCCGGAATTTCCATATTCAAGGTCAGCTGATTCGGAATCGTGTTGTCAAAGTAAATTCCACATTCAATTTCACGCCCGTTGACCTTGAATTTATGAGGCATACCATCTTCACAACGGCATGCTTCTTTCTCAATTTTGGCATTCTTACAAAGTTTGCCAATTTTGACATCATGGCAGCCAGCGACAAAAGTCTTGTTCAACGATACATCTTTTTTTTCATACGAAATCAAATAGTCATCACCAGTCGAACGACATCCGGAATTCGCATAAACAATATCGAACAGGCAGGATTTCGAGGAATTCATCGCGTCGGTAACCGTCAATCGATACCTCTTCATTCCACCCGAATTTGCCCCCTTAAAGGAAATCCGTTCGCCATTGTAATTGGATCCAGAACCTCCAACCACGCTGATGTAATCATCAGAGCCAGAAGAATTTCGCATTTCTATACGGTACGAGCAATTCGAATTGCAGCCTGTTACGGAATAAGGCTGAACGTTAATCGTCTCTCCAGGCTCCACATCCGTTTGCGTTGCAATATTGCAATCCAGTTTAAAATCCGAAGTTCTTTCTACAACAACGCGGCAGCTGCGACTTTCAAGATCTTCGTGTCCCAACGTAAACGTATATTCCTTACTGCGGCTCACGTAAGATTCCGTAACCGTAACAGGGCCAGATGTATAGCCACTTGATGGGGAAATCAAAGCATCTCCAGAAACACTCCAGAAGCACTTTCCATCATCGCAGCCTACAACCTTGGAAGGGGTCATTTCAAAAGTTTCACTATAGCCGTCAACAGAAATGAAGGAAGGGCATTCCAGTTCCAAATCATCCTTTTCCTCAGGTGGCGTATAGCGGGTTTCACACCCATGACTTCCATTCAGGTCGCCATTTACAATAAACTTAATTGTATTGATTCCCTTGGAGAATGGCACCGAGGACAAATCTACGCTGATTTCCGAAACCGTCTCGTTTTCATAGACTTGCTGTGCGCCACCAATCGGGAAACCCAACTGATCCGTAACATAAATCTGACCGGACCAGCTTTCGCCTTCAAGGAGATTCACCTTTGCCGTAAACACCTTCGTATTTTTATCAATGACACAGTTCGAGGCTTCAGCCTTTCCTTGAACGTCTTCGACAACAAAACTACAATCCGAATTTTCTTTTCCACCCGAAGAAACCGTAAAGTAGTATTCACCAGCGCGGAGCATTTTTGACGGTGTATTCAGATCATTGAACGTGTAGGTTTCATCAGAAGACCCCTTCTTTTTGGTATTACCGCTGGCGACATTTTCACCTTCAAAGCTAATCGAATAAGAGCAACCACCTTCGGGGCAGTTCGTAAACGATATATTCAAAGGCGGGACACCAGCGCCACGCTTGACAGTATTTTTCGTTTCATCAATATTGCAGGCGATTTCAAGAGGAATCAGTTTATACGGATCGCATGTAAGCTCTTCGTTTTCCTGATCCGTTCCCGAGCCTTTAGAAGCTTTAATCGTAAACTCGTAAGTTTGTTCAAAGTCACCTTTTGAATACAGATTTTCTTCTTTTAAGCGGAAGGTCTTTTGGCAACCCGTCGGTTCCTTACCCCCCACGAATTCAGCATTTGAGATTACAGGTTTTTCAACCGTACAGTAATCCGCGTTGTTCACATCAGCCGAGATATCCCAATACGTACCATTATACTGCACCTTGCAAGAATTTATGCTAAGCGCGTTAGGGCAGCTCGTTTTCAGCTGGTTCAATTCAACAAAGCCACCATCAATCACCTTTATGTTTACACGCATCACATGCTGCGGATCAAAGCCATCTTCATTCGATATACCGTTCACATCAATAGATAGATTTCCATCCATTGAAGTTGTATAGAACGAGGAAAGGATTCCTTTCTTATCCGTAAACGAAATGCGCATATTGTAATTGTTGGGATTGTTCAGTCCTACCAAAAGTTTCGATTTACGGACATTCACGCCATCTTCATTTGAAACGGCAAAACTACAGGAATCCGTGCAGACGACATTTTCTGTGCTATTCAAGAAATCAATATTCTTGGAGCACATCATAATATCGCCAACATAGAATTCACCACAAGACTGAATAGCAAGCAAGGATGACGGCACTTCTGTCTTGACACTAGGAGGACATTCCAGAGAGACTTTCGCATCCATCGCAAAGCCGCCTAATTTCGATTCGACATCTTGATAATAATAGCCATGTTTGCCTTCTGTAGCAAAACGATAGCTGGAGCCTTCAATTTCCGAGCCATTTTCCCAATAATAGCCTAAGCCATTTCCCATAAAGCACTGGTAACGCTGATAGAGCAAGCCCATATTAAAGTTCGGCATCATCGGAACAAGCCGGATCATCGTCGTATTGTCACAGCCATTGTAATAATACTTTATTTGGCATTTCTTATAGCTGTTCATCGTGTACGAGCTAACGCCCACCCAGGGTGTTACATATTCATTCTGAGGGACTACGCCACCCAGGTAGTTCGTTTTAAATGAGCAGACCAACTTAGGATGATCCCAGCAGGCATTATCGCCATAAGCCGAATTCGACCAGGAAATATCGTACAGTTTAAAGTCCTTATTCGAAAGCTTAAATCCAGAATGTTCATGGAAGGCATCGTTCAGCAAAAGCGTCGAACCAAACAATTCGCCAAGATCAAACATAAACTCAGTTGAAGATTTTGTAATAGAATTACCATCGAGCTGCAAATCCGCAACGACAACATTACTCTGGATTTTAAGAACAAGGGCAATCTTTGTCAAATTGGTAAATCCGCCCATTTCCGAAACATTCCATTCGCTCGTAGAAAGGAACCTTTCGACACAAGCGCCATCGTCATCAGAGGCAGTCTGTCCCTTGACATAGCAGAGTTTTGCGTAGACATACGGAGAGAAAGCACCACCCGCATGCTTGCCATAGACGCTCAAGGAATAGTATTCCGAGCCATCATCGTTCGATCTAAAGATAAAGCCTGAATTGGAAAAGTCGTTCGTAACCGTATTGACATCGATAATCGCTGTAGAGAAAATGGAAGTGAGCGTACCATTGCTGCCATTTTCTTTCGTATTGAGAATGACACTCTGTGAGCCATTCGGCTCTTCCGCAGAAGCGTCCGAAGCCGCATTAGCGGCAATGTAGTTGTTCGAAATAGAAGGTTCCAAAAGATCGCCAGACTTAACCGTGGTGCAAACACGTTTTCTGCACTGGAGACGGCAAGCCTTATAATTTTCAGTAGAGCAGTTGCACGATGAATAGTCCCAATGGCATGAAGATGTCGCCTGCCTATTGTCATAGACCATCACCCAGTCGGGATTTGCGCCATCTTCGAGTCCAGCCCAGTGCTTAGCCTCTGAAATCTTGCAGGACTGTCCTGGATTTGGATTAGAAAAGCACACATCGATACAGCGCGGAAAATCGTCGCTCTTATCGCAGAACGCCGTAAATCCATTATTATTTTCATCTGGTGCGAAATCTTCGTAGAAACAATGAGTATCGTGGTCGTTATAATTGGCAACGATAGAATAGCTATCCGACGCATAAATTGTAAGCCTACGGCCTTCAATGGCGACATTGCTCGGTTCAGACGAGAAATGCGTAAAATGGTCCGACCCGGCATCATCACCAACCTTCAATTCATAATAGTTGCCGGCATAAATCGGATAATCGCAAATTTCACCTTTTCGGCATGTATAAATTTTACGGGCTTCCCCATTTAAGCCAGTCTTAGAAGATACATCAACATAATTACCAGAATTTTCGGCACCGTTAAACTCGATATGCAGATTATACTGTTTACGCTTTATCGATGCGTAAAGGTATTCCTTATCATTCTTTGCAGAAATGATCTTATTGTTCGGCGGCATGATGACTTCACAATAAGTATCATCGAAACTATCAGACTTTTTCAATGTAACCGGCGTCGTAATATAAATACTACAGAACCATTTTCTGTTCAGCTCATCAGTATTGCAGCCAACACCTTCTGCGGTTACCCACGTAACTCCGTCCTTAACAAGGCTTCCGCAATCTGGAGCCTGGATCTTATGATGCAATTCACCACCCGGCTTGCAAGCATCGTCATCCTTATGTTCCGGCAAGCTACAATACGTTCCAACTTCTCGACGTTCCACCGTAAACGAACCTTCAGCAACAACGCTCATTGTTGTCGGGCCTGCCGGTGCAATCGTACAGTTTTCACAAGGTTCCACCAGCTGAAATTCTATAGAACCCATCTCCGATGCGGTTTCATCCATTTTCACTTCGAATGCCGTCATGTTACCGGAGACAGGCATTGTATATAGCTTAGAGCCATCCGCATTTTCCTTCTTGGGAGTCGCCCCAGTAACGGTCCAGCCTTCCGGTTCACGGGACTGGTAGATATCAACCGTCGCAGGCCTTGATTTTGTGGATCGCAAATTCACAAGGACCGAATGTCCCTTAGTAATTTCAGCAGAAGTCCTATCAAATGAAATTTCCGGGACAGCGCCAGCAGAACCGCTAACGACAACATAAAATCCCATTTTCTCATAGTTATTGCTTGTGTAATTACAGCTAAAGACGTCCTGCGGGAGAGTCGTACCATACAGCTTAAACTTCTCAACAGCGGGAAGCCCCGTTGGGCTACAGGATACGTTGTTCGGATTCTTTTGTTCATTCGCGCCATTCAAATTCACGACATTGTAATAATCCGAAAGACTGCCTTTAGCATCTCTTGGCAGATAGATAATTCGTGGCATTATGAGAATCGAAGGTTTCACATTTTCTGTATTGCCGCCATAAGATTCTTCATTTTTATATTCAGATTCTATCGTAATTTTCAATTGGGACGAGACGGCGACATAAACCGTATCGCTCAATTCAGAGCTTCCCGATGTCGTCGTAGCGCCACTAGTCTTATTGGCCAGCTTTTCAAATTCCTCGTTTCCAATAATGAACCCGGCTGATTGCACGGCTTCGACAACTTCTGCCTTGTACTTGAAGTTGTTGTGGCCTTGATATTTCAAAAGCGTCGAGCCATTGTCCATAATGACGCAACCTTCGACATTCATCTTCTGGACTTCATCAATATCGCCTCTGGAATAGATGAAATAATTCATCACATTGCCATCGCCCTTTAGCAACCCGGCACCCGATTCAAGAAATAGCAGGACCACGGAATTTTCAGTCGTTGCAGGCATCATGACCATGTGGCCGTCACCCAGTTTCGAACGCGCATACAAGACAAATTTGCCATCCAGGGCCTTAGTCGGGTCCACCTTTTCAATTTCATTCCATTCCAGGATCAAGAAACCATTGTACAATTCATTTTCGCCCGCCTTCGCATAGCATTCATTGATCTTCTGAATATGGTTATCGTCCATATTGAACACGGTATCGATTTCACAGAACTTATTCATGGTTTTCGTAGTCCACAAATCTTCGTTATTCAGCAAAATAGGCACCGGAACTTCACCATCAGGGCCAATAAGTCCCTGATAAGTGTACATCTTTTTGAGGCGAGACCAGTATTCATCGCCAATCGCTTTTAACAGCGGGTCTGATTCACTCCACTTGGACACCCTACGGTTTTCTATACCTTTCGTCGCACTAAAAGAGAAATATCGTTTATCTTGAGGTCTTGGCCCCATAGCCTCCAAAGCCGTCGTACCCTCGACAAATACGCCATATGGCTTCTGTCCATATCCAAATCCCTGATTCTGATTCAGCAAAATCGTATTGGCTGTGGTATAGCTCATCACTTTTCCAGACAAGCCAAACGAATAGTTGTTCTGCAAATCCATTTTGCCATCCATTGTCGGAGGCAAGACAAGATTATTTCCCACCTTGAACGTAGAAACGGAACCGCCGCCGGTACTGCTGAAATAATTCATCTCGTTCTTTGTCCAGCTGGCCCTATCCGTAAAGACCATGTTCTTCTTAACGCCAACACCCTTTGAGTTATCATCAGTACCGCGTTCCATGTGTCCATTGACTGTAAAATTACCAGCAACCTTGACATCGCAATTCGGCGGGACACTTCCACCTACATAAAGGTCTCCGCAAACAGCAATAATGCCGCCTTCGCAGGTACCAACCGAGCCGCCAATATAAACAACAAGAGTATCATCATTGGCATCAGGATCCTTGCAGTTTGCATAGTTATTGGAGTTCCTGTCCATATCGACATTTCCAAAATAAATACTGCCCTTGTTCCTGAAATTGCCGCCAACATACAAGTCACCGCCCATATTTGCAGAACCTTGGAACGAAAAATCGCCCGTCACCAAAAGGGGTTTTGAAATCGACGGAACGTTGTTGTCTTCGCCAAAATCACCATTGATAATGGCAGATTCCATCGCGTCATCGCCAGTAATACCTTTGGTTTTACCAAAGAAGGCCCTATCAAACGATATGCTTATTTTTTTCTCCGGAACTTTCACCTGATAAAGTCCCGAAATTTTCATAATCGCAACTTCGCTGTGCTTGGTGCCATTACGAGATTCACCTGTCGAAAGGATTTTCACCGTGTAGGGAGACGAATTCGATTCAGCACCGACAAGCCAGACATCAAATTTCTGATTATCGCTATCAATATTATTGCCAAGTACATTGTTCAAATGAACCGGCTTGTGCCCGTTCCCTCTGAACTGCCGGATAATTGCACCCGTTTCATTTCCGTGGTACGTCATCCATGTACGTGCAGATGTAATGCCCGCCAAGGCCGCTTGACGCGCTTCACTGCGCATCAGGCGCGCCGCACTCGAACGGCCTTCAGAATTCAACCACTTAAAAGTCGCCGTAGCAGCAATCGTTGCCACGAGCATGAACAAGAGCACCGTTATAAGGGATACACCCTGCTTAAAATTTTTCTGCATAAACACACCCCTACTACTCTGCTGCCGCACCATTACTCGGCGTTGCAAAAACGTATTTTGATCCACCTTGTTCGCCGTGCTTATTTATTCTCAGATCCACAAAGAACGCACGAATATTTTTCTTGTCCAAGACATCAGGAACATAACTCGGATCAAACTCGTAATTCACATCCTGTATTTTTTTCACCGTCAAGTTTGCAATATTCAAAGTTCCTTTTTCTGCAAGCGGCGAGAAGAAGACAAATGTAAAAGCAAGACACGCCTTGATTTCATTGTTTACAGAAAATCGGAAATTGCGAATAATGGCGGCAGAGTTTTCATCGTTCGGCGGCAAGAACAGGAAATCATCAATGCCCGCTATTTTTTCACCTGATTTTGTACGCAAACCAACAGACAAATGATCTTTACCCGGAATAAAAGACTGCGAATAATTGGTCCCCGTCATAAGCGGCTGCTTAAAGGAAATTTCATATTCTATTCCTGGAGCAAACGTCATTTCAGAACACAGGCTAGACCAGTTTCCTGCACTAGAATTTGCCTCTGCGGCATAGACCTGGTTCATCTTATTTTCAGTCGAGTAAGAATCGTTTTCATCTTCGAAATTCGAAGTGAAACCTGAAATCTTGACAATACTGCCGCCCTCCTCTGGAGCAAGGTTCAAGCGGAGGATTTTGCTGCCATCGTAACGGGAAAGCAAACGAAAATCCGAAGACGTTTCAGAAGGCGGGAAAAGGACTTTGCCCGTGCTGGAATTCAGCAATTTGGGCTTCGCCGGGACAACCTTGAAACGCGCCATATCCTTTGCGATAGCGACTTCCAGATCTCCGTCGTCAGGACAGGATTCATCCGCAGCCGCCCCGGACGCACTTTCAAGACGCTTACAGCTGCGATAAAGGACTCCATCGCGCACATACCACGAGACTGCTTCAAGAGCCACATACTTGCCATCATCATCATAGCGGATACGTCTAAAGTACAGGCTGTCAAATTCGCCACTTCCCTGATGCAACGAATAGGAAGACTTGTCCACCTGATCGGCATCTGCATTGTCAGGATCCATGAATACACCACGGACAACATTAAACGAACCGGAGAACTTGTCTGTTTCGTATTCCTTCGCCCCCATCTGGGCGATATCTTCTTTCAGGAGACTGGCCGCGTTTTCTGCATTTTGCGAAGAAGCAAGCATGTTTTGAGTGCGAACACGAACTCTTGTACTATCCGTAAGAGCTTGCCCTGCAACGAGGACAACAACACCAAGAATCGCCATATAGACAAGCAATTCCACTAAGGTAAAGCCCGCCTTACGGCGATATTTCGGGCACAAATCACCCACAGAACAAAACATCATACTCATTCCAACTCTATTCCACACAGGGAATAAGACAACTCATTTATATATATGGAGAAAGATAAATTCAAAAAAACATGAAAAGGCCGTACGCGGCGGATATATGTAAAAAAACACAAATGTGGAATTTTTTTGACAGAAATCTTCAAAGATTTCAGAAAGCATCGATTTTCATCAATTTTAGGGCAAAATCAGACAATAAAAAAGAAATTTTTATCACTTTTGCATACATAAAACTTATTTTTAATTTTAGAAAATGTAATCATAATTACATATTTTTACTTCTATTGACTTAAAACGATTACGAGGGAAGAGAATGAAGAATTTTAGCCAAGCGTCATCAGGATTTACGCTCATCGAGCTGATGGTCTACATCGCTCTCCTCGGAGGAATCGTTCTCATCGCAGGCCAGGCGTTCAGCGACAGCACAAAGATGCGCGTCCGTACCCAGAACATGCTACAGGCCAACCAAAACGCAGGCAACATAAGCTCCATACTTAAAGAGGACGTCACACAACTTGGAGCAAAAAGCTCACAAGAAGCAGCCGCCGCAGGCGCTTCAATGGACAACTTTAGCACAGACCACATCCACGATGTGTTTATCGACCCTGACAACGCCGACAATACCAAAAAAGACTCTTCGTCTTACCGCATCGGGAACAACGGCAACCTAGACACGCTGATATACAAGCGCATCCGTTATGATCAAGACGGGCACTACGTTGCCGTCGATTCAATCTTCTGGTATGTCGATGGGAGCGTCCTAATGAGAGGATGCAAGACCGTTTCTGGAACCGAGGATACAGACCTATGCCCAAGCAGCAGCGCAAACGTTGTCGCAATGGCAGAAGGCGTCCAAAGATTCAATATTACAGCCGCCGAACCAGGAGCGACCGAAAGTACATCGCACATTTTGCCATCCACAGACACAAGCGTCCACAAATTTAGACTGATCCCCCGTTATGGCGACGACAACCTGGCATTCACAAAAGTCGAACCGCCCAACGGCGATTTAAGCGTCGTCTTATCCGGATTTGCATCGAACTACAATTTCGACAATCAGGAACCAGTCCTCGACGGAAGAAACGCAAATCAGGTTTTCCTTGCGCAAGCCACCGACCTTTCAGGCAACTGGCAAGAGCGATGCGCAAAGATTACACTTGAAACCAATACGGAGTACGAAATTTCGTTTTCAATGCCGTACGCAAGCGACGCAAGCCGCCTATTCTGCCCAGGTCGCGATTACATGGGAGTCGGTTTCCGCTACACAAACGACGGAGCACGTCCAAACGAAATAAACGACTTCATGTTCTACCCGCCCACACATGCAGGAGCATCCGAAGGCGCGCGCAAGTTCAGGTTCAGAACAATGCACAAAATCGAAAATGTCTGCATGTCATTCACCTTCGCAAGCTACTCCCCCGTTGTCGCCGGCGGAAAAATAACGATTAGCGAAGTTGTACTTAAAAAAGTTGAAACCGCGAATTACACATTTAGCGGTGCAGAAATAGCACCCACCGAAAAAAAGAACGTCAAGGCTTTACGTTTAGAGCTAACCATAGGTGTCCACGGCGAATCCAGCGTTCTTTCGCTCATAATCCCCATTCCAAGCAATGGCACAAAGGATTAAGGAGGAATTATGTTTATGTCCAAGAAAGGTGTTTCCTTAATAACAGTCCTTCTGTTCATGCTTGTTGCAACAATCGCAGCAACAGCGACATTTAAATGGCTCACATCAGAGAACCGCTCCAGCGCCACACGAATGCTACGGCAAGAAGCTTACCAAAGCGCTATAGCAGGCATCGAAAACACTCGCGCCTGGATGACCAACCATGCAAACGATGTCGGCGGAGTCATCAAGCAATATCTCGAAAACAACAAGCGACCGATACATTTAAACTCCGTCTTGCAGCAATTAGACCGCGCAAACCAAAGTTACGACGTCTGGCTTACCGGCGTCAATACCGAAAAAAATACATACAAGCTCAAGCTTGTTTCTAAGGGAACATCTCGCAACGGGACAGAACACACCGAAGTAGCCATTCTCAAGGTAGACGGGCTTTACCGTATAAAAATTCCCCAGAACAGCGAACGGTTCACATTCAACAAGGCATTCCACGGCGCAAGCAAAGGCATCACCGGTAACGATACAATTGGTTCAGGCAACATCAACGGCGACTGGGCATACAGCAACAACCCTGTTGTCAAAGGCGACATGATTGTCACAGGCAACGCAAATTACGGCGGAACCGTCCACCATTATGGAGATTTTTATCTCGGCGGAAACCTAAACAGCGATGGGGAACTCATCTACGGCACAACAGGCATCGACACTTCCATCATTTACATTGGCGGGAATGTCACATGCCCACACGGTCAGCCCATCAGGGTTTACGGAGACCTTTATGTAAAAGGCAACATCAGTCAACTATGCAAAATTTTTGTAAGCCGAAACTTGACTATCGGCGGTAGAATTGTCAGGGAGAACGACTACGACATCAACGTCGGCTTGAACTGGGTGTTCACCAATCAGTATACAGCCCCTGACGGCGGAAACGAGCAGCTTGAACTGGCACGATATGTAAACAACAACACAAATTTTGCGATCGGCGCAAATTTGTACATGCCATACAAGATCAAGAGCTACTGCAATACGGGCGACAACAACTGCGGCGACTACAACGGGAAACGCGTCTTTACCGTAGGCGGCAAAGTCTACCGTTACAACAACGATCAATTCGAAATCGAAACGCAAACAGGCAGCAGCTATAGTTACGGAGCCTATATGGACGGATGGACCCGCCCATTTGCCAACAGGGACCGCTGCAAGAACGACGACGAAGACAACTGCAGACAAGCGCGTATTTTCTCATTTAACGCAAGTGAAGTTTCCAATGAACGAATCCAGGAATGGAGCGCAACAGACAACGTCCTCAAAAATGTCAGCGGGAATTATTGGGAACACATCAATAAGATGAATAAACATGGCCAGATGATTTCGCCGACAACGCATAGAATTCCGGAACCCATTCTTTTAAAGAATGAATCTGCATGGAAAGCCGCAAAAGCAAATACATTCTGCGGACTCAATAAAAAATTTTATATCGACGACAGCTTTATCGATAGACTCAACATGTGCTACGTCAATGCCAAAAAGGAAAACAAGCTCTACAACGACGAATACCTGATTATCGAATGGCAGTATCAAGAAATTAAAACGGTCAACAAGGAACTTGTGGGCAAATTCGTCTTTGATGTCACCACGTCCCTCGGAAACGTAAATTTGCCACCGACATCTAACGGAAGCATCGTATTTCTTTACCTTGAAAAAGGGGCCTCAGGCCAGTTAAACGGACGCCAGGGAGCCACCTATAACTATCTCGTCTATTCCAAAGAAGATATAAACGAAATTAACGGCATCCACTTCAAGGGTAGCGTTATCATGGCCGACGGGAAAAAGCTCAAAAAATACCAGGGCGGCAACAATCTTGAATTTGACGGAAGCGTTTTAAAGTCTCTTGCAAACGCAGGCATCATTAAAGAAAATCCGGAATACACAAAGCTCTCCGAAGGTACAGACGAAGAGGAAGGCGGAACAGTCATTTCAGGAACATCCGTACAATACGATTCCTATTACGTAGCCACATCACCGCAGCTCATCATCTCCCTGGAATCGCAATACTCAAGCCGCGAAAAAATCGAGACATCCGGAAATGCTGCAGCACAGCCGATATCCCCTTCAGCAGTCATACTCCCCCGTGTTATTTACTTGACCAAAAATCCCGACGGAAAACTCATCGACTACTACGACATTGTCAACCTAAATGGCGCACACGAACAAAAGGATCCTTCAAAAATCACTTGCGATCCAACGTTAAATACTTATGGACTGCTGTACCAAAACGGCAACATGCTTGCAGACGATGTTTACAACTGCAAGCACCAAGGCGAAACGGGCGACCTTCCCTTCTATGTAGTCGTCACTGGCGAGACCGGTTTTTCTCCTGCCATTAGATTCCCAGAAGAATACATAGACATCACCACAAGCAACAACTTAACCGTTTCGGCATCTGTCGAAACATCTTCGCATCCAAGCCCCGCAACAATCGACATCGCCGTTTCATCGCGCCCCAGCGGGTGGCACGTCACTCCAGTTACAGGAACTTCTTTAGTCAAGCGCGAAACTTCCGACATTGAAGATGTTTACACGCTGACGTTCACGCCCAACCAACCTACAATTGAATTGTTTACGGTATCCACGACCGCAACGGCAGAGCAGGGCAGCGTCAAGATTTACCTCAGGTCCCCGATGAGCGGTTGCATTATCAAGCAATTCTCTTCAACAAGCGTCACCATGACAGGCTATGTTACGGTAGAACGTGGCAGCATAGGCCAATATTGCAGCAAGAGCGAGAACAGCCAAATTTGTTCAGAACAAGGATTCGACCAAAAGGCAAACAACCTCGACTGCGATGACCTTGTCTCTGGAGAATGGGTTCGCGCCGTAGGAACAAACGTAAAGGTCACAACAGAAAACAACAAATGGAGCGTCGCAACAAACACGGCCATCCACTTGAAGGACATGAACAATGTCCCTAGCTACTGTGAACTTCTGCTGCCGACAGAAAACAATTCCATACAGCAGGCCGAGCAAAATGGAGAATACAAGCTCTACGCCTCTTTAAAAAGAAAGCGGTATACATTGACCGTAAAAACAAAGGGAACAGAAATTAGCGGTTCCGGCGTATCCATCTGGCTTGCCGATGATGACGACAACTTCACGGACGTCACAAATTCAAGCTACTGTCAAAACAATAGCGATGGAAATATCGTCTGCAGTGTCTATGCCGGCTGGAAACTCAAGACAAAATATATAGAAGAAGGTTCTGACAAGTTCTCACGTTGGGAATGCGACGGCGAGAACTGCGCAACGGCATCGAAATCCATAACAGGCCATGAATATACGCTTAGCCCAATAACGTCGAACAATACCATCACCGCCGTATTTAACGACAAGGACAAGCACTGTTTCTACGAAGACTTTACTGCATTAACGGCATTCTGCTCCGGGAACGCCACAAAGTGCATCAATTCCTGCGAAGGCGGGAAGCTCCATTCATGCTCCGTTTCTGGCGTCAATGCAGATTGGCAGCTCATGTACCCCAACAACGGAAATAGTGCAAGTATTCCGCCATTAATACAAAACGGGTCCATAACACTCAGCAACGGCATACAAAACGACAACCCAACAATCGTCTTGAACACAAGAGAAGCTGGCATCCACGGAACCATGAGTACCCTGATGCAGACAACGATTCTTGAAAACGCAAACAAAAAATGGAGTTCCGGCTTTATATTCAGCTCGGACGCTTCTGCAAGCTCTTACACCATCCTGAACATTTTTGGCGATGCAAGCAACGGCAAAGCCTTGACGGCGCGAGTCTGCAAAGGAACCAGCCAGGCAAATACCGTCACGAGCAGCAATTGCACAAATGCAGTCCTAAAGAAATCTTCTTCACAGAAGCTTTCGATAAGGTCCGAGGACATGATTAAATTGTGGATTGAGCTTTCCATAGAAAACAAGCTGTCCATAACGGCAACCGTCGAAAATTCCACAGCCACAGCCGAACTGGACATTTCATCGTTCCTGGGTTCTCGCGATGAACACAGCCGCTATGTCGGTTTCAGCATTTCGGACCCATCCTTCAAAATCTACGATATCGGCTGGAGCAGTTACTTCTTCGCAGATGACTGTTTCGAAAATCCAACAATCAACTGCTCATTTAAAGCAAACTACCTTGGCGGGCGCGTTCCCAAGAACAAAAATGTTTCTCCGTGGGTCGGGCTTTCGAGCTGGTTTGAAGACCACGGCTGCAAAATAACCTATTACTACAATGGCTGCGACAACGCGACCGGCAACGCAACATCCGGCTGCGAAGGGAACAAGTTCAACAGGAACTGGTTTTTAACATGGTGGAACGAACATGATGCAAACGGAGTCTTCTTTGGGAAAGAGCTTAGCGGATCTATATACAACTTCTCCGAAGAGGATGTTCACGGAACATCTTATACAACACCGTACGGAACAACAACCATTAACGATGCCAAAGTCAAGATTTCAGAATGTTCCGACCAGTCCAGCCTCGAAGGGACCTGGACAAGCTGCGGATCATTCTGGGTCGGTGAAATCGAACGCTGCTCCCAAAACGCACAGATCTACAATTCAGACACTCCAATATACGGCTATTCAGAAGATGAACTCGAAATACCTGTTGATGCAAACGGAGGCATCGTCAATCTACGTGGCTCCATCTTGCTGATTGAGATTTCGGATTTCGTAGAAGCAGAAGGCGACAAAATCGTACTGTACTTAAAAGACAAAAACGGGAACCTCAGCATTCCAAAAGAAATTACAACTAACGGAACACATTCTTTTGACGTCAACGACTTGTCGAACCTGGATTCGTTCAACCCAGAATTTGTCCAGACGATAACCCTTAAAAGCACCTATTCATCTTACCACGTGAATTCCGTTTTATCATCTTGCCCTTACGCTCTCAACATCAGCAACTGCAAGGCGACATACAACGGAATTTCCTGGAGACTGACATCGACAATAACCAATCTGGAAGGTGCGGCCATCAATGGCTGTTCTGTAAAAGAATCAGGAGGTGCCATAGAAGAAATGACCGAGCTTTCCTGCCCCGAAAACGGCGTATTCACCTTCAACGAAGAAGGGCTTTACGACCAAGTCAACAAGAGCGAGACCGCAATAACCCGCATTTTTGAAATCAGGGCCAAAAGCATTGATAGCGGCTTTGTCAGCTGCACGACAGAACCCGTAACAATTTCGCCCATCGACATCACATGCAGTGTCGAAAAGACTGAAACGACGAGCGGGACAGACAAAGTCACTTTAACATACGGATTTACAGGATGTCCAAATTCAAGCTGCGAATATATACTCACAGCCGAAGACTCCGAAGGAATCACTAGAGCATCCGCTACCGGAAATGGAACCGGCGCAATGCAAGAATGGTCTCCGGCTCTTTCAACAGGAGAATACACATACAAGATATCCGTTTCCGGGAACCAGAAAAATTGCGGTACAGCAACCATATCCAACAACATCCAAGTTTCGAATTGTAAGGTAACGGGAACTAAGGTTTCCGCAGACTTGACCGCAACCGCAGAAACAGAATGGGAAATGCAAGCAGTCCTTCTCGACAACATCAGTGAAGTGGTCAAGGAAACTCACGTTCACAAGGGCCATGGAAGCAAATACGATCACGAGCTGCCGCCCACAGCAGACCTCGCCTCGGGCATCTATACAGTACAGCTTATTCTAAATGGAAAAAATGTCACCACCTGCGGACCGATGTCCATCACGGTCACACGTCCTGGATTATCAAGCAGCTCTACGACCGTAAGCAGTTCCACGACAGTACCAATAGAAAGTAGTTCTAGCGCCCCTGCTGAAATCAAGGCCACATGCAGTTTCGAAAAGGATCTCACGCCCAATGAAACCTCCGCCAACTTTATTGCAAACTTCACCAGCGGAATGGAATCCGGCATGTACGTCTACTTGCAATCAACAAACTTCAAGACAGAAGATATATGGATCGACAGGAATGCCGAGCAAATCATCCCTGTATCCAAGACCTCTAATTTAGCGGGCACCTATACGCTTTTCACCAAAAGTGGGAAAAGAATATGTTCAGCAAAGTTAAATGTCATCGACAGCACATTATTTAACTGCAAGACAAGTAAAAACAAGGTTCTTGCAGGATCCAAAGTCAATATTAGCGGGACATACATGGGAGTTAACTGCTATGATATCCAAATTCGTATGAACGGTCAACGAATCGCCGGAGGAAGCAAGTCCAACACAGGTGTCATATCAGAAGATATCTATGTATCCGACAATCCAGGCACCAATACATATTCCATATACGTCAATGCCGGAGAGATCAATTACGAATGCTTTACGGAAGTTACAACGGCTGGCTATACCATCAAGCAGCTCGGAGGCCACAATGAATGGGGCGACTGGAATACCGTCGATGTCGCATGCAACGATTCCGTATTCATCAAAGTTGACGGGTGGCAAAATCGAAATGTCTATTGCCGAAGCGACGACAGAAAGGCCCACATCACGATAAGGGGCAACGGCATTGGTTCAAACTCGAACGCGTCAACGTGCAGCAACGGAACATGCGACGATGCCACTCTGGGTCTTTGCCTTGCAGGTGAAAATCCCTGTGAACGCGTCCTTTACACGTCCTGCAATGAAAGCATGATAAAATGTAGAGTGGAATAGAACCTTCTCTTTTTAGCAAGCTCCCCTACCGGGGAGTTTTTTTTGCATCTACTCGTGCAATGAGGCCGCTATTTTTCTAAATTTCGCCGTACTATGAGTGAAGCTATTAACAATGTCAAGCAGGCCTTTGATGCAGAACTTGCACAAACGGACCTCACCAATC
>Ga0310695_10003814_pt1 | contig 28856 bp, 21 predicted proteins | sample RumenRJG_04DNA_FD_203882 | JGI IMG/M metagenome (GOLD analysis project Ga0310695, IMG submission 203882) | Bovine rumen microbial communities from Lethbridge, Alberta, Canada - RJG_04 (v2) (version 2) | ecosystem: Host-associated > Mammals > Digestive system > Stomach > Rumen | place: Canada... | reverse complement strand
CGGGTGCAGTCGAGCCAGACTGCACCCGCTATATTTTGCCAAGCAGGGAATGCAAGATGTAGCGAGAAAGCACCGCTTTTGACACCACAATATATGTTTAGAGGGAAGAAGCGAACGATTGCGCTGAAAACCGTACTCAGGAATCACTCTCATCTGCTTGTTCCTTTTCCCGTACCAATCTGGTACACCATGCGACAAACTCCTCCGGAGAGGGGGCTCGATCGGCAAACGGAGATTGTGCCCACTGCGCCATCACGCTGGGGTCAGTGTTTGCCCGCATCTCGGCAATTGCCTCGTTGATTTCGTCCATTATCGCCTTTAACGGTTTCCGTTCTCGTCTGGCAACCTCCTGAAGGCTGCGTCTTGCCACAAGAATCTCCCTGAGCGTTAAGTCGTGAACCATGTAAGTCACCCATTCCTTTCAATTGAAGTGATTCAAATAGAAGTATAAACTTCCGTTTGAATTACTTATACCACACCCTTCTTGGCGAATTATGTCGAAAACTGGGGGGAAATAAAAAATCCTGTGCGGTCAATCGATTCAACCGCACAGGGTAATACAATATTCACTGTTTCGCGTCTTCGATAAGCGTTTCGACCAGTTTGATGATCCTTCTCTGGTCCTTTGGAGGCAGTTCTGAAAGTCCTTTTGCAATCATGCTGCTTTCCCGTGACGTTGTCGTGTCTACAACGTCGGCCAAAATCGTATTTGCATCGCACTGAAGCGCGTTAATGATGTCAATGAGCGTTTCGAGCTTGGGCGTTTTAAATCCGGTTTCGACATTGCTTAGATAATTTGTAGACAAATTGACCATCTGCGAGAGCTGCTCTTGTGTGAGCCCCCTCTCTTTTCGGACTGCTTGAATGCGCTTTCCTATCAGCTTGGCATCCACAAAACCCCTCCTATTAGACAATACTTGTGCTAATAGAAGTATATAGAATAATTACCCCATGAGGAATATTCTAGTGGAAGTAGATACTTCTAATAGAAGTTATTCAAATGGATTTGCTTGATTTGAATAGCTTCGTATTGGAAAGAGCGCTGAATATCTTGCTTGATAGCTGTAATGTGTTAAAAAACGGCATATAACTTCCCAGCCGGGAAAGTTGGTAGAAAACGAGTTAAGGAGGTAAAGGATGGGTAAGGTACACTATCCGATTGAACAGCAAGTAGACGACTGTTACAAGTATTTGGGCATGGAGCGAAAGAGCGCTTACGACATGACAGAGGACGAAATTTCAGCTGCCGAGAGGGAACGGGAGCAGTACTTCAAGTGGGTTGAGCACCCCAAATGCGCCCAGATGGTACCGCAGCATATTGAAAGCGGGAAAATCTTGTTTTGAGGGCGACGAGCTAGGACTCAGCAGCTTCAGAAGATGCTCCGGTAAGAGGCGGCTGCGGATAGCAAAAGGGGGAATAAGGAAAGGAGCGCTGTCTTCTTTGGATGGACGGCGGCAAAGAGAGGAGTTGATGCTATGAATAAGATCACCTCGTTCTATATAGGTTCCGACAACAGCAGTGGTATGCGCTTTAACGAGGAAGATGCTTTCCTGGAAGCTATCAAAGAGGAAATCCGAGCTGCTGAGGAGAACGGACACAAGTATTTCGATGTTAAAATTGAACGGTCAGAGTAGAATCTGAAGGGCTATTGAGGAAAGCGGTAGTGCATGCGCACTGCCGCTTTTATCCTCAGAGGCCTTTCTCGATTATTTAGGAAGTGTGAGCATACAATGGTATCAGGCAGGTGGGAAAGGAGGGAAAGCTATGGCTTCAAGACTTGCGTTACTGTCACAAAATCTGCTGGTATACGCTTATTCGCCATCGAATGAAGTGAGGACTGTTATTCTGAAAGACATTCTCACGAGTGCCCGTTTTTTTGCTGTTGCAAAGGAAGGCACAACACGTGAAGATTGGGAGCGTCGGCATTTTGCCGCGTATATCAACGACACAAAAGAACTGATTCTCTTTCTCTCTGCTGATGAGGCTATTCTGTTTGCGCGACGAAAGGGCATTGAGGTGGATGGGCAGCCGATGATCATGAAAGCGGCTCGGCAGACCATCTCGACGCTCATGATGGAGTACTACGAAAGCGGTCTGATCAGCAGAGTCCGCATTTACGCTATTTCGCCCCTATACCTGCGTTGTACGGTACAGGAGTTTATTGGCGTTGCCCAGAAAGGGGCAACTGGGCAATCGCCAGACAAGGAAGGGATGCCTGAACAGGGCCAGCGTTTTTTGGAGGTGGATCGCATCCGCACGGTCCTGAACACCTATGACAACGGTGCCCGGCGGAAGCTTGACCCCGCCGGCAGATGTGAAAACGTGCATCAGCTGATAGAAACGCTTCTGATGCGTAATTCGATAGAGCCATCTGTTTTGGATGAAAAATACAATTTCGCTCCGGGGTTCACGCGGAACTTCTGCCAAAGTATTGTTGACAGCAACAGCAGTAAGGAAACGCTTCGGAAAATGCTTGAATTCTTTGACTTGGCTGAATATCTTTACCTATTCAAGGGCTATAGCAGGGAACTCATGGAAGAGCTGAAAAATAACCCCAGTGTAGACGTCTATTCGTTGCGGCCCTCACGCCCATCGACAAAAGAGACATTTACGCTTAAGAAGATCCAGCGGGGGAAAGACGACAAAAACGGGGCATTCGTCTATGGTATGACTCTGGAAGGCAAGCACCGGCAGATGCGCATTGTATTAAGTAGCCCTCTCGGATATACCATTGGCAAATCCTATGAGATCGTAGGCCTTGAACCGCTTGTCGAGGAGAACGACCCCAAGGGCGTGACGAGGGCGCATGAGGTCCGTCATGATGAGGAGGGTACGCAGCCTCAGCCTGAACCGGCTGAGGACGCTATCGTACGTCCAACGAAACCGGGGAAGCAGCTTGGAGGGACACCGGGAGAGCAGAAGCAGCGGCAGGACTTTGTGATTGGCTTCTTCCGGGAAACGGATGGCATTAACTATCCTGCCGCCCTTGAGAAATACAAGGTCTTGGTTGAGGATCCGGATGTGTTGGATGCCTTCTACCACTATATTAAGGATAGGGAGTTTGGATTTCTTGCTAGACGCGGCTATAGCCCGAAGCAGCTCATAAGAGAGTATCACTATCCTCCGTTTGAAGCATTCTGTATCATGATAAAGCTGCAGGATGATCCTGACAGGACCATTACCATGCTCAAACACCGAAAAAATGAGCCGCAATACCAGAAACGGGGCGTAAAAACCTCCGAATAGCGAGAAAAACCCGCTATGGCACAGAGTTATGTACCATAGCGGGGATCTGGGTATGTTGTATGTAATGTCAACGCACCAATTGCCCGTAGAATAGCAGCTCCCGTGCGTCACCCGTCCCTGTAAAAAGGTAGAAACTGAATGGCCGGTCAGCAATGAACTCTTTCGGTGTCGGCGGATCCTCAATAAGCGCTGATGTTGCCGCCATCATAACCGCAGTTACTGCTGCGGCTTCGATGCCGTCCTCGTCGACCTTGATCTTGGATTTTTGGATGATGTCGCTGATATACCATTCAGCGTCTTTGCTCATGATGGAGAAATCCGGTACTCCGGGGACGGAGCTGAATGGGAACTCTGCGCCCTGTGAAATCAGAAAGTTTACCAGCTCCCGCTTATCAAGGGATGTTTCCACCTCAAATTTCGGCAGTTTTACGATGACATCCTCGTAAGTGCCACGTTCCAGCTTCTCTTGCAGCGAATCGGCGCTGCCAAGCACGAACACAGCAGAGATGCCGCCCTCCATAGGCATGGCAATGAGCTTGCCGTCTGCATCCTCGTAGAAGAGGAACGTATCCTTTTGATTCATGAAGTCCTTCTGAACGCGTTCGCCGTCAATTGTGGTGAAATCGTCGGCGGCTGTTGCCCATTCGGAAAACTCATTCACCCAACTGGTGCGCAGATACAGGGCATTTACAAGCACCGAGTCGGTATTGGAGAGATCGTCTACAATGCTGGGGATCAGGCCGTTCGTCTGGTCCTTGACCCAGCCGTTTACGCAGTCAGTGAGCTTAGCAGCTGCGATATCGGCGGCTTCCGCGTCATAGTGTTCTTCCACATACCTGATGTATTCCGGATCCATTGTCCCGGCCCGATCCGCATTGTGCCAGACAGAATTAGCAATACTGAATGCACGGTCAGGGGCTTTGGCATCACCCGGCATATACTGTTTCTCTCGTTCAAAGCGCGCTTTCGCCTCATCTAAGTCCTTTGCGAACCCATCGATGTAGGTCCGCACCGTTTCGTACCATTCATTTACATCGTCCATGCTTTTGAAACCCATCGCATGGATGAGCTGTGTTTTGGTCTCGTTATCTGCTCCTGCTACAGCGAGTGTAAGTGCTGCGCGGAATGAGGTGGGGGAAACCATGTAATTCTGTTTGCTATAGCCCTGATCGTCGAGAAAATCCAACAATGCGGCATCAAATGCTGTAAAACCCCTGCTGCCCGCTGACATATGACCAGCTCCTTTCGTATATGTGACATAGCGCATCAGAACAAGCGCAAGCTGCGCCCTCGTCGCGCTCTCTTTCGGCGCAAACCGTTGGTTCCCCACGCTGCCCATAATTCCTGCGCTTGATACCCAGCGCACGGCATCAACAGCATATGGAGAAACATCAGCAAAGTCGTCAAAGTCGGCTTCATCAGAGGACGAAGGGCAGCCTGTATAACGCCAAAGCATCGTTGCGAGTTGTTCTCTTGTAAGCGGGTCTGAGACCCCGAAGAGCCCTGAGTAGCCGGTTACAATTCCCTTGGAAGCGGCCCAAGACACTGCTGCTTCATACCATGTCCCTTGTTGTACGTCGCGAAAGACATCCGCTGCATCCTCGGCTGGCGAACCATCCAGCCGCCAGAGCGTTGTTGCCGCCATTGCGCGGTCGACAATGTTGTTTGGCGAGAACCGGCTGTCTCCGGTGCCGTCCATGATCCCACGCTCACGGCAGAACATAACGGCATCTGAAAACCAGTCGTTATCTGCTACATCGGCATATCCGCTCGATGCGTATGCGGGTATGGCTAGAAGCACTGTAAGCACGAGACATAGAAGCAAAGACCTGTAGCTTCTCATAAAACCCCTCCTTTGAACGATGGCTTCACTTGAGAAAGTATAGCATAGCGCAAGGGAGAGCGCAATGTCGAACGGGAAAAGTATCTTTGGCCATTGATCAACCGAGAGGAGCGATTTTGCTGACAGCCGCGGGTTAAAACCGCTGGTCAGAAATAGAACAATAGAATAGAGGAAATCCTCGCATTGGCAAGTGATCCGGCGGGGCAGCGTTGAGAGGACAATCGCTGGAATAAAAGAACCTTTGACGTTTCGGACGGGAAGTCATTACCCATAAGGACGCCAGGAATTGCCGTTAGATGGTGACGGTAGAGCTATAGCCTTCTAAAGAGGTGAGGAACTCCTTAATTGAAACCGCTATCATGCGTTTGTGGTAAAGAACGGAAACCACGAAGCTGGAGTTCAGGCAGCCTATGCAAGAGTGCGTAGGCTGCCTGAAATCCAATATCCCGTCCTGTCGCGGCGAAAGCCGCAGGGAGGGCGTCTGGCGGATGATAACCGAGCGCATTTGACGGCAGACCTTAGCGCAGTATTGACTGTCTTGTAAATGGCGGCTAATACAACAGATGTTTGTCGGTAACGACAAATCGAGCGAAAGCCCGACCCTCTGCTCAATCATTGGCAGAAGTTGTATTACTTGCAAACCCTCCAGAAACGAGACAACTGGCTTGGCAGCGGCGGGCGCCGCTCTGCCGTGATTGAGCAGGGGAGAGTCGCAGCATGCGTTCACACGATAATGTTGTCAGCTATCAACACATCTCTCGGGTCAACGTAACATGAAAGACCCATGTGTCAGGTGCTTTATAAGGAATGAGAATGCGTTGCATACAGTCAGCAGGTTACAAAAAGCATCAACGGTAAGGTTAGAACACCTGAGTCTCATAGGGGAAGGAAACAAGAAAGTAGCCTATTAGTTATGTTGTAAGCTACTGTCACCTATATTAACCCAAGCTCAAAAAATTTTGGGTCAGTCACTTTTTCTATGGGACGTGATTGCATAGCTGCCGTTCCCTGTCAAGGTATCGGCTTTCGCCTCGCCAAAGGCGACCTTGACAGGAACCGTCATCTATGCTTTGTGTGTTGAAAGGGATGCAGGCATCCCTCTCCATAGAGAATGGCACCGCAATTTGAGTGCGTGCGGTCTATCCCATAGATTTTGTGACTGATCCAAAATTTTTAGGCCCTTCTCACAAGCATTAGAAGGTTGCTTTTTCGCTCTGTGTGACTTATTCTGATAGAGAGATGCTTGAAAGGATAGAATGATATGGAAATCAGAAATTCCACACTGGCGGACTTACCGACAATGCTCGATATCTATGCTCGGGCTAGGCGCTTCATGGCTGAAAACGGCAACCCGAACCAATGGGGACAGACAAATTGGCCGCCGGAAGCTCTGCTGCGAGCTGATATAGCCAGCGGCGACAGCTACGTTTGTGTAGAGGACGGTAGAGTCGTTGGTACATTCTTCTTTCGGCGGGGTTTAGATGTTGAACCCACCTACCGTGAGATCACAGACGGCGCATGGCTGAGTGACAGCGCCTATGGCGTGGTACATCGCATTGCCAGCGATGGCTCGATCAGGGGGGTTGGCAAGTTCTGTATTGACTGGGCGTTTGCCAGGTGCGGACACCTGCGCATTGACACCCATGGCGACAACACCGTGATGCAGAACCTGCTCAATAAGAACGGTTTTGTTCACTGCGGAACCATTTATGTGGAAGAGGACAATGACCCGCGGCTTGCCTATGAGAAAGTGTGATGGTTAAGGAGTACGGCAATGACACCGGAAGAATTTGAAAAGAAGTACATGACCCGCTTCAACGCACAGCAGCGAGAAGCGGTAAAAGCGGTCGACGGAGCAGTGTTGCTGCTCGCTGTACCCGGCAGCGGGAAAACAACCGTTTTAGTCACAAGGCTTGGCTATATGGTGCTTTGCCGGGGCATCGACCCGAAGAACATTCTTACTATGACCTATACAGTGGCTGCAACTCGTGAGATGAAACAACGGTTTGCCGATCTTTTTGGAGAAGACTATGCGCGGAATATGGAGTTTCGGACGATCAACGGCGTATCTGCCAAGATCATCGACTATTACAGCCGAAACTTTGGCAAAGGCCAGTCATTTGAGCTGCTTGAGGATGAGGGTGAGCTTTCAAGACTGTTGCGGCGCATCTATCAGGAGGTCAACGGGGAATTTCCGGACGAGAGCACGATCAAGGACATTCGCACGGCCATTACCTATGCCAAAAACATGATGCTGAAGCAGGAGGCGCTTGAGGACTTGGATATTGGCGTGAAGAATCTGCCAACTATCTACGAACGCTACTGTACAACTCTCACCCGTTCAAAGCAGATGGACTATGACGACCAGATGGTGTATGCGCGGAAGATCCTTCTGGCGTATCCGACAGTCCTCGATTACCTCCAGTCACAGTATCGGTTCATCTGTGTTGACGAGTCACAGGATACTTCTAAGATCCAGCATGACATCATCCGCATGATTGCAGGAAAAACCGGGAACATCTTTATGGTTGGTGACGAGGACCAGAGCATCTACGGCTTCCGGGCTGCTTATCCGGATGCGTTGATGGAGTTCGAGACGACTTATCCGAACGCAAGGGTCCTGCTGATGGAAGAGAATTATCGCTCAACGGAGGAGATCGTTCAAGCAGCCAATCTGTTTGTTGCGCGAAATCGGTTTCGCCGTGAAAAGACCATACGGGCAACGCGCGGAAGCGGAGATCAGGTGCAGAGGATATTCGCTCGAAACCGCGCAGCGCAATATAAGTATCTGTTCGAAGCGGCAAGAGACTGCCGTGGGGAAACTGCGGTGCTGTTTCGAAACAACGACAGCGCACTGCCGCTGATCGATATGCTTGAGCGAGGTGGGGTGTCCTACAACTGCCGCAAGTTTGACGAGGTCTTTTTCTCCCATCGCGTAATAAGTGATTTGAAAGATATCATTCGCTTTGCTCAGAACCCGGCTGACTGCGAGATATTTCTCCGTATCTACTATAAGTTGGGGCTCTATCTCACAAAAGCGAATGCCGCTAATGCCTGCGAGGCAAGCAAAAAGAGCGGGAAGGCGGTCTTGGAAGAAGTACTTGAGCTCAAGGGACTGCCGAAAAGTACCAGAGAATCTGTTTGCGATACCATAGACCTTCTGGATTCGATCCCAAAAGACAGCGCAGTTGTCGCCTTAAACCGCATCTGGCATACAATGCGCTACGAGCAATATGTCCTCAAGAACCACCTGGACGCCGGTAAGTTTGACATTTTGCTGATGCTTGCACGGAGTGAACAGAATGCAGATTCACTGCTTATGCGTCTGGAGGAACTCAGGACAATCATTCAGGAGCATCAGAATAGGCGCGAAAACAACTTCATCCTGTCAACAATCCATTCGAGCAAAGGACTCGAATATGACAGTGTTTACCTGCTGGATGTATTCGACGGGATCTTTCCTTCTAAGACCGTACAGGATCTGGAAACGGCGGAGGATGAGAAAGCCTACGAGGAAGAACGCAGGCTCTACTATGTCGGCATGACGCGGGCAAAGAAAAAGCTATATCTGTTCGCTTGTGACAAGGAGTCCTCTTTCACCAGCGAAGTGCTGGGAGCGTTACCTCGGGAAATTGTCAATCCGGATGACGTGTTCGCATCTCTTGCACCGAATCTCTTGGGGAAAAGCTATACGGATCAGAACCGCGGCAAAGGATTCATCATCGCCCAATGTGGTGAGCAGATACTGCTGGAGTACCAGAATGGGGAGACTCAGCTCTGTACCTTAGTAGATTTGTGGAAGAACCGAAGCGTACGGTATGCAAAACCTGACCCTAAAGCGCCGATTAGGGATCGTACAAAGCCCGAAATGGTTATGACCGAACGCGAAGCTGCGCAAATGAGCGCCCGGATAGAGGCCGGAACAAAGGTAGCGCATAGCGTTTTTGGCGAGGGCGTAGTGACAGCTGTCAATGGTGACATAGTCACCGTTCGCTTTGATGCAGACGGCGAAACGCGGAGACTGATGCTAAGTACTGCAATGAAGAACAGGCTGCTGTACTGCGTCTAGTGGACAGGTTCAGAATAGCGTCAAAGAAAAATAAAGGTAAATAGAGGGAAATTTGATGGATTTTCAATACTGCAAAGCTGGAAGTATTCATACCAGAAACTCACCTTGGGGCGCTCCAGAGTGCTTTGCAGAAGGTGGATGCAGGACACATCGGCAACTACGATTGCTGCCTGTCCTACAGCCCGGTAACCGGATGCTGGCGGCCGCTGGATGGGACGTCGCCGTACCTTGGCAGTGTGGGTGAAATCAGCGCGGAGCCTGAGCTGAAAGTTGAGGTGACGATTCGCGCTGAACGCGTGGATGAGACGATAGCGGCAATCAAGGCGGTGCATCCCTACGAAGAACCGGTCATTAACGCGATCCCGCTTTGGCGGACGAGTTTTTGAAAAAAAGGAGAGGAAATATCATGAAGATCTATATTGCGGCACCACTCTTCTCAGAAGGCGAGCGGCAGTTTAACGAGCGGATAGATGCAGTTCTGCAAGAATGTGGGCACGAAACATTTCTCCCGCAGCGGGAAGGCGGGTGTGTTGCTGATTTGCCGGAGACAATCGAGGGGATGCCGAAGCGCAAATATCTTTTTAAGCTGGATTGCGAACATATGGACTGGTGTGATGCGGTGCTGTTCCTGTTTGACGGGCGCGTCCCTGACGAAGGCGCATGTTTTGAGTTGGGTTACTGTTACGCTAAGGGCAAACGCTGCATCGGATACAAAACAGATGCGCGTTCTTTCATAGACGGATATGATAATGTCATGCTCTGCGGAGCACCCGAGATTGTGCTCAAAAACGAAGAGGAACTGCGGACATTTTTCGGGAGGGAGACCTGATGGGAAACGTGCAAAGTATCACAGTATATCTTGGCGCAAGCGAGGGGAACGATCCTTCACTCAAAGCAGCTGTGCGCGATCTTGGCACTTGGATCGGCGGGAGTGGACACGCACTCATTTACGGCGGGTCAAAGTGCGGGCTGATGGGTGAGTTGGCGGAGAGCGTATTGGAAGCCGGCGGCGAAGTGACCGGCGTTGAGCCGCAGTTCTTTATTGATGAGGGACTTGAGTATGATGCCATCACGCGCCTGATCGTTACGAAGGATATGTCTGAGCGCAAGGCGAAGATGATCGAGTTGGGCGACGCTTTCATCGCATTTCCCGGCGGAACGGGGACTCTGGAGGAAATCACAGAAGTGATGAGTAAGGTGTCGCTGGGGCATCTCGACGCCCCGTGTATCCTCTATAATCTTAATGGGTATTATAACGACCTCAAAGCGTTGCTGAGCCATATGATCGACATGGGGTTGTCCTCGGAGGAACGACAAAACGGCATCTACTTTGTTGAGGATTTGGAACAAATCAAGGCGATCCTTTTGGAAAGGGGCAGGAATAATGGCTGAGAAGAAGTATAGATTAATAGGCGGCGACGGCAAGGAGTACCTCTCCGAGGTGAAGGGAGAATACGGTGGGCATAGCGGGACAAAAGTCTATGGCCGCATGGATTGCTCGGCTGCGAGGACTGCCCTCAATGGCCCTCACCGAGACATCTATATCAGTCATCGTGTGTTCTTTAAGGATGAGGCAACGGCCTTGAAAGCAGGGTATCGGCCATGTGGGAGATGCCTGAAAGAAAAATATGATAAGTATAAGACTGATCCGGATGGATATAGGAAAAGTGTGATAGGGGATGACTGACGGGGATTTCGGGGAAATCACAAAAATCAATAAAAAGGCGGGCTGCCTTCCCGACGAACATCGGGAAGGCAGCCGCCTTTTGGGAGGTAGATAGATTACTGAATCGCGTCTTTGAAAAGCTTGCCCGGTTTGAAAGCGGGGGCCTTAGAAGCAGCGATCTGGACGGGCTGCTTCGTCTGGGGATTGATGCCGGTACGGGCCGCGCGCTGCTTCACCTCAAAAGAGCCAAAACCGGTCAGCTGGACCTTGTCACCAGCTTTGAGCGCATCCTCTACAGTGGCGGTAAATGCGTTGATTGCGGCCTCTGCGTCCTTTTTGCTCAGGCCGGACTTTTCCGCGACAGAAGTGACGAGTTCGTTCTTGTTCATCCAAATAATCTCCTTAAAATAGTCTAAAATGTTGCGGTTAATTGGCGAATTATATTGTATTGATATACAGGAATTTGTCAAGACTTTTTTCGTCCGCGCTCGGATCGCAAGTATTTTGCTTGAAAAGATGGAACTCCTGTTTGGTTATCCCCATGTCCAATGCGCGATACATATAGCGAGCTGCTACGGAGGCATACGGATGCCATTTCCGACATTTTTTCCTTACAGCAGACGGGGTTGCATCATCCGTTTTGTAGAGCCACTTGTAGGATTGCAGAAACGCGCCGTCCTCATAAGGCAGCACATCTGGACGATCGAGAGCGAAAATGAGGTACATTTTCGCTGTCCATACTCCAATGCTGCGGATGGCCGTAAGGGAACGGATGATTTCCTGATCGGACATCTGAGGGTAGAGCGCGGGGGTTATTTGCCCGCTCTCCAGAGCGTCCGTGAACTCACGGATGTAATGCACCTTGGCATTGGATAGACCGATGCTGCGAATCTGTTCGTCGGGGAGCGCCGCAATAGTTTCAGCCGTGATATTCCCGGAGCATAGTTCCAGCAATCTTCCGTAGAGTACGTCGCGGACCTTGTTGGAAAGCATCTGGCCGATGATATGATTCACAAAGAAAGGGTAGCAATCCGTGTGCAGCTGGTACTGGATGGGGCCAATCATTGAGATTACCTTGGCTAGCCGCCGGTCGTGAGCACACAGGTGCCGAATGGACGCTGATTGCTCATTGAGGTATACTTCGTTCACAATAACTCTCCTTGAATACATCCACGGTGGAGGGGAGGACCATGAGACTACAGGACTATGCTCAGATATTAAGGAGCCCGTTTGCCCACAGACAGCACAAAAGCTGCGCACGAGCCGAAAACTTGGCCGTATTCAGAAGCCTTGTTACAGCCTGCTTCGAGTACCATGCAGCTTCGATCTCCTCGTCCTCCTCGGGGTGTCCTCCGAGAGTGCCTTTCGCTGTGGCAATGATCATGGCCGATAGCTCGTTTGAGAGTGAAGCCAGAGCATAGGCCGGCCGGAGCGTCTGGAGCGTATCGACCAGTGTGAGCCCTGTTTCTTCTTCCAGCTCACGAGCACCAGCGATCTCCGGCGTTTCACCTCGTTCAATGAGGCCTGCCGGGAAGTTATACATATAGTCCCCGACTGCCGGTCGGAACTCCCTTTCAAGGAGAATATGCTCACGAGCCTCATCAAATACAGCTACAACAACGCCATCGCAGCGCTGGTCTTGGATATCCTCTAGCGTTTTGAGCCCGTGCTTTCGAGAAACGAATTCGTAGGGCTTTGGATGCCCGCTTTTGTTGGTATAATCTGCCTGATAGAGGGAAATGTACTTCATTTCCTTGACGGAATTGAGAGATTCCAGCTTCATCTTGCAACCTCCATAGCCATATAGTTTGTTTTGATTTTACCCATTATGCCATCGTTCAATGACATATTCTGCCATCGAAATCAGATAACTTCAAATATATTATAGCGCAGGGTCGAAGGTTTCACAAGGATGAGAACACTACTTCTACGAACCCTGATAAAAAAAGAAGACAATTCGTAAGATATGACAGCCGTTATTTTGGTGGAAAGACACTGGCGATTCTATTTGAAATGCGGTATAATCTTAAGGTCAAGGAGGAAACCCGAATGGACAGAGAAGAGTATTTGACTGCAGTAGCGCAGGCGGCAAAGTGGGCGGAGGAGTACTACGATAACGACGAACCCAGCGTTACCGATTTTGAGTACGATATGCTCATGCAAAAAATCAAAAAGGCAGAAAAAGAGCATCCGGAATGGGTTGTTGAGCTGTCGCCGACGCAGCATGTCGGCGGAAGTGCGGGTAAAAGCACTTTTGAAAAGGTTGAACATGCTGTGCCCATGCTGAGCATCCAGGACGTGTTTTCAGAGGAGGAAGTCGAAGAGTTCATCGGCCAGTATCCGAATGAAACGTTTTCTGTGGAGAAGAAGATCGACGGGCTCTCGCTTTCCGTCACCTATCGCGGCGGTGTGTACATCCGAGGCGAAACGCGAGGTGATGGCCGAGTAGGTGAAGATATTACCGAAAACGCCCGGCATATCATCGGGATCCCCAAAAAGCTGAAGCTCAAGGGCAGCGGCGGCATGGGACTCTTGGAAGTGCGCTGTGAGGTTTACATGCCGGTTTCGGAGTTTGAGCGGGTCAATCAGGAACAGGCTGCTGCCAGCAAGAAACTGTTCGCCAACCCGAGGAATGCTGCGGCGGGGATCCTGCGCACAAAGGATGTTGCAGTCGTCAAGGCGGCAAAACTGCACGCTTTCGCATTCAATATCCAGCGCTATGAGCCGCTTCCTGACGCAGGCGATAATATCTTTGAGACTACTTCTCATCTTGAAACGCTGCGGATCATCCACGAGTTAGGCTTCGATATCGTCGATGCCTATGCGGCAAAAGGCAAAGAAGTGTTTCAATGCATCCAGAAAATCGGCGACAGCAGAGACGGGCTTGCTTACTGGGTTGACGGCGCTGTTGTCAAGATCGATGACCTTCAGTTGCGTGAACGGCTCGGCAATACGGTCAAGTTTCCGCGCTGGTGCGTTGCATTCAAGTATCCGCCTGAGGAGAGGGATACGATTGTCAAGGAAATCAAGGTTCAGGCGGGACGCACGGGCGTTTTGACACCGGTTGCCGTTTTCGAGCCGCTTCAGCTCTGTGGGACAACGGTCACGAGGGCAACTTTGCACAATCAGGGGTTTATTGACTCCATGTGTATCGATGTAGGATCGACAATCCGTGTGATCAAAAGCGGTGAAATCATTCCAAAAGTCATTAAGGCCGTTAAACCTGCACCTAAGCCCTATAAGATCGGAAAGTGTCCTGTATGCGGAGCGACTGCCGTCATGCTCACCGACGAAAACGGCGAGGAAACCGGCGTTGCCGGTTGTCCGAATGAGGCGTGCCCGGCGAAGTTCTCTAAGTATGTTGAGTTCTTCTGCAGTAGGGACGTGATGGACATCGGTGGGATGGGGCCCGCGGTCATCGACAAGCTGATTGACATCGGCGCAGTTGAAGAGATTCAGGATCTGTATTATCTGGATCGCCATTCCGACCAGATCAAAGCGTTGGACGGGTTTGGCGACAAGAAACTGCGCTCCATGCTGGAGAACATCGAGAAATCCAAGGCGAACGACATTGACCGCGTAATCAAGGCATTCGGCATCCAAGGCGTCGGCAGAGTGACCGGTAAGGCGCTTGCGGAGCGTTATCCGGATATGGAAGCCATCAGCAAGCTGGAAGAATCCGAATTGATGGCGATTGACGGGATTGGCGACATTACCGCACACGACATCTACACTTTCTTCCACTCGGAAGACGGGCTGGCTCGCTACCATGCACTGGCAGATGCCGGCGTCAATATGAAATCCCTCATCTATGGAAAGAATGCCGGCGACGGGAAACTCAGTGGGCTCACCTTTGTCATAACCGGAACGCTGCCCAGTATGGGCCGCGAGGAGGCAAAGGCGCTCATTGAAACCAACGGTGGAAAATGTGCAGGGAGCGTTTCAAAGAAAACGAACTACCTGCTGGCAGGGGAAGCTGCCGGCAGCAAGCTGACAAAAGCACATGATCTTGGAATCCCTGTCATCACCGAGCAGGAGCTCATGGAAATGATCAAGTGATCCAACAACGGAATTATGCACCTCGTCGGGGCACACAGCTGCCCCCGACGAGGTGCTTTTTTGCTTTTTGAGAACCTTGTAATACTTTTCCGCCCTCGTGCGTATACAGTCGGTAAAAGGTGCAGTATAAGACGGCTGCTGTGTGGCCGGGTTTAAGGGAGATAAATACTGCATCACGTTGACAAAGTTTGCATCAAAGCGTAAGGAAGAGGTGGATGAGTGTGAAGAACAGAACAAATATGATACTGCCGGAGAGGGTGCAGAAGTTCCTTGCAGTGCTGCTGATTGCAGCGCTAATCTTTATCGCTGTCAAAAACATGGCCGACAGTGGCACTGCGGAGCAGGTGTTTACGGATGTTCCGGCAACGCATTGGGCATATGGGAGCATCCGATACTGTCTGGAGCACAATCTCATTAACGGCGTTGGCGAAAGCAAATATGGCCCTGATTTGAGTGTATCGACAGCGCAACTTGCGACCATTCTCGTTAGAATGCAGTGGCCGGAGGAACCGGAAACTGTTAGCAAAGACTACCTCGTTGATTCGTGGTGGTCTCCATATATGTATGTTGCGGCTCAGCATGGATTGCTGGAAAACTCGTGGATTGGCCGTGAGCAGGCGGCTGGGAAAACTTTGGCGTGGCGTACTTCGCGCGTAGAGCAGCCGATTAGCCGCTATGAGATGGCGGTTGTGCTGAATAATTTTGTGCATGCAAGCGGTGTAACGCTGCCTTCCGGGACGGAAATGGCTGCAGAAGCGGCGATGATCGGTGATTCCTTGAATATTCCTTCGCGATATAAGGAAGCTGTCTTCTCATGCGTCCACATGGGACTCATCATTGGGATAGACGCACAAGGCAGTTTCTGTGGCGAAACAAGTATGTCCAGAGCTCAACTTGCGACCGTTATTGAACGACTACAGAAAAAAATCTTGCCGGAACTGCCGGTACAGGCAATGCAGGAGCCAGAGTTGGCCAGCCAGAGTAAACTTGACACAAAGACTTCGCCCAATGAGCTGGGATCAACCCGAAAATCACCAAAATATCCAACTTGCGGCAGTGCGCCAACGGCAAATGACAACGGCTATTACACGGCAGCTCATGTTTATTTCGGATCGGCGGAGCTGGTTTATGAGCTTCTTGATATGACAAACGCTGCTCGCACGGCGGAAGGGAAAAGCGCACTTTCATGGGTCCCTTGGGATGAGGCGGAGGAGTATACGCTCCTGCGTGCCTATGAATGTTCCTATGCCTACGGTCATACAAGACCGTGCGGCGAAAGTGAAACCTCAGTGGCAATGGCGAATATAGGTTCGGCGTCAAGGTTGACACCAGTCCGATCCATGCAGGATATGTGGCTTGCTTCTGCGGGGCACAGAAAGACGATGATGGGCGATTATGAGTATCTCTGCGCTGCAAAATGTGGAAGCGGATGGGTTGTTACGTTCTGGGAAGACAGTGATTTCCACACGATGGAGGAGTACCAGACAGCAGCGCATAACTATCATGTAAAATGTGCAGAGGGGGTTTTTCCGCCGTAATAACAGATTCGTGCAATCGCGAGAGGGCGTCGCCGAGAGAATGATGATATCTCGGCGGCGCCCCTTTATTTTTTTGCCCAAAATCAAGCAGAGTATAAGAAGAGAGGGGAGTGGTTGCAAAAACAAGTTAAATCGTGATGCTTTTAATCGTGAGGGCAAGGCATATCCGTTTCGGACGGTCACCTGATAACTTCTCAATGGCGAGCATATAATCCATCAGCCCAGCCAAAACGGCAGGTGATGGAAGCAACCTTCAGGCAAAGCGTCAGACGGTGACCGGCGCCGCAGACAGCAATGCTTGAGGAAACGGAAGCTCACTTCGCAATCAGGCTGGACGGCGGGATAGCTACCATGACGGATTCATGGCAGCGCTCCTGCAACAGAGAACCAGTACAAATTGCGAAAGGAGCGAATGACATTGAGAAGAGAGTACCAAAACACAGCGAAGCGCATCCTGACACTGGTGCTTGCAGTCGTGATGGCGTTTGGAGCCGTTCCTTCGGCTTTTGCCGCAGATCCGCTATCCGAGATCCCCTCAACCATCACCCTGAAGACCAAGAAGTACTCAGGCAATTCGTTTACGACATCTGAACTCGGCAATGCGAGGAACCGCGTACTGACTGCAAACGCCGGCGGCACAGAAGTGCCGATGTTCTGTGCCGATCATACGAAGGATCTGAATACCACGCCGGGAGCAGTCACTTGGGGAAGCCCTGAGTCGATTGATACGTATCAAGGTGGTAAATACATGGTCTGCAAACCGTTCGTTGATGCCTATTACTACCATTACTATAACAATCAGGGCATTGACGAGGAGTATGGAAATCTTCCGGAAGGGTCAGGCGAGGATCCCGCTTCCGATCCCCCGAAGACGAAGATGGATGTGGCGAAACTCACCTACAACGAGTGGTATATGGGCGAGTGGTCACGGATGCTGTATTCATCGTATGCCCAGTGCGCTATTTGGCTTGTCGGCTTTGGGAAGTTCACCGACCTGAACGACGACGCCCAGCTTCGGATGCTGGCTAAAAACGTGCAGGCTGCGATGCACTCGATGTATCCGCCGTTTGGGACGACGGACTCTGAGGTGGAGGAGAGATACCAGGCAATCAAGAATATCCTCAGCCAGTACGAAACCGGGTACTACGCCAGCAACGGACGCATCAAAGGCACCTGGGATTTTTATATCTACACGCCGCAGAACGGCACGAACCAGCAGACGATGTTCCTCGCCAAACCCAAGACAGTGGATGAGGCCTATGAGGGTTACATCAAGCTCTTGAAAGAGAACACGCTGGGAGAAAAGCTGCAAGGCGCAAGATTCGAGGTTTTCGAGGATTCTGCCTGTAAAACGCCTGCTGATGGCGACAAGAGCGGTACGACGGATGCCCAAGGAGAGCTTATGCTGAAAGTCCGCTGGTCAGGCAACGACAAGCGAACGTTCTATGTCCGTGAATCCAGCGCTCCAGAGGGGTACTCGCGCTCTACGACTGTCTATGCGGTCGTAGTTGACGGGCATTCGAATACGTCCTCGAACCCCGCACTTGTCAGTGGCGGCGCACCGATCCTGAACAGCACAATTACGACCGATCAACCGAGTCAGACCATCATCCAGAAGATTGACGCAGTCACCGGAGCCGGTATCGGACCGGCAACCTTCACTTTTTACGGCCCGGGTTCGGGCGGCGGACAGGGAACCTACGACTACACCACCAATGAAAACGGTGAGTTGGAGGTCCAATGGAGCAATCCGACGAAGCCGTTCTATCTGCCGCCTGGAGTTTACACGGTACGCGAAAAGGTGGCGCCGGCAGGCTATGAACTGTCTGATGAGACGCAGCAGCTGACGCTGGACGAAGACGGCATCCATCATACTGGGCCGCTGGTTTTTCGAAACAAGGCATTTCACACCGTCATTTTGGAGAAGCGGGACGATAGTGGCAATCCGCTGGAAGGCGCCTCTTTCGATATCTACAAAAACGGCACAAAAGTAAGCTCGGGAACGACCAGCCCCGACGGTAAGATCGTCTACGCCGGACCGATTGGCAAAGGCGTCGATACAGGCGTCTATGCGTTCTATGAAACGCAGGCACCAGCAGGTTACCTGCTCCCATATGAGCGTTGGCACCAGGTTTTTGTCAATGTCGACGATCCGGAATCTGCCAACAACGATGACGGGATCTATACGCATGTCCTGACGGCAACTAACTTCAAAGAGCCTGAAATTGTGCTCAAAAAAGTGAATATGCTGACGGGCGAAGGCGCTGCAGGTGCTTGCTTTGAAGTGCTGATTGACGGTACCCTGCTCGGTCGATATGGGCCTACCGGCAGAGACGGCACGATCATCATCAAAGGCAGCGACTATCGCGGGCATCTCAGTCAAAGCGCTGACAGCTGGACCGTTACGGTGAAAGAGGTGCAGGCACCAGACGGATATTTTTTCGATGACGAGAATGTGCAGACCGTCGAGATGAAGAAGGGCCAAGAGCTTGCGCCGTTCATATTCAGAAATATGCCCTATCCTGAAATCGTTATCACGAAAATGGATCGGGAGACAAAGGCAAGGCTGAGCGGTTGCCAGATGCGCATTGTTATCGGCTCGGGTTTTGATGTGACGAGAACCACCGATGACCTCGGTGAGATCCGCATTTCGTATGCAGAGTATGGGAAATATCTGCGAGATCGGCTCCAAGATAATCAGATTACTGTTACGGAGCTTACTCCGCCTCAAACCTATAACCGAGACGGCCAGGTAGAAAACGCGAATTCCTACAGTATCACGAAGACGCTCATTGCCGGTGAGACAAAGATCGATTTTGAATTCACTGATACGGAGTACCGCGATATCCGGGTCTACAAACGGGATGCCCAGACCAATTGGCTGTTGTCTGGGGCTGAGTTCCATTTGGAATCCATTCAGCTCGATGACAGCAATGGGCAGGTCAGCCGCGACGGTGTGACGGACGATACGGGGTCTATCCTGTTTAAGGACGTACCGAATGGAACCTATCAACTGACCGAGACCAAAGCGCCTTTCGGGTATGCAGGCAATTCAGAGGTGCGTACCATCGTTGTCTCATCCGATGACGAGCCGGTCATTGAGGTAACCTATAAGAATGCTCCAAAGAGTGCATTGCTCATCCGCAAAATAGACGCTGTGACATTGCAGCCAATTCCGAATGTCAAGGTAAAAATCGAGCGTTACTCTGATGACGCTGTGCTGAAGACTTGGGAGCGATTTACAGATTCGAACGGCGTTATCGTTCTTGACGAGACCGAAGGTCTTGAGATTGGCTGGTACAAAGTGACGGAAATGGCGACTGTCGATGGCTATATCCTGAACACGGAGCCACAGACTATTTATGTCGCAAATCAGCATGAGTCGTACACAGTAACTCTGACCAATAACCAGACCCATATGCTCAACGTCCTGAAACTGGACAGCAAAACCGGAAAACCCTTGCCTGGCGCAACATTCATGGTCAGTACGGCGGGAGGATCACATGTTGCCAACATCACGACCGGAATCAACGGTTATGCGAACCTTCCGGAGCTTCAGCCGGGCAGCTATGTGGTAAAAGAGGTAAAAGCACCGGATGGGCATTTGCTTGATCCATATCCTCAGACTTTTGAGATCACAGATTCCGATGCAGGGCGCGTCTTCACTCTGGTCTTCTATGATTCGCCGACGATAAAACTCTATCTCGTCAAGCACAGCAGACAGACGAATGAACCGCTGGAAGGCGCTGAATATAAAGTCACGAAGAGTGATGGCCGAATCATTGCCGATAAGGTCGTCACAGATGCAAACGGCATCGCGATGGTGACAAACAGCGATCTCGGCGAAGGCACATACTACATCACTGAGCTGAAAGCACCGACCGGCTACCTGCTGGATACCGAAGTCCATTCGGTTTTCATCAATGACGGCGAAGTCAAAACGGTCGATCTGTACGACGATATGCCGGGCGGGATCAAACTGCTCAAGGTATCAGCTGCTACAGATGAACCCCTCGAAGGCGCTGGCTTTGATCTGTATTCCGTCGATGCGAAGCTTCTGGGTTCTTATGAAACGGGGGCTGACGGATACCTGCGCATCGACAATCTGACGCCGGGTTTTTACTTCCTGCGTGAAACCAAGGCGCCGACAGGCTATCAGCTCGACAGCGAGTATCGCCGCGTTGAGGTCAAGGCGTTCGAAGTGACGGACGTCAAGTGGACAAATAGCGAACGGTCCTCGCTCACCATTGAAAAACTGGATAAAGAGACAAAGCTTCCGCTTGGCGCGGCAGAGTTCGAGATCAGGACCCTTTCGGGGGAGCTTGTCAAAACAGTCGTTACAAGCGATGCGGGTGTTGCAAATGTAACGAATCTGGAGGACGGGTACTATACCGTCCGGGAGACAAAGGCACCTCAGGGCTATCTTCTCAACACCGAATCGCAGATGGTGCGGATTCAGGCAAACCTGCCTGCAAAAGCAACCTTCGAAGACCAGGCGATGAAAGGTGTCGTCATCACGAAACTGGACGCAGTGGATAAACAGCCTCTAGCTGCGGCGCGCTTTGAGATCAGGAATCTGAACAACACGCTGCTTGGCACCTATGTGACGGACGGTTCCGGCTCATTCACAACAGAGGTTATGGAACCCGGTTTCTACTATCTAGTGGAAACCAAGGCACCGGACGGCTATGTGCTGTCAAGTGAGCCAAAACTCTTTGAGGTGAAAGAGGGAGTTGCGGCGGATATTACCGTCGAGAACTACCGAGAATCCACTATCCAGGTGTTTAAGGCGGATTCGGTGACTGGTGCGCCGCTCAGTGCGGCGGAGTTTGCGGTGAAGGACTCCGATGGAAACATCGTGGAGATTATCACCAGCGAAAACACCGGCTGGGCGTATACAACGAGGCTCATGCCTGGTGATTATACCGTGACAGAGACGAAGGCACCTTCCGGTTACACCGTCGATAGCGCGGAGCACAAGGTTCATGTAGAGGCTGGGAAGTCAGCAATTATCCGACTGACAAATGCTCCGGATACATCTCTCCGGATCACGAAGGTGGATCGGCTCAGCCGCGCGCTGCTTGCAGGCGCAACCTTTGAATTGAGCTATGACACCGGCCACGGCGACTGCACGTATATCGGTACCTACACGACAGATCCGACAGGAAGTATCTCAACTGAGCCGCTGACGCCGGGGTTCTATATCATCAAGGAGATCAAGGCACCCGATGGCTACGCACTGGATGCGAGTTTCAGCAGCAGAAGCTACGGAGGCTTAGCGAACGTAAAACTTGCAAATAACGAGTATCGCTACTGCCTGACAGCGGGGGTAACAAATGAGGTGATTGTAGAAGACTCTGAACTGGCGGTCATCACTATCCGGAAAATCGATTCTGTCACCAACCGCCCAATTGCAGGAGCTACCTTCAAAGTCGAAACGGCTGACCATAGCCTTGTCGGCATGGTCGAATCCGATGCGAATGGGGAAGCGATCCTGACAGGAGTCGTGGCGGGCACCTATATCATCACGGAAACCATCGCACCGGAAGGTTATAGCCTCTCTGCAAGCCCTCAGACGATCGTGGTGGAATACGGAAAGAACAACTATGTTGATTTCCGTGATGCGGAAAAAGCAAGCTTGCTTATCGATCTTCGCGACAAGATTACAGGCGTTTATCTGGCGGGCGGTAAGTTTACCGTTATGCGCTGCTCGGATAACACAATCATCTATGAAAGTGCCACAGATATGGCCGGCTCCATTGTCGTTGGGGATCTGATGCCGGGGAAGTACATCATCACGCAAACTTTTGCGCCCGAGGGTTACTACATCATTGAAGCGCAGCAGACGATCATGGTGCCGGCCGGCACACAGCAGACAGTCCACTTCTTCAATGTGACGGCAGGACTTGTTATTGAAGCCGTCGACAGCCTGACAAAAGCGACGATTGAAGGCGTGCGCTTCCAAGTAACACGCAATGAAGACAACATCGTCATTGGCGAGTATGTGACGGATAAAGACGGCCTTGCGCTTGTATCGGGGTTGAAACCTGGAATGTACACCGTGGAAGTCCTTGTTACGGCGGAAAACTATACCATTGACTTGGACCGCAGCATTGTCCACGTGAAGGAGACCGGAGAAGCACATGTGACATTCACGTTTACACCTTATGCCGGATTGACGGTACGCGTAGTCGACAAAGACACCAAGAAAGCGGTTTCTGACTGCATCGTAGAAGTCTGGGTACAAAACGGGGAGTTGGTCGGTAGTTATACGACGGATATGACGGGAACCTTCGTCACCGAACGCATGACGCCTGGGTTTTATGTGCTCAAGCTCATATCTGTTAAGGACGGATACAACATCATATTAAGTGAGGCAACAGTGGAGATTCGCAACGGAGTGCCCGTTACCTACACCTTTGAAGTTGCGGCGAACGGATCGCTTACTGTCATCAGCAAGGATCAGAACGGAAAAGCGATACCCGGCATGAAGTTCTCTGTGACGGAAATCGACGGGACGATCGTTGGAGAGTATGTCACTGCGGAAGCCGGCAGCTACACTATTTCAGACCTGAAATCCGGCTACTACATTGTGACAGAGCTGGAGGCACCGGAAGGTTTCAATATTGTTACCGTTTCTCAAAACGCGAACGTTAGCAGCAACGGGAATGTGGAGATTGTCTTTGAGCATACCCAAACCTTTGGGCTGCAAGTCAGAACCATATGCCGGCAGACGGGTGAATTTGTTCCTGGAGCATCCTATGTCATTACGAAGCTGGATGGCGCGATCATCGGCACCTATACCTCTGACAAGGCAGGACTCATCTATGTGGTGCTGACTCCCGGATATTACGTTGTTACGCCAAAAGACGCACCGGAAGGTTATACGTTTACCGATCCTGCGCCGCGTAACGTCGAGGTAAAAGCAAATGGTATCACGACGATTGACTTTGAACTGAGCCGTATGTCCAGTATCCGCGTTCGCGTCATTGACGGGGCAACGGAAAATGGCATCTATGGTGTTCGCCTTATGGTTAAGAACGGAACAGTCTGCATCAAGGAATTCACAACGGATAACGAAGGCTATATCCGACTCGACGAAACCGTCCTGAATGGCGCCTATGTGCTGGAAATGTTCTCTGTACCGAGAGGCTATCGTGTTGACACGATCCCAAAGTCCATCAGTGTGCTGGTTGCAGAGACTACGGAAGTCACTTGGAAGCTCTACAAGGACGCTGGACAGATCCAAGTTCTTGTTACATCGTCCGAATATAATGCTTCGCGCGACTTGCCTGCGGGCACTCCGCTCCAGGGCGCCATTTTCGAGATCACGAATGCAGATACCTATCAGGTGGTAGGACGAATGATATCGGATACCTCGGGGATTGCGGCGTCCGGAGGACTCCCAATTGGCCGATACATTGTGACTCAGATCGGCGCAGCTCCGTATTACGGTATCAGTGAAAAACAGCTGGAGGTGCGACTGAAGGTCAACAATGATGTAGTTCGCGTTGAAGTCCAGAACCCCAGTGTCAATCTGAAGGCGGAGATCACACAGAAGAGCAACAAGAACATCAAGGCAGGATCGTCTATGCGTGTGGATATCACGACGGCAGCGAATCGTTCAGATGTCAGGATTGATGATTTCTTTCTGCATATCAAAGTACCTAGTGACGCGGCGCGTATCAGCACGATCTCTACCGGCACTTGGAATCAGGCTGTGTGGTATTCCATCCGCTATAAGACGAATATGCGCGATTATGAACTTCTGTCCGATAAGCTCCTGTCGACGAGTAAGTATCAATTCGACCTCAGCACAGCATCTCTCGGCCTTCAGCTCGGTGAGTATGTAACGGATGTCCGTTATGAGTTCGGAACTGTCCCGGCCGGGTTCCACGCTACAACCAAGCCGGCGTATATGCTCTATGTGCTCAGTACGGTGCCAAATGGTTATAAGCTTATCTCGCGTGTCGAGATTGGCGGACGGTATAACACCATCATTACAACCACGAATGGCAACGTTGGGACTGCGGTCCCCGGGAGTTCGGAAGGTACCGGCTTTGATGGCGCTCAAATCACAGGCAATACCGGGCTTTGGACGACGAACGCTAATACATGGACGACAAACGTGCCCAGCAACGTGTCAAGTGGCTCACTTCCGAGCAGCCTGCCGAAAACCGGCTATTAATCCTATAGTTCCCCCGCAAGCGGCGGGGCGAGCCCCGCCGCTATACCATAAACACTTATCAACTATCGGGGCACAGTCCCCACCAAGAAAGGAAAGGTTATCATGAAAGTTACCAGCATCCGTATGCGCAAGCTCAACACCAGTAAGTTCCTTGCTTCGGCGACGCTGACTATCGACAATGCAGTTGCCCTGCCGGGTATCCGACTCGGCAAGCGTGAAGACAGCGGCGAGCTCTTCATCCTCATGCCGACCACGGCGGGCAAGGACGACAAGCTCTATGAGAACTTCCACCCCATCAACAGCGAGGCGCGGGCGGCGCTTCAGGACGCGGTCATTACCCACTATGAGAAACTGTGCGAGGACGAGTCGCTTTCCGGCAAGCTCGTGCAGTTGTCTGATGAGAGCGACTTCAAGATCACAAACATCAGTGTTACGCCGATGACCTATGATCAATCTCCGCTGCGGGCGTTTGCTAATGTGACAATTGACGATGCGATCGTTCTGCGGAGTATCAGGCTTATTCAGCATGAAGACCACAGCTTCTCGGTGCATATGCCGACGTATCGGCGCCGCGGCGATGACTCGGAAGCCAAGCCGCGTTACATTGACTGCTATCATCCGATCACCCATGAGGCGCGCAGTGCCATCGAAGACGCGGTTGTTGCGGCTTACTCGTCTCTGGATGATCCGGCAGAGTAAACAGATGGGCTGCCACAGCAAGTAAGAAAGCTGCCCCCTAAAATGACATCCTCCTCGCGGATAAAACCGGGGGAGGATGTCGCTGTATTCGAGGGTGAGCACAATAATCTCAAGGCACAACCCTTAAGTAATCAATGGGGCGATGGCGCGTAATACGATTTTTCTATCGAGCGTATATTGTTCAGTTAGAAAGGAGTGGTTGAAGTATGGAAAGACTGACAACAAAAGACAAGAAAGGCAACGTCCGATACAGACTTGACGCCTTGAAACCAGGTGACAACCCGCAGAAAATGGGGAAGGAAAAGCTGTTTGCATATGAAGAAACGGGACGGGATCCGGAAGAGATTCAAGAGATGACGGACACAGTCGAAACCCTGCGGGCGCGACTTCAATCGTTTGTCGATGCTGACAACAACGGTTGTATGCTGATTTTGCCGCTCAAGATCCACGAGAAAGTGTATGCGATGATTGATAATGCTGTTTATGAAGCCAACGTCACAGGGTACAGGCTGCACGAGTGGGGGACACTCGATGTCATGCTCTTGATCGACACACCGAAGCTGAGCGGGAGCTATCTGTTCGATGTAAAGCTGTTGGGAGTGTCTTTGTTTAGAACCAGGGAGGAGGCAATAAAGAGACAGGCCAAGAGTGAGAATCAGCAGCTAACTCGCGGCACAGACGATGGCGATTAGCGCTGCAGATTCTTGATTTCAGGTTGTGAAAAGGAAAGACCGTTTGCTAACTTAAAGTAATTTGGCTGTCCGCGGTTTTACCGGGAGAGGATACATTATAATAGAGACCAGCTTCGGAAAACACGTTAAACCGGTATCCGAGACAACAGCTCTCTTGGGAACCCGCAATCTGGGCAGGCAAGCATTTTGGGTTTTATCAATCCGCCACACTCAGGACACGTTGCTTCCGTGACCGAATCTGCAGGAACAGCTGGTTCAGCTGAGGATACCGCATGAACGCCTTCTTCAAAAGAATAGCCACAATTGGGACATATACTTGATTCGCTTTTTGCCAGACTGCCGCAAATTGGGCAAATTTGTTCGGGAAATGGCGTAGTTTTTTCTCGAACTGTATCATTCTCGGCAGGTTCTTTCTCCACGGTTGTATGGCACGTGGATCCCTCTGCCGGATAATAGCGGACCACCATGTTGACGCCATAATTGGTATCAAAACCGCCACCAGTAACGGCAGAGACTTCGACTTGATAAGTTCCTGCCTGATGCATCAGGTTTCGAAAGATATTGGCGTTTCTATCGCGAGGAACGAAACCAACCTGAATGCCATCTTCCGTTTCAATACGGACGGCAGAGGAATCGTGTATATTCCCGGGTTCTGCCTTGAAAACCAGCTTGTCGCCGACGTTTAACCTTGACAAGACTCTTTGTCTTCCTTCAAAGGTTACGCCGGCGGCTTTTATATGGAATTCAGTCATTGTATTACCTCTGCAGCAAGCATTATTTCAGTACTCGTTCCAGTCGTCGCCGTCGCCAATATAAAAGCTGTCATCCATCCGTTCATCTATATCTTCGTCCATCATGTAGTCGGGGATGTCGTCGGGATCCTCAGCACCATATTGGTTGATATGCCTGCCTCCAGCGTGGGATGAAAACTGCGTAGATTGGCCGGGTGAAGGGCGCTTCATCTCAATGGCCGGCTTTTCCGGTGCAGCGGGATGAGCCGCTTCATACTCCTTGTCCGCTTCGTCCTCGTGTGCCCAGAACCGCTGTTTGGCATCGTCACTCATAAAACTCAGCTTATCGCGGACGAGTTTTTTGGAAAATCTCCTGGGCTTTTCTTCGTTTGGAAACTGTATTTTAATGGTATCATAACCTGTTTCGACGATTGTGCCGCGTCCCATTGTCTCGTGGATGATCTCTAGCGTTTCTTGACTCAACTTATCAAGGATGATTCTGATCGGACATCCACAGTGAGGACAGTACTCAGCATAGGAACTCACTTTCCCGCCGCACTCTACACACTTTAGTAGAGCCATATAAGTATCCCTCCATTGACTAATATGCTATAAACTAAGAAATATGAACACAATATCGCTAATAAAGTACGAAAATCAGGACTGTATACACGACAATTTGTAATGGCATATCCGTATTATATATGGTAGAATGAAACTTGACAAGTATCAAGGCATATAGCTTTCATAAACAGATGAGGAGGTAGTTTATGGATTTAACGGAGCAGCAGAGGGCCGTTGTTGAATCAAAATCCCAAAGAATCGTTGTACTATCCTGCGCCGGAAGCGGGAAGACAACGGTTATCGCGCTTCGCATCGCAAAGTTATGGGAAAATGGGGTTGCTCCGGATCGGATTCTGTCGCTTACCTTCAGCAATAAAGCCTCGCAAGAGATGAAAAGACGCATCTGCAAGGAAGATAAAGCCCTCGGATTTAAAACAAATGTTAGGACTTTTCATGCATTCGGTTTGGATTTGATTCGTAAAAGTGGTAGTGCAATGGGCTTTTACGACCAAATTCGGATCGCAAGGCGCAGCCAGATACAGAATATCCTCCATGAGATAGCCGTTAAGAGAGGTAACGCGCTTTTGGAAGGGGATCATGTCATCTCCTACATCAAAAAGTGTAAGAATTTTGAGCTGATGCCGCATGAAAAGGAACTTGATGCGGTGTTTAGTGAGTATTGTGCCGCTCTTAAAAGCAGGTGCCTGATAGATATGGAAGATATGATTTGGCTGACAGTCAATTATCTAAAGGAGCACCAAGAAGTCAGAGATCAGATATCAAAGCAATACCGCTATATCTTTGTAGATGAATATCAAGATACGAACGAGGCGCAGAACAAGTTGCTTGGCCTTCTCATTAATGAGACGACAAACGTCTGCCTTGTGGGTGACGATGATCAGGCTATTTATGAGTGGCGGGGAGCGAAGCCACGATACATTCGGCAGTTTGCACGGTCTGAGAGGTATGAACTTCTGAAAATGGAGCGTAATTTCAGATCACAGGCTGGCATTATTGATATTGCAAATACCCTAATCAGTCATAATCAGGAACGAATACCGAAAGCAATTTGTGCGGAGCGGAATTTCACATTCAAGCCTGTCTATGCTCGGTTTTCAAACCAGACAGCCGAAGCTGAATTTGTTGCGGGGAGGATTTCGGAACTTGTGGCTGAGGGAAAGTACAGTCCCTCGGATATTGCCGTACTGTACCGTGTTAATGAACAGGCGGCACTATTGCAGAGTATGCTGAATGGGTTCGGCATCGAGTATGACACATTGGAGTTGGATGAGAACGCCCAGTACAGCCAGTTTGTCGACGTGCTTCAATCCATTGCCAGCCTTACCTCGACAACTGACCTGAGTAATGCGCTCAATTTCCCTGAGCGATGCCTTGACCGCTTTCTTTTTAACGACGCAAAAGCGGCATATTGCGATGCATATGGACAGGATTGCAACTATTCAACGCTTGAATGGCTGGATAAGCTCTACCTGTCGGATGTCCAATTTGAGAACTGTGCTGAATTTCGGGAGCGTTATGGGCTTATTACCCAGCTACATC
>Ga0310695_10003811_pt1 | contig 28869 bp, 37 predicted proteins | sample RumenRJG_04DNA_FD_203882 | JGI IMG/M metagenome (GOLD analysis project Ga0310695, IMG submission 203882) | Bovine rumen microbial communities from Lethbridge, Alberta, Canada - RJG_04 (v2) (version 2) | ecosystem: Host-associated > Mammals > Digestive system > Stomach > Rumen | place: Canada... | reverse complement strand
ATCGGATTTAATCTGCAGAACCTGCTTCAAACAATTTGCCTAAGCCTGTGGTTCAGGCGGCTATGCTGCACCGATTAATCTGATGTTCGAAGGATCGTTTAATGTGCCGGACAATAACATGTTTTGGTAACTACCCAGTAGTATCTGTCACCGCAGTATGCTGTTACTCTTGCAAGGTCTTTTCCTATGCCAAGTTTCTGCAGACCCCACTGTCGTTTTGCAGGCACTTTCCATTGTTTCCAGATAATCATTCGCAGTCTTGTTCGCAGATGTGCATCTATCTCTGCCATCGCGGTCTTCATCGAGCCGAGCGCATAGTAGTTTATCCAGCCTCTCGTGACTTGGTTTATCTTTGCGATTCTGACTCTGAAGTTTATCGACCATCTGCGTTCTGTCAGTTGCTTCAGCTTACGTTTGAATTTCTCTATTGAGTCCTTGTGCGGTTTACATTTCCACTCATCAGTCTTGAAATCCTTGTAGAATCCGAAGCCGAGATACTTGAGTCCGTCTGGTCGGGTTATCTTGGTCTTTGTTGCATTGACTTTCAGCCCGAGTTTCTTCTCTATCCATTCCGTTATGCTGTGCATGACCCGCTTCGCGCTTGCTTCACTTCTTACTGCGATGATGCAGTCGTCTGCATATCTCGTGAAGTTTAGCCCGCGCTTCTCGAGTTCTTTGTCCAGTTCATTCAGCATGATGTTGGAGAGTAACGGCGACAGATTCCCGCCTTGCGGTGTTCCCAGTTCTGTCTTCTCATACTTTCCCCGTGCCATCACGCCAGCCTTCAGATATTTGCGTATTAGCGACTCTGTGTCCCCGTCATTGATTATTCTGTGAACGAGGCTCATAAGTTTGTCCTGCGGTACGTTGTCGAAGAATTTCTCCAGGTCGATGTCCACTATCCATATGTATCCGTCGTTGAGATATTCTAGGACTTTGCGTATCGCCATTTCGCAGCTTCTGTTCGGTCTGAATCCATAGCTTTTGTCTGAGAAGTACGATTCGCACATTGGGCTTATGACCTGTACGATCGCCTGCTGTATGACTCTGTCCATAACGGTAGGGATACCGAGCTTCCTCTTTCCGCCATTCGGCTTTGGTATCTCTACTCTTCTGACCGGCTGGGGCTTGTATGTCCTCTGCCTGATCTGTCCCTCGATGCTCTTCCAGTTCTCTTTGATGTAGCTGTACAGTTCGTCAACTTCCACATCATCTATGCCTCCCGCGCCCTTGTTTGCTTTCACTCTCTTGTACGCAAGATTCATATTGTCTCTGGAGAGTATCCTATCCAATAAATCTGACATGTTGCGCGCTCTTCTCCTTTCCGCTCCCTGCGCCTGTATCCTATGTTTGTGCGGGCATTGCTCTGTTACGCTTCGCCTGTTTCCGCTGTCGGATTTGCGCTCGGGACATACATTTGCTTTGCGCTGTTGGTTTGTTCAGCCCTTCCCATCGTCATGGTACTATGGCTTCTGCTGACTTCTTGCAGTTCGTTGTTACTGCGGCTCCTGCCGTCTGCAAGACCTCGCGGGATAAGTCGCCAGTCTTTCCTCGTTTACCCTCTGGATTTACGCACACGGGTTACGGTTGCCTTTGGGGTCTTTGATGTCTGTGGCCATCTTGCCCGCCGTGTACGCCTTCATATCCAGTTTCTGTCCGTAGAGCCACGATTTCGCTATTGCTTCTTCTCGCCTGCACCTCACGATGCAAGCCTTGCAATTCACTTTGGGGTTCGTCGGCAACTACGCCCCTTGTGGACTTTCACCACAGACTGACGGCATGCCCGCCATACCACAAAAGCCGGGATTTCCCGGCTTGATTTTGAAAATGTATGAGCTGAAGCTCTGTTGTTCTGTTTACAGCAGGCTCTTGATGCACGCCTCTACCTTGTCGATATCTGCTGTCGGCTCAAAGCGGGCAACGACGTTTCCGTCACGGTCTACTACAAACTTCGTGAAGTTCCACTTGATATCCGGCTTCTTGTCCCAGTACGGATCTGCTTCGGCAAACATCTTCTCGAGCAGCGCCTTGTACTCATGCTCCTCGAATCCCTCAAAGCCCTTCTGTGACTTCAGGTATGTGTAAAGCGGAAGCTCGTTCTTGCCCGGCTAGATGATACCCAAAGGAATCAGCACTATCAGAAGCAAGGCATCAAGTCCCCATATAGTGATCAGGAATCTCTTTCTTTTTGCCGGTGCCATATCAGGCACGTAGTTGCTCGCCAGGAAGAAAGGTATGTAAGTGGTTATAAATACAGGAATTACTCCCCACCACTTATACACCCAGATAAACGAATGGTTTGATGTCCCGGCCAGGAATGACTCGAAAAGCGCAAACAGCAGCGCCATGCTGAGCGCCCCGGCAAATTTGCAGCTTATTCCCTTCCTGCCATCCTTTGCAAAGTAGCGCGCATTTCTGTCGGCAGGCAGCATCTTAAATGAGATAATCCCTGCCAGAGAAAACATCATTGACAGCTCCCAGCATACACCGATCAGCAGAATAAACGTCGTTGATTCATTGCTCACTGACCAGAGCGGATATCCTGTCACGTGGCCTATGATGGCATTGCAGATCTCATACAGCCAGTGAACGCCGTAAAGCGCAAGGCCTGCAAAGATCACTTCATAGTTCTTCTTATTGATCTCAGACCAGTATACATAGAAAACTACAGCAAGAATAAAGATAAACGTCCAGTTGAAATTGTCAGTACTGCGTACAACTATGGCATCTACCAGATCCCTCGCAGCCTGAGACCCGTCTCCCCAGAAAACCAGCATACCCAAACCTACCTTTCTGTGACGCAATCCGGCGTCCGCACCTTCAGTTGTGTATCAACATATATTAACTTCTATGAATTACATAAATTTGACTGTCTCTGAAAGATCCTTTCTGCTTTCATGCTTTGGCGATGGCTCAGCGTCTTCTGCCGCGTATCCGATGTCCATAAGCATCACGAGCTCCTCATTCTCCGGCAGCCCCAGAATCTCTGCTGTCTGCTGAGGATCAAAGCGGTTGAGCCAGCAGCTGCCGAGGCCTTCGTCCGCCGCTGCGAGGATCATGTGTGTGGCAACGATAGTTGCATCCTCATTTCCTGATGTCTTCTTTTCGCCCGGATAGGTATAGACATCGTTTTTATCAAAAGCCACTGCTAATACTATCGGAGCGCCGAATCTGCAAGGCGTTACGCTGTCGATTTTGGCAAGAGCCTCATCCGACTGCAGCACATATATCCTCTGCTCCTGCAGGTTCTTTGCTGTAGGAGCCAGTCTGCCGGCTTCGAGGATGGCCGCAAGCTTCTCCTCTTCCACCTTCTGCTCTTTGTACTTTCTGCAGGAATAGCGCTTCCTTATTACATCTCTGAATTCCATTTTCGTCCCCTTTCAAGCCTGTATTATTGCGCCATTTACGCATAATTACTGTTACAAAAGTATTATGCCACATCCGATATATGTGCTTCAATCAATGCGGTTTTTTCTGAGCAACGCAAAGCGGGAGCCCGGCTGAGGACTTCAGAATATTTATGGTGCCGGGTTCCCGCGCAATAGAGGAAAAGCTTATTTATGCTGCCGCTCTCAATGTTATGCGGCTTCTGCCATATGGCAGCCTATCAATGTCCAGCCGTTACTCATAAGATCTTCCGATGAGCCGACTCTGTGATCGTCAAGTGTTCTCAGTTCCATGCTGTCTCCGTTTTCACGGTAGAGCATTTGATCCGGCAGTTCGCCTGATAACGTTTTGAAAATATCCAGTATGTAATCCATGTTTGTCATATCCATATCCGCTGCCGCCTTTCTTTTTCATTTTTGGGGAGGCTTCTCTCTCCCTGTTGCCTGAATACAGTCTACAACATCAAAAGTACTAAATTCTGGACAGCAAAAAAACGCCCTTGCGGGCGCTTCTGAGCGACGTCCCACCGTCCCACACCCTAGTCGTGTCTGGTGTCGTCACTGTAACATTCGCAGAATCTCGCCGCGAATGAAGGCGTTTCATCATTCATGTAGAGGTGTGTCGTTTCGCCGAACGAGAGCATCCTGAAGGATGCGATGCCCTCTCTACGCTCTTCGGTCACAAGTGTCGTTACCGATGAAGTCTGCGCGCAGAATCCGTGCCACACCACCATCGGTGATACGTTCCACAAATGGCTGAGCAGCACTGACTCCACCCCGAAGTGGCAGAACAGCGCGATAGTGTCGTGATTCGGACGCTCAGCCCTGTAGAGCGTGCCCTCGCGCCTGTATCCGTGACGCGCCAGCAGCCCGTCGAACTGTTCAGCTACCTTGCGGTATTCTCCTCCCACATTAGAAGCGGCCATGCGCTCATTCTCGAACCATTCATCATTTTTATAAAAACGCGGGTCCTTCGCCCAGTCCTGAGGTACCCAGTCCCACGGTATGCGCTTTCTGTCCGTGCAGTCCGGTCTGTCGATGAATACATCGAACTCCCTGAGCCACGGCAGCGTCTCCGCCTCCCTGCCCATCTTTTTAAGAGTCAGCGATGCTGTATCACGTGCTCTTCCGTAAGGCGAGCAGTAAAAGCTTGTTATATCCTGCTTTGAAAGCATCTCTGCGAGATACTCAGCCTCACGCCAGCCCTTTTCTGTCAGTGAATCATGCTCGTAATCAGGATCTCCGTGCCTGATGATCAATAACTTCATTATCGTCTACCCTTCTGAAAATGAATACTGTTTTCATAATGGAGCTATGATAACACTTATGACCGTTTTTGACAAAGCTCTACGCCAGTATTCTGAGTCCGACTATCCCTGCAGCGATCAGAAGCATTATCCATTCCATTTTGATCCTCCTAAAAATGAACACCGGCTTCCATGTCTTCTAAGGCCTAACGACATGGAGGCAGGTGTCCCCTGTTTGCTGCCCGGTGGCAGCGCTTATTCTTTATGTGAGCATAACATATTTACGCAATGCTTTTCACCGGTTTTTCCAATATGAAATATGCTAACGAAAGTTTCAGTTTACATTTTCAGCGCGAAAGAGTATTCTGAACGCTGAAAAACACGGTATCTGACAACATGTAAAGGGGAAAACAGGTTGAAAAACGAACAGAACAAAGGCTATGTAATGGTATTCGTGACAGGATTGCTGTGGGGAACGATCGGAATGTTCTCTACCATCCTTTCAAAGCTTGGAATGGACTCGTCGGCAGTCGCCTTCTACAGGCTCCTTTCGGCAAGCGTGCTTCTGATACCTGTACTGCTGGTCAAAGGCAAGGGCCTGTCGCTCTTCCGCCTCAGCAAACGCGGTCTTATATCCTGTGTTCTGATAGGCTTTATATCCCAGGCATTCTATAACCTCTTCTACATGAAAGCGATAGAGCTCAGCGGCATGGCCACAGCGGCTGTCCTTCTGTATACCGCGCCTATATTCGTCGCGATAATGTCAAGGCTGTTCTTCAGGGAGCCATTCGGCTTCAACAAGATAATCGCTATCATCATCAACATCGCCGGCTGCATACTGACTGTGACCGGAGGTGACTTCTCCGGAGTGACTCTTACAGTCTACAGCCTTCTTATGGGAGTACTCGCAGGATTCACATACGGCACACTCCCTGTTCTTTCAAGGCTGGGAGCCGATGAAGAGAACTCTTTCACATCAGCATTCTATGGGCAGGCCTTCGGCGCCCTGCTTCTGTTTTTCATGGTAAGGCCGTACAACGGAATGGGCACGGAATTCAATCTTCCGATACTCCTCGCGATAATCGGATTCGGTATCGTTCCGTCCGCTCTGGCGTATATCATCTATTTCGGCGGTTTAGGCAAAATAACAGAAACTGCAGTAGTCCCTGTACTGGCATCAGTAGAGACCGCTGCAGCTGCAGTTATCGGATTTGTTGTTTTCGGCCAGTCACTCAGCGGCTTCAAGATCGCCGGCATAGCGCTGGTCTTCTGCTCCATCATGATAATGAATCTGAGGCCTTCTGCCCTCGCTTCATCAGAAAGCAAGTAGATACGCCTATCTGGCCATGAGCTTTCTTACCACAGGCATCGCTATCCTGTATGGAAGCGGCCTGAGGTCCTTATCAGCCCTTTTGAGCATCTCGCGTATCTGTATATGCTGCGGACAATGCATCTCGCACTTGCCGCATCCCACGCACTGAGTTGCAAAGCCAGGCTTCTCCTGCAGTCCCACGTTGCGGGCAAATTCGAATCTGACCGGGTTCTTCTTACCCTCAATATACATGAGGTTCCAGTGATGGAAATTGCCCGGTATATCCACTCCGCTCGGACACGGCATGCAATATCTGCATCCTGTGCATCCGACTTTTTCTTTTTCCTTTATTATGGCCTTCACGCTGTCTACAAGCGCGAAGTCGCTCTGATCGAAGCTTCCCGGCTCAGCGTCTGACGCGATCCTTATGTTCTCCTCGACCATCTCCATGGAGTTCATGCCCGAGAGCACTACTGTGACCCCGGTCTGGTTCCACAGCCACCTCAGTCCGAGCTCAGGAGCCGGGTAGCCCTTTCCGCTGTCGCGCAGCTCGCGCTTCGCCTTCACCGGCAAATTCACCAGCTTGCCTCCGCGGAGCGGTTCCATGATAATGACAGGAATGCCCTTCTTTTCGGCAGCCTCAACGCCGCGTCTTCCGGCCTGGCTCGTCTCGTCAAGATAGTTGTACTGCACCTGACAGAAATCCCAGTCGTAGGCGTCAAGGATCTGCAGAAACATCTCCGTATCTCCGTGATAAGAGAAGCCTATCTGCCTTATGCTGCCGTCAGCCTTGCGGGCCGCTATCCATTCCTCGATGCCGTATGTCTTAAGGCGCTCCCACTCGGAGATGTCTGTGAACATATGCATGAGGTAATAATCAATATGGTCTGTCCTGAGGCGCGTGAGCTCTTCATTGAAGATCTTCTCGATGCCCTTCATCGATCTGACGAGGTATTGCGGCAGCTTGGTGGCTATGTTTACCTTGCTGCGCACGTTGTTCTCCTCCAGGATCCTTCCAAGGCATTCCTCGCTGCCCGAGTACGCGTAAGCCGTGTCAAAATAGTTGACACCTTTTTCTATCGCGTAAAGCACCTCGCGCTCGGCCTTTTCGTAGTCGATCTTAGAGCCTTTTGTCGTGAATCTCATGCAGCCGTATCCCAGCTGCGACAGCTCATTCCCGTATCTGTCTTTTCTGTATTTCATATGTTTTTATATTGCCCTTCTACAGCAGTCCAAGCACCGCGTCGCCGTGATGTACCTCGTCGCTCATGACGGTCTCAAGCTCTGGAAATACTCCCACTATGTGTTTGTACTTCTCTGCAGCTTCTGATACATGTATACTGCGTCATCTTCGCCCTGCTGTGCGCTTATGAGAGCCTGCATCTGCTTCGCTGTGACTCCGGCGTCCGCCGCTGCTGTGTACATTGAATAGTCTTCGACTTTTTTCTTTCCGAATTTCATATAGTCCCCTCCACCTTTTGAATGTTGTACTGCGGTTTATTTGTTAACCATTATGCCGGTATTTTCCCACATGCAAAGTATCATGTCAATCGACCCACAAGGATGTACAGGCAGCAAAAGCATCTCAGCGAAGGCAGATGATGACCGCGGCGATAAGCCACAGTGTGCCTCCTGCCGCAAATGCCTTGTTTGCCAGTCTGTCCGCATAGAACCAGCCGAGGCAGATTCCCTTCTTTGCCGGGTAAAACAGGCGCACAGACCTCTTGTTCATCATATCCATCAGCACATGCGACGCGAATGCGACCGCGAATGGCGCGGCTGCTGAGGGGAATATAAGCCATATGCATAGGGTCTCCAGTGCCATAGCCAGAAGTGAGTGAGAAAAACCGCGATGCCCCGATCCGCTGGCAAAAATGCACATGATAACAAAGGCCGCCATCCCTGCAAACCAGAGATAACTGCTGCCATGCCCCAGGGACTTCCACATCCCGGCGCCGAGCAGGTGATCTTCGATCAGAGCAGCGGCCGCAGTCACCGCCATTATGAGCCTCCAGCGCGATGACTCGCTCTTCTCCGATCTGTTTTCACAGTCCAGGTCGCAGATAAGGCAGCCCAAAGCTCCGCCCGTTATGACAGGCAGAGCTTCGGCGGCCGTTTCAGGTCTCATTATTGAAAACGCTGCAGCCATCCCGACTGCTATATGGGCTTTTGCCAGCATGATCTAAAGATATGCGCCTGCAATGAAAAACAGAGCTGCGAATACTGTAAGGATCGTTGTTAAATGTCTTGTAATTTTGTAGGTTCTCATTGCCCTGACCTCCATATTATACTTCTCCCCTATAGTTTTACGAAAGTGTGTTCTTTCTGACACCTGTAGTCTACACCTTTAAAAGTACCAAAAAGAGGACAGCAAAAAGGCAGAGGACGAGCCCCTGCTGTATGGTCATGAGATGGTATTGCTCTTGAAATCGTTGGAATTTCAAGGCTCAAGGATATGGGCGTTCTCCTGTTTCCCTGAGAATCTCCCCCAATTATTCTTATCTTTCAATTTTCCTGGCTATAAGATGCACCAGTGGTATTGCGTAGATATATATGGCATAAGGAACTGATGCGTGGGTAACTCCGAGGATCGCAAGCGGCACGCTGATGAGTATGCACCACGGAACCAGAGCCGGTATCGTTATGCTTGAGTTCTCTATATCCATCGCAAGATCAAAGCTGGTTTTGCCGCGCTCTTCATAAATGCTGTGCATCAGCTCATTGCTCATAATGATAGCAACTACCTGGTTGCAGAAAATGCACGCACATACGAAAGATATAAGGATCACACACGGGAACAGTCCGAGCCTGTCAGCAAGACGCCCTGCTACTGAACGAAGGTGTTCTATCATCCCCGTTCCGTTCATGATGCCCGTGTAACTGCAGGCAATGCCGACGATAACGACTGTACCGAGCATGGATATCATGCCGCCGCCGTCAATGATCGCGGAAAGCTGAGGATCCGGCGAGCTGTAGCCGAAAATCAGTGTGCGCAGCAGTGTCTGTACCGACGTATGCTGAAGCGTAAGCGTTATCACGGATGCTGCCGCAATGCTGGTGATAAGTGTGATCAGGATAGGTATATGCAGAAGCGGGAAAATAAGGATCACCGCAGCCGGTATGAGATTCCAGCCTGATATTACGAAGTTTGTTTCAAATGCTTCGATGGCTGCCGGATCGACTGCCGCAAGAGGATTGCGCCATGACAGGAATGCATACGCTGCAAGGCAGATAAGCCATGCGACCAGACCCGACCTCAGCATTCCCCTGATGTTTTCATACAGATCAGTGCCTGTGACTGACGCAACGGTAAAAGCCGTAGACGAGGCCGGAGATGTGCGGTCGCCGAAATAGATCCCGGACAGGACGACACCCGCCGCAATAGTGGGATCAACATTTCCGCTGCGTGCAAGCGTCATGAATATAACCCCCGCGGTGCCCGCGACTCCGAACGATGTGCCCAGAGCATAGCTCATAAGGCATGTCAGCAGAAAAACTACGATAAGAAAAAGATGCGGCCGTATGAGCCGGATGCCGTAGTATACGAATGTAACGATAGTTCCGGAGCTGCGCCAGCTGCCGGTCAGTACGCCTATGAGCAGCAAAATAGCCATCAGTGCCCCTGCTGTCCTGAGTCCATCAAAACTCATACGCACGACTTCTGACGGCTTGTGTCCCATTCGAACCCCGATCGAAACGAAGACAAAATAACCTGCTATCAGCGCGATTATAATATATTTCAAGTTAAGTCCCTTCCCCTTATGATCTAAATGTAACCGAGATATTTCAGGAAGGCACGGAGGCCTTCGTCTATGTCGCTGTATGTAATATCGAAAACTCCCGTATACCATGGGTCGGCTATGCTCCTCGGCTCGTCAGAGAAGTCCAGGAGCCGCATTATCTTATTATCCGGATCGCCGCCCGTGATGCGGATGGTGTTTTTTACATTCCTGTCATCTGCACAGAGTATGTAGTCGTATTTGCCATAGTCAGCACGGGTGACCTGCACCGCCCGCTTGCTGCTGAAATCTGTATACGGAGTAGTCCCTATTCCGTGGCGCAGCAGCTCCTGCCGTGCCGGAGGATACAGAGGGTTGCCGCGTCCGTTCCAGATCTCTTCAGTCGAAGTCGCGGCAGAGGCAATATAGAAATCGTCTTTGACTCCCATTCTCTCTACCATGTCTTTCATCATGAATTCAGCCATCGGCGACCTGCAAATGTTGCCATGGCAAACGTGCAGCACTCTGATCATCAGCTAAACTATGCTCCCTTCCCGGCAAATCTTCGTAGAAGTTATCTTACAATAAAAATCAGCAAATAAAAAGAAGCCTGATGTGGCGGATTGCCATCATCAGGCTGTCACCCCTTCTCTTATTGCTTTACTCTATACACACGAACACCAGTTTTCCCCCGCAAACCAGGCAGTTCATTCCTTTGGGCCCTTTGGGCAGTGCGTATGTTTGCCCACAACGCTCGCACCTGTATTTAGGCAACCTTTCCCCTTTCTTTTACCCTTCATTTTGTTCTTCTATTTTTTCAATTTCTTCTACACAGGCATAAATGGTTTTGTTCTCAAAGGCCGCGGTCCATTTGGTTCCCATGTTGAAGAGCAAGGCATATGGCAGAATATCCATACCGTACCCGGGATCTTCTTCTGACAGCCGCTTCAGCTGGTCCCATTCAGCAGTTTCTATGAACTCCCTAAAGCCCAGGATCTGGCCGTAGAGGCGCTGGTTGACCCGGCGTTCCATAAACAGGATGCATGGGATGCAGATGATAAAGCAGATCGCAAACAGAGCTGTGAACATCCGGCTGGTATGCACCTCAAGCAGGACGAGATTCACCGCCAGGCTAAGCGCAACAAATACAGTCCCGCAGATCAACTCGAACCGGTCATGCTTTGAGCGAAAGCCCAGGGCTCCATTCTGCAGAAAAACCAGACCTGTGAACAGTATCGCCCCCAGCAGGAAGGAGATCAGAACTCCCGCACCTGCTGTGACTTCGACAACAAAAGCAGAAATGATGAGGATCGCCATCGCAGTCATAGTCACACTCATGGTGTCATCCTGCACCACCGCATTTTTTCCGGTGAACCTCTCGCTGACCTTATCACACAGTTCTCTCTTATGGTCACTGACATTAGAAGGAAGCTGATCCAGCCATACAAGATCAGAGGAGGCAAACAGATCATTGAAGAGTAATGTCTGGTGCGCCGGAGCATCATCCGGGAGCATTCCCGTTCTGAGCATACTGATCCTGCCATCGTCATCCCTGACCGACAGAATGCCCTTTGATACCCAATACAAAAGCTGGGCATAGATCCCCCGGTCCGAAATGGTGGCGATCTGAGCATAATCCATTTCCAGAGGGTCAAGTCCCTCCGGCGGACTGGTAGTGATCGTCGATATTGTTTTTTTATCTCTGCCGAAGACGTACCACATAATGATCAGCACGATCGCGCATCCCGGCATAACGAACCAGATCCACATATTTATACCTCAAAGCTCCTTGCGCACTTCGTTGTTTTCATGTCGTGTCCTCCTCATATCAAATCTTTCTTTTGCCGTTTTTCTCTGCCTCTATTTGAAGTAGCTCTTTTCATTGAATTGCATATGAGCAGTTTCAGTCTCTATAATTATGATCCTGTATACTGCTGGATCTACATAGGTTTGTCCGATTGCAGACAACCATACCTTTGCTTTACCTTTACATTCTCCCAGATCTAGAAAGACATCATCTGTTTCTCCACCGGCCTTCAAATAATACTCAGTTTTAAAAGGGCTTTTGTATATATGCCCTTCTCTCCTATTAGTCAGCACACTGTTCGCATTGAGTTCGCTCCTGCAGCTCATCTTTATAAGCCGAATATATGTGCTCACTCCCCTGCAATGCCGGGCAGTCCTGCGATTCATGATAAAGATCATCGTCGATCGTATAATATACTTTCTTCTCAAATGGCAGGTGAAGCGGACTGTCTTCAATAGTGCTTTTTATTTTTCCAAAGTAAGAGCACGCCATCACAATGATGAGAATGATTATCGGTCCCAGAATAACAGCATAGGCTATTATTGAGCTGATCTTATCTGCAATTTTATGGTATGACTTTTTACCCATTTTGCTCCATCAAAGGATTGCCAGAATGCCTTTTGCGCTTCTGAGTGCCGCATCCCTGAAATGATTGCCAGGGTTCATCTCAAATGTCACTTCGATCCCTGCCTCGCGGAGATGGTCTGCAATGCCTTCCGTATTCTCCTGCACCACTTTCATGTACTGATTCCTTGTCTTCGCCTCTTTGTCTCCCAATGACAGATAAAGCTTTTCCGGCTTCCTCTTCATTTCATGCGAAAACACATATTCCATAAAGCCCGGGAACCACATGGAGCCCGACATGCTGGCTGCGCGCTCGAAAGCATCCGTGCGATACAACGCGTAAAGCGCGAAAAGCCCCGCCAAAGAATATCCTGCTATGCTGATGTGAGAAGGCGTTCCGTCCACCCTTTTCAGGCACTCCGGAATGATGTTATCCAGAAGGAGCTTCAGGTATTCATCTGCTCCGCCTGTATATGGCGTGTCCTTTGGTGACGTCGGCGGACAGTCCCACGGTGTCATATCATGATCCCAGTCTAGATCTCCGACGCAAAGGAGGTTGAAGTCTTTGCCGCCCAGCTCCTCCGCTGCTTCCATAACGGAGCTCCCGTCACCGACATAGTTATTCAATATGATCAGAGGACTTCCAGGCTCCTTTGAATGGTACAAAGTCGCCTCTTTTCCTTTTGATTTGAATTGTTCTGTTTTCATTACGAGGTGTTTAATAATTACTTTCCTGGTTTAGGATGCGCACCATCCTCCGTCTACCGCAAGCTCTGCGCCACTCACATAAGCTGCTTCATCGCTTGCAAGGAAGAGACACGCCCTTGCGATCTCTACCGCTTCTCCCGGTTCCGGAGCTGTGTCGAGTACTGCCTTGATCTTGCCGTATGCCTCCATGTTAGGCATTCCCATGGAATTGCTGATCTCAGTTTTGAATCCTCCTGCAATTATGCAGTTGGAGCGGATGCCGTCTTTCATATACATATAAGCGGTGTTTCTCGAAAGTGATACTACAGCCGCTTTGGATGCGCAGTAGACTGCACCGGCACATGTCTTGTATGCGCCTTCAGAAGCTATATGAACGATCGCGCCCGCGCTGCCCTGAGCTTTGAATGTATTGACAGCTTTTCTTGTCGCATAAAATGGGCCGTATACATTGACCGAGAATACTTTCAGCAATTTCTCATCAGAGAATGAGTCAACGCCTGCCATATCATCCATGATTCCTGCGTTATTTACGAGGATGTCGAGTTTTCCGAACTTCTCAACAGCGAAGTCGATCATAGCTTCGTTTACAGCCTTGTCCGAAATGTCTCCCGGGAAGATCTCGACTTTTCCCTCTGCATCTTTCAGTGAGGCTGCGAGTTCTTCGAGTCTGTTCTGTCTGCGCGCAACCGCAACGACGTTTGCTCCTTCTGCCGCATACAGCTTGACGATCTCACTTCCCATACCGCTGGAAGCGCCTGTAACAACTGCTACTTTTCCTGATAATCTGCCCATTGTTCTGTCTCCTTTCTAAATGCTCACAGCATCATTTGTGAAATATGCCTTTGTCGTTACGGTAAAAATGCATACCCCCATCAGCAATGCTGCATTCATCGTTTTACTGACATTTTTATAATACCACATATGAACCAAGGTGCGTTTTTATGATGTCGTTTATGAAGATGTTATTTGGAATCGCTCTATTTGTGTTTTTTTACTCCCTGTTTTTCTCGCCCCAGACGCAAAGCTGATCGAGCACGTCCATAAGCGACCGGCCTCTCTCGCTCAGGCTGTATTCTACCTTAGGCGGTATCTGCGGATATTCTTTCCGGATGATAAGATGATCTGCCTCGAGCTGCTTGAGGTTGGAGCTGAGCGTCTTGTCAGATATGTTTTTCAGATACCTTTTCAGCTCGTTGAACCTGACTGTCTCATACTCCATGAGGCAGTAAAGGATCACCATCTTATGTTTGCCTGAGATCAGCGACAGCGTGTAGCTGAAGCCTGTATCCTCAAAGTTTGCGTTTTCGATATACTGTTTGATCATATACTTTCTCCTAGGATAGTACCTTTCGTAAATGTCAGTACTTGAATAGTCTTCCTGGGTGATTACAATTCTATTCGGGACTAAACAACCTGTCAATCCAGTAGAAGAAAAGAGGTACTCAGCATGAGAACGAAACTGAACATCACAGAAGGCATCTTTCCTATGCCTGTACTGATGGTAGCAACTTATAACGAAGACGGCAGCGTAAACGTTATGAACGCAGCCTGGGGAACTATGCAGGAGAGAGGTCATGTTGCTCTTAACCTGACAGAATCCCACAAGACCGTAAAGAACATCAAGGCAAGAGGCGCTTTCACTGTCAGCATCGCGGACGCTGCTCATCTTGTGGAAGCGGACTATTTCGGAGTTGAATCAGGCAATAATGTTTCAGATAAATTTGCCCGCAGCGGACTTACCGCCAGCAAGGCCGAGAACGTAGACGCGCCTGTTATCAATGAATTCCCGCTCTGCCTTGAGTGCAGATTCGTTGAATACCAGACCAACGAATACGGCTGCGGCGTTATCGGCAAGGTCGTGAACGTTACAGCTGATGAGAGCGTAATGAAGGACGGAAAGCTCGACATGTCTCTTGTAAACGCCATCGCTTTCGATCCATACACACATGGATATTACAAAGTAACAGAGCGCGTAGGCGAAGCATTCAGGGACGGACTGAAGCTCAAATAGTGAGCATAGCCCGATTTCAGAAAAAAACTGCAGGTATGACGGCCTGCAGTTTTTGTTTTATCTGTCGCAGAGAAAAGTAACTATTTTTCAGGTACAGCGTCTATGCCGGCAAGTCCTGGTATCTCTGCGGCGCTGTCGATCAGTATATCTGCGCCGTACTCCTCAAGCTCTGCCCTCGGCCTGAATCCCCATGTAACACCTACCGCTGTGACCCCGGCATTATGCGCTGTCATCATGTCTGTATTTGTATCGCCGAAGTACAGGCACTCGCTCTTTTCAGCCCCGAATTTGCCGAGTATCTCAAAGACTCCTGTCGGATCTGGCTTTATAGGTATCAGATCTGTCTGTCCCTGGATATGATCGAAGCATCCCTTTCCGAAAATGGTCTCCACCACTCCTATAGCGCTCGCGTGCGGCTTGTTGCTGAATACAGCTATCTTTACGCCGTTCTTTTTAAGCTCTTCGAGTGCCCATACCATGTGCTCATACGGAACCACGTGATATGCGGGATCCTCCTGCATCCACGCGCGGCACTTCGGCAGTCCCTCCTCAAGGTGAGACGCGTCGGTGTCTCCCGCAGCGATCAAGGCCCTTTTGAGGGCGTTTTTGATGCCGTCTCCGGCAAAGTAATTGAAGGCTTCCACCGGCTGCGCAGGCAGGCCGTAGAGAGCCAGTGTCATATTTACAGGCCTTGCTATGGACTCCTGCGTAGCAGCAAGTGTCCCGTCAAGATCGAAGATACAGATTTTTATCATTGTGCAAACTCCTTCAGTACTCCGCGCGTAACTTGTCATACTACAGAACAGTTCAGTGCCTCCTCTCTCATTTATGCGTAAACTGTGCTCAGTACTATCAGCAGCAGACCTCCGAAGTACGTGAGGCTGTTGAATCTGACGAGCCATTTGTTGTTATTGAACATGAACCTGTAACAATTAAGATCGATATCCGATACCATGAACAGGAACGAGCCAAGACCCATCATCGCGTAACCGGTGCCCGGCATCATCGTCATCAGGGCAAGCCCTGTAATGCCGTGCATGAATATTGATGACAGATAGAACATCATCGGCCAGCGCATCTTGCCCATTTTGATCCTCTCAGGCCAGCGGCCCGTAGCGAAGATCACGAAAGCCAGCATCAGTCCGGCAACTATGAAAGTCCACGAAAAATCCTTGAAGCTGTAACCGCCTTTATCCACGAGTATTATCTGCTCATACAGTACAAAGCAGATGTTTCCGGCAAGGAAGAAGTCGCCTCCCCGGCCGAAGTCGAACACCAGAAAGATGTCACCGAGCCAGGCAAGCATCAGGGCAGCCATCAGAAGAGTCTGGTAACTCGCAAACTCGTATTTGTCAACGAATACAACGATCGCAAGCGTAAGATACATGGTGGCCATGAAGTACTTGTTTATTGCTCTGTGCTTGATGTTTCCTGCCGTACGTGTATGAAAGTAGCAGCACAGCGCGGCCAGGTAAATCACTATGAATAGCGTCATTTCGGTCACCTCTCTGACTTTATGGATTCATTATAGGGATGTCGATCTCCATGTCTGACTCCGGATATGTGGAGCACGGATGTATGTAATTGAACTTTTTATCCGCCGCCCTCCTGAAATCATCCTTATTGTCGATAAAATATTCTCCGTTAACTACTCTGCTGTGACAGAATCCGCACGATCCGTTGCGGCATCTGACCACCGCCGGTATGCCTGCGCGCTCCAGAGCGGTGATAAGCGTCTCATTATTGGCCGCCTCGAGCTCATACACACTGTCCCGGATATGAACTGTGAGGCTGAAAGTCCTTATTTCATCGACTTTGCGGTCTCCGACTGAATTCCGCTCCTGACGTATCCTCGATGGATCGAATCCAAGATTCTCAAGCCCTCCGCGTACGAATCTGTACATTGCGTCAGGTCCGCACATGAATACGCTGGTGTCATCATCGATGAATTCCCTCAGGAGGTCTTCTGTAATGAACCCGTGCCTGAATCCTTCAGCTTCTTCTTCTGAGAGCACGACTATCACATCGATCCCCTCTCCTCTGAACTCATCGGGATCAAACGGGATATGCGCACTTGTGCGGGCGCCGTATATCAGAGTCATCCTGAAGTCCTCGCTGCCCTCGCGCACTGCTTTCATCATGGACAGGAACGGTGTCACACCGCTCCCGCCTGCGATTGCCAGTATATGACCCCTGTCACGTATGCTGTCGTGATGGAAATCCCCTGACGGCTCGCCCAGCCACAGTACAGTGGAAGAGTCAGCCTCGTCAATGATGAAATTCGAGAATATCCCCTTTCTCTGTACCATTATCCCGAGCCTGCCGTCAAGTGCCTCCTTTGGCGAGGAGATGATCGAATACGGACGGCTGAGGAAGGACTCTCCGGCCCTGCAGCTCAGCGTAATGAACTGACCGGCTCTGAAGTACGGGAATTCGCCTCCGTCCGCCGGCTTCAGCGCTATCTTGACGCAGTCGGCACTGCACGGGGTCTTCTCCGTTATGACAGCCTTCACGAATCCAGGATGCAGTGCCTTTGCCAGACGGTTTACTCCGTATTCATATACGATCGGATCAGCCGGCGCTTCGTTTATGAGCTGACGGCGCTTTGCCGCCATTCCCATGGCGAGCTTAATGTCCTCGCCCGGGACATTACTTCTTTTGAAAGCCATATTACCTGCCCTCCTTTTCGATGTCCCTCAGAGTGCGGCCGGCTTCATTCGCGCCGGATTTGTAGCTGCTCGGATATCCCAGCAGCCTCTCTCCGTAGCCTCCGCCTATCCTGAGGCCCTGCACGAATCTGTCCTCTTCTACCATCTGGATCCTGCTCATGAGGCCGTCATAGTACTGCGATTCGTAGCCGTAGACAGTGCCCTGCGGATGTCCGCAGTATCTGGCATATGTCTCAGGAGTGGCAACAGCGATCTCTTCTATGCAGTCGTGGATATTTGTGCCTGTCGCCTTCTCGAATCTGGCGATCATATCCGCGGCTACTTTGTTTTTGGTTTTGAAGTACTCTTCCTTTGTAACGGAGCTCCACGCGTCATCAGTAAACAGCGTGGTCATGTAAATGATGCATGTGCCTTCAGGCGAGCAGTCCGGATACGCGTTGTTGAGGCATACAGTCGCCTGGGCGGCTGTGTTTCCTATCGTCTTCATGGACTCGTACTGCTTCACGTTGTCTGTCGTGTCATAGACGAAGTAGTTGTGGTCTTTCAGACCCAGCTCCTCTGCGGACTTGCTGAGCCCCAGGAACACCGTAAAGCCCCTGCCCGCCAGCTTTCTGAAGTTTGTCAGCTTCAGCGCCCTTTCAGGCACGGCCATGCTTTCAAGAAGCTTTCCGTAGACGACATGAGGTGAGCAGTTGGCTATAACATGCCTGCTCGCTATCTCCCTGCCGTCCTTCAGCCTTACACCGCTTACATGGCCCTCATCATCGGTGATTATCCTTACCACCTCGCTGTTGAACCATATGTCTCCGCCGAGCTCATGGATGCGCTCCTCGAACGCCAGCGAAAGCTCGTGAGAACGGCTTTTAGGTATGACCGCTCCCTTTGAGAAATAGCTGTATATCATGTTTGCGTAGTGCAGAAAGCTGAGGTTGTTTCCGTCAGCTCCGAGATACGACCAGTAGGTGTTGAGATTATCGACTATCACCTTAGGATAGCCAAGCGCTTCAAAGGCCTCATTGACCGAGTACGACCCGCATGCCAGATAGTCAGGATACTTCTCCATCATTACAGCCGGGTCCGGTTTGCCCTTGGTCTCACCTATGTAGGCCATCGCCTCTCTTATCTGCTGGCAGAGCTCAAAGAACTCATTAATATACTTTTCGCCTTCAGGGTGCAGCTGATTGTTCGCCTTTGCAAAAGCTTCCCAGCCGAAAGGCATCACGTAGTCATAACCCTCTGCTTCAGCAATCAGATGGTATGCGTCCTTAAGCTGTATCCATTCGATCTTGTCCGCAACGCCGAGCTCTTCAAACAGTATGCGGGTGCTCCCCGGCTCTTCAGGAGTGCCTATGCCATTGAACTCGTGCAGCGATGCTTCGAATTCAAATCTGCCCCGCACAAAGCTCGTGGCAAAGCCGCCCGGTATATTGTGCTTCTCGCACACCAGGCAGGTCTTTCCCGCGCTCAGGATCCGGCAGGCAGCGGCAAGGCCGCCGTTTCCGGCTCCTATAACTATCACATCATATTTGTCCATGGCTCGCTCCCCTTATCAGATACCTGCCTCAACGGTGTATGTAAGCACATCTTCGATCACATCGCCGTCGATCTGCAGAGCGCATGGCTGGTCGAACGATACGGTCACCCTGCTTCCGGTCTGCACCGTTACCCAGTCCTTCTTCAGAACGTGCTCGCCCTTGTTGAGCGACGGGAATCTCATCAGTGTTACCAGCCTGTTCTTTTTATACAGCGTCACCACTGATACAGTCCCTTCCTCGTTGAAGCGGTCCTGATCAGGAGCCACCATCATTCCTCCGCCGTAGTAGCGGCCCTTCATGGTCGAAGCCATCCAGACGTCATCGAACCTGCTCACCTTTCCGTCTACCTCAACGGTCGCTTTCTTCAGCTTGTAGCTGCCAAGCAGGAGCTTTATGGCTATCTTTGAGTAGCTTACCGGCTTGTCGGAAGTAGCTCTCTGTATGTCTCCTATCCTGCAGGTCTCGCCATCGATGCCGTAGCCTATGCCGTTCACGAACCTTCTCTGTATTCCCTTGACTGTCACCAGAGGCAGGTTTTTGAGGAACAGTCTGAGGTCGATTTTTCCGTTTACAGCGTATTTTTCGTTGTCACGGTAAAAGTCATTGCCGCTCCCGCATTTCACGTAATACACGGCATTTTTGAACTCATAGCCGTATACATCATTGGCAAAACGGTTGACGGTGCCGTCTCCGCCTGTAAGAATGACTTCGTCTCCTTCACCGAGCCCGTCAAAGAACGCCTTCATGTCAGCGATGCCCAGCAGGCTGGTGAATTCGCAGTGAGCGCCATTATCAGCAGCCCATTGTCTGGCATCCTGCTCTCCCTTTGAGTTGTTGGCCAGCGGATTGTAAAGCAAATAAGTCATAACACTCTGCCCTCCTTCCTTCAAACCCCTTTACTTTCAGTAATTGTATCACACAAGCAAATGCCTGCTTACACAAAAGCCCCTGACCGCAATGATCAGAGGCTATAATATCGAGTTATCTAGAATGCGAAGTTTCCGTTTACGAATACCGGTATCTCTTCGCCGTCGTGCGTGATTCCGGTGACTTCGAGGTCATCAGAGCCGACCATGAAGTCCACATGTGTCATCGACATGTTGGCGCCGCGCGCCTTAAGCTCATCCCTGGACATATCCTCCGAGCCTTTTATCATCGGATACGCTTCGCCGAAGGCGAAGTGGCACGAGGCGTTCTCATCGAACAGCGTGTTGAAGAAAAGCACGCCGCTTTCCGATATAGGCGAGCTATACGGAACGAGCGCTACCTCGCCGAAATACGAAGCGCCTTCGTCGACAGCGATGGCGTCTTTCAGTATCTCTTCGCCCCTGTCTGCCCGGGCTTCCACTATCTTTCCGTTTTCTACCCTGAAGACTATGCCATCGATCACGGTGCCGTTGTGGCTGAGTGGCTTCGTGGATACGATGGTGCCGTTCATGCTTGTTCTGTCAGGGAGCGTGAACACCTCTTCCGTCGGTATGTTTGGTGAGAACATGATGCCCGTGCCGGACTTCTCTGCTCCTCCGCCCCAGTAATGGCCTTCAGGAAGATCTACTGTGAGATCGGTGCCTGCAGAGTTTTTGTATCTCAGAGTTTTAAAGTTGTATTTATTGAGGATATCAACATGTCTCTGCAGCTCGTCTATATGATTTTGCCAGTTTTGCAGGGCATCTCCGCCGTCGACCCTGCAGCAGGCGAGGATATTATCCCACAGCCTTGCGACAGAGTCTTCTTCGCTGAGCTCAGGGAACACCAGCTTTGCCCAGGCCTTCGACGGCACCGAGCATACGCACCACGGGCTGTAGCTGCTCATCATTTTTTCACGGTAATAAGCCAGCGCTTTTCCGCTGCTTATCTGAGCCCTTCTGATGCGGTCAGGATCGACTCCCCTGAGGCTTTCAGGATCATCCGCGTGTATGGTAAGGAACGCGCAGCCCTCGTCTATAAGGCTGTTCATGCGGTCTGCCTCCCACTGATCAACGCTGTCGAACACCTCGTCGGCAGCCTTGAGATACTTCATGCGGGCAAGGCTGTCATCGCGCCAGCGCAGCAGCACCTCTTTGCAGCCAGCGTCATATGCCGCGTCCGCGCAGAGCCTTACAAAATCCGCGCACTCAATACTGCTGGTGATCAGCAGCCTCTGTCCCTTCTGAATATTGACACCGGATCTTATCACCAGTTCCGCGTAATCCTTCTTGAGTTTTTCGATATCTGCCATCTTACGCCGGCTCCCTTCAGTGATCAGTCCCAGGACTCAGGTTTGAACTTGCGGTTTTTCATGGCCTCCAGGAACTGCTTGTACGCCTCTGTGTCGGATAGCCTGACTCTGTTGCTGAGAGCCTCCTTGAGTGCTTCGATCTTGCCCGGATCATACCTGTCAGCGACACGCCACTGATAGGAATGCGGGTATGCGTCGTCCTTGTCGAGGACTGTAGGATCCTTCAGGATCATCCTTTCATAATCATAATAAAGCAGCTCATATTCTGCGTTAGGATCGGCCGCCTTCTCGGCGCCTTCCTCAGGCTTTCTGAAATCATTGACATCAGGGCCTGTGTAGCTTGCGTCCATAACGATCGTATATTCAAAATCTTTTTCGTTGAAAGTCTTTTTCTTATCCATTTATCCAAAACCTCTTTATCTCTATTCCAAACATGCCATACCTTTGCGGCCGGCATAGTAATTTGCTGATTTTTGCTGGCTGTCTGCAGCCCGAATTAATATTTTACTACCTGAACGTCTATATTGTTGTTTTTGATATAGTCCATGATCTCCTTGCGGTAGTCGTTGTCAACTGCCAGGACTATGCCGCTGAGATCCTTCGAGAAGAAGCATGTGGATTCAACGAATGTTCTTACGAAAGCCACGTTGTCCCATGCCAGTCTTACGGCCTGTGAGCCTGTCTTTGCGATCTCTACTCCGTTTTCATCGAGAGTGACTACGGACTGGCGGTCGTCGGCCAGATATGCGTTTACCATCCCGTTCAGTCTGATAAGGATGGCGCATGTGGCGACTGCCGCTATTCCGGAGAACGCTATGGTGAGTATGCTCATGGCACTGAAAGACCCTCTGATACCGCCGTAAAGGCTCATCAGAAAGATAAGCGCCATGGCAGCAGCCAGCATGGTATACCTGGTAAAGCTGTTTTTCAGCATGTCCTCAGGCTTATACAGAAGCTGCCTGTACTGCGTCATAACATTCACTACCTCTTTATAAAAAGCTCTTGTCCCTTTTTCCTTTACTTCAATAGTCATTTTGTTCCCCACCCAGAAACCGTTTTTTCTGATCAGCGCTATATCTTATACTGTGTTTATTATACCTCAAATCGTTTGATATTGTGCGTTCAACTGGTGAAAACTATTCATATTCAGATCGACCTCAGTTCCGCGCTGAACGTTCCGTTTTCTATATCCAGCACCGCGTAGCCCGGATAATAGCCCCAGCCGGCCGAGCCCGGGTTCAGCAGTGTTATTCCTTCATTCTCGGAAAGATGCTGGCTGTGAGTATGACCAAACAGTGCTATATCCGCCCCGGCCTCCTTTGCCTGATACGTAAGAGTCCGCAGCTCATCTTCATATTTTACGTTGGACAGATGGCCGTGCGTGGCAAATATGATGACACCCTCGACATTGCAGATGAGCAGCTTATTCAGGTCAGACCTGAAATCACAGTTGCCCCTTACCGCGTAGACCGGCAGACTCGGGTACTTTTCCTCGAGCCTGGCGATATCCCTTTCGCCGTCTCCGAGAAAGAAGCAGATATCCGGCCGCTCCAGCTCTACAGCGGCGATCATATTGTCAACACATCCGTGCGAATCAGAAAATACACATGCTTTCATCAGTTCGTTTTTCCTTTTTTATCAGATAAGACCGAGTTTGCGGAATGCCCATTCTATTCCGTCCTCATTTGTAGGCGGACAGACGAGATCGCTGTGCTCCTTGAGATACTCGCTTCCGTCTCCCATGCACACGCTCGTGCCTACGGCCTCTATGAGTTCAATGTCTATCCTGCTGTCGCCGAATCCGATGGTGTCTGCCATGTCGAAGCCCAGAGCTTCAGCTGCCATACGGGCGGCGCTTCCCTTGTCGAATTTGCGGTTTATTATCTCGCCGAAGAAGCAGTCATCTTCCGAGAAGTCATGGACAATAAACTGAAGTTCATCTCCGAAGGCTGCCTTTGCAGGCTCTATCTGGCGGGTGTCCGTACATGTGAACACCACCTTGTAGATCGGGCATCCGTCATATTCATCCAGAGGCTTTGGCCCGAGCCCTACCCAGACGGCTTCTATCATGCTCGTAAGATAGCGGTTTCTGCCCTGCTCAAGAAAATCCCTTGCCCGCTCATCTCCGTAAGAGTAGTCTTTGCCTTCGATCGAAAGGAACACTCCCTCATCAGACATCAGGGTGATTAGTTTATGCTTCTGCTCCTCAGTCAAAGGGCAGTCATACAGGACTTCATCACCGGCGTAAACGTATCCGCCGCAGCTCGCGATGCCCCCGTCAAAGCCGAATTTATGCAGAGGCTCAAGCATGCCGTAATTACGGCCTGAGCACAGGAACACCTTGTGTCCCAGCTCTCTCGCCCTTCTTACAGCCCTGAGCGCGCTCTCAGGAGGTTCGTATCCGCCTGGAGGCGTAAGCGTTCCGTCGACATCCAGAAATATAAGTTTTCGGTTCATAGCGTCCGATTTGTTCATCATGTTACTCCTAAAGATCCCCTGTCCGGGATCATGATTTCATTTTTGTTGCTGTAATCTTAGCTTTAATTCGGTTGAGATCTTCTCATATAGAGGCATGCTGACTCCGTATCTCTCACCCATTCTGACAACATCATATATCAGTCCATCTATTTCCGACGCCTTGCCCGCGGCTATATCGCGCTGCAGCGATGTTGTCATGTCAGGCGAAAGGCCTGCGGATATCTTCAGGTTTACCGGCACTATGTCTTCCCCGAAGCCTATTCCCATGGCGTCTGCCAGATCAGATATCTCTCTGATCAGCCCCTCGAAGCATTCTCTTATCTCGCCCTGCTGCTGTATGGCTCCTGCCGGCACGTCATAGTAGAGACCGCACGCTCCCTGAGGAGAAACATAGGAGAATTTCCTCATGCTGTCTCTTTCTATGTTGTCTGACAAAATCCCCTCAATGCCGGCGGAGCAAAGGTCGTCCCTCACTCTTTCAAGGAGCGGCCCTGCCTCTGCCTCAAGATGCTTCTGGTCTTTTCTCAGGCCGAACACCACCCGGAGGATCGTTCCGTTCATCCATATATGGCCGGGTTCCTTTATCTCCGATGCCACATAGATGCAGCCATCTGTCACTGTTGTGTCAGGGAGATGTTTCTGTATCTGCGCCCCTGTTCCGAAGATGTTGAGTATTGGTATGACAATTGTGTCAGGGCCTGAGGCTTCCTTCAGGAACGGTATGGTATCATCAATGGAATAGCCCTTGACGCATACGAAGATCACATCGGGATAAGCGTCAGATCCGCCGTTTACGGCACATCTGAGGTGATCCGGTTATCCTCAGTCGTAAATGCGCTGACAGGATCGATGACAAACTCCCCGTCAGGCCGGCTCACTTTCAGACCTCCTTCTCTCATCGCCGCCAGATGCCTTCCGCGTGCGATGAACGTCACATCGTGTCCCGCGCGGGCCATGTGAGAGCCGATCGCTCCGCCCGTGCCTCCTGCGCCGATCACAAGGTATTTAAGTCTTTCTATGTTCACCTGATCCCATCCCTTCTTATGACATCTGCGTCCCGGCCTTTATCGCCGTTATCGCGATTTCTGTTATTATATATCATCTTTTGGTATAATTCATCTAACCATAAATCTATTAAGAGTATCGGGAGATGACCGCTCCAATTATCACAGAAGTCAGATGGCAAGGAACTCAAAAAAGAGCATAAAAAAAGCATTGCTGTCAGCCGCAGGGGCAGCTCTTGCAGGTCTGTCAGTGTATACAGTACATACAGATCTGCATGTTTGCGTGACGCATTACAGCACGCTCACTGATAAGGTATCATCCCCGCTCCGGATCGTACAGGTATCTGACTTCCATAACGACCGCCTGATCGGCGACAAGATGCTTCAAAAGGTACGCAGTGAGTCACCTGACATCATTGTCATCACCGGTGATTTCATTGACCGGAACAGGACCAGTATAGAGTATGCACTCGAGACAGCTGAGTCGCTTGTGCAGGCCGCACCTGTTTACTACGTTCCGGGCAACCATGAATCCGCTGTAAGCTCGTACGGCGAGTTCAGGGCCGGACTTGCTCAGATGGGAGTGATCTTCCCGGACTCTTCACCAGCCCGCGTCGGATCCGATATACTCGTATACGGCATAGATGATCCGTTTTTTGCAACAGACGATCACCGTAAATCAAAAGCGGTAATCAGCAATTCGCTCTCCGGCATCGCACCTGACAGCAGCAAGTACACCATCCTCCTCTCGCACAGGCCTGAGGCATTTAACGCGTACGCTTCATCAGGCTTTGATCTGGTGTTCGCCGGTCACGCACACGGAGGCCAGTTCAGGCTCCCGGGCATCGGAGGCATATTTGCTCCGGGACAGGGGCTCATGCCCGAATATGACGCCGGCGAATTCGTATCAGGCAGCACAACGATGATAGTAAGCAGAGGCGTCGGCAAAAGCATTATGCCCCTGCGCATTGGAAATCCTCCCGAAATAGTTGTGACAGATATTAAGCCGCTTGATTAAGCGGCTCCTTAAATTAATCCTGTATTTCTGTTATTATATAGCAGAGGTTTTAATGGCAAAAACAGTATTACAGAGAGAAATCAACAGACTTAACCGGGCCGAGCGGCGCTTTCTGAAAAAGCAGTTCTACCGTGAGCCCACAAAACTCGATCTCCTGCTTGCAGAGAAAGTCCCTGAAAAGCTGGAGTCCACTCTTAACGCGGCCTTTGCCAAGGCCTTCCATCTTATTTTTTCCAAGGGAAGCTGGCTCATAAGCAAGACCTACTCCGAAGACAAGCTCGTCGCTGAGTTTGAAGAAGCCGCGGCAGAGCTCGAGGAATTCGGAGGGCAAAAGAACATGAGGAGATTCAAGCGCCGCGCCTCAGTAACAGGCACAGCCCACACTATCGTGTCAGCAGTCGCCGGCCTTACGATGGGAATATTCGGCGGCATGCTTCCTGACATAGTCCTCTTCAACGCCCTTGTGCTGCGCAACATATATAAGATAGCCATGAAATACGGCTACTCATACGATACCGATGAGGAGCGCAAATTCATACTCCGCATAATCGCCGCTTCCATATCTGAAGGAGACGAGCTCATCAGGGCCAACAAGGAGATCAATCAGGAGATCCGCACAAACCTGACAAGCGATGACAGCTCACTTGACGAAAGAATAAATGAAGCAGCGATCGCACTTGCGCGAGCACTGCTTCTGATGAAATTCCTCCAGAACATTCCTGTTATTGGTGTTGTCGGCGGAGCTTCAGATTTTATCTACATGGAACGGATAAGCGACTACGCCGTGCTGAAATACCAGCGCCGCTTTCTGGTCGACCAGCTGAGATCCGGCCGCCACGAATGAAAAATCCGCATTTTCTGCCGGGAAAATACCGTTTAAAACCAGTCCGATGATGACCGCCGCCATAACGAATACCAGCGGGAGCAAACGATTACCGGAGGTCGTGGGCTGACCGTCAGATCCGGATCTGTCTGCGTGTGCAGTCTTTCTGCAGAATATGACTGCCTGATCGCCAGTAAACGCCCAGAATACCAGCATCAGCAAATTCTCAATGAACACCAGCACTCCCGCCTTCTCATAATCCAGGAATGCGAATGCTGCACGGAAGAACATGTAATCTGCCCAGCCGTTCCGCAGAAAGAGAAAAAGTCCTGTGCCCGCGAGGCAGCAGAAAACTCCCGCAACAGCAGTTCCGGTTTTGCCCTCGGTCTTCATCTTCGCCGTCATCACCGGTATGTGCAGGCCAAGGTGCAGCCCCATCAGCACAAAAGACCAGTGCGACATAGCGAGATGCATCTTTCTTGCAAGCGACACAGGCGCCATGCCATACAGGAACGGAACAGCATGAGCACTCATGGACATCCCCGACAGAGCTGTCATCACAAACGACAACAGCAGCAGTATGTTCACTGCTGTTGTTATGGTCCTGTACGGATTGTATTTACCCTTGAAAACTGCGCTGTACCACTTGCGGTTCAGGATCTGATGGACGATGACCAGTGCAGTCATGCCCATGCCGATCCATTCGTGCAGTGTTTCCCCTGTTACCTGATACGCCATCAGGAAAAGCAGGGAAACAGTCATGCAAATATCTATAACCCTTTTCATTTACTTCATCTCTTTTTCCCAGAAACGGATCACATTAAGTTCAAGTCTGTCAGCTGTCTTCTCACGCTCCGCTGTTTCTTCCGCCGTCAATACCACATTTGCTGCCTTCACAGCATCTTCCACGTGATTGGTCTTTGTTACACCTATGATAGGAAGAGTTCCCTTTGCTATCTGCCGTAAAGTTATTTCCGAATGTTCCGTCGTTTCCCCACGCCCACGCGCCGAGTGCGATTTTAGGTAATGATTTCATCGTTTTGCACTCTCTTTACTGCATAGTATACTCAAAAATCAGCTTATCATGCATTTTGCCATTGATCTCCAGTGTTCCTTCTTCCACAAGCATTCTCCGCATCCCTGCCTTTTCCATGGCTTTCTGTGACCCGATATTGTCAGCTGCGCACCACGCACTGACTGTTCTGATGTTTTCATATTCAGTCAGATATCGAAGCACAGCTTTGAGCGCTTCAGTGGCAAATCCATGGCCCCATGAAGCACGCTCAATGCTCATGCCAACCTCGATCCAGTTTTTATCCGCTTTGTAGTCATATGCGCCGATCGCACCGATCAGTCGTCCTTCATATGTGATCCCCCAGCCATAAAAATGAGGATCATCATAGCTATTTATAAATGATTCTATCGTTTCTACCGCCATGGCTTTCGTCTGGTAAGGATTCCAGCCGGAATATTCAAACATCTGCGGGTCGCTGCCAAATATTTCAAACAAAACTGAGGCATCCTCACTTTTATGCCTTCGCAAGATAAGTCTGTCTGTTTTCAGTTCAACTGTTCCACTCATTTTTCCCTGCATGATCGAGCCTCCCAGCTCTTGCTAATGTTTGTCAATCCGGCTGCTGGCCGTCATGGGCTTTCCATGCACACTCTGTGATTTTTATATCTGAAAAAACAGCTTTGAATCGTGATTTCTCCGGGCTGCAGGCATATATGCCAAAGCGAATCCTTCCGCCGCCTTCCCACATATGACAAACCCGCATCTGAGTGAAATCCTCGCCATTCTGAGAACACTCAATACAGTAATCATCATTTCTCCTACTGAACCGATACCACATCACTTTCACGTCTGCCGGGATCGCTGTAGTTGCCCAGTCAGAGTAACCATGATTAGTCACTACAGAACCAAGGTGCTGAAAGTTTTCATTTTCATATTCGACTGATGCCTTCAGCCAGTTTTCACTGTCAAGATACATAACGATGCCGCACTGGTCAAATCGGTAATGACTTTCGGAAAAGTCCGTTTTCACTATGAAAGAAAAGAACTGGTCTTCAGTTTCCAGCTGAAGAACCGGAGCGTTGTCGTTACGAAAGTGGTAATACGTTCGCTGCCACAGATCGGTATGAGGTACAGTTGTTATTTCTATTCTGTCTGAGTGGATAGAATACTCTTCCGGCTCCCTCGTCCACTTCATATCTTCAAGATTCACTTTGATTACCTCCACAACTTGTTTAGGGGACAATCGAAGTTGGCCCGAAAAATGGCTGCCATAGCGATAACGCCAGGAGCCAATTTCGATTTCTCCTAGTTGAACCAAGTCGCTGCGCGCCATTCATTGGCGGATATGGAGATAC
>Ga0310695_10003810_pt1 | contig 28871 bp, 23 predicted proteins | sample RumenRJG_04DNA_FD_203882 | JGI IMG/M metagenome (GOLD analysis project Ga0310695, IMG submission 203882) | Bovine rumen microbial communities from Lethbridge, Alberta, Canada - RJG_04 (v2) (version 2) | ecosystem: Host-associated > Mammals > Digestive system > Stomach > Rumen | place: Canada... | reverse complement strand
CGTTTGAAGAATTCGCTGTGGCAATTGCGGAATACATAGATTATTATAACAACGAGCGAATTCAGGTTAAAACAAAATGGATGCCTCCTGTAAAATACAGGGAAACATCCATTCGTTCCGCCTAGTTCATAATATGGGTCCAGGATTTTGGGTACATATCATCCCAGCGGGGTTCTTTTTTTTACCAAACTTTCGCCCTGTACTTCTTTAATTCCGAGCGGATTCTTTTCATTTTAAGTTTTCGCTCTTTACTTGCTTTTGTAGGCTTTGTAGGCTTACGTTTCTTTGGAACAACCAACGCCTGCACAATACGATTTTCTATGCGCGAGAGTGCAATCTTCCGGTTCAATTCCTGAAAACGCTCATCATCTACATTCAAATACAGAAAATCTTCCGAGTTAATAATTGAAGAAAGTTTATTTCTAAGCAGCATACGTTCTTCTTCTGTAATACCGCCAACCGCAGATACAGCAAGCTGAAGACAGACTTTTGTGTTCACCTTATTTACGTTTTGCCCGCCTTTTCCGCCGCTTCTTGCAAAAGTAATTTGAGAATTTTTTATGATTGATTCGTGCAGTTCAAGTTTATTCATATCCTAAAATTATAACATATAAGAAATATTTTTGAAGATTCTTACAAAATTTTGCAAAATCAGAAAATTTCAAACGCTCAATAAAAACAATCAGAAACTGACAGATTCCCCTAAAAATGCGAGTACATCAAGATACGTACAATCAGAAAAGAACAAAAAAAAATGCCCCGATATAAAACGGAGCATCAAAAAAGAATTTTATTCAATAAACGCCACCTGCACAAGCTGCCGGCATTGTTCGTTATCAAAAGGTATAACTGCCGTTTCCGGCACCTTAATACGACTCAGATGTCGAAGTGCAGCTTGCAACTGCGAATCCGTCAGCTGTTGCTCAAGAACAAACGCATTTTTTTATTTTACCTGAACGCCGCAGCCTTTGTGAGATTCTTCCCAGGCCTTTGCAAGCTGAAGTAGTTTTGCCTCGCTGAACATAGGACCTGCAAACTGCATTCCAATCGGCATTCCGTCAGTTCCGTCAGCCTTACCGGCAGGAACATTTACAGAAGGAATGCGCGCAAGGTTCACAAATACTGTGTACATGTCGCTAAGATACATTTCAAGAGGATCATCAACTTTCTGACCAAGCTTAAATGCAGGTGTAGGACAAGTAGGACAAAGAACAATGTCGTAAGTTTCAAAAAGCTTAGCCATTTCGCGCTGAATTCGAGCGCGCACAGTCATTCCCTTTTTATATGTGTCACCGCTGAACTGTTCAGAAAGTACATAGTTTCCGATTACAATACGGCGTTTAACTTCCGGACCAAAACCTTCGCTACGAGTATCAACATAAAGTTCATCATATCCCTTTTCGTTGTCTACGCGGCGGCCATAGCGGATACCGTCAAAACGGCTAAGGTTAGAAGCAGCTTCACTGAGCGCAATTACATAGTAAGAAGCAATAGACGCATCCAGAACAGGAAGGTCAACTTCATCAATCTTTGCACCCTTTTCTTCAAACCATGCACGTGTAGAATCAAAAGCAGCCTTTACATCTTTATCCAGACCCTTTGTTTCTAGGAACTGCTTAGGAATTGCAATTTTCAAAGAAGCAAAATCTGTATACGGCTTAAGCTTTTTCAAGGAAGCAGCATCAGGCAAATCCGCACTTGTGTCATCATAAAAATCAGCGCCGGCCATGCAGCTTAAAGGAAGCGCAATGTCATCCGGAGTGTGGCCCATAATTCCAACCTGATCAAGGGAAGAACCGTACGCAACAACGCCCCAGCGGCTCAAAACACCGTAAGTAGGTTTAAGTCCGTAAATACCGCAGTAACTTGCCGGCAGACGAACCGAACCGCCAGTTTCTGTTCCCAATGCAAAAAGTGCCTGGTTTCCGCTTACAGCCGCAGCAGAACCGCCCGAAGAACCGCCCGAAACATATTCACGATTAATCGGGTTTCTTGTTGCACCATAAGAAGAATATTCTGTTGAAGAGCCCATTGCAAATTCATCCTGATTGCAGCGTCCAAGAGGAATTGCTCCAGCCTTTTCAAGTCTGTCTATTACAGTTGCACTGTACGGCGCAACATAGCCTTCCAGAATTTTTGAACCGCATGTAAGTTTGTGACCCTTACAGCTGATGTTATCCTTGTTCGCAAAAGGAACTCCAAGCAAAGGCTTTTCTTCAAAAAGAGCATCCACTGTTCCGTTTGCTCTTGCAGCTTCAATTTCTTTGTCTGCAGTTTCTGCCTTTGTTAAGGCATCTTCGTACATTTCCAGAAAAGCGTTCAAAGGTTTGTCACTGGCTTTGTCAGCCTCAAAAGTCTCAATTGATTTTTTTACAAGCGCGCTACTGGTAGTTTCTCCAGCCTTTAATGCTTTTACAGTTTCTTCTATTGTATACATATCATTCATTTCCATATCAAAATATTAAAGAAGGGGGGAAAGCCTTCCCCTCGGTTCAACTAAACGGTAATATACTTCGTGAACTTACTAGTCAACAGGCTCAATCACCGTTTATTTTCACCTACCCCTTCCAGCGGGGCAAACCGGGTTTTCCCCGCAACGCCCCTTTCCAGACGGTTCTTCAATTTTAGGCATCGCTCGCAAGTCTCGCGATGAGCCGTTCTATCGATGAACCTAAAAAAGCCTGCTGCTGCAGCCTTTTTTTTAACGGTTCTTCGATTTTAGGCACCGCTCGCAAGTCTCGCGATGAGCCGTTCTATCGATGAACCTAAAAAAGCCTGCTGCTACAGCCTTTTTTTTAACGGTTCTTCGATTTTAGGCACCCTCGCCGAGAACTTTAGGTACCTGGAAGTAGCCGTCCATGAAGTTTTCGCTTACGTTCTTTACGTTCGGAATATCAAGGCCCTGAACAACTTCGTCTTCACGCAGTTTTTCTGCAACTGTCGAAGGATATGCGTCATACGGATTTTCGCTATCATCGTACTTAGAAAGAATATCAAAATAGCCGACAATTTCGTTTGCCTGCTTTTTCAATGTTTCAAGATTTGTGCTTTCCGGAGAAAGTCTTGAAAGATACAGAAGATTATTCAATGTTTCTTCATCGATTTGTTTGTGAGTACTCATAATGCTATTATAAAAAAAAGCAGGCTCTTAGGCAATCTTAATTAAATACGATTTTCCTGCAGGAACAGTCAATTCCATAAAGCCGCCGTCCAGTTCTGCTTCAAGCGATTCGCCAAGAGCATCTTTTTCCGGAACGCAAAGGAACTTTCGTCCGAAAATGACAAGCGGAATCCTTATCTTTCTGTCCTGTTCGTCACTAGAAGCCGCCGTAATCCATAGTTCGTCTTCTGTAAAACGAGCCATTGCAATAACCTGATCTTCTGCCCAAAGAATCTTAAATCCTCCGTTACGGAATGCCTCTGAACTAGTTTTTATGCTACAAAGTTCAGAATAAAGCCTGAAAATTTCAAGGCTTTCAATATCCTTGTCCCACGGCATTGTATAGCGGCAGCCTTCGTTATCCTGCATGCGGCCGTCAATATCTGCTTCATCGCCATAATATATATTTGTACAGCCCGGAAGCGTAAACAGAAGCTTTACGGCACCGCGAACAGCATCTCTTGAAATTGCCGGATCATTATGAAAGCGCGAAATGTCATGGCTTCCCAAAAGATTAAACAGAACCTGCTGCATTACAAACGGAAGCCGCGCCAGATAATTTTCTACCCATTCGGCAAATCCCCGTGCAGAAAGCCTGTTCGGAATATTCCTTAACTCCGGAGAAAATGCTGTAAAAAAATCCCTCTGGCCATAAAAAGCACGGATCGGACGGCACGAACCAAAATAATTCATTGGAGAATCCCATTCGTGTCCATTCAAGAAGTCCGTACAGTCAGACCAGTCTTCCGCAAGAATGTATGCCTGACTGTTTTCTTCCTTTATGCTCTTACGGATAAGCGGCCACACATCATGATGAAGCTGAATCAAATCATTTCTAGCCATTACATCTGCAACGTCAAAGCGCCAGCCGTCTGCACAGTACGGTTTTTTAAGCCATTTTTTTACGACAGAATCAGAATCTTTCCATATGCGGCTACGCAGTTTTTCGCTGGTATAATTCAGAGTCGGCAGAGTCGGAACATCAAACCAGGCCTTATAAGTATTATCTTCATTAAAGAAATAATACTCCCTCTCATCAGAATCCGGATTATTATACGCACCCTCTGACTTAGGAAAGAACGTACCGTCCCTGTTGAACCAGCGGTTGGCAATGCCGGTATGATTAATTGAAACGTCAAGAATAATCTTTATTCCGTTTTTGTGCAGTTCAGAAATAAGTTCTTCAAGCGCCTTGTCTCCGCCAAAATGCGGATCAACATGAAAATAGTCAAGGCAGTCATATTTATGAACCGTTGCCGCATAGAAAATCGGATTTAAATAAATTGCCGTAATCCCAAGTTTTTTCAGGTAAGGAATTTTTTTTCGGATTCCAACAAGGTCTCCTCCGTAAAAATCAACACAGCGGGCATTTTCATAATCCTGAGGTATAGAGTTCCAGTCCTTTATGCGCTTTACCGGGAAACCATCAAAAACGTATTCGTTATCCTTTACGCTAAGGGAATCATCGCCGTTGCAGAATCTCTCCGGAAAAATCTGGTAGAAAACCGCATTCTTTACCCATTCAGGCTGAACGTAATCAGTAAGAATCCTGAAGTTATGGCTTTCATCTGTAATATGGTCATGAACGCCAGTCTGATTGTAATAGTAAATATGATCTTTTGCTGCAACAAAAAACTGATAGCTGTATTCATCCTCAAAAACAGTTACTTTTGCAGTGTAATATACAAGTCCGTCCCGCGATTCAACTTTTTCCATTTTAACTGGAAAAGAGGTTCCGTTTTTCTTTCCGCTAAGAAATACATTTTCCACAGGAGCAGAATCAAACATTCGTATAGAGATGGAAATTTCTTCACCTTTTTTAGGACATGGATTACTAACAAAATTTTTAGAACCGTCGGAATAAATGCTTTCAAGCCAATCAATTGAATCAGACATAAGAACAGTATAAAAGCGATTTTATTTTAGGTCAAATATCCGGTGTTAAGTTTCCTTAATCTCTTATAATATCCAGTTTTTTTGACTGGTATTCCGGGAGGAATTTCTTGCGGCCGCCAGATTCAAACTGAACTTCAATTACAACTTCGCCGGAAGCGTCTGAGCTGGAAACTATCTGGCCATAGCCGTAGTCATCGTGGTAAAGTCGTACGCCTTTTTTCCATTTTTCAAGAACCGCAGCCTTTGGGGATAAATCTGCGTCGCTGGATTCAAATTCTCCGTTTGCAGAAACTGCCCTTGAATAGGAAAGCGGAACACGTCCCATTACCCGGAATACATTGCCGGCCTCCATAAGGAACGGACTAGGAGCCATTGGCTGAATGTGTCCGTAAAGGCGGCGCATTGCACAGCTTGTAATATAAAGTTCATCTTTTGCACGCGTAATTCCTACGTAAAACAAGCGGCGCTCTTCTTCAAGTTCTTCGCCGACTTTATCATCACGCGGAAAAATACCGCCTTCAAGACCCGTTATTATTACACGGTTAAATTCAAGTCCTTTTGTGTTGTGCAGGGTAATCAGCGTAACTGCGTCGGCGGACTCCCCGGCCTGTTCTGCAAGGCTTCTGTCCAGTTCAATTGCATCCAGAAAATCCAAAAGACCTTTATTTGAAAGCGGATAGTCAGCGGCACTGTTCACCAGCTCTTCCATATTCTGTACTCGGCTCGTTCCATCCGCATCATCCTGGGCCTTATGAAACTTATCAAGCCCAGAATCTTCTATAACCTTCTGAATAAAAACAGAAAGCCGCTCAAAATCGCCGCCGTCATTCTGCTGCGAAGGCTCTTTCTGAATAGCCGCTTCAGCCAGTGCATCCGTAACAGAATCCTCCCCAACTTCCCCGGACTTTTCTTCTATAAAAGTGCGCAGATTTTTCATAACAGAACAGAAATCCTTTAGTCCGTCCCTTGCCTTTTTAGAAAGGGATTCCGCACAGTTTTCTGCAGCATCCAGGAGATTAAAATTTTCAATGAGCGCACCCGCCGTTTCGTGGGCAGAATTTATGATTTTTTCCTGGGACTTTTCGCCGATTCCACGTACAGGTTTATTCACAATGCGGCTGAATGCAATCTCGTTCCTTGGATTTGCCAGAAGAGCCAGATAGCTTAAAGTATCTTTAATTTCTTCGCGTTCATAGAATTTTAAGGAACCAACAACTGTATACGGAATCTGTCCATGAAGGAATTCCGTTTCAAAACCAAGCGACTGGGCATTTGTCCTGTACAAAACCGCAAAATCACTATAAGAAGCGCCGGCATCCACAGCCTTATGAATCAGCTGCGAACAGAAAGCAGCTTCCTTGTCCTGATTGTCCAGAAAAACAAGAACCGGCTCGTTTCCTTCGCCGCGTTCCGCAACAAGAGTTTTTCCAAGGCGGTCAACATTATTTGAAACAACTGCATCCGCAGCCTTAAGGATTTTTCCTGTAGAGCGGTAATTACGTTCAAGGCGGATAATTTTAGTCCCTTCAAACTGTTCCGAGAACCGCAGGATATTCTGAACTTCTGCACCGCGGAATTTATAGATTGACTGATCATCATCACCTACAACGCAGACATAAGTTCCGCTTCCGTCCTGAACGCCGCTTAAAGCATGAAGCAGCATAAACTGAGCCACATTGGAATCCTGGTATTCGTCTACCATTATTACACGGAAGCGGTGCTGAATCTGCCGCCTTACAATTTCATTTGAATTGAGAATCTGAACAGGACGCATTATAAGGTCACCAAAATCTGCATTTCCTGTAGCCCGTAAGCGTTCCTGATAAGTTTTATATAAGGAAGAAAGTTCTCCGTCTTCATCAAAGCGGCTTAAATCATCATCCGGAGTAAGGCAGTAATCCTTGCAGAGCGCAATCTTATGAGCGGTAATATTTGCCTGCTTTTTTGTCATTCCTGGAACCGCCTTCATCAAAAGGCTTGCAGAATCATCGTCATCGTAAACCGTAAAATTAGGATCAAGACCGGCTTCTTCTGCATAGCGACGCAGAAACCATGCACCAAAACTGTGAAATGTCTTTATCTGAGCTTCAGAAGCAAGCGGTTCAAGAGCAACTGCCCTTTCCTTCATTTCATTGGCAGCTTTTTTTGTAAAAGTTACCGCAAGAATTGACCATGGCTGAACATTTTCATGCTGAATAAGATAGGCTATTTTTGTTGTAATAACCCTTGTTTTGCCGGAACCAGCTCCTGCAAGAATCAAAAGAGGAGAACCGTTATGAACTACAGCTTCTGTCTGTTCCGGATTCAGTGTTTCAAGATATTCAAATGCCATTTTTCTTCCGCCGATTATTTTTCGGTTGCAAATTCAATTGAATCGCTTTTTATATTGGAATTAAGGCTTGAATCGCCGATAAAAATTCCGTCCAGATCAACATCGCTTGAACCAACGATTTTTACACGGACAAAACGGCCGGTTTTTACAAAGTCCTTTTCGTTTCCAACTTCCTTTTCATATCTTACGACAACGCTACCGTCAACATCTGGGGCCTGGAACCACGCCCTTCCGATTGCAATTCCTTCGTCACCTTCTACTATTTCTTCAATCAAAACGTCATATTCATTTCCAACGCGTGCAGCAAGATGATTTCTGGTAATTTCTTTCTGAAAAGCGCAAAGTTCATCTGCCCTTGAAACAGCTGTTTTTGCAGGAACCTTGCCCTTATATGAATATGCAGGCGTATCTTCTTCGCGGCTGTACGGAAAACAGCCGGACCAGTCACTTTCAAGTTTTTTAAGAAATCCCAGAGTTGCAGAAGCATTTTCATCTTTTTCGCCAGGGAATCCTGTTAAAAATGTTGTCCTTATAACTGCCTGCGGAAGCGCTGCACGAATGTCAGAAGCAAGGCGCAGATATTCTTCTGGGCTTCCCTTACGGTTCATTTTGTGAATGATTTCTTCGTCACCGCTCTGGAACGGTATATCAAAATAGGCAAGAAGGCGGCTGTCTTTCTGCATGACAGGAAGAATGTCACGATTAAAATGATCAGGATGAATGTAAAGAGTCCTAACAATAAAATTACCCTTGATTTCTGAAATCATTTTAAGGAGGCGCGCAAGTCCTGATTCTTCAGAAGTTCCGCAGTTTTTTCCGTCCTTCCATTCCGGAAGCGGAAGCCTGCCGGTGCCAAAAACATCGTCGCCTGCTCCGGTTCCATAAGCCGCAAGATCCTGACCGATAAGATTGAATTCTACGATTCCCAGTGAATACAGTTTCTTTATTTCATTGATTATTGATTCTGCAGGGCGACTTCGTAATTCTCCGCGGATAACAGGAATTGCGCAGAAAGAACAGTGATTTGAACAGCCTTCCGTAATCTTTACGAATGCACTGCCCTTGTATGCAAGAAAAACTTTTCGTTCACCTGTGCAGACACCCTCCTGCTTGTATATATGAACAGGACGGCCGCCAGCCATCATCTCGCGAATGGTCTCGTCAATTTTATCAATGTTTCCGTTACCGAAAATTCCGTCTGCTTCCGGGAGCGCTTCATTAAAAACATTTGCATAGCGTTCAGCAAGACAGCCGGTTAAAAGAATTTTTGCCCCCGGATAATCACGGCGGGCAGCACAGACTGCATCAAGAGATTCTTTTTTTGCAGATTCAATGAATCCGCATGAATTTACGATTATAAAATTAGCTTCTGAAGCATCAAAAGTCTGCTCCATTCCTAACGACAAAAGGCGGGCTATAATAAGCTCGCCGTCTACCTGATTTTTTGCACAACCGTGCTGATCAATGAAAAATTTAGTCAAGTTCTATTACCACCAGCTTGTACTTTCCGTCAGTATCCTTGATCCACTTAATGTCTTCTACAAGTACCTGACCCGCCTTTCCGATTTCAAGATCATATCCTTTGGAATCTGCTGTAATGGAGAATTTTACAGTATTACAGTTGCCCATCCACAGGCGGATTCCGTTATTTGCAGTCATAGTTACAACTTCACCACTGGAGAAATAACCTTCTACAGGATCATGTCTATCTACACGGTAGCGGAATTCACTTGAACCGCGGAAACTTCCGTTAAGAGTAAACGGATAAGCCCTTGTATCTTCCAGAATAACAAGCTGCTTGTGATTTGAATTAATTTCTGATGCAAAAGGAATTGCGCTTGTATCTGTTGTTCCAGTTGCAATATAAACGCCTTCGCCTCTCTTTAAAAGACGAACTTCGGCACCGCGGGAACTGTCTGTAGCAGAAATGTCCGAAACATAAACGATAAGGTCAGACATTGTGTCGCCATCTATATCAAGTTCAGTTTCTTCTGCAAGGTCTGTATAAAGCGTTCCAACAGGACACAAAAGCCCAAAAGATGAAAGGGTATCGTTTACAGTAAGAACAATATTTCCATCTTTTGTCGGATAAAGAATCTGATCACCTTTATAAAGCCTTGTTGAAAAAGCCTTGTCTGTTAATTCATATGTTTTTGCAGAAGCATTCTTGTCTACAACAACTTCCCTGCCGTCATCAACTTTTTTGTTGATGACAAATATGTAGAGAACTACAAAAATTGCAGCAAGCACAAAGAAAGCACAGGAACTTATGAGCGGCCAGAAAAACCACGGCTTTTCGCGGACAATAAGTCCTTCCGGAATTGGAGATTCCTGAAGTTTTTTTGCGCGGTAAAGATTTGCAACAGTATCAGGATTTACGTTAAGGAATTCTGCATAGTTTCGCATAAAGCCAAGCATGTAAGCTTCACCTGGAAACGCTGAAACATCTTCCTCTTCGATACCTGTAATATATGGAACAGCAATTGAAGTTTCCCTTGAAGCAGCCTCGATATCAAGATCCCGGCTGATTCGGGCATTCTTTAGTATTTCGCCATAACTATCCATTCTAAACCCTACTCAGAAAACAAGAAGTTGTTAAAGTTGTTTGCCGATGACGGCGGATCATAAATAAATCTCTGATCTGTAAGATCCTGATTCAATTTATAATCTGTAAAATTAAATACAAAAGATTCACCGCGAGTTGTAACGGCTTCTACCCTTCTGATTAATTTTGTTTCGGCAGATACAGCAAGCTTTATATAGCGGAAAGCTTCTGTTGTGTTTCTTCTGTTAAGATAAAGTTTTACAACTTTTTCTGCTGAACCCGGTTCAAGAGGAACTGGATCCTGCCCAACTTCGTAGGCAACTGTGTAATATCTGGACATAAGGGAAAGTCCATTTGAAGTTGCAAGAGTAGCGGCATTTCCTTCGCCCTTTACAGATTGCTGAAGAACAGCGGCTGCACCCGGAAGGTAAACCGTAAGCATGTCTCCGTTAAAACAGATTACCTGTTCTGCAGGAGAAGTAAAATCCATTCTGAGAAGGTCAGATTTTTTATAAGAAACCTTTCCTGCCATATCAAGACGGTCTGCCTTTATGTCAAAATCGGCTTCATAATCTTTGATTGTTGCGTAATAGTCAGATACAGACTTAAAATAAGCACTGGCCGTTGTAATTTCCTGCGCAAAAGAAAAGAACGCAGTTCCGGCAAAAACAAGTGATGCAATAAAAATCCTAACTTCTTTCTTCATATGTATATAGTATTACATTTATCCTTATTCTTCAATATTAGAGTCAGCAGGAACTTCTGCTGAAGGAGCCGGAGCAGCCTCTTCCTGAGTTTTTCCGTTTCCATTAACGATTTCATAAAATTCCTTGCCTTCCATTGTTTCAATTTCAAGAAGACGGCTTGCAATGGTTTCAAGAAGATCCTTGTGCTCTGCAAGAAGATTTCTTACAAAAGTATAGCGCTCGTCCAGAATTCGGGCAATTTCTTCATCAATGTACTTCTGAGTGTCTTCACTGAACTCGCGTACAAGATTCGGTTCGCCGCCTCGGTTACCGAGAACTCCTTTTCCTAAAGTCATGTTCCTGAACTTCTCGCTCATACCAAAGTCAACAATCATGCTCTTTACGATTTCTGTAGCGCGGGCAATGTCGTTGCTTGCACCTGTAGAAATATCATCAAGCATGATTTCTTCGGCAGCGCGTCCGCCCATAAGGGAATCAACTTCATTTATAAGATCTCTGCGGGTCATGAAATTCTTTTCTTCTGCTTCGCGGTACTGTGTAAAACCGCCCACACCGTGACTTCGCGGAACAACAGTAATCTTGTTTACAGGTTCGTGATCAGGTGTAAATGCCGCAACAAGAGCATGTCCTGTTTCATGAACAGAAACAAGGCGCATTTCCTTTTTATTGTCCTTGCGGCTCTTTTTCTTAAGACCAATGCTGACCTTATCAATTGCTTCGTTAAAGTCTTCCATTGTTACTTTCTTGCGCTTGTTGCGTACAGCAAGCAGAGCTGCTTCGTTTACGACGTTTGCAAGGTCTGCACCGGCAAACCCTGTAGTTCCATGAGCAATGGAATCAAAATCAACGTCATTATCAAGCTTTACATTTTTTGCATGAATGCGCAGAATGTCTTCGCGGCCTTTTACGTCCGGTTTTTCAACAGGAACCTGGCGGTCAAAGCGACCCGGACGGAGCAATGCCGGATCAAGAATGTCTGCACGGTTTGTAGCCGCAAGAATGATGAGGCCTTTTTCGTTTTCAAAACCATCCATTTCTACAAGAAGCTGGTTCAAAGTCTGTTCGCGTTCATCGTTGCCGCCACCAAAACCGTTTACACGGCTTTTTCCGAGGGCATCAATTTCATCGATAAATACAATACAAGGAGCTTTTTCGCGGGCCTGCTTAAAAAGGTCTCGTACACGGCTTGCGCCCACACCTACAAACATTTCTACAAAGTCAGAACCGCTTATGCTGAAAAAAGGAACGCCGGCTTCGCCAGCAACGGCACGAGCAAGCAGAGTTTTACCTGTTCCCGGAGGTCCAACTAAAAGGACACCCTTTGGAATCTTTCCGCCGATATCTGTATATTTTTTAGGTTCTTTAAGGAAATCTACAACTTCTACAAGTTCTTCCTTTGCTTCATCAACGCCGGCTACATCTGCAAAGCGAGTTTTTACCTTACCCTCTTCTACAGCCTTTGCACGCGACTGACCCGCACTGAATATGCTACCCATTCCACCGCCTGCACCGCCTGTCATTTTTCTAAAAACAAGGAAATATATAAGGAAGATTATTCCAAACGGAACAATCATATTCATCAAAAGAGAAATAAGATAACTGTTCTGCTTTTCTACGAACCTGTATGTTACGCCTTTTTCATCCAGAAGCTGGATAAATGACTGCATAGGGAAACCGGCAGTTCTGTATGTGGCACGCTTTTTATTTTCAATCTTGAATAGGGAAATTCCCTTTGAATCTGTATCTTCAACTGTAAAGACTGGTCCGTAGCCTACGTAGTAATTGTCTGCGATGTCTACTTCTACAATCTGACCATCTTCTACCATTGTCTTGAATTTAGAAAATTCAATTGAACTGTTTTCTTTTCCTGTAAAGAGAAATTCAAACGCAGTAAGAAGGATGAGGATTATAAACATAACTCCCCAGAACGGAAAGTGTTTCTTGTTATTGTTGTTGTTTTTCTTCTTAGGTTCTTCCGATCCTGTTAATTTAAAAAAATCATAGGGATCAAAATCATCTTTTTTTTCTTTTTCAGGTTCGTTATTTTCACTCATATATATATTAAATATACGAATTATTCTGCAAATTGTCGACATATAAGTTTGTTTTTTAGGTTAATTATGAAAATGAATGAACCCCGCAAGAAAAATCACTTTTTTTTCTAAAGAAAAAACTTATGGTTCCGACAATCAGAAAGTATAAGCAGATTTTTATCTTGCGCTCTTTGTATTGGAGTGTTTTTTTGCTCGGGAGGAAATATGGGATTTAATCAGGCATATTCTGCATATCAGAAAACTAACGTTACAACTGCAAGTCAGGGGAAGCTTGTAGTACTGCTGTACGAGGCAGCCGTAAAGAACCTTAAACTAGCAGCAGGACTCCTTGATCCAGAAGACAGGCTTAAACCTGCTGACATTGAATCATTTGGAAAATATATCCAGAAAACACAGGCCATTATCAATGAACTTCAGGTTTCTCTGGACATGGAAAACGGCGGAGAAATTGCAAAGAACCTTATGTCTCTCTACCTTTACTTTAATTCTGAACTTACAGACATTGCCATAAGGCACTCTGGAACTAAAATCCGTTTTTTAACCGACATGCTGAATGAACTTTTAGGAGCATGGAAAACTGCCAGTGAAAGCACTTCTAATGCACCAGCTTCTACTTCGCTTCAGAACCACACTGCACTGAACATTCAGGGCTAGGAGAGTTTATGAAAAAAGAACTGTCACAGGAAGAATTGAACGAAAGGGTTGCAATCCTGAAAAGATTCAGGACGCTTCTTGAACAGCAGAGAAAGAAGTTTCAGGAATACCTTACTGTACTTGAAAAGCAGCAGGATTCAATTGAAAATGAAGATCCAGAAGCTATTATTGCTCATGCTGAACTAGAACAGGAAGTTGTTGCTGGCATTTCGAACCTTCAGCGCGTAATTGTGCCTATGAATGAAATGTACTCAACAGCAAAAGGTTCAAATCCTAAAGAAGAAAAGACTGTTGCTGAACTTCAAGATGAACTTCAGAGCCTTCAGAACAGGGTTCTTGAACAGAACAACAAAAACCGTGCACTGCTGCGCGCTCACCTTACCCTTATAAGACAGCAGATGGAAAGCTTTAAAAATCCATACAGAAACAACAGGAGCGTTTATGCAACAAAAGTTGCAGAAGGCCGTCTTGTTGCTGTTGAGGTTTAGCCGTAACCATGAATTCCGGAAACGAAAAAATGGAAGTTGCAGTGATTGCGGCATTTTCTAAAAACGGCAGGGTGATCGGCAAGGATTCAAGAATTCCGTGGAACATTCCGGAAGACCTGCACCGCTTCAAAGCCCTAACAATGGGAAATGCCGTAATATTCGGACGCAAAACCTTTGAGGGCATTGGAAGGACTCTTCCGGGAAGATACAACATTGTGTTGAGCAGGGAGCCGTCCTTCGTTGCAGAGGGCGCCCTAAAATGTTCAAGCCTTAAAGATGCGCTGGAAGCATGCGAGGCGGCAGGCTTCAGGAAAGCGTTTATATGCGGCGGGCAGGCTGTGTATGAAGAAGGAATTAAGGCTGCGGATGTAATTTATGCCACCGAAGTCTGTGGAGATTTTGACGGCGACCGTTTTTTTCCAGAAATAGATGAATCTGTCTTTTATGCCGCTGAACACGAAAAGCACAGCGGAAAAATCCCCTTTGAATACATTTTATATAGAAAGAAAGATATTCTGAAGGTTTAGCTCCCCCCCCCTCCAGAATCCGGTCATTTCGATATGCTAAATGACCGGAATGTAAAAATACTAGACGTAAGGATTATCGATATTAACTACGGCAAAATAATTCTGCTTATAGTTCTGAATAACCGTTAATGCTTCTGATTTAAGCTGGGCTTCTGAAAAATGACAGCCGGCCGGGCGGACAATATCAAAAACTACGTTCGTATGCCCTGTTCCCGGAACAATCCTAAGATCATGAATAGTAATTTTTGGATCAATTTTATGAAGTTCCGTACGTATATATTCCTGAAGAACCGGAATTTCCTTGTTTTTTGTATCTACCGGGTCCATATGGATTGTTGCAGAACAGCCAAACTCCCTTGCAACCGCATATTCAGCATTATCAATTACTTCATGAAGAAGGAAGATGTCGTTATCGCCCGGAACTTCCGCGTGAAGTGAAATCATAAGGCGCCCCGGACCGTAATCATGTATTACAAGATCATGAATTCCGCTGATTGGCTTGAACGAAAGAACAAGGTCTTCGATTTTCTTTACAAATTCAGGGTCGGCACGGTAGCCCAAAAGAGGATCAACTGTTTCCTTTACTGCCTGAATTCCGTTTATAAAGATAAAGACAGCTACAAAAATTCCGGCTATGCCATCCAGAGGAATTTTTATTGACGGAAAGAATTTTGTTACAAGGATTACGGCTAAAACTGCGGCAGTTGCAGCTGTATCACCAAGGCTGTCTTTTGCAACGGCTTCCATTGACGCTGAATTTATAACCGTCCCAAAATGATGGTTGTAGCTGTACATGTAAAATTTTGCCAGTATGGAAATAAAAAGAATGATTACAGTAAACCAGCTTGCCGTTACCGGTTCCGGCTTTAATACAGAACATACTGAAGACTTAAAAAGCTGGAATGAAACAAGAAGAATGATGAATGCAACTATAAGGCCGGAAATGTATTCAAGGCGGCCATGTCCGAATGGATGATCCTGGTCAGGTTCCTTTGAAGACATCTTAAATCCAACGAGCGTAGTTACAGAAGCGGCCGCATCTGTAAGGTTATTGAATGCATCTGCAATTACAGAAACGGATCCTGAAATTATTCCGGCCGCCGCTTTTGCAGCACTTAACAACAGGTTTAGCACAATTCCGGCAATACCGCAGAGTATTCCATACTGGCTGCGCACATCCGGGTTTTCTGTTGAACGGTAATTTCGGATAAAGATGCGTACAAGAAGTTTTATCATTTTTTCCTCCCTGCAGATTTTACTTAACTGTGTAAACTCTGCTTTCTATTGCATTTTCTATTTCATCATCAAGGGCTGTAAAAAAATCCCAGCCGCTCTGTTCTTCTATATAATCTACAGTGCACAGGTATGCATCCCAGCTGCCGCGCTGCTGCAGTCCCTGTTCGTTTGGCATGCACACGCTTATTACCGGAGTTTCGCTGGTTACGCGTTGCAAATCGTTTTCTCCAGGCGGCAGAAGCAGAATGATTTTCCAGCAGTATGCAGGAACTGTGATATTACAGGGCTTCTGAGTTTCCGCCTGCTCTATCGGGATTTCTGAAAAACTGCCGTATGCGCCTGTGCCGCCAAGACCAAACTGCCCGGCAACAATATAAAGTTCATTTCCCAAAACGGCAAGCTCACGCTCATATTCTTCCAGATTCTTCCATACAATTCTGTTCAAGTCCGGGGACTGCGGAATCATATTGGTCATAAGAAAAGTCGCGCTGTTATTTTCCTTTGTATCAGTGCGGTCCGCACTCGGACAGACGTGTCCGCGATCAAAACCGTAATGCGTATACTGGTAATCCCGTTTTTTTACGCGGTAAAAACTTTCTGCAAGCTGAAAATCAGGGCGAAAATCATTTGAACGTCCTTCTGTTCCCAGATCGGATTTTTCAAGATGCCATAAAACAAATTCAGGTATAAGTTTTTCAGGATTATAAAAAACTGTAAACTGCGGTTTTTCAAGAATGATAATATCCGAGTTTTCTTCCGGCAAAAGCTTTTTTACAGAAAAAAATAAAGCTGTTTCTGAAGCCGCCGCCCCGGACGCCACAAGAAGAAACAATGTTTTAAGGCATGCGCGTAAAATCACATTCATATTTCCATTGTAAACCTTGAATTTGAGTTGTCGCAAGGCAACATTTTCATAATAATATGCATATGAAAAAAAAGAATTTAATTATAATTTTTACTGCCGCACTTATTGCAGCATGCGGAGCATATTTTTATTTTTCAGATAAAAAAGCTGAACTCATTCCATACAGCACTTTTTACAGCGACGTAACAGAAAAAAAGATTTCTAAAGCCGTAATCGGAACAAACAGAATTACATTTACATACAATAACGGTTCAACAGAGTTTCAGACAGAAAATCCTGCTTCTCCGACCCTAAAAGAATATCTTATGCTGAACGATGTCCTTGTAAAGGAAGAAAAAGATCCCTCTGAATTAATCTCACTCATCATGGACATTGTTTTCTACATAATATTCTTTGGCGCAATTATCTTTGTTTTCAGAAAATTTATCAGTCCGAATACTTTCAGATCAGTTTCCAAAACCGGAGTAAGTTTTTCTGATATAGTAGGTATGGACTCCTTAAAAAAAGACATGATGCAGATTGCAGACATTCTGAAAAATCCAAAGGCTTACAGAGAAAAAGGAATAAGACTTCCAAAAGGAATTTTACTTGAAGGCGAACCGGGCAACGGAAAAACGCTTTTTGCCAGGGCTCTTGCAGGAGAAGCAAAAGTCAACTTTATTCCAGCAAAGGCAACCGATTTTGAAAGCATGTTCATGGCAATAGGACCTGCAAAGGTTAAGCTTCTTTTTGCAAAAGCAAGAAGAAAGGCTCCATGCATTGTCTTTATCGATGAATTTGACGGAATAGGAACAAGAAGAAATTATTCAGGCTCTGCAATAGAAACAGAAAATACACGAATTGTAACAGCACTTCTAAATGAATTGTACGGGTTCCACCCGAACAGAGGAATTCTTGTTGTTGCCGCAACAAACAGCCGTGAAGCACTGGACCCTGCCCTTATACGCCCCGGACGCTTTGACGTAAAATATACGGTTCCATACCCGGATGCAATGGCAAGGGAAAAGCTTATAGAAATGTATTCAAGACAGAAGAAACCGGATTCTTCTATAAATATAAAGGAACTTGTAAGGGCATTTAACGGCTTCAGTTGTGCCCAGATTGAATCCATACTTAACAGGGCAGCCCTTGTTGCTGCCCAGAACCAGCGGAACGAATACACACTGGCAGACATTCAGACTGCACTTAAGGAAATATAACAAGAAATGACATCTTCAAAAAATGTTGATATGCTGAACGGATCCCTATGGGACAAGATTCTGATTTTTGCACTTCCAATTGCAGCTTCCAGCATACTCCAGCAGCTTTTTAATTCCGCAGACGTTGCAGTTGTAGGACGATTTGCCGGAACCCAGGCTGTTGCGGCGGTAGGCAGCAATGCAAACGTAATCAGCCTTATAATCAATCTCTTTTTAGGAATCTCTGTAGGCGCTAACGTTGTAATAGGAAACCTTGCTGGCCGGGGAAAAGCACAGGACATTCAGGATGCAGTGCATACGGCCATAACAGTTGCCCTTTTAAGCGGAATATTCCTTATATTCGCAGGCTTCTTTATTGCCCGGCCAATCCTTACTTTGATGGGAACTCCGGACGACGTAATTGACTATGCCGTAGTTTACCTGCGGATATATTTTGGCGGAATGCCGTTTTTTATGCTGTACAATTTTGGGGCAGCAATTTTAAGGGTAAAAGGCGACACTCAGCGACCTCTGTACAGCCTTATCCTTTCCGGTGTAATAAACGTAATCCTGAACCTTGTTCTTGTAGTGGTTTTTAAGCTTGATGTTACAGGCGTAGGAATTGCAACTCTTGTTTCTACGGCTGTAAGCGGGCTTCTTGTCCTTTATTTTCTTATGAAAGAAGAAGGAATCCTTAACGTAAGCCTTAAAAAGCTTCATATAAATGAAACATACCTTATCCAGATGATAAGAATAGGCGTTCCGGCCGGAATTCAGGGAATAATCTTTAATTTTTCAAACGTTGTAATTCAATCTTCAATAAACAGCTTCGGTTCCAGTGCCATGGCAGGTTCTGCAGCAGAATTGAATTTTGAATACTTCAGCTTTTATGTGGTGAGCGCATTTAATCAGGCTACGGTAAGCTTTACAAGCGTAAATTACGGAGCCGGTAAATTTGACCGCTGCAAAAAAATCTGGCGTTACTGCCTTATTTCAAGCATAGTGATTACAGCGGTTATGGTATTCTTCTTTGTTACTTTCAGAAAGTTCTTTATAGGACTTTACACTACTGATCCAGTGGCAATACAGTACGGAACACTCCGCATGATCTGCGTGGAAGCATTTGACTGCCTTATAAGCACATATGAAATAGGCGCTTCCACATTAAGGGCTATGGGATATTCCATGCTGCCTGCAATTGAAACCATTTTTGGAATCTGCGTACTGCGCCTGGCCTGGATTTATACAATTTTTGCCCATTTCAGAAAAACCGTAGAACCTCTTACTGCATTTGGAATCCTCACGTCTGTGTATCCGGTTTCCTGGGTTATTACGGGAACTGTTGTAGTAACTACGTACTACATAGTGCGGCACAAGGAATTCAATAAAGAGCGCTCATTGAACCTGTCGAAATGACCTTATCCGCACTCTATTGTAGTTTTGACAAGCTCAACCTCCATTATATTATTGACACGTAGTATAAAACAAAAAAATCCACTAGACTGACTACATGACACAATCAGAAAATAAAACAGTTTTTATTCTTGACTCTTACGGATTAATTTTCCGCTGCTATTTTGCATTTATAAATCGTCCATTAACAAACTCAAAAGGACAGAACATCAGTGCGCTTTTTGGATTCTTCAGAAACCTGCACTATATTCTGCAGCATTACAAGCCGGACTACATTATTGCGGCAATGGATTCAAAGACAAAGACTTTCCGCCACGAAATGTACCCGGAATACAAGGCAACACGCAACAAGACGCCGGATGACCTTCATGCGCAGATTCCATGGATATGCGACATACTTTCGGCATTAGGAATTCCAATCCTTCAGTGCGACGGTTACGAAGCAGACGATATTATTGCTACAGTCGCAAGAAAGTGTGAAGAACAGAACCGCCCGTGCAGAATCCTTTCCGGTGACAAGGATTTAATGCAGCTTGTTACAGAAAATACTCAGATCCTTAAGCCAGACGCAGGTTCTGCCTGGAAAATTACCGGAGCAGATGGAGTAGAAGCAGAATGGGGCGTAAAGCCTTCGCAGCTTCTGGACCTGCTTTCCCTTTACGGCGACAGTGCCGACAATATTCCTGGTGTAAGCGGAATCGGTGTAAAAACAGCTTCAAAGCTTCTTTCTGAATATAAAAATCTGGACGGAATTTACGCCCACATTGAAGACATTAAAGGCGCAGTTCAGAAAAAACTTATAGACGGAAAGGAAAACGCATATTTTTCTCAAAAGCTTGTGCGGCTGAACAGCGAGGTTCCTTGCTCAGAAATTGACAAAGCCCTTTCTGACACAATGAAAGCGGATTTTGCCGCTGCAAGTGAAAAACTTATTTCATTTGGTGCCGCAGCAGTATCCAGACAGTATACAGAACTTGCCGTTCAAAAGGGACAGACCGTAAATGTTGAAGCAGCTTTTTCTTCTGCAAAAGAAGACGCTGCTTCAGTACCGGTATCCGCCCCGGCAGTCCAGAGTTTTAGAAAGGATTTTCTTTTTACAGACGAAAACGCAGCCCCAATCGTTCAGAATACGGGTGACTACAAAGCCATAACAAACATTTCTGCGCTTAAGGCATTCATTGATGAAGCAATTCAAAAAGGAACCATAGCATTTGACTGCGAAACAGACAGCCTGAACACACTTTCTGCAAACATCATAGGATTCAGCCTGTGTCATACAGAAGGTTCTGCCGTTTATGTTCCAATTTCTCAGAATCTTTCGCTTTTTGATTCAGACAGCCTTTCTAAAGAAGATGCATATTCTGAACTAAAACGTATTTTTGCAGAAAAAAACATGACAGTCGTAATGCACAACGGAAAATTTGACCTTAAGGTTCTTGCATCAACCGGACTTTTCGCAGGCAGAAAAATTTCCATGGAATCAACTTTATGCGACACAATGATTGCCGCATGGATTTTAAATTCCGACCGCACAGGAAAAAATTCCTACAGCCTTGAAGGACTTGCAGAAACCCTTTTACGGCTCAAGGGAATTGAATTTTCCGACATTGTTTCAAAAGACCAGACCTTTGCAGACGTTGCGCTGGAACAGGCCGTTCCTTATGCCGCAGAAGATGCAGACTTTACGCTTAAACTGTGGAATTACCTTCTGCCTCTTTTAAAATCTTCGGGACTGTACGAACTTTACATGAATACAGAAATGCCACTGGTTCCGGTTCTTGCAGATATGGAACTTTCCGGTATTCACCTTGATAAGGAAGCGCTTTACGCATACCACACAGAACTTTCGCAGGGAATAGCAGAGGCTGAAAAAGCAATTTATAACGAAGTCGGACACTCATTTAATATTTCTTCTCCTAAACAACTTCAGACAGTTCTTTTTGAAGAGCGCAAGCTTAAACCAGGTAAAAAGACTAAGACCGGCTATTCTACAGACACATCAGTCTTGGAAGAGCTGGCAATGTACGATCCCGTACCAAAAATGATTCTTGAATACCGCGAACTTACAAAGCTGCTTTCAACTTATGTAGAAACTCTTCCTACCCTTACCGACAGCGAAGACAGGATTCACACTGATTTTGTTCAGACAGGAACCGCTACCGGCCGCCTTTCATGCCGGGAGCCGAACCTTCAAAACATTCCTGTAAGAAACGAAGCCGGCCGCCGCATACGCACTGCATTCAGCGCGCCGGAAGGAAAAGTCCTTATTTCTGCCGACTACGCTCAGATTGAACTTGTAGTGCTGGCACACCTTTCCGGCGATGAATACATGAGCCGGGCATTTATTGAAGGAACAGATGTTCACAGGGCAACGGCGGCCTTAATTTATTCCGTAGAGCCGGATGCCGTTACCCCAGAAATGCGCCGCACCGCAAAAACCATAAACTTCGGTGTTATCTACGGAATGAGCGCATTCCGCCTTGCAAATGACTTAGGAATAAGCCGAACTCAGGCAGCAGAATTCATAGAAAATTACGACAGGCTCTATTCTGCAATTACACAGTTTAAGGCAGAAACCATTACTTCCGCTGAATCAAAAGGCTACGTAACCACAATATTTGGCCGAAGACGCCCGATTGCAAACATAAACAGCCGCAACAAGCTTGAAAAATCAGGTGCAGAACGAATTGCAATAAATACTCCAGTTCAGGGAAGCGCTGCCGACATAGTAAAAAAAGCAATGCTGGACGTAAACAACGCCCTTAAAGAAAAAAATAACGGCGCACATCTTATACTTCAGGTTCACGACGAACTTATTCTTGAATGCCCGGATGACAGCAACATAATAGAAGAAACAGTTTCTATTGTAAGGAATAAAATGGAAAACGCTGTAAAGCTTAATGTTCCACTCAGGGTTTCAATCGAATACGGCAAAAACTGGGGAGAATTCCATTGATAATCTGTGTTACAGGCCCGATGGCCGCCGGAAAAAATTACATCTGTTCTCAGTACGAACGCAAGGGCTGGCTCAGCGTAGACGCAGACACGCTTGTTCACACTGCAATTAAGCAGAACGAAGATGTGATTTTTTCTACATTTTCTGCTGCCGCTGAAAAAAAAGGCATAAACCTGAAAAACTCAGACGGCTCCCTAAACAGACGAAACCTTGGCACGCTGATTTTTAACAGTCCGGAACTCTTAAAAAAGCAGGAACAGATTGTCTATCCGGCAGTAACAAAACTTACAAAAGATTTTATAAACGAAAATCCAGGCAGAAATATAATCATAAATGCCACAGTTCTGTACAAAACCCCGGAACTTCTAAAACTCTGCGAAAAAATAGTTTTCGTAACAGCCCCAACCCTCATCCGCTTTTTCCGCGCAAAAAAACGCGACCACATGAAAACCCTTCAAATTCTCCAGCGCTTTAAAACCCAGAAAAACCTTCTTTCAGAATACGCAGGTTTTGGAATTCAGATTGAGATTGTGAAAAATTACTAAACTAATTTTTTCAAATTCCGATAGAAAAGTAAGGGGTCGGGAAAAGACCGCAAAGGAATGCGATATGGAACAGAAAAGATTATTATGGATTATTGCTGCGACTGGAGTTTTTCTTCTTGTTGTTTTGGGAGCAGCTCTTATAATTTATTCGCCGGCGGCTAAAGGTACTCAGTCAATTGCGGCTATAAAAAGCGGAAATAAAAATACTTCTAACGGATGGATTTCTCTGGCGCCGGCTCAGGCTGAACCGGAAAACGAACTTAAACCGTTCTCTTACGAAAATGATTCTGAATATGATTTGCCAGAGAACGGCACTGATTCTGAAAATGCAGGCAAGCCTTCTGCTCCGGGATTTGATTTTGAACCGGGAAAAGGTAGTGGCGACATTCGCATTAAGGAACTGACAGTTCATGCAGAAAACGCAACCGTTTATGCCGGAAACAGTTCTGACGGTTCTAAAAATTATACACAGGGAACAACTACAATTGATTTGAATCCGACTCAGGTTGCAAATACTGTTTCTGCTCAGAATACACAGGCTGTTTCGCAGACCGTTACCAAAAAAACTGAACCTGTAAAGGTTTCTGCACCAGCTGTTTCTGAAAAAACAGTTTCAAAAAACTACGAAGCTAAATCTGCTGAGTCTAAACCAGCTGTTAAAGCCGTTCAAAAGCCGGCTCCAAAAGTTGAGCCTAAAAAACCAATGGTTACACGCTACTGGGTTCAGGTTTCTTCATTGACAAGCAGAAAGAGCGCTGATGCGGCACGTGAAGAATTGAGCAGAAATCAGATTTCTGCCGACGTATTTACATACACAGACAAAAAAGGTCAGATGTACTACCGCGTTCGTGTTGGTCCTTACACAACAAAAACAGAAGCCGAATACTGGTGCTCAAAAATCGTAAAGATTGACGCATTCAGAAATTCAGCAGGATATGTAACTTCGACAACATCGGAAGAATAACCGACAGCGGACTAATGGATTCTGAAAGATTTAACTAATTTACCGCTGTCGTCAGTTTTGCAGGGCAAAACTGAATAGTGGATAACAAAAAAAATGACAGCGGACTAATGACTTCTGAAAGATTTAACTGATTTACCGCTGTCGTCAGTTTTGCAGGGCAAAACTGAATAGTGGATAACAAAAAATGACAGCGGACTTGTGAATTCTGAAAGATTTAACTGATTTACCGCTGTCGTCAGTTTTGCAGGGCAAAACTGAATAGTGGGTAATGCAAAAAAATACCTTCTTCGGAGGGTATTTTTTTTGCGGAAATGCATTTTTTGATAAAAAACTGCGATATATCTTTATGTGAAGAAAAATCAATATATAGCTAAAAAAATCATTTTTGCGCTAACCGCGCTGGTTCTGGCAAAAAAAAGTCCGCATGCCTTTGCAGAAAAAGGACGGAATGCACCCGTATTTAAGGGAAACAGTTTCTGCACTGGGGTGAACAGCCGGCTTTTCCAAGAGGATTCAGAAAAAAACGATTGGGGCATTTTTTTTGAAGAAAGCCTTTTTCTGCGCGGATTTACGGTAAAAGCCACCTGGAAAGAAAGCGGCATTTCGTTTTCAGAAAGCCCGGATATCCACGAACCGGCATGGGGCGCAACACTAAAACTTGAGGAACTTATTCCCGTGTACTTTCCACTTACTATATGGGTCGGAAACATAAAAGCTTCTGGAAGCGCCTCTCATCTTAAGCGTCCGTATTTTTACAGCGGCATTTCTTTTTTTTCAAATCCAAACCTGGAAGCCGAAAACCTTAAAATCTGCATGCCCTGCGGAACAGACTGGAAAAAGCCTTTTTCCGGAGCCCTTGTTTTTGACGCACACGACGGCAAAAGCATTCTGAACAGACTTAATTTTTCTCTGCTTCTCACAGAGAATGAAGAAAGTATTTTTTGTGCATCCTTTAGGTTTGGAAACGCGCGGAAAGGCATTTTTTCCTTTTCATATTCGATGGAAAACTATTTTGCAGAAAGTTCCGGATCGTCGTGGTTCAGCCAATACAGATTATTTCCTGATTCTGAGTTTTTCTGTCAGAACGCACAGTTGTCCTTCCAGAACCGAAACATAAAATCACGCATTTCTGCCGGATTCTACAAAAATCAATATGACATACAAAATCCCTGGAGCTGTACTTTCTGCTGGGAAAACGCATTCAGGACGCGCTCAGGCGGAATTAATTTTTCGGCATATTCAGCGTCGTCGCCCGCAATAATTACACCGGCCGGCTACAGGCTGAAGACAGTTTCCCTTTATAAGTTGAATCCGTTTTTGATCCTGTACAGCAAAGACAACAAACGTCAGGTAAAACTGGGATTTTGCACCGTTCTGGAAGATAAAGTTTCTGATGACGGAGAAGGATATTTTGGCGCAAAAGCCGGAACCGGGATTGAAATGCGTTCTGCAAAATTGCGTATTACGGGAACGGCGCAGGTAACGGGAATAACGCCGGAAAAAGCCGCATCTGAATGGCTTACCGAAGCCTCATACACCGCAAACACAGCACTCTCCGTTTACGGCCGCGCATCCACAGCGGCGGCTTTTTCCTGCTCATTCAGCACTGCCCCCAGCGAACAAACAGCCACCTGGAAAACAGGCGCAAGGGTGTACCTGTCAGGCGGCCATTCCACCACCGGCATAACAAGGGCGACCATCAGCACAGCTTTTTTACTTAAGACAAAGGATGGCGAGGCCGACTCGTCGGAACTGGATTTTTCGGCAGCGGTCAAGGTTAAAAGAAAAAAGCTGTGCGTGAACACAGCCTTTTCAGTAAAATATATTTTTCTTTGAATGCCGCCGGGATGCATTCAGCAAAAACCGGCCTGTTCAGAAAACTGTCCGCAGGGGAACTATTCCCTGTTCCATTCAAGTGTTGTCGGATAATAAGACCACAATCCGCGGTCTTCAATAGTTGTTCCGGCAGTAGATTCTGTATAGATAAAATCCATTGAAGAATACAGAGTGCTTTCAACCTCTTTTTTAGAAGGATCAACGTTCAAAAGCGAACGGATAATATATGGCGCACACATTACAGAATCAGCATTTGTTGCAAAACTTGAAGTAATAAGTCCCGGTGTTCCGTTTGAATCAAGCGTTACATGGAAAATTCCATCTCCGGAAGAACGGTCTGTTCCAGTACCGATAAGAAGATAGTCCGAACAAACCGCAAGCGAACAGATTGAAGAGTCGATTGTACCGCCGTAATAAATGTAGGAAACAGCGCTAGGGCGTCCTGCAGAATAAGTAGATGCATTTCCGCTTTCATCAGTTACAGTCACAGTCATTGACGCAAGATATGCCTTAATAAGATTAAAGTCGCCTTCGTAATAAACTGTAGTATTGTCAGAATTAGAGTGAACATGCACTTTACCATTTTTTGTAGATGAAGAATTCTGGTATGATGTCAAATTGAAAGTTTCAAGAGCTTCGCCATTACCCATATACACACATGTCGGATCCTTATCGGCTGTTTCGTTTGTAACCGGATTCAAATACTGTGTAAACAGAATATCGCCGCCAAACCAGACTGCACCCATTACAGAATTATTAACGAATGACGTTTTATTTGCGTCATCATATGTTCCGCTGTAGCCTGTTGAAAAATTAAGCAGTTTCGGAGTATCAGAACCGTTCAATTCATATACGCCCCAGTAAGACTGATTAAACAAATAGTCTGTAGTACTGTATGAATATCCTGTCTTTCCGCCGATTCTTATGTAAGCCTTTCTGTGTCCCGGCTGAACGGCATTTGTACAGAAAAGAAGTACACTTGCATTCATGCTGTAATAAGACGAATCAATTGCTGACATATATTTTGAAAGATTATCGTTGATTTCTCCAACCCTGTGCCATCCGTTAGAGAAATCAAGGATTCCACTTGAATTTACAGTAGGCTTGCACGCATAGAGATAAAGAGACTTTGGAATATTGCGGCTCTTGTCTTCATCATAATAAGGTGCGTAAGAAAGCGCATAGACGTATTTATCATCTGCTGCCATCTTAAAGATATATTCACCGGAAAAAGATCCGTCATAATATGAATAGGAAACCTTGCTTGGAAGCCCTAGTCCAGAAAGTTCATACCACAGGCCAGAAGTCTGAGCAGCAGCATCCTTTACGCGTATAGTACCGTTTGCAACAAAGAGAAACTGTCTTGTGCTGCCTTCCGGAGTAAAGCGTACGATTCCGTTTATAAAACCGGTTACAGTTGAATCACCAAGCTCAACCTCTGTCCTGATGCTCTGAAAAATTGCGTCGTAACAGCCTGTAAAACACAGCAGACTGGACAGGAAAACGAAAACAGAAATTAAAATCTTTTTCATGTAAGCTCCAAATTAAAAATGATAGCGGGCAGAAACCGAAGCCTGCATAAACATTCCGTAATCAGAATCCGCATTTTTAGTGTCTGTGTACCATTCACCCAGATAAAGCCACTGACCTGTAATTCCGGCAGACCAGCCTTCTGTGATTCTATAAAAGGCACCAGCTTCTATTTTTCCGGCAAAACCCGGGAAATATTTCTTATTTGAACAGGTTTCAAAAGCAACCCCAGCAGAAAAGAATACAGGGAATTCAAACTTCCACACTGCCGGCTGCAACATTACGCCAACTGTTATCGGTACGAATGTAAGTACATTGCTTCCCAAAGTAGGATTGTAGCCGGCCATAAGTTCACCGCCAACACCAAACCATCCTGTAAGGAATCTGTAGTAACCAAGCTGGGCTGCACCACCAATATAAAGACTGTCTCCAAAATTCAACGGAAAGTTAGGCATAAGTCCAATCTTTATAAACTGATCGCCTTTTCCGTTCATTTTATAGACATCATCTTCTTTGCGGACAACGTTTTCTTCGTCCTGACTGCCATTTTCTTCTTCTGACTGTGAAAAAATCGGTGCCATAAGCATTAAAAATATTCCGATTATTAATAGAATACGTTTCATTTTTCCTCACGATTTTCTATAATGTATTCTGCTAAGATAAATCCCTACGGTATTATATAAAATATCCGCGGGCTTTAACTATACATTTTTTAGCAGGTTTTTACAATTAGAAACAAACTATATAGAGGAATGTAACATATGAATGCACAAATTATCGATGGAAAAGCCATTGCCGCACAGGTTCGCGGAGAAGTTGCAGAAAAGGTTTCTGCGCTTAAAGCAAAGGGAATCACACCTTGTCTTGCTGTAATTCTTGTCGGAGAAAATCCTGCAAGCGTTTCCTATGTAACAGGAAAGCAGAAGGCTCTTGCAGAAGTCGGAATGGCAGACCGAAGCATGCATCTTCCTGAATCAACTTCAGAAGATGAATTACTCAATATCATTGACGAACTGAACAATGACGATTCTGTTCACGGAATTTTGGTTCAGCTGCCGCTTCCAAAGCATATCAATGAAGAAAAAGTTCTTCTGGCAATCAAGCCGGAAAAGGACGTAGACGGCTTCCACCCGATGAATGTTGGAAACCTTGTAATCGGTAAAAAAGCATTCCTTCCGTGTACTCCACATGGAATCATCGTTCTTCTTGAAAAGATGGGCATTGAAACAAGCGGAAAGCACGCCGTTGTAATCGGACGCTCTAATATAGTAGGAAAACCTGTTAGCCTTCTTCTTGCAAGAAAAGAAACAAACTGTACTGTAACAATCTGCCACACAGGAACAAAGAACATGGCAGAAATTACACGCCAGGCAGACATTCTTATTGCAGCCGTTGGCCGCCCACACACAGTTACAAAGGACATGGTAAAACCAGGCGCAGTTGTAATTGACGTAGGCGTAAACCGCATCCCTGACAGCACAAAAAAATCAGGTTTCCGCCTTGTCGGTGACTGCGACTACAGCAATCTCCTGGAAACAGCAAGCTACATAACTCCTGTTCCGGGCGGCGTAGGACCAATGACAATTGCGATGCTAATGTTCAACACGCTTGAATCAGCAGAAAATAGAATAAGGTAAACTTCTGAACGAAGTTTTCTATTCCATCAAGCCATTTTCAAATGCTCCGCACTGCTCGCATCTGAAAATGTGCTCTCATGTTCAATACACTGGAATCAGCAGAAAACAAAATAAGGTAAACTTCTGAACGCATTTGTCCTAGACAGTCATTTCTGTTATAATTCAGAACATGACCTATTATTTTGAAACTTACGGCTGCCAGATGAACATTGCAGAATCGGCAGCCGTCGAACAGCTTTTTATTGCACGTGGCTGGAAAAAAGCCGAAACCCCGGAACTTGCTGATGCAGCAATAATCAACACCTGCTCAGTAAGGGCCAGCGCAGAAAACCGCATATTCGGCCGCCT
>Ga0310695_10003808_pt1 | contig 28883 bp, 29 predicted proteins | sample RumenRJG_04DNA_FD_203882 | JGI IMG/M metagenome (GOLD analysis project Ga0310695, IMG submission 203882) | Bovine rumen microbial communities from Lethbridge, Alberta, Canada - RJG_04 (v2) (version 2) | ecosystem: Host-associated > Mammals > Digestive system > Stomach > Rumen | place: Canada... | reverse complement strand
CAAACTGTGATAAAATAGAATTAATATCACAGGAGGCTGATTTTTTATGGCAAGAAGAAAAAGAGAACCGATGAGCGAAGGAAAGAAGAACATCATAGGAATGCTGCTTGAGGAATACGACATCAAGTCGGCTAAGGATATTGAGGATGCCCTGAAAGACCTTCTCGGAGGAACAATTCAGGAAATGCTTGAGTCCGAAATGGACGAACATCTGGGATATCAGGAATATGAACGTTCCGACAATCCTGACTCCCGCAACGGCAAGAAAACCAAAAAGATCCGTGGGAACTTCGGAGAAACCGAAATAGAAGTGCCGCAGGATCGTGACGGCAGTTTTGAGCCAAAGGTCGTAAAGAAGCGTCAGAAGGACATCTCAGGCATTGAGCAGAAGATAATTGCTCTGTATGCTAAGGGAATGACCACACGCCAAATAAGCGAAACTATCGAAGATATCTACGGATTTGAAGTCAGCGACGGTATGGTATCAGATATCACAGACCGCCTTCTCCCACAGATAGAGGACTGGCAGAAACGTCCATTAGACGAAGTATATCCGATAGTATTCATCGATGCTGTACACTTCTCAGTGCGTGATAACGGACAGATCAGGAAGCTTGCCGCATATGTGATCCTTGCTGTCAGCATGACAGGTCACAAGGAAGTTCTTTCAATACATATCGGTGAAAACGAGAGCGCCAAGTACTGGCTCGGCGTTCTGAACGAGCTGAAAAATCGCGGAGTTAAGGATATTCTCGTCATCTGCGCAGACGGACTTACAGGAATGAAAGAAGCCGTATCAGCTGCATTTCCGCAGACTGAGCTTCAGCGCTGCATTGTTCATCAGGTAAGGAATACACTGAAATACGTCGGTGAGAAGAACAAGAAGGAGTTGGCAAATGACCTAAAAACGATCTATCATGCGCCTTCCGAGGATGCTGCTCTTGAAGCTCTTGATCGTGTTACTGAAAAATGGGAGGAAGATTATCCCAACGCTATGAAGAGCTGGTACAAGAACTGGGACGTAATATCACCGATTTTTAAGTTCTCATCTGACGTCAGAAAGGTCATTTATACCACCAACGCTATAGAGAGCCTTAACAGTGGCTATCGCCGTCTGAACAAGCAGAGAAGCGTATTTCCAAGCGATACAGCGCTCTTGAAGGCTCTGTATCTTGCAACGCATGAGATAGCTAAGAAATGGACTATGCCGCTACGAAACTGGGGCAAAGTCCTGGGCGAACTGGAGATCATGTATCCCGACAGGATCGGCTGAGACGCCGGATATCAGCCTGATTCCATTCCGCTGCGCTCCATTCCAGCAGGCTGATATCCAAAGAACCTTGACAAATTTCAGTATCCATTGTATACTGTAAAAAAATCGGAGCGGCTATTTTCAAGCCGCTCACAAAATAACGTTTTTATCACAGTTTTTGAATTTACAGAGATTTTTTCGCAGAGCCGTTGTTTCCGAATCATCATTGCGTCAAGATCAAATAATTTCCTGTTTAATACTTTTTTATTATAACACAATACGCTTACTTTGTCAAGAAAAAACTGAAAAATTTAAGCGAATATGTATTCATATTAATTTGCCAACAAATCTTCTTGACTGAATAAAACATTATCGAACTTAATCAGCCAAATCATTATGAGTTGTTTTTAACTTTATCTTATCTGGCATTAAAGCTAATACTCTTGATAGAGCGCCACTTGTTTTATATGCGGCTGCTAATCTGGATTTATTATACTGAAACACAGTATTTCTTGTTACTTCAGATAGATAATAAGTATAGTACGCTTCCCAGCTCAAATACTTAGAACTATCAGCATACATATACGTCTTTTCAAGTATCTCATTTGAAACATCTACAAAACCAGCACTTAACAGCAGGAATTCGAATGATTCAGGTGCATATAAAACACAGTCTATTCGACTTGATAGAAGATAACGATATATCTTTCCTATTTCAGGTCCAAATGCAGCACCGTCTACAATTGCAAGTATTTGTTTTTCCTGAAACTCTCTGATCATATGATATATATTGCTTTTGCCTTGTGCAGATATACATCTATTCGGATAGATAAGATCAAAAAATTCATGTCCGGCATTTGAATCTTCTGAAATAACTATTTCTGGTTCATAATCCTCAGTTACATCGAAATTGTAAAGCTTATACATCTCATTATAAACTCGTTTATAGTTTTTATACTTCTGATTATCAGATACATTTCTAAGACCGTATATCTCTTCTACGCTATAGGGCAATTGACTCAATTCATCACGAGTTACTATCACAAAATAGTTATCTGAACCATTAACCAATTCGACAAATCTTTTTGTTTTCAGAAATGAAGCCGTTTCGTCTATGAATACTATATGCTGTTTCAGTCTTGATAATCTTAATTCCCAATCAATTGAAGTAAGAACTGTACATTTTACGTCGCAAATCATCGTAATACCTGAAGACGCTCCATTCGCTTCATAATCACCAATTAACCTTATAAGTTCTGTTTTTCCTGTTGCACTATTTCCCTGAAGCATGGTTATATTTCTCTTTACGGTCAGAAAATAATGCACCTTATTATTATATAGTTCAATATCATATTTTCCTATCATAAAACCATTACCTCATATAAGTCTGTTGTCAAGCACTGCTTCATTCAGCTCTTTCATAGTGTGAACTATCTTATGAAGATTAACGATCTCAATTTCAAAAGTATCATCGCCAAAATCCATTAGATACCCAAGTCTGATCGTTAAATCTTTCTCTTCAGCAATCTTGAGTATCCAAGAAGCACAGTTATCTCCGCAAGCTGATGCATTGAAGATATGCTCTGAGTCAAACTTCATAAGCATGAGCGTTTTAACTCCCCCGGAAAGTCGTTCCGTTGGAATCCCACCGAGATACGGACTATCTATGAGTCTCGCACCCTTGACCTCAGATCCGTCAATATCCTTGATCATCTTTACAGACATCGGATCTGTGATCCATTCATCATCATATGTATTATTAAAATAAACATCTGGATTAAAGATGTATTCCGGAGTATCGAGGTCGCCGTAAAATATTCTGAGCATTAAAATTGCTTCCTTTCTTGCGTATTATAGAGATAAGTCATGTTATAGATATTATAGCATTTTATTATTTGAATATCAAGTATAATTTCTATTCAGACCATTCAGCTTTCTCAGGCTGATGTCTCCGTAGAAGGCACAGGATAATCAGATTGTCCTTTTATAGGCATCATGTATCTTACATTTCAGAAAAACGTGCCTTATAGGATCGTTCTCATCGGCTTCTGACAGCCATTCGTCCAATGATTCTTCATTTATCATCGTGCAAATATACACTGCCTGATTATTGGACAATCGGCGCTGTCTATGAAAGGCTTATAGAAGATGTTGAAAAAGATTTTACAGCTAAATCTCTCATAGAAATCTATAACTCCTGGATAAGCGATGCAATTTCCAATTACAATACAGATTTCTATTATCAGTCAAGGGACTATATAAAGGAATGTTACCTTGCCGGAAAAATCCTTTGATCCGTATATGCCATAGAGTATAATACTCTATGGCTTTTTTAATTGGCGTTAAAGATTTTGAAATCGCTGAAGATTTAAATATAGTGAAGCATAGAGCAACCGCCCATACGATAGCTTAATGACATTACGCCATCGGCGAAGATATTTTTATATCTTATGTGACGCGGTTTGTTTGACGGTTACGTCTTTAGCTCTTTTTATACGGTTTGACGAAGTCTTTGAATGATTGCGTTCCGCCTGTTGAAACCATCGAGTAGTATGTGAGGATAAGTGATGCATCTGAAGCGTTGACGCTTCCATCTGAGTTTACATCTGACGCGGTTGTATCCTCGATAGGCATATACTCCATTCCTTTTCGGTCACTTGTAGAAAGGTTTGAATACTCGGAAAGCACCCAGCTTGCGTCTGATGCGTTCACAGCATCGTTGCCGTCCGGATCGCCAATTCCGTTGTTTTTGAAGGTCTTGACGTTGTAATGAATGGTTTTATTGCTGTTGTCAATATATTTATAGTAAGGATAATATCCGTAGATAATCTTTATATTCATATAGTCTTCCTTCGAGCCGCCGTAGTAGATATCAGGCGGCAGTTGAGAATAATTGTCTATATTTTGAATGCTTTTGGGGAGATATATCCTTTCAAGTCCGGAAATGTTCAAACTGTTCATATAGATTTCCGTCACGCTTTCCGGCAGATAGAGAGTTTTCAGCTTGCTGCCAGTAAATGCCTGCGTACCAATTGTCTTTACACCCTTGGGAACGGAATATGAGGTGCCTTCTTTTGACGGAGGATACAGCACAAGCAATCCGTTTTTTGAGAAGAGAACTCCGTCCTGAACAACGTAGTTTATATTTTTCTCTGAGACGGATACGCTTTCAAGTGTGCTTGTATATATCGACAAGGTATCGAGAGTGCTTGAGATGACTTTCAGACTCGCAGGAAGGACGAGATTCTTTATCTTAGCAGTGCTGGTTGCGCCAGATCTGATTGTTTCAAGGCCTTCTGGAAGAGTGAGGGTATCTGTTTCAATGCCGTTAGGAATAGCATAAAGCATTGTTCCCTGTTTGTTGTAAAGCAGACCATTGATAGATGAATAGTTTGGGTTGTTCTTCGAAACTTCAAAGGCTTTCAGAGTGGTATCATCCCATGAATTAAGGGAGTTAGGGATAGTATCTACGTTATCTGGTATTACAAGAGTGTTTACCTTGTTAAATGAATTATCGCTGATTTCTTTTACCGGCAAACCGTTTATCTCGTTCGGTATTTCCACGCGATCGCCGTCAGGCACCATGTAAATGGATACATATTGTTCTTCTGAATCAAAGAAGTTATGGAGCTCGTAGTAAAAATCTTTGTACTTGTGAAGCTTTATTACATCATCGTCCTCGGCGGTACAGTTGAACGGAACAGCTGAAAGCAGCAAAAACGCCGATAAAACAGCGGAAATTATCTTTTTCATATTTGGCCTCCTATTATTTGTAATTATCGCAGATACTTTATTATACTACAAATATGAAGCAGATTCAAGAGGAATCTTTTTTTATACTCAGTGCATAGCTCAACATCAGAGATCCCTTTCAGAAAAAACGTTATAGAATAATCCTCTTTCAACTTTCTCTGCCTTAACCCCGTGGTATTCAGAAGTTCGCATAATAAGATGTTCAAATGTATCTTTCTCATTACAGCGGCAGAAACACGCTGTACAGGTCATAGAACTCAAACAGCCCCGGAAGATGAAAATATGCTTTATTCTTTTCGTTGTTTTCCATATGTGATATTAAAATTGCAGCAATGGAACCGATTTTAATAATGTACATCACTCTCCCCCTTCCTTACCATATCATTAATTTTTTCTTTTGCCTTTATATTACCAAGATCAGCTGCACGTCTTAGATATTCAGCTCTTTTTGCTTTGTCTTTTGATACACGTCCCAGCTTGTAAAGAGCATCGGGATGACACAATTCTGCCGCTTCACTATACATTTCCAGACTATACATTGCCCAGGATTGCCGAGAAGCACAGCCTGATAAAGACATTTAATGCCTAAATAGCTGTTTGAACGGCTAAGCATTATGTTCTTCATCATAGCTTTGTTGATTCCACGTTTCTCAGCTTTTTCGATCTCACAGTCCGTAAGAAATGAGCCAATTGCATATAAAATCATTGCCTGATTTTCTAAAACAATGTCGAGGTTATCATCATTATTGATCTTGTAATCCATAATTATACTCTTTTTCTTTGCTCCGATGCTGAGAAGTTCCACCCAGTACCGGAAAGCTGTCGTTGATTTAGAGAAGATTGATCTGGTTGAACGGAACAAGTTTAATGCTTACACCTCTGTTAACCGAATACTTGAGCCTTGTCATCAGCTCGTTAATGTTGACAGATGGTGAGATCACAACTGTTACAGACTTCAGTCTGTTTGCGATTTTGACGATTCGTTCAAGCTGTGCAGGGAACATGAGCTTCTGAGAGAGTGCCGTGATCACAAAAGTGACATGGCTGCCTTCTCTGTAGATAATATCCGCAGTATATCTTTCATCTCCATACATATCAGCAAGAACGCAATCGTAATAACACTCATCAACGTTCTTTTTGCTGATAGAATTGAGGACATGAAGGATTGCGAATTCTTTGTCATAAAAATTCTTTGCGATCGGGTTAAGTTTAATGTAGATTCGATTGCCATAGTTAGAACAGCAATTGATAATACCGGCATTCTTCAGATCAATTACAAGTTCGAATATCTCAGCAGGACGAATCTTATGGAACTCGTTAAAGTTAAGTACGCCTTCGTTCTGTACTGTAGAACTGAAAGATCTGATCTTAACATGAACAGGTTCAAAATATCTGTAACTGTTGGAGATATATTCTGCAAGGGGTGTGTAGGGATTTTTCTTTCTGCCGTCCTTACAATGTCGCTTTCCGGTTTTCATGTCATTATCAAACCTGAGCTGTTTCAGGGAAAGGACATTGTTCACTGTCGAAGCGTTTGACAGTGGAGTAAAAATACGAGTGGGGCAGTTGTTCTCAGCAATGAATTTTGTATTTTTCATGATTAATTACCTTCCTTTAAATTTTAACGATCGTAATTATTGAGCCGGCTGTTTTCTTTGTGTTATACTATGTAATAGCATTGACACATTCATTTTTTAGAGATTATCAAAAAATTTTTTGATGAGTGCTGTCAAGGCTTTAAAAAATGCCTGATAACCTCTATTCAACTCTCGATCAACTCTTTACAATACTATAATAGCATCGGATAATTCTTTTTTAGGGTTTTCTGAAAAAAAATAATTGTTTGCGTCTTTACAATTATATATATCCGCTGCGGCTATGTTTTTTACACAAATAAAAGAAAAAAGTCACTCTGCATTTCACAGAGTGACTTTTTCATTGTTATTCAATTCTTCAATAGGTAAGGTCTTACGCAACAGCTAAAATGGGAATATCAAAGGAAACAATTTAGTTTCAATTCCTCATTGGTAAAGCTGCGACAATATTAGTCTTGAGGAATTAGAAAGGATACGTATAGGGTTTCAATTCCTCATTGGTAAAGCTGCGACAACACTGGTTCCACAGGGAATGGCCAGCAGTTTAAACGTTTCAATTCCTCATTGGTAAAGCTGCGACCATAAAGCTTAGCCGTATTCAGAGGGAAGACCTGATTGGAGTTTCAATTCCTCATTGGTAAAGCCGCGACAGGAAACTCAGGAGTCTGCAATCAGAACTGTGACTAATATGTTTCAATTCCTCATTGGTAAAGCCGCGACAACGGTATATCCATTGTCTCTTATAGTCTATCACAAAAAAGCTTTCTTGTCAACCCGGATTTTTCTGTCGATGAATTTTTAACCAAACCTAAAAAGCACGAAAATACGCACAATTGTCGTTGAGGATAACTGTGAGGAATATTCAAAACAAGCACCGACTATCTCATAGAAAGAACCGACATCAAAAACCTTATCCTAAAAACAATATAGAGTAAAAGAAATCTCCGAACTGCAACCAAACGCAGTCCGGAGATAATTCTTTATATATTCACTTTTTCGATAATGCAGGTATGCGACTTGCCTTTGGTATAGTTGATACCAACAAGCAGCACCTCACCGGTATACTCTTGAATCTTGTGGAGGTAGTCCTTATCCTTTATCTGCTGGATTGCTTCCTCAGCGGACTGACCATTCTTTAGTTCAATTATCATAGCTGGCAAACTACGTCCTACTCTTGGAATAAACACAAGGTCAGCAAAGCCGTCACCAGTAGGCATTTCACGATGTACGATGTAGTCTTTTCTCGCTGAATAGTAAGCAATTGAAAGTACACAGGCAAGTGAGTTTTCATCGTTATACTGCAATATGGACGTGTTTTCCTTGTGACTGTCTGAAATAAGCTTTGCCACCTTTTCAGCATTGCCTTCAAGTGTAGCTTTAAGCAGATTCTCAGACACTTTCAGAGCCTTTGAGACTTCTGCCCAGTCCTTGTTTTTTATAGTGCTTGCGAACTGCTCAGCTACTTCGTAGTTCGGTATTGATATCATATTAGTTTCAGAGTCAAAGGTGATATATCCCAAATGTACAAGCAATGTCAGCACATCATCTTTCGAGTTGAAAGTTACCATATCATTCGTGAATGTAGATGTATCAATCTCAACTTTTTCACCTGCGAGAAGCTCAATAACAGTGTCACGAAGTCCGTCATCATTTCTAAGTATAAACTGCTCAAGAGCCTCATAGTTTTCAGTAGAAGTCCAGTAGTTCTTGAACGTCCCCCTTGTCAAAGCTTCAACTACAGACTTGGGGTTATATATAGAAATACCGTCCACGTTATATCCGTCATACCAACGCTTAACTTCATTGAAATCCTTATTATATTTATCGCAAAGGACTTTTACTTCATCTTCTGTAAATCCAGTAAACTCCTGCAGCGGAACAGCATTTGTCATTGCGATTTCTGTAAACATATTCAGTGCAGAGTGCTTTCCGTACTTCTTTATCGGAAGAATACCAGTCATATATACAAGTGCCACATAGCTCTGGTCTTTCAATATTCTTCTCAGGAAATCAAGGTATATCTTCTGATTCTCAAAGCTTTCACGATGTTCTCTGAATACACAGTCCCATTCGTCGATAACAAATACAAAAGGCACTTTCTTTTCAGCAAATATATCTTGAAGCACTGACATAAGGTCAGTCCAGTCAAAGCAGTCAACATCACCGTTTTCACGCTTTAGTTCATGAATCAGTCGTCTGCAAAGGTACTCTATACCCTCAGTAACAGAAGTTCCCTCACTAAGGAATTCTATCATATTTATATGAATAACGTTATACTTATTAATATGCTTTTCAAAGGATTCATCAGAAGATATCTTGTACTTGCTGAACATCTCTTTCGAGTCGCATCCCCTGCTGTAGTACGCAACAAGCATATTTGCAGCCATTGACTTTCCAAAGCGTCTCGGTCTGCTGACACTTACGAACCGCTGCTCAGTATTAACGATTGCATTAGTACACTTTATTAGTCCAGTTTTGTCTACATATATTTCTGAGTTTATCGCTCTCTGAAAGTCTATATTATCAGGGTTAAGATATATTCCCATACTTCTCCCTCCCTCACGGTTTCTGTTATGTATATTATACATCATATATCCTAAAATTGCAACCGTCAGCACAAAAATAATATTCGATGTCCTGAGACTGCCTATTTATCAGCTCATATCGCTACCCGAATCACCGAGAATGAATTATCATTCGTTCTGTGTCTATTCTATCATACACACTCTCAGAATTCATTCTCAACCAATTCTGCTGTATCTTACATAGAGGGTATTGCATTTTCCACTCGATTGGTATATAATAACAACAGAGAGAAAATCCCACTACGTAAATCTGGAATTTATAATATGAATAGGTGAAAAATGTACAATTCCCTTATAATAATTATAAGGGAGATGTACAAAAATCACCGAGGTATTTTTCCCATTTCCAATATAATTATTCCAGAATTGCGTAACAGCACCTCACATATACTCAGCCTGGTCTATAGGGAAACGGGCAAACACTCTGACCTCACAGTCATATCTCAGCAGCCTTGCCCTGCCGACAGCCTGCTCCAGCAGAGATGAGAGATTCCAGAGCTGTATTTTCCTTATCATATAGTCAGAGAAGGTCTGAATCTTGAATTTGTAGTCATTATATTCTACCCACATAGGACGCATCTCTGCTCCACTGATATCGTCACCTGCAAGCATGGCATACAGCTTGTATATACTATCATCGAGATTTGGCAGTCCTACTACATTGACATCCTTACCTTCGAGGCAGTTAAGACCTTCTACAGCACCGAAGTGATAATGACTGTCAAATCTGTCCTCGAACTTCATAAAGGTAATGACCTCTCCGTTGTTCCTATTGTCCATTATGTACTGCATTACCTCGTCATTAGTACCGAGGTTATACCTGCTGAAAGTGTATTTAGGATATACCTTCAAGCGACCCTTGTATGCAGCCTGCTTACAGTGATACTCATAAACAGGTTTTCTCAGGAACAGCTTGTATATCTCAGCATCAGCAGTTGCTGACATTACTATAGCCTTATTGAAGGGTATCCTCTTCTTTTTTATGTAGGTCGTGTATTCACCATTGTTATATATCTCGCAGGAGCGTATAAGATCTATAACATCGCTGTCGATGTCATGAAGGTTATCCAGTATCTCATCATTGACAGTTACCTTTTCCGCTTTGGAGTATTTATAGAATCCGGGAGCAGAAAGGATAGTCCTGATTTTATCCTTGGCTTCCGAGCTTATATAATCACAGTCAAGAGCCTTCTGCATATCCTCATTTCTCACAACACAGGTCGGAAACATCGTCCTAAGTATATCCTCATCAATTATCACCTCATGGTCTTTCAGCACATTCGATTTACGGTTCAGATACAGAAGTCTCTCATGCGTAGTGATTATATTACCTGAGTAACTGAATGAATCCCTGACCGCTTTAATGTACTCTGAGAGCCTGAAGTAGTCAGGATGTCCCTTCCGTATATTACACAGTATCTTTTCCATGCTCCTGATAACAAGCTCCCCTGCACCAACACTGTATATATGACCTATCTCAGCCTGAATTGCTTTATCAGTAAACGACGGCAGTTCCGGTGTTGATAATATATCATCTATGCCAATGGCTTGGGCTTTAGACAACAACTCTCCTGCAAGTTTATGAGTAGGAACAGCTATGATATACTTCCTATCAGTTGACATAAGGTGATGAAGAAACATATTCGTCTTGCCAATACCGGTCTGAGCAATTATTACATGGAATCCCTCGTCATTTGAGTTCACAGCCTTGAGAAAGTTCTCCCTGAGACTTAACTCAGCTTCTTCAAGAGAGCAGTACTCCTTCTTCTTAACAGTACATATACAGCTATCTGTAGGCTTAGCAGTGAGTATCATATTCTTCTGATGAAGACATTCATTGGCATACTTGCACTCAGAACACGACATAGGACTATAGTCCCGGTCTATAAGCTCATTCAGAATTGTCTTCCAGTTCCTTGAAAAATATGCTTCACACCGTTCATTGACAGGACTGTTAAGAATACTGAGAAAAACCCTTTTGCCCTTTTCGATATTAATAAGATTTGTCGCTATATGCAGCAGCTCGTTATAATAATAATACTCACTCCCGTCCTTGAAGTCTCTGAACATACGACACCTCTCATAGAGCTTGGCATAATCGAACCCCCTTGTTACCTGTCTGCGATGTTGGGGAGCTTGGTGTACTTGGGCACTGCTTTCGGACTTGCATTTATCAACAACAACTTGTTTAAGGACTCCATTCTTGATTACAGGTGACTTATCATCGAACTCAACTCCGTTAAAGGTATAGAACTCCTTTATCTTCTGACGGTAATGGTTCTCGTCATATGTGTCCCTCATATATAGATTCAGAGCCATTTGCAGGTCACTGAAACATATCTCATGAGGTTCATCAGCAACGTAAAGGCAGCCTTTACCTCCAAAGAATAAACGTGAACAGTCCTTGCAGCTTGGGTCTGCAACCTCAAATATCCTCATAAAAATCGCTATGATAACTTCCATAGAGAAGATATCAGTGATAGGAGCACTGAGGGCAAATATAACTCTGAACCTCTCGTCATCTTCCTGCCACGAAAAAGTCTTATATGCAAACAGCATCGGCAGCCTGTACTTGTCTGCCTTAGCTTTTATCTCAGCAAAGCGAGCACCGTGGTCGAAATCAAGTCCCACAAGCTGCTGATACATGAAGTTTTCCTTCTTCGTTCCGTCTGAAAAAACAGCAGGTGAAAAGGAATGACCATTCTCACCTATCAACCTTGCCATATAGTCTATAGTCATTTCTTTTGACTGTAGACTGTTTTTTATTGATCCGATCTCCCTTCCCGAGGGTTTATGATCAAACTCTCTGTCACTATATGAGATCTCATAATAATTTTTCATTTACACCATTCCTTTGCATATATTTTTTAATTTATCGTTCAGGAATGGTTATTTTTTTATTTTCACAAAAAAAGATCCGTGAGCACTGCACTCACGGGTGTCATCAGAGAAGTAAAGAGCTCGACACTGAAACCGTAGGAGACTCCGGGCAGGTTACAGCAGTGACCCGGAGTTCCTGCCATACCTGCTGCTCTCACTACAAGAGTTGTCCTCCACAGATATGGCTTGGCTTCTATATTATCATTTGATTAAAATTATGTCTCTAATATATTGTCAATATCTTTCAAATGAGGCAGGTTTTCCGCTCCTGCAAACGTGTCATATTATTGTTTGGTATTATGTAAACAGATACCTTTGAGGATAAGCCAAATAGTAAATTCATGATATTGTCTTTACATTACGATACAGGAACCAAGAAGTTAAATAATTTATCTCAGATGTGCTCTAAGTCAAAATTTTATGAATGAAAGTATAAAAACGTCCATATCATTTTATAGATTTATTATTTTTATCGTTATTCAACCCCTTATTTTACATAATACTATATATTTCATAATATCATATGGACATTTTCATATATTTGTGTTATAATAGTGTTAAAGAACTATTAGGGAGGTATTCTGAATGAACAATGATTATGTACAACAACAAAATGGTTGGTGTAATGTCAGCGAATACTTTGATAATATATCGACCATCTGGGTTTCAGAGAACCGCTTGATCAACTGTAACCAATCATCTATAGAAATACGCTTTTTCAAACCAAATCTTACAGATTCAACATCAAAGCCACTTATCCTTGTTAGACAATTATTCTTTAATAAAACATCTAAAGAATGGTCACCTAAAAAGCTGTTTGAAACATTAGCATACCACGGAATTGATATCTCCAACAACATACCTGATTCTAAAAAAGCAGCAAAGAGAAAAAAGCTTTTCATTTTAGTTAATCAATTAGCAATTAATAATCCTATCATCTATCCTGACAAACCGGGTTTTACACTTGTTGGCACAAACTATGGTAGTCCCACTGACAAAAGAATTAAAATGTTTGCAAGCAATAACTCACTATATTTATATAAGGATTCTATTCTTGGTTTCGATGCGGATAGTATGTTCAATGATTATGTAAAACAAGAATTTATTCTTAACAATAACCTAAAATTCATTTCTTCATTTTCAGTGAATATACCTACCATGTTTCTCATATTACTCAGATACCTCTCATTGCTGATGCCATTATCAACTATAAATTCTGATAATTATTTGAACTTATCCTTCCCATTTATAATAATCGCTTCATGTTCAAAGCCTGAAACTCTTCTTAATATTATTCCGCAGTATCTTTTAGTTTTCAAGAATTATACTAATCCTGCAGGCTATCACAGCATCAATACTCCCTTCGACCAGCTGCGTCAAATCGTTTATTCCCGTATCAATAATTTCATTTGTATTGATGCAGTAATGAACACAGAGAAGATAAGAAGTGAAAACATCAACTTCCTGCGAGACTATTTCACTTCTGAAAAGACCGACCAATTATGCTGCATTATATCAAATACTATTCATCAGCAACTCCCAGAAAATGAATATATAGATATATCCCTTGAAGACGTAACGGTAAACCCTCAGCTTATATCAAATCTTGATAAGTGTTTCATTTTTTCTATGATGTATCAAAAGACTCCTCCTGACGCTGTCACTCTCATACAAATTAAAGTAATAAACGATATTTATAATGATACGTTTATCAAATACGGAAAAGATTTCGATGATCCAAAAGTCCAGAAGGCAGTCACTTCGATGATGACAGTATATCGATTCCTTGCTTATAATTTCATATCGATCAATGATGTGGACTTTGAAAACAAGATGTTTGAATACATACGCAAGTTATTCGACAAGCAGTTCTGCATAGAAGAAAGTGAAATTATCGTTGATTCATTGGGACGGAAGCTTCAGAATATGATCGAAAGCGATAAAGTCACAGTGCTTATGCATGATAAAGGCAATAAGAAGCTCCCATACAGGAATACTGAATATACGGTTTATCTTGATAATGGTTCGTTCATTATCCCTTCCGAAACATTTGAGAATATATGCAAATCTATCAACATTCCCTCTCATAAGCTAAAGAAAGCTCTATGTTCCAAAGGATATCTGCATATGAACGATACCTTGTATGTAACCAAAATAACGATGTACCCTCCGGGAGCTCCCCCGGACAGAGGCAATGCCTACATTATATGCAGCGAAATAATCGAAACATCAGTTATCGACCGTATTAAGCGTAATGCATCTTTGTCGCTGTCAAGCTTCAAACATACCACATCACCCGAAAACGGTATCAAAATAGGATATGACTACAATGGGCAACCTGTTATATGGAGCTACAAGAAGATTGCTACAGCTCATCTTATGGTAACCGGAAAATCCGGTCAGGGCAAGACGACCTTCATATCAAAATCTATCAATAGACTCGCTAAGATAGGAGAAAAAGCTGTTATTTTCGATTTTTCTCAAAGCTATGCTGATAATCCTAAACTACGTTCTATGAGCGTTGTATATCGGAAGCTGCCTATCAATCCGTTCATTCCTCGAACAGATGAAGAAAAGGAGTCTTACATCAACAGGGTTTTCCGAGGTCTTTCACAATGCTTTAAGCTTTCTCAGGCAGCAAGCAGCAAGCTAAAAAATCTGCTGAATGAGTCATATTCTGAAAATACAGGAATCGACACACAGCTCTTCACTGAAAATGCACCTGTTGCACTTACTGAAGCTGCTGATTTTATATGTAATATCTATAGGAAGTCGGATGATAAGACGTGGAATGATATTTTTGGTGACAAAAATGCTGCAATAATCAGTATCGATGACTCTATAGGTGCATACGAAAAAATAACTGAATTGCTGCTGCAGGACTACTACAGTTACAAGCAGTCATCAGACAGAAGCCGAGTATTTATTGTTGTAGATGAGATACAGAACCTGATCAGCAACGATACCTCTGCAATTATCACTATCCTCTCTCAGGGACGTGATAAAGGCATGGGACTTATCATGTCAACGCAGTCATTTAAAACTATTCCTCAAAAATACAGGAGTATGTTCCTGCAATCCGGTCTGAATATCTATTTCCAGCCTGAGATAACTGCTGTAGATATGATAACAAAGCTTATTAAATCAGACTCAACAGCAGAAAACGTCTCAAATCTGCTTCGCAAGCTTGATATAGGTGAATTTATTGCATATGGAAGTATAGAGAACTCCGAGGGTAGAATTGAGTCAGACCGAATCATTTTTGTCAGTCCGAAGCCAGCACATATAGCCCAAAAAACTGACTCTCCCCAATACAATGACCAACCTACGGAGTCACAACATTTCACTGATCTTAGAATCAATGCCAAAATTCCTCCACAGTTCTCTTCTGAGACCGATGTACAATAATTCTCAGGAAATGTCAATACAATTGATAACAGCTCTTACACAATCAATATATAACTTTTGAACAGTCATCACATGATGGCTGTTTTTTATCCCATAAATTTTAATAATATTTTTTAACACAAACACAACATATAGATAATGGAAGTTGATACAGCTATTTTAGTCGTACTGCTTTCAAATTTATTCAAAGGAGGATTCCGATCATGGAAGCCAATCAAAATGCTGAGATGCCCAAAATGCTATCAGCAAAAGACATCAGCCAACACTTAGGGGTATCACTTAGCAGTGCATATGCGCTGTTCAAACAGAGTGATTTCCCTGCAATCACAATTGGCAAACGCAAGCTCATTTCTCGTGAAGGCTACGAAAAATGGCTCGAAACAACTAAAGGAGGAAAAAATAATGTATAATTATAATGGTTTAACAATTTATGGTCCTTTTAAAAGAATGGGTGGTAATGCTGAAGAGGATAAGAACAAGGTTGCTCCAATGGTGACCAATATCGAGGAATCATCAGATTATCAAGAAGAACTGTCAATGAAACGTGACTATTCTCACATTGATTGCCCTGGTGCTGTTGTTCCTAATCGAACATATCCTGTAATAGTATCACGTATAGTAAATGAAGTAAATTACAATCTATTCCTGGTTGATTATCCGGGAGTTGCTTATTATGGTTCTGACTTGTATATGCTGCAGAACGAAATAAGAAGATTTATTTACAGAACTGCAATTAATGGTAACCTTCCTGAGCCTACTCCGGCATCAGAAGTCAAATTACTCAAAGATGAATTTCTTCTAATGATAGATATATAATGTCATCAATCGGTGCAGTCAAATGGCTGCACCGATTTTCTTTTATTGTAATTGTCCCCATTTTCAGCTATATATCATAGAAGTGTATCTATGTCAGGTACTGGTTATACGATAACGGTGTGACCGCATAGAGCAACCCACTTCGGTGGGAACATAGGAGCATAGCAAAGGGAAAGGAGGTAAACAATGCCCAATGATAAACGCTATCTGACCTGTGGCATAGACAGCACTATTCCAATAGAGCTGCAACTATTCATGTGGGAGTGTATTGATCGCTTGCCACAAGAACGTGACTACTTGCAGGTATTCGACCTAAAACCTGTAGGCACACTGCAAAGCATCACTCATAGGTCAGAACAGCCGCCACATCACATGGAGTATCTGATTGTCTCAGAGACACCAATTACAGCCAAGATCTACGTCATTGATGACGGAGACCACTCAACAATGCTGCTTGCAGAAGAATACTGACACGAAGCCCCTGCCTTAACTGGCAGGGGCAATTTTTGTTTTTGGAGGACAATACTATGGAAGAAAACAGACTTTACTGCTCTCGCTGTGGAGCAATTATTGAGGAAAACGAGGACTACGAAGAGGTCAACGGTGAGATCGTATGCACAGAATGCTATGAACATCACACCACGACCTGTGAACGCTGCGGAACTGTTATTTGGTGCGATGACAGCTACGGTGACGAGTATACAACGCTCTGCCACCATTGTTACGAAAACTACTATACTCGCTGCTCATGCTGTGATGCACTGATTCACGAAGACGATGCTTACCACCTCGACGGCTACGATTATTGCAGTGAGTGTTATCACGATGAGGTCGATAAAAATCGTTCGATCCACGATTACGGATTCAAACCCGAGCCTATATTCTATGGTGATTCCAAGCGATATTTCGGTGTTGAACTCGAAATTGACGGTGCAGGCAAGGACGGTGACAATGCTGACGATATACTTGCCATTGCTAACTCTGATGCTGAGCACATTTACATCAAGAGTGACGGTTCACTCGATGACGGAATGGAGATAGTCACGCACCCCATGTCATTAGAATACCATAAACAGTTCTGTTGGGAAAGTATCATGAGGAAGGCAATTTCAATGGGATATCGCAGTCATCAGACCTCTACTTGCGGACTTCATGTCCACGTTAACAGAAACTGTCTCGGTGATACCCGTGAGGAGCAGGATATCATCATTGCAAGGATACTTTACTTCATCGAGCATCACTGGAATGAGATGTTGAAATTCAGTCGCAGGAGTGAATATGCTATGAACCGTTGGGCTGCTCGTTATGGCTTTGAAAAGACTGGCAAAGAAATTCTCGACAAGGCTAAGAAGGGCAACAACGGTCGCTACGCTGCTGTAAATCTCATGAATTATGCAACTATCGAGTTCCGACTTTTCAGAGGTACTCTCAAGTACAACACTTTTATTGCAGCACTTGAGCTTGTAAATGCGATATGCGACCTTGCAATTGACCTGACTGACGAGGGTATCGAGAAAATGTCATGGTCTGAATTTGCGGAAACCATTCATGAGCCTGAGCTCATACAATACCTCAAAGAACGCAGGCTCTACATCAACGACAACATCAACGCAGAGGAGGAATTCTGATATGTGTGCATTATTTGGCTGGCTCGATTACAAGCATATAGTTCCATACAAAATCCTGAAAAAGCTGACTCAGGCACTTGCAAACGCTGCCGAGGAAAGGGGTACTGACACAGCAGGCATAAGCTATATTCGTGACGGAAAAGTCACCATTTACAAACGTCCAAAGCCTGCTCATAAGATTCATTTCAACGTCCCCGACAGAACAACAGCAGTCATGGGACATACTCGAATGGCAACTCAGGGAGACAAAAAACACAACTACAACAACCACCCATTTCCCGGTCATGCTGACAAAGAATTTGCATTTGCTCACAATGGTGTGCTATACAATGACGATACACTTCGGAGGGACAAGCATCTTCCCGATACACATATCGAAACTGACAGCTACATTGCGGTTCAGCTTATCGAACAGCAGGGAAAGCTCGACTTTGAATCCTTGCGTGATATGGCTGAGACAGTGCATGGCAACTTCACTTTCACTACCCTTGACGAGAACAACAGTCTTTACATAATCAAGGGCAGCAATCCTATGTTCCTGCTCCATTTCGAGGCTCTTGGCATTTACGTTTATGCTTCGACTGAGAGCATAATGAGGAATGCACTGATGAAGCTCGGCTGGAAGGTTTTCAAATCCGAAAGAGTTGAGACCGTCGAAGGTGATATTCTTCGTATCGACAGCAACGGTATCATCTCCCGTGACGAGTTCGAGCCTGCTGTATACCGCTCCAAATTCATGAGCTGGTATGACAACGAGCCCTATTATTCGGTACATGAGGAAATGCTGCTTGCCTATTGCGGCTGCTATGGAGTTGACAGTGAAGCCGTTGAAATGCTTCTCGAATACGGTTTCACCTGTGACGAGATCGAGGATATGCTCATGGATACAACCCTGCTCCATGAAACGCTTTGTGCTGTCACCGGTGATGAACGATACAGCGATCGTCTGCTTGAAGTGTTCTGAAAATAAAAAAATATTACCGTCCAACATATAAGTAAAAAAATATGAAAGGCGGTAATTTTTTATGAATTTACCTAAGTTCAACTCAAATGACGAGCTTCCACTCACTATGAATGCAAAGGATATTGCTGGATATCTGGGCATTTCTCTTACGTCTGCATACTATGTGCTGAACTCAAAGAATTTCCCTGTTCTCAAAATTGGCAAACGTATGCTTGTGACCCGTGACAATTTTCTCAATTGGCTGAATTCAAACAACGAGGTGACTTTCCATGAAAAACGGTAATAACGAAGGCTCGATACGAAAACGCTCCAATGGTACTTGGGAGGGACGTTATTCTGACGGTCGTGATAAAAACGGTCGTCAGATACAGCGTTCCGTTTATGGCAAAACCCGTAAAGAGGTTGCTGAGAAGCTAAATACAATTCTCAACAGCAAACAGAACTGCACATATGTTGCACCACAAAAACTACTGTTAAAGGAATGGCTTATTCAGTGGCTTCAGAGCTATGCTTCCATTAGCACAAGACCTTCAACCTACATCAGCTACGAAGGCTACATACACAACCATTTTATCCCTATACTTGGCGATATTCCAGTCCAGCAGCTAACTCCTGCAACCATTCAGAGCTTCTATAATCAGAAGCATGAGAACGGTCGCACTGACGGCAAAGGAGGTCTGTCCTCGAAGACGATACGCAACATGAATAATATGTTTCATCTTGCTATGGAGCAGGCTCGTCTCAACGGAATAATTGCTGTAAATCCCACTCAGGGAGTTGTTATCCCTCGGCAGGAAAAGAAGGAAATGCGAGTGCTTTCTGTCGATGAACAGGCAAAGCTCATGAGCGTTATTCATATGCACAGGCTCGGTTTTGCTATCCTTTTCGACCTTGCTACAGGGCTTAGAATAGGTGAACTCTGTGCTTTGCGCTGGAGCGATGTCAACTTCACTAAATGCACAATTAAGGTCAGTCGTACCTTGCAGCGTCTGATGAAAACCCGTACTGAGCTTGATGAAATAGACGATGACGATACCGAAACCTACAACACAGTCCTCATCGAAGGAGCTGTGAAAACTCCAAACGGATTCCGTGAAATTCCAATCCCACAAAAAATATGGGTCAAACTCCTTGAACACAAGGAACAACAGCAGCGTGAATATATGACTCTCGGAGTACCGATACTGCCAAACGGATTCGTCTTTTCGATGCCCTTTGGCACTTGTGTCGAACCAAGCACAATGCGTGACGCACTGAACTATCTTCTGAAAATTGCAGGTGTTGAACACGCAAATTTCCATGCCCTGCGACATACTTTTGCGACGAGAGCTGTTGAAAGCGGTGTCAACATAAAGACTCTCAGCGATATATTAGGTCACGCAACAGTGCAGATCACTATGGACCTGTACTGTCATACCTCTATCGACCTCATGCGTGAAAGTATGGATAAGATGTCCGGATTGTTTTAACTATATAAGCGGAGTAGGAATGCTCCGCTTTTTCTAGTAACAATCTATTTATTCAGTGCTTTTCTAATTTTTTGCATATGATTCTTCGTAGAACGTTCTATAGGTTCTTTTTTATCAAATATATCATTAGCACGTTCAACGTAAGTCAAAAAATTTCCTTTTTCGCAATGTGCTCCTTTTTTAGAGTATAGTTTATAAAGATTTCTACACGATATATGATTTCCTTTAGGAGAAATAAAAGAATTATCTCTTATGGTTTTGGCTTTATGATACATTCTATAGTAATACTTGGATACTGTTTTATCTCTAATGATAACTTCTTGACCATCAAATGAAAAGCCAAGAAAATTAATCATATTGCTCCCATTCATAATTTGAGGCTCAAATGTATTATTACAACTTGATACAACTCTATCTTCATACTTAAATATCTTTGTTTTCTCAGGAGATAATTCGACATCAGGAATTAAACTAATAGCATTTTTTATCCAATTATAATGCGACTTAAAGCTGATTTCGCTACATGGCAGAATTATTATAAAATCATCACTATATCGCATATATAGTCCATTATTATCTTCAACATAACTATTTATTTTTTTATCCGCATCTAGCATATATATATTGGCTAAAACAGCACTAATCGCAGATCCTTGAGGTATTCCACGTTGATCTTTATTCTTTTTTAGATATCGTTTTTTTAAGTTTTTAAGCTGTTCAAGTGTAATGACTGTATCCTTTGAATTAAGTTTCTTAATTCCAGATTTCGCTTCAGAAAGATTATTTATTTTAAGTAAATCTGTAAGTTCCCAAAAAGAGTACTTCGTTACATTCTTGAATACCGCATAGTAATCAGAAGGAAGAACATCGACTTCTAGTAAATCACATAATCTTCTCTTTAAATATTGATGATTTAGATTGTCAAAGAAATTGGTATAATCCCCTATCATTATATAACAAGTTCCAAATAACTTTATATAATCAAATGCTTTCTTAGCAAAATGGATGTTGTTTAGTCCAAGATTATTCCTATATGCCACAGCTACCAAGTTTAATCCATCTTTTTCAACACGTAAGTTGTATTTTTCATTAAGTAAATAGGAATAATACTGAAAAATACATCTATCTATATGAGAGGAGTAACATATCTCTCTTTTTTTATTCTTTTTCCCATCATTAGAGGAATATTTTGTTATCTCATGTGTAAAGTGAATAAAAGGATAGAAACCATGTTTTTCTATCCATTCAGCATTCATTATTTTATCTAAAACATCTGATACAGCTACTCTTTTATCAAAATGAGCATATGTCTTACATTTATTGTTTCTTTCCAACCAATCTTCAAATCTCATTTTTTCCTCTTTACATATGTGAAAATGCCCATCGGCAAGGGGGCAGTATCCAACACCGATAGGCATATCATAAACGTAGTATTCAGTTAAATGCTTGTGCCGTCACTAAACACCAACTGCCCTAAATTCAATGCTCGATTATGTTATAATAATCAAGGAGGATAACAATATGATGCAGTTCTTGTGCCAACTATTGTGTATACTGGCAATCGCAAACATTTATCATATGTCAAGACAAGTGAATATCGAATATATAAATATCGTAAAACACTTGACAACAATCCTTTACCAATACACCTTTGTGTATTGCATAATTATTATATCATATTTCACTATAAAAATCAATACTTAAATAAATATTTAATCGTCAAAACTAAATCAGGAACACTCCACCACAGTTTTATTTGATTAAGCAGGCATACTTGAACTCCTGCAATAATTATGATATAATGAGTGAAAAGATTTTAACGGAGATAACATTATGTATCATTGCAGAACACTTGTCAGAAATGAGATAATCGACGCTTACAATAAGTATATGAAGCTTGACTTTCCAAAGGACGAGCTAAAACCTCTTTCACGCATACTGAGTTCACTTGATAAAGAGCAGTATATATGCTATGGCATTTTCAAAGGTGAGCAGCTTTGCGGATATGCCTATTTTGCTACCTTGACTGAAAATAATAAAACCTATTATCTTCTTGACTATTTCGCAACCGTAAATGGTATGAGAGGAAACGGCATAGGCTCAGCTTTTCTGAAAATGCTGTATAACGAGATAACTGATGTTGAAATGGTTCTATGTGAAGCTGAAAATCCTCTCGGAACTACAGAAGACGAACTTATAATCAGGAATCGTCGCATTGACTTTTATCTGAAAAACCACTTCATTGATACAGGAGTTACAGCTTCAATATTCGATGTGGATTTCATCATACTGGAACTTGACCTCGGCAAATCTCACTCAAAAGACGATATCAGAACCTATTATTCTAAACTTTACAAAAGCTTTCTGCCTGACAGACTTTATAACAGATTCGTAGTAATTCAGCAATAACTAATTCGTTTCTATATTATATAAGGCAGTCACTATGAACCTGTACTGTCACACCTCTATCGACCTCATGCGTGAAAGTATGGATAAAATGTCGGGACTGTTTTAACTATTAGGCAGAGTTGTTTTGCTCTGCCTTTATTTTTTGCTGTTCAAATAATCATGTTTTTTATGTTCATTCATCTTTTTCTGAAATGAAGAAAAGATAGTATTCCAATGGGAAGAAAATACACACACCAGGCAACAAGAGCGAGTCTTCCGCCAAGACCGTCTCCGCCAGACGACATCTTCGAGAACATTCCCGTCATTGGCATAAACGTGCAGCTGAAATAGAACACTCCATGTATCATCATAAGCGCCTTGAGCGACTTATCTGCTTTGTTATCTGCCTTCATCGAAAGACCCGTGAAGAAAGTCGAAAGCGCCATTAAACCGTAGCCGAGCAGGTCGAAGTTGAAGATAAGCCCGCACTTTCCCATTTCTAACAGATTTGCCGCCTGTTCGGTCAGTTGTTCGTTGTTAACTGTAGTAAGCTGTGTAAAGTAGACCAGCATAATAAACGTGCAGTACACCGCTGCAAGGGTCAGACCGATATTTGCAGCGACTTTGCGTTCATTTTCGCATTCATTGTGAATACTTGCCGTCATCATGATAAAACCAAGCGGCAGTATAAGGCACACAAAGAAACTTCCCATAGAGTAGTTGATTATCAGAAATAATGCAAACAGAAAAACTGTCACCGTAACTATTGCTGAGCCTATTTTGGGTATCATTTTGTTCAAATCCATTTCTCTTTCTCCTCTATATTTTGATTTAAAATAGAAAACCTGCGCTCCGATATACTTGAATTATACCGCACTACTTTAAGCATCTTTCGCTTTATATTTCCTCGTTATTATATATCTTTGTAAGAAAATCCTCTAAATTATCAGCTACGACATCTATGGAATTATCAGCTTCATTGTATATATGCACAATTCGAGGTTCAACATTTGCATCAACCACGCTAAAATCCATAAAGTACATATCATGACCTGCCGACTGCGTTTCTCCAAACGGGATACCGATGTTCGGGTACTCCCACTCATTGATCCAGTTGTCAAACATATCGATTAGTCCGCCCTCCGATGAGGATATTCCATAAATTGCAGACAGCCAACATTCATCATATTTCTCATAATTAATGTAGCCGCCATTCTGTATTTTGAGAAGTGCTATATATGATTTTGGAAGTTTCCAACCGATTGCTTTCTCAGTTTCTTCGAGGTCTTTGTCTGTAAATGGAGGGAATGAGTAATCATCATCTTCCTCTAATAGTCTCTTGATGTCGATATTTTCAAAACATGCCATATTATCTTCTCCTTGTATTTGGTTTTATTGCAGCACGATCAGCTGATCATTATTAATTGTGATAAGTTCCGGTTCATCACCTATATGAAGTCTGCACAGCTGTATTTCTTTTTCGCCTCTGTAATCAAAATGACAAAGGACATATTTATCAGTAAGACCAAGTGCATGAAAGTTGTCATCGGTAATGAATCCGTCATTAGGATCAAAATACTTTACGTATTCGATATCGTTACAAGCAAGGTATGCCCCTGCAGAGAAGCCAAGATAGACAGCTCCGTTTGATACCTGCTCCTTAATGAAATCATCTAAATGATATTCTCTTATTTTCTTCAATAATCGCAGTGTATTTCCGCCAAGCACAACTATGTAACCAAATGTCATTCCAAGCAGCTCGTCAGGCTTTGACTCGTCAAAGATATAGATGTTCTCCTTTTTGAAACCAAGCATAGCTGCACAGTTGCGTTCTCTCTCAGCTGTTTCCATGCCAAGAGTGCTGGCTAATGGAATTATCAGCATATTTTTGGACTTGTCTTCTATTATTTCTCCAATTTTAAGTCGTACCTGAGTGGTACTAAATCCGCTTGAACTAAGTATGAGCATAATATCACTCCCCTATTTTTTGATCTCTACAGTATATTTTCCGTCCTTAATACATATTTCTATACGTATCTTCCATCAGTAATCTATTCGATCTCAAAAATCTGCTGATAATCTTCATATTCTTCTGATGCTGCATAAATAATCAATCGAGGCTGTGTAAGAACAGCATCTCTGAACATTTTATAGATTCTCTGAGGATCGTTTTCAAGCTCAAATCGTTCTGAAAACCTCTTAATAAATGCCTCGTCGCATATCCTGTAATGCTCTTTGAATTCAGTCAGACTCTCCAGCCAGCCAAACTTGCCGAAATCCGATATATAGCCGCAATGAACGAGAATACCGAAAAAGTCATGCAAATTTTTTGCAACAATACCTGCCTGTCCTTCCGAATCAATATATCCGACTAATTCACTGTTAAGCAACGCATATATACCACCTGAACCGTCACAGGCAAATGGTTCAACCGAATAATTGCACTCACTGCATTCCATAAGGAAATCCAGATCATCGGTCAGTTGGTCGTACTCTTCAATATCAAAACCACACTCAGATGACAGATAGCTTAGAAGTTCATCATCGTTTTCAATGCAGTCTATTATGCTGTTTAAATAATCATTGTTTTTCATATCCTAATCCTGTTCCTAATCAGAATTTGTCAATCCAATTCTTTTTGGTAGTAAGCAAACCCATTTTCTCGTTTCACTTCACAATAACCCAGCTTTGTATAAAAAGCATTCGTTCTTACATTCCAAAGAGGTGTATCAAGTTTAATTCTCTTGATACCAGGATAGAAGGTTTCTACCATTTTCATCAAGGAAAGACCATACCCCTTCCGATAGTGAACCGGGTCTAAAAATATTCTACCAATGTACAATGTTTCACCATCTTTGTCCACAAATAGAATTGCACCACCAGCGATTTCTCCATCTATGACTACCTGCAGCAAATGACCTTCATTTTTCATCTGAATGTGCCATGGAATGGAGTCATAATCAGGAGGTCCGCCTGCTTCGGAAGCGCCAACGTTAATATCGCTGTCAAACGCAGCCTTTGATATAGCCACGATTTTTTCGATATTTTTCAATTCAGCATTTTCTAATTTCATAAAAATCATATCCTCGTCAAATTCCGATTTAACATAGAAAAACTACGCTATCATACACTTGAATTATACCACACTAAGGCAGAGACAGTTCATAATCAAAAGTACTATGCAATATACTCCCAATAATTCAAGATCAGCATAGATGCACCCAACACAGTCAATACCGCACCTGTTACAAGTCCGACAGTACGAGTTTTTACACGATTTGCAAAACGAGCTGAAACAAGAGAAGAAACAGTTGCAGCAGCACTGCATACAAGCAGCACGTCCCATTTTTCCATTACAATTACAGGGTGTATGAGTATATGACTGACAGAGGCTATCAGAGCCGTAAAGGTCATTATAAAAGTGCTTGTTCCAACTGCTGTTTTAACCTCCATTCCGAAAAAAACCGAGAACACGATAAGCATCATCATGCCTCCGCCTGTTCCGACAAATCCTGTTCCAAAGCCGATAGGAAGTCCGCAGACGAGCGACAGCAGTACACCTTTCCAGCCAAGCTTTGTCCCCTTTTCAATCGTTTTTTTCTTGATGTATCAGGCTTGACTAAAAAACGTATTCCGATACAAAATGTCAGAATCAGCGTAAAACCTCCAAGAACTACGTTTTCGACTTTAAAAGCCGCATAGCTGCCGACTGTACACATAATAAGAATACAAGCCATTATCAGCCACCCTCGTCTGAGGTCAATATTCTTGTGCTTTGCGTATGTATAAGTAGTAACAGCAGAACCGAGAATGTCCGAAGCAAGTGCTATTGCAGTTGCCTAATACGCACCTGTCTCACCCGCAAACGACGGACAAAGCACAATGAGCATAGGCACCATTACTGTTGCAGCAGAAAGTCCCGCAAATCCTGTTCCTACACCTGCTCCGACAGACGCAATAATATACCATATCCATTCCATGATTTACACCTCCGATTTTAGAGTTCTAAAGCAATAAAAACATCTGAATATTTATCTGAGATCAAGAAGCTGCCTGTATTCAAAGTCAGGATTCTTCTTAAAAAACATTTTTTCTTTACACTCAGTTATATCACAATTGATTATATTATAAATGTGCCAGCCGTAATACCACCACTGACTGTCAGGATCTACATATCTGTTGTTATAAATTATTCTTCCATACTGATTCTTTTCAAGAATAAATGCAGTCTCATTCAGACAGTTTTTATGATAATATATCGATTTTTCATTGTTGAATGCTTCATTATGTCCGCGGCGTTTCGTAGGACACCACTCAACATTTTCATCACAAAACATTATCCTGTACCTGTCTTCTTCCTTGAAAATGCGGATAAACTTTAAGAGGTCATTATAATTTTTGAATCTGTCCCTTGTTCCTTCGGTAAATATATTTCTACCATAATGCTTATATGTTTCGCTATAGGACTTTGCCTGCGAAACATTGCCAGCCGCATCATATCTCATGCTGAGGAACTGTGCAAATACTTCACATTCCTTTATCTTACTGAGATCAATTTTTCGGAACATATCTCCAGTCCTTAAACGAGCGTATTCCGATGACCGTCCCTGTTTTTCATAATATGTATCTAAAGATTGAATGAAAAGCATATTTTTCACCTTTTATATATACTTCTGTTATTAATCATGTTTTTTATAGAATCTTGAAATATACTCATTTATGTTTTGAGCATAGCAGTATCCGTCTTCACCTGGACACTCATATAAATAAACCGTTCCATCGGGTTGAATGATATAATAGCCTCCCTCACCATTTCCAGCCAAAACAACACCTTCCATTCCGTATAATTCAGCAAATTCTTTTGATTCAAAAAGAATATCATCGAATGAATACACGATGCTGCCGATAACAAACGGCTGCCCGTCATCGACCTTTGGGTGAGTCATAAGTTCAAGAATACCGTTACTGATTTTTAATATTTCAAGCAAATCATTTGGCAGCATAGTTTCTGCCAAACTTAACTGTGGTTCTTCCAATGGAGGACAAAGCCGGTATAATTCACCTAACTTTTCCTGTATGAGTTCAATCGTCTTATTCATGGGTTTCCTCCGTATATGTGCAGCCTCGTCCTTACTGATATCATTAGCTGTATCATTATTTATTAAAGATTCACTTGGACGATTTTGATTCTGCTTCATAGAATTCTCAAGTCCCTGTATCACATCTTCAAGGTATGGAACACTTATGTATGTTTGCAGAATTTCACTTACAGGTTTAGTAATTCCTGTTTTTTTGTCATAACTGCTTTTGGCTGCAATTATACGAACTGTTTGTTCCTTTGAGCTGCGTACTCCGAAAATATCATTATTTTTATCGAAAAACTCCTGCGGTGCTATCTTATATCTGAAATTCTCACTTTCATCATCTGTATAAACAAGCGAATACATCTGTTTTAATGCTTTTTCAGTATCGCACTCTTGATATATCTCGTCATCAACAGGAATGTTTCTGAGATTTTCAATCAGCTCATAAACTGTACAGCTAAGAGTTATATTATACAATTCTTTATAAGGAAACACCTTTCCCATCAGCGAGAATTGCATTATCCCATTACAAAATGAATAATCGTATTTATCATTACACACGTTCCATTCCTTCACAAGTTCAAGAACTATCGAAAAAATGAACGGATCACGTCCTATCAGCATTTCTACTCCCCCAACTCAGAATAATGTATACTCAGTATACCACAGTATTGCTCTCAAATCAATAAGAAGCTAATACATCTTATGAATGGGGCTTTCAGTGCACAAATAATTCCACATTCCCAACAAACATCAGATATCATTTCACTTTCAATCACTGCACATTATCTCATAAAGCTAAAGTATCACTTGGAAATTTGTTTAATTATCAAACAGCCAATCGTGTAAAACTCAAGTTTTCCACGTCATTTGTTAACCATGGTTAACATCAAAACAATAAAAAATAGCTTCATACAGTCAATCCGAAATCCCGTAAGGTAACCGCCCAATAACATCCCCCCTAAATGAAAGAACCCCCGAGTTTAGGCTCGGGGATTACTCATATCGCTTTACAAATTTTCTGCACAGATTCGTTCCATGGAAGAAGCTCTTCCAGAATA
>Ga0310695_10003805_pt1 | contig 28893 bp, 29 predicted proteins | sample RumenRJG_04DNA_FD_203882 | JGI IMG/M metagenome (GOLD analysis project Ga0310695, IMG submission 203882) | Bovine rumen microbial communities from Lethbridge, Alberta, Canada - RJG_04 (v2) (version 2) | ecosystem: Host-associated > Mammals > Digestive system > Stomach > Rumen | place: Canada... | reverse complement strand
TCTTGCTTCGGCTTCTGCCTCGGCCTGGATTTCGGCAAGTTCGTCCTTGTCTTCCATTTGGTGGTTCTTGATCCACTCTAACTGAAATTCTTCTTCTGCATTTAAAGGCATTGTAAATCTCTTTTTGAAGCTAAATATAAAAAAAGCTTTGCTTTCCTGTGTGTAAAGAGGTGACCCCGTCCCCATTCGCGGATCATGACCACATAAGAACTAAAGTTCTAAGTGGTCAAAGAGAATAAATCCGGGGTGACATTGCGTTTGGCATTGTTTTTAGAGTGTTGCAATAAAATTCCCGTGGTAATTCCAACTCCACTGTTCGGGGTGCTCGGCAATCCATGTTTCGACTTCGCGTGCGATTCCCGTGACGAGCGCACTTTCTGATGGCGCGGCATTTATGGCGTTCCCGATGCTTTCATCGTATTTGGGCGGGTAATATTTTTCGAAGCGGATGACGATGTGATTTTTTTCGCTCCACGTGCGGAATGTAACGATTCCTGCGCCCATTTCGTTTATTTTTTGGGGGAGGCGTAAGTAGAGCGTACTTGGGCAACCGAATAACGAGACCGTGTTCCCTTTGGTGTGTTTGCCTTGGTCGATGACCATCGCTAAAATGCCTTTAGTGCGGAATAGTTCGCGGATAAGGCGTCCTGTTTCGTCGGGATGATATTCTGTCAGGTGTGGATCGCTGCGGAGGTCCTTGAGGACCTCGCGAAAGGCGATGTCGCCGACGGAATCTGTAATGAGGTGGACGTGTTTGCTGTAGCGGCAAAGAGCGCGGTGCAATAGTTCGAATGCACCTTGGTGGATGCTGATGCCTGCGATAGGGGCGTTTTGTTTGGCGCAATCTGCGATGGCTTCACGGATGATATACTCGTTTTCGTAAACGATTCGTTTTTCGATGCTTTTGAAATGTGCAAGTCCGCGGTAGGATTCTAGCGCATTCCAGAAGATGCCTCGGAACGTATCGCGCGCATTTGTCGTTGCAATCGCATTTGGGCTTTTTGCCAAGTATTCCTTTGCGGCTGACAAGTGCTTTTCAACGCGCCCGTAGGCGCGCTTCTTGTGCAAAGCCTTGTAAATCGGGAAAACGACTGTAAAAAGGATTGCGTAGAACGCATCCGGCAAACGCAGCAGAATGTTGATTAGGAACTTGTACGTTATGACCTTGAATCGGCGCATTCCCGTATAAAATCCTAATCCTCTTCGAATTCCAGGATGTTTCTTCCGAGTTCGCGGTCGAAGATGCTTTGCTTAAGACCTTCGCCGGCGTAGCTGATTGTCGGCGAGATTTCGTACAACTTCTTCTCGTCAATCTTGACGTGCGCCTTGCGGAGCCATTCGCGGTGGAGCTTGCCGATCATGGTGCGTGCAGTCTTCGGAGAATCGTTGCCTTCGGCATTCTTGACCGGGCTGAATTCTTCTTCGCGTACAACGCCGAACGGGAGCATGGAACCGAGCTGCGGGAATGCGTCAAAGAGGAACTGTTCGAACTTGAAGCACTTTTCGATGCCACAAACAGTTTTGCGTGCGGTATGCCACGGGAGCTTGCTTGTCTGCAACTTGCGGAGTCCGCTGATTTTAAACAAGTGTATCGCGATGTTGCCACCATCGAACGTGAGACTGCCATCTGCATTCGTCATGTCGCGGAAGTTTTCCGGAAGGTCGCTGTATTCGACAACGCCTGGCTTCTTGTTCTGGAAGGCGAAAATGCCGACTTTTTCGTTCGGACCAGCCTTGTGGACGACCTTCGAGGCGCTGAGAATCGTGCCTTTTTCGGCAAGTGCGCCAATGAATGCCGGGTCGCAAATGCGGCAGAGGGCGTTATCGACGCTGTAGAGGAACACGTATTGCACGCCGCGTTCCACAAGCCAAGCGAGTGTACCGCTCTGGGCGAGGGCGCGGAAGCAACCGCCGTTTCCATCGGGCACAAGAGCCAAATGGTCTTCGCCATCGCGGACTGCCTTGCCGTCTGCGGTGAGGGCGCAAATCGTTCCCTGCTGGAAGAAGCGGATATCTTCGCGGTTTAAACCAAAGAAGTTATTTTCGCTGAAAAAGTTGACCGTAGCTTCGTGGTTCAAGGGGCTCGTCATGATGCACCACGGAATGGCGTGACCAACGCGTGCGCCCAAGTTGCGCAAACGTTCTGCCTGCAACTGGAACAGACTCTTGTGGCTCGGGAGGCCAATATCGAACATGCCCTTCGGACCATCGAAACCGAGACGCGAACCTTGACCGCCTGCCACGAGGAAAGCGGCAACCTTGCCTTGACCAAGGAGGATTTCACCCGTTTCTTTCCAAAAATCATAACGGAGATCGTCGGTTGCGAGTTTCCACGGCATCGGAGTGAGGTCGGCAGAAACGTTATCGCTCAAGCTAGCGGCGGACTTTTCGGCGTGGAGAGCCTTGAGTTCTTGCCAGTCCTGGCTCAAAATATCGCGTTCCAAATTTGCGCGGGCATCGCCCGTCAAAGATTCCAAATGTTGGGCCAGTTCTTGCTGACCTGCGGCGTTCAAAGTTTCGATAATATTCATGCGATGTAATATAATAAAAAGAAAAATGCCCGCTCAATGGCGGGCACGATAAGTCTTGTTGTTATGGTAAACTATCTAATACCGAAGAACACGACCATGCTAAAGATGAGGGCGAAAATGCTCACGAGGTGCATGCGCCACACAATCTTGGAGTTCATGAGTGGTTTGCTCGGGAAGCGTCCGTCCCACTTCTTTTGGTAGTGGTGGTGGAGCGGGGCGCAAAGGAAGATGCGCTTGCCGGTCCCGGTCGTTCTCTTGGTAATCTTGAACCATGTAATTTGCATCAAAACAGAGCAAGCTTCGGCGATGATGATAATGCAAACGATGGGGAGGAAGAGCCCTGCCTGCACGAGAATGAACATGATGCCGATGGCTGCACCGAAGCCGACGGAACCTGCGTCACCCATGTAGATTTCTGCCGGAGGGCTGTTGAACCACAGATAAGCGAGCAATGCGCCTGCGATGGCTGTTGCGAGCGGGAAAAGTTCGTCGCAACCGGGGAGGTACGGCACGCTCAAGTACTGGCTAAAGATGAAGTTGCCACTCACGTAAGCGACGAGCCCAACGAACACCATGCTGGTGAGAATGGGCACGGAAACGAGGCTGTCGAGACCGTCCGTGAAGTTCGTACCGTTGGCAGAAGCGGCGATGACGAACGTCATGAAGGCAACGAAAATCCAGTTGGGGAGGTGGATCTGGAACACGTCAATGGGGCAGAATGGAATGGTCAAATCGCCCTTGAGTTCGGGGATGAACTTGTAGCAGAAAACGGCAACGACAAAGCTAAACAAAAAGTAGAGGAAAAGTCTAAGTGAGCTGGAAATGCCATCCGCCTTGTCCATGTATTCTGCGGCTTTGAGCTTACCCTGATTTACAAGGCGCTTCGCGCGGACCTTGGCCATATCGTCGGTGGCACCCACAGCGCTAAACAATGCCAAAATTACGAGAGTCGAGATGGTGTAGCCGTTCATCTGGCAAACGAGCAATGAAACAATTTCAACGACAATCACGAGGAGGAGACCGCCCATAATCGGGGGAGATTTTGTCTTTCCGTCCTTGTCGAAATCGCTCGTGGCGTCCAACTTCTGCAAGAAGCGAATGTACTTCGGCATGAAGAAGAGCACCAAAATAATGGAGAGCATGGCGGCAACGCCCGCACGGAAGAGACGACCGTCAAAAAGGTCAATGTGAGTTGTTTGGTAAAGCCAATGGCAAAGCATATTTTTTAGAGCTTAGAACCTAGAAATTAGAACTTAGATGTGTTATCCTGAGTGTCCCTGGTCCTATGGGGCTGGGGATAGTCGAAGGATCAAAAAAATGAAAAATGCAAGTAGTAGGAGCACAAATCGAGATGGACTCCGTAAAGATAAAATATTGTAGTTATGTTGGCTAGGAATTGTAAAAAATTCTAGATTTTAGAATATGAGTGAAATGGATATCGAATGCCCGCATTGCGGAACAAAATTTAAGGTCCAGATAGACGGAGACTTCTCGAATATGATGGTGTTTCCGTGTGCTAGGTGCCAGACCCCCTTGATGTGCTATCATGGGGACGTATCTGAGTTAGACCGCGAAGAGTTCTCGAAGTTGCGTGAAAAACTTTCGAAGGTTTTGAACGTCGTGATGCGTCAGGAAGGCACTGTGGGCGAGGTTGCCAATGCGCTCAAAAAGCTTGTCGATGTCTCGAATGCACGTGCTGACGAACGTGATCAAAATCACACCGCTATTACGGACGATGAACTTGACGCATTGCAAAAAGACCTTGCGGATCTCGACGTGGACGCTTTCTTGAGTAAACTGTAATGCTTGAATTTTTCATCGCTGCGCTTGTCATCGGGATTGCTCCTGGACCAGATAACCTTTTTGTGCTTGCTCAGAGCGCAACTTACGGGGCGCGACTTGGTTTTTGCATTATTCTTGGGCTTTGCACAGGAATTGCTATTCATACCTGTCTGCTTGTGGCGGGCGTTTCGGCGTTGATTGCGGCTAGCCCGACGGCGTTTTTTGTCATCCAGTGCCTTGGTGCGGCATATCTGCTTTATCTCGCGTACAAGAGTTTCGGGGTGAAAGCCGGCGTTGTGCATGTTGACTCTTGTCATCCTGAGCGGAACGCAGTGGAGTCGAAGGATCCAGTAAAGTCTAGTGATGCAATCAGCGGTGTTCCTTCTGCGCGTAGCCTTTACATGCGTGGCATTATCATGAATCTCACGAACCCGAAGGTGATTCTTTTTGTGCTTTCGCTGATCCCGCCGGCCGTGCGCCTGGATCGTCCGATTCACCCGAGTTTGCAGATGGCTATTTTCGGCGGTGAATTTATCTTGGCGACAATGATTGTATTTGGGAGCATTGCGCTTTTAGCAGGAACAGTGAAGAAGTTCCTTTTGACATCGCCGAAGGCGAACCGCAATCTGAACTGGTTCAGCGGTGCGGTGTTCGTTTTCTTGGCTGTTGCCTTGTTTATGGTATAAAAAACGCGCGTTTTATCGCGCGTCCCTTTTTAAAGCTGTTCTTGGATGACTTTCAATAGCTTTGCAATTGTCTCTTCAGGCGAGTCCTTGGAACTTGCGCCTGCGGCACGAACGTGGCCGCCTCCGCCAAAAGTTCCTGCAACTTTGTTGACATCGACAACGTAATTGCTGCGTAGGCTAATCTTGTATTCGCCGTTGACCGGATAGAGGAATATGGCGACTTCAGTGCCGGTGACTTCGCGCAATGTATCGATGACGCTGCTGAGTTCAACAGGTGTCACGGAATAGCGGTCCATGTCCTCGGGCGTGATGTAGCTGTAGACGACTTTCCCGTCGAGAGCGAGTTTGCTGCTCATCATCACGTAGCCCGTTACGAGCGTCTGGGTGTACGTTCTCGTGTAGTACGTCTCGTTTATGATGCGTGTGAAGTCGATGCCTTTTTCAAGCAGGTCGCCGATGACAGTCATCGTCTTATGCCCGGTGCTGCTGAACTTGAAGGCGCCTGTGTCATGCACGATGCCGAGGTACAAACATTCTGCTGTTGCCTTGCTGACTTTGCTCGGGTCGAGTAAAAAGTAGAGGACTTCGCATGCGGAACTTGCCTTTGCATCTACGTAATTGACGTCGCAGAGGTTCAGCGGATTGCTGATGTGGTGGTCAATATTGCATGTCTTTTTGGCTGCCTTGATGCAGCTTTCGCCGTTTGCGCCGACGCGGTCAAATGTGGATGAATCCAAAAGGAATGCCAAATCGAACGAGCCGAATTCATCGTTGTAAAATTCATTAATGGCGTTGGAATTGGAGAGAATCTTGTAGTTTTCCGGGAAGCGTTCCAAGAAAATGCGGACTTTCGTAGTCGGGTAGTTGTCGCAGATGTAGTTGTAAAGACCGAGCGTAGAACCCACGCAGTCTCCATCGGGGCGCACGTGTCCAAAAATGGCAACGCTTTTAGCTTCTTTCAGTAAATCATCAATTTTCATGAAAAAGAATATAGTAAGATTTTGAACATAGACAACCGCACAAAGCAAATGAAACCCAATAGCGTCCAACTCAAAACCATCAACTTTAAACTAGTAACTACTAACTAGTAACTAATGACTAATGACTATTAACTAAATTTACGCCCATGAAACTTCTATTTACTGATTTAGACGGCACGCTCCTCGACGACGAGAAGAATATTAGCCAGGCAGACATGGCTTCAATCCAGGCGATGATCGGGGCTGGTCACAAGTTCGTGATGACGACAGGGCGCCCGCTCACAAGCGTAAAGCACATTGCCGAAAAGTACGGCTTCTTGAAGCCGGGATATTTTCTGGTGAGTTTTAATGGTGGGCTCATCTACGACTGCGGAACCGAACAGCCGATTTTGACACGCCGCATCGCTGTGGATCAGGTGAAGTTCATCATGGACGAAGCCCACAAACGCGGAATGCACGCACACACTTATGCGGGCGATTTGGTGGTCTCGGAATACGAGACGGAACAGCTCAAAACGTATTGCCGCTTGATGAAAATGGATTATGTTGTTGTAGATGATATCCGCAATTATTATGGTGGGGTTAATTGCAATGACGGTCCGATCAATGTCGTGGTTAAGCCGCCGATTAAGGTGAACGTGATTACGCCGTTTGAACATTCGAGTCTCGTGGATTTCCGCGCCGAGATGCGGACGGTTACGGCGGGCAAGCTGTTCGACGTGTTTAGCAAGCCCGAAATGCTTGAGTTCTCGCACATGCTTTCGAATAAAGGCGCTGCTGTGCGCTACATGGCGGACTTCTATCACGAGCCGATTGAAAATACGATTGCCGTGGGCGATGAAGAAAACGATTGCCCGATGATTGAGGCGGCTGGCGTTGGGGTCGCGATGGCGAATGCGTCACCGGCGGCAAAGGCTGTCGCCAATTACGTGACCGAGCACGACAACAACCACTCCGGAATTACTGAAGTTATTGAGAAATTTGTGTTGTAGTCGTTAGTCAATGGTCGTTGGTCGCTAGTTGAAAAGGTCGCGACGAAGTCACCAGATTTAAACTAATAACTATTGACTAATAACTAGTAACTAGCTATTTCGCTTTTACATTTCTTTCTTAAGTCTCGCAATAATTTCTTCCACGTCTGTGAAGGCGCACATGGGGAGGCTTACGACTTTTTGGCAGGCTTCAATGGTGTTGGCGTTTCCGAGCCCTTGATTGAGTTTCTTAAAACATGGCTGCGTGTGTAGCGGCTGCGGGTAGTGGATGCAATAGGGAATTTCGGCGCGTTCCAGTTGAGCGATAAAATCGTCGCGTTCGTCTGCCAGCACTGTGTATTGTGCGTAGGTGCTGGTGTTGCCGTCTGCGATTTTTTGCGGTACAATTTTTGCGCGGTCTGCAAAATGGCTGGCAGAGCCTTGCGCAGAACTGATGTTGCGGTTGTATTCTGCAAAGAACTCGTCGTACTTGCGGGCATTCTCGCTACGCTTCTTTAGCTCGTCCTTGAAATGCCGGAGTTTCAAGCGTAGGACTGCTGCCTGGATGGCGTCAAGCCTGCTGTTCATGCCGCAGATTTCGTGAATGTATCGCGTCTGGCTGCCGTGGTTTGCGATGAGACGGATTTTTTTCGCGAGTTCATCGTTTGCGGTGAAGAGCGCTCCGCCGTCGCCGTAGCAGCCGAGTGGCTTGGCTGGGTAAAAGCTCGTGATGGAAATGTCGCCGAACGTGCAAGCGGGGACTCCGTTTTGCGTGGCCCCGAACGCCTGAGCCGAGTCTTCGATCAGCCAAAGGCTGTTTGCGCGGGCGCATTCCTGGATTTTTGCATACGGGGCGCACTGCCCGAACAAGTTGACCGCGATAATCCCGCGCGTCTTTTCGCCAATCAACGATTCAATGCTTTCTACGCTGATCTGGAGCGTTTCCGGGTCGATGTCCGCAAACTTTGGGATGCCTCCGAGGCGCATCACGCATTCGGCGGGGGCGATAAAGGTAAAGTCTGGGACGATGACTTCGTCTCCCGGTTTGAGCCCGAGGGCGAGGAGGGCAATTGTCAATGCGTCCGTTCCGCTACCGCAGGTGATGGCGTGCTTTGCTCCTGTGAATTCCGCAAGTTCAGATTCCAGCGCTTGTACGACTGGTCCTCCGATAAAGCAACCGCTGTCGAGGACTTCTTGTTCGGCTTGCTTAAATTCGGATAAATAGGCTTCGCGTTGCGCACGTACGTTGATAAACGGAATCATGGTGTGCAATTTAGCATTTTCCCGCCCCTTGACAACTTTTAAACTTTTACTATCTTTGTGCTAACATTTTTTAAGTAGGTTTTCACCCGGAGAATTTAAGGTGCCTCAACACAAGTCTTGCAAAAAGCGTTTGCTCCAGGCCGAAAAGGCCAACGCAATGAACCGTTCCACTCGTAGCGCTATCCGTGCCAGCCTCAAGGTTATCCGCACTGCTGCTACGAAAGCTGCTGCCCTCGAAGAAATGCCGAAGCTCTTCAGCATGCTCGATAAGGCTGCCGTTTCTCACCGCGCTGGTTTCTGCGCCAACCGTGCTGCCAACTACAAGGCCAAGGTTGCTAAGGTCATCAACGGCCTCGCTTAATTAGAATCCTAAAAGATTTTAAGCAAAATGAACCGATACGCGGATGTGTATCGGTTAGTTTTGTTATTTAAAACTTACGATAAAATTACGACAGAGTGGTTCTTGGGGGAGATTTCTTCTGTTTGTAGACGAAAAAGTTGTGATTTTGATTAAAAAAAGGCAAAAATCAAAAATTTCTTTTTGGTTTATTGAACTTTTTTACTAGATTAAGTACTGGGTTTCAAGGAATTATAATGTCGTCTATTAATTTTGCTACAAGAGAAATTAGTTGTAAGGTCGTTTATTATGGTCCTGGTTTAAGTGGTAAAACCACAAATCTCCAGGTAATCCATCAGAAAATGCCCCAAGACAAGCGCACGGACATGGTGTCGCTTGCAACTGAAGGTGATCGTACCTTGTTCTTTGACTTTTTGCCTTTGAACTTGGGCGACATTAAGGGCTTTAAGACTCGTTTCCAGCTTTATACTGTTCCTGGTCAGGTTTATTACAACAGCACTCGTAAGCTCGTGCTTCGTGGTGTCGATGGGATTGTTTTTGTAGCGGACTCCCAACGTTCACGTCAGGCTGAAAACTTGGAGAGCCTCCAGAATTTGCGTCAGAACTTGCAGGACTACGGCATGAACTTGGATGATATTCCGTTCGTGTTGCAGTACAACAAGCGCGATATGGAAAATGTCTTTACTCTGGATGAGATGAATGATATGCTCAATCCAGAAAAGAAGATCCAGTTCTTCCCGGCGACTGCCCATAATGGTAAGGGCGTTGTGACGACGCTTAAGACGATCGCCATGCTGGTGATTGAAAAGTTTAACGTGAAGCAGGGGTTCTTGCGTAAGGCTGCTGTTGCGGCCGCTCCTGCTGCGAGCGAAACTCCGGCTGAAAATGCCGAAGCGGGCAAACCGCAGAATGAGGCTGCCGCTCCGCAACAGCCGACTTCTCCGTTCCGCATGCCGTCGTTTGCCGCAAAGCCGCAGGCAAATGCAGGGAACTCTGGCGGTGCCGGTTCTGGTTTGTTCCAGAAGGGCGCGATGTCATCTCCGTTTGCTCGCCCGCGTGTGGCGACTGCAGTACCTAGAATGCCGACGTTTGGTCGTGCCGTGGAAAAACCGACACAGGCGGATGACGATGAAATTGTCTTGCGTCCGTACAAGCCAAAAGACCAGTAGTTTTATAAATGTTTGTGGTGTAATATGAGCGATTATACAATTTATTCTGATGATGCTAACAAAGTGCGTCGCTTGATGACCGCCTACCAGGCAAGCGTCAAGTGCGAATATGTTGTTCTTTGCCATCGTGATGGAAACATCATTGCCGAAGTCGGTTCTCTCGGTTCTGACTTGGATGCAACTCCCCTTGCGGTTTTGAGCATTGCTGCATTTGACTCTTCTCGTCAGATCGGGGTGATGCTTGGTGGCGAAAAATTCCAGTCCGTTTCATTTACGGGCGAAAACCGTTCCGTTTATATTTCCCCTGTAGACCAGTCGCTATTGCTTGTTCAGGTCTTTAAATCTGGTAGACTTCCGAACCGCATTGATGACTTTAATCGCTTGCTGGTCGAAAAGCTGGAGGACGCCGTTCCTGCATTTACGCAGAATACGAGCAGTCTTGTTCGCTAGGAGGTGCTTGTGGCAGGCAAGTTTCCGCCACTGAGAAATTTGCGTAAGACGACTGTTTTTGCGATAGTCGTCTTTCTTGCTTTTTTTGTTCACCGCTTTGTCATGTTCTTCATCGATGACGAAGTCAACTTTACGGACAATTCCGATATTGAACTTTCTCCTGCCAATAGTGTGGTTTGCCGTCATATTGTGAACGGGGAACCATTTGGTGCCGATAGCGTGTTCGAAGAGAATACGCGACTTTACGTTTTTTCGTCTATTACAAATTCAGCACGTTACCAAGAGGATACGCTTTTCCATATCTGGTTCTTGGGAATCGATACGATTTTTGTTGAAACTTGCAATCTTGCGGGTGATGTTTGCAGTTCGATGCTTGCTTCGGACTTGGTCGAACTAGGCGAATGGAGCGTCGATCTGGTGGCGGGGCGTAAGTTGCTTGCGAGCAGACAGTTCCGCGTGGTGACACCTTCTCGGTAATTTTATATGCGGTCTATTCCTTGTCTGGGCCTGCTGCTTGCCAGTTTAGCCTTTGCTTTGGATGTGGATTCGCTCCCGGTTTGGGATCCTTCAATTCTTGCAAAAAATGGTTTGGAAAATGCGTCGGGCGCGACGAGTCTTGTCGCAACAAAGGATGCGCCGGAAGCATCGGATTCTTCGCATGCTGAAATCGAGACGCACGGCTACAAGACGATGCAAGTGACTGTGGGTGATGGCGGTACGCAGGTCGATCAGGAATTGCGACTTTCGATTCAAGGGCGCCTCACGGATAGCGTTTATATTGACGCTCTGTTGTCGGATGTGGACCGCAAGGCGGGCGACCAGACAACGGCAACTCTCCAGGATGTAGACCAAATTTATTTCCGCGTGGAATCTCCATATGCGATGTTGCATTTAGGCGATTTGACATGGACGGATAATTCCATGGGGCTCACGTCGTTTAGCCGTTCAACGCTTGGTGCAATGGCAACGTTGCGTTATCATGGCTCCGAAATCAGTGGCGCATGGGGTACGGACGAGGTGACGCGTTATTCTCGGTCGTTTAGCGGTGTGCAGGGGCAGCGCGAAGGTTACCATTTAGATGAGGCGGGCGGATTTATTTCGGTGGTGCCGAATTCAGAAAGAGTCTGGTTGAATGGCGTAGAGCTTGTGCGCAACCGCGATTACGAAGTGAATTATGCGGGCGGTCTTTTGGACTTCAAAAACGGGATTATTCCAGGGACAGATGATGATGTCCGTGTGGAATACGATGCGTACTTGAACGATGATATTTATACGATGTATGCGGCTCGTGGAAGCCTGCGCCTTGAAAATGTTTTCTTTGATGTGGCTGGATTCCATTTGGAAAATGATGTGGACCGCATGCGGAAAAGTTCATTGGACAGTACGGCGTATGAGCAGTTGAAAAATGATCGTGGCGGAGAATTGAAGGATTCGCTGGATCAGGATTTGCACCGCCCGAAAATGTCGGAACGCTTGGGAGCACGCCTCCGCCTACAGGCGGAACATCGGTTTTACGCCGATGTCGAACTCGGGCTCAATCGCATGGACTCGAATACAGTTTCTAAAAATGTCGGTGGCCCGAGTGGGCGTGCGTTCAGATGGTTTGTGACGACTGATTCGACGCAGAACATGAATGCGTTTCCGGTAGCGCTCTTGGTCCATGGAAATTACGTTCAAGAGGGCTTTGCCATATCTGAATTTAGCGGTACTGAACGGGATTGGGATGCGTATGCGCTCCGCAATGAATGGGATTTAGATAGTGCGCTTTTGAAAGGCGACTTGCGCTATGATGAACTTGCGCTCCGGATTCGTTTAGGCAAGGATTGGTTTGGAACGGCGAAATGGGGTTACCGCCGTGGTGATGATGAACGCTGGAATTCTTCACGGTCTCAATTCTCGCTTGTGCATCGCAACTTGAATGCAGCAAGTGAATTTACGGCAGCGTATGTATCGAGCTCGCAGGAAGTGGATCAGAAACGCTATCAGGGGTCATTCTCTTCGGAATTTTTGCGCGGATTCTTTAGGCCGTTTGGCAGTGGCGATGTGCGCTATTCTGTGCGCGATTCGCTTGGCTACAAGACGGAGCGCGGTTATGCAAAGACTGCTGTTGGTGCTACATTAAACGATGACTTGTGGAATGTGAAAGAATCGGTCGGGACTCTTACCGTGCGCAAGCATGATATCTCGGGGCGTTCCCGCGACGAAGACTGGCGCGATTCTGTGAGTTCTGTAACGTGGACGCAGTCGGCTGAAGCAAACTTTCGCAATTTCAACTTGTCACATTTGTTGCAGTATTCACATGCGGTGACGGATTCGCTTGGCGCCTCGGATTCTTGGGTGGGCGACTTGACGACGAATTTTGGCGATGACGATATGGGTGTGCAAGGTTCTGTCACGTATAGTTTCGGGATGACTTCGGAGCAGACTTACACTGCCATTTATAAAGCAGTGGCGAAGGGAACGGGCGATGTGCGCTATGATAGCCTTACGGGAACGTTTATCGAAGGTGTCGATAACGGTGACTTTGTCTATGAAGGCATGGGCCGTAACGATTCCGTGGGTGCTGTCCTTTCGTCAAATGCGACGTTTGAAGCTTCGCTGGAATGGAATCCGGGTGTTTCGCTGGGGATAACGCAAGGCTTGTTGCGTGATATTACGTTGAGTGCGTCTTTCCATTCCGAAGCGGAAGATACGACTGGCAAAAAGATTTATTTTCCACCGATTATGACATCGAGTTTGCGGAACGTAACCGCGGGAACTGTTTCGTGGGAAGCGAGCCTTGCTTGGGATCATCCGTCGGGAGCTTCTGCCATGTACAGCCCGAGTGCAAGTTATGAAAAGAAGATGTCTTCTATTGGATATTATCAGGACATGTTCGATCACAAACTGACGGCTGGATTTAAAATAAATGAAGACCATTACGTTGGTGTTGAAAATGTTTTAGAAACGGTCCGTTTGACGGCTCTGCAAAAATTGGACTGGAACATTTGGGAAATTACCGGGAAATATATTTGGAAGTTGCCGGCTGGCTTTAGTTTGGAACCGCGTGTCCGTTATAGGGAAGGTTCGGGCGAAGATGATTTAAAATCAACGTTTGGAGCGCATCTCTGGGAAGAAGAACTTCGCGTTGGTTACGAGAGGGATGGTGTTGTCGACGGTCATATCTCATTTGCGTCCATACAAATGGACCGTCACGACGATACGATTCCGTATCAGATGATGTCTGGCTTTGGCGATGGCGTGACCTACAGGCTTGAAACGATGGTTTCGGTGGAAGTCAATAATTTCCTGTCTCTTTCGCTTCGGTATATTTTGCGTTTTGGCGATGCCGAAGAAAATGTGTTCCAGAAACTTGCAAGCGAGGCGAAGGCGTATTTCTAATGAAAAATGAAGAATTAAAAGTGAAGAATGGACGGTACGTCGCTTTTGTTGTGCTTCTGCTGGGAGCGGCTTTGAACCTGTGCTTTGCTTCGACGTGCCGCATAGAACGCGTGGAATGGGAAGGCGACCATAGCGAATTTGAAGAGCTTTCGATGAGTGTTATTGTGGGCGCTCCGTGCGATTCTTGGCAGGGGGCGAAACATAAATTGTTGCGCTATTACGAAGACCGTGGTTTTGTTGGGGCTTCGTTACAGGTTCATGTAGATAGTGCGGGGGTGGCGCATTGCAAGTTTGAACGCGGTAGTGCGTGGGTGTGGGCGGAACCAGAAAATCTTGATTCTGGTGCGACGGAAATCGATGTCTTTAGGCGATTGACTGGACTTGAAATTGGCGAAAAAGTTTCACTTTCTGATTTGGAACGCTCGGAGCGTAGGCTCTTGCGATTGGGCTATTACGAGCAGACGGCGGGAGTGCGCTTGTTCCGTGATCCGGTGCGCAACCGCATTATCCCGGCGTATTCCATGAGGGCGACTCCGATTTCTGCGGCAGAAGGATTCCTCACGTATTCGAGCGATGAAAATGTCTGGGAAGGCAACATCAATCTTGCTTTGTACAACATCTTGGGCACGGGGCGCGATTTGCTGCTGGAGGGCAATTCGCAGAATGATTCTCGGCGGTTGGAAGGTTCGTATCGCGAACGCTTTATCTTTGGAACCGCTTGGGATGTTGTTGTTCGCGGGTTCTTTGAGGATGATTCGCTGTCGCGCGATTCGCGATTGGAGCTTGGTGTGTCGCGGAACATCGGCTTTAATTTTGAAGTTTCTGCGTTTGTGGGTATTGGCAATGACGAGAAAAGCTCGACGCTGGAGCTTTCGTACATTTCGTTTGACCGAAGCGTTTTGCCTCGAAGCGGAACGTCGTTTGATCTGTCGCTTGCGTGGATGATGGATCGCCCGGATTCACTCGATAGCTATTTGCGTCTGCAGTCGTCGCTTGTGTACTATTTGCCGTTGTGGAAGAACTTTATTGTGCGCTATTCGGCAGCGGCTGGCGCTATGCTCCCGTCGGGTGGTGCGTTTGCGCGTGAGGACTTGTTTAGCTTGGGCGGCATCAATTCGTTCAAGGGGATGATGTATGGCTTTATGCGGACGCGTGCGTACGGATTTTCGCAGGCGGCGCTTTTATGGCAAGATGGCTACGATTTGTCGATTGAGCTTTTCTACCAGCCGGGGCTTTATAGGCGGATGAGGCCGTTCCACGGGTGGGCGCGTGAGCATGATTATGGTATCGGGTTTACGCAGTACCGCAAGTCTTGGAGCTTTAGCATTTACTATGCGCTTCGCAATGGGTGCGATTACCTAGACGGTGTGCTGGGCTTCGGTGTGAAGACGCTGTTTTAGAAAAAAGCTTTTGAAAAAAGCAAAACTAGAGTCGCGGGACGCGGACTTTGTCGCCGGCGTTGAGGTGCTCGAGCATGACGCCCGGATTCACGGACTGGAGAGCCGAGAGCACGTAGAAGCGGGGGAGGTTTTGCGTACCTGCGCCATAGGTTCTACGGAGAAGTTTGAACAGGTCTTCGCCATCGTTAGCGGAAACGACCTTGTAAAGGCTCTTGTTTGAGGGGTCGGACTGCAAGGCGGAGAGCGCGTTCGAGAACTTGGCGACGAAATTTTCTGCGTTGTTGCTCGGCTTGGAGGCTTCTGCAGCTTGCTTGACCTGTTTCGGCGGTTTGCTCAGCCCGGATTTGCGGCTTGTGCTCTTTCCGGTGACGGACGGCGGGAGCTTGAATGTAGGTGCCTTGAACGCGTTCATCTTGAGGCTCACGTCGGCGGTATCTTTGCCCTTTTTGACCGGTTCGAGCTTCAAAATGGAGTCCAACGAGGCGATGTAATTGCTGTCGGGCCATTCTTCGAGCACCATGCGTTTGTTCACCTCGACGATTTTGGCAGTCGGGTGGTCGTTTCCGCAGGCAATCAAAAGCAAAGAACTGAGCAACAATAAAGATTTCATGCTATAAAAAATACTAAAAATGAGGTTGCAACTTGCCAAAATCCTAAAAAACAACTAAATTTTAGGCTCTCAACAATTACTTCACAGGAAGTTTTATAATGAAAGAAGGTATCCACCCTAATTATCAACCGGTCGTGTTCGTCGATGCGAATACGGGTAAAGAATACATCACCCGCTCCACGAAGTCTTCCGCCGAAAAGAAGACTATCGATGGTGTTGAATATAGCGTAATTTCCTTGGAAATTACGGCTGATACCCATCCGTTCTGGACGGGCAAGCAGCATCGCGTGGATACGGCTGGCCGTATCGACAGCTTCAACAAGCGCTATGGCGGCGGTGCTAACATCACCTCTGCAAAGCGTAAGACTCGCAAGGCTGCTCCGGTCAAGGCTGAAGAAGAAGCTTAATCTTCTTAAATTTTGGGGCCTCCCTAACTAGGGAGGCTTTTCTCTTATTTAACCCTGAGGACGCAAAATGAAAAAGAAACTTAGCATTTGTGCCGCTGCCTTCATCGCCCTTGCTATGACGGCTTGCGATAGCGGTAAGACTGGAACCATCGAAGGCGAAGTTCGTGATGCTTTCACTAACAAGCCGCTGGAAATGCCGACCGTCGGTATGGACTCCACGATTTACACCACTCTTTCCAAGAAGTACGAATTCAACCAGGAACTCCGCAAGGGTAAGTTTAAGTTTGTCAAGGTTCCGGTTGGTGCCTATAGAGTTTATGCTGGTCGTTCTAAGTATGTGAAGACCCGTATGAGGATTGAAACGACGGAACAGAATCCGAACGCTTCGCTCATTCTTTACATCTACAGCGCCCAGGTTGATCCGGGTCTGTACCAGGGCACTCCGGAAGGCCCGCTCAAGATCGATAACAAGTGGGTGGTCTACTCCACGAACTGCAATGAATCTATTGCCGGTTACCGCTTGACGATGCCGCAGCAGACGGGTAGCTCCACTGCAAGCATTGCTGAAAAGATTGGTGTCCAGAAGAAAGGCAAGAAGGGCAAGAAGGCTAAGAAGGCCGCTCCTGCTCAGGTCGCATCTGCTGTTACGAACCTCCCTGAACCGCGCGTCATTGAAGGCAAGCTCGAAGTGTTCTTCCGTAACGCATCTTCTGTGACGACTCCGCTCATTGCTAAGACCTATCCGGCTGTCGTTGCTCCGATCGCTTCTCACAAGGACTGCAAGGGCTTTGGCGAAGGCGAAACGAAGGGCGTGTTCCCGGTCAAGGACAAGGCAACCGATCTCAAGGTCGAATACGTTGCTGAAAACCTCTTCAAGATTACTGGCGATCTTCCGAAGGGCAAGCAGATTATCCAGCTCTCCCAGGACGGAAAGACGGTCCAGACTTACTATTTCGAAGCTAAGTAAGTTTTCGAAAATAGCTTGAATATAAAAACTGCATGGCCAAGAGGTCGTGCAGTTTTTTTTGTATAAACAAAAAAACTCCGTTGGAAAACGGAGTCCGCGACGAAGTCGCCAAACTAAAACTATTGACTAGAATTCAATCAGTCCCTTAGCTTCGTCAGCGAGGATGACCTTTGTGGCCATGTTAATGAACAGGCCATGTCCGACGATACCTACGATGTGCTCGAGGTCGCGGGCGAGTTTGTCCGGGTCTGCGATGGGGGCGAACTTTGCATCGGCGATGAGGTTACCGGAATCGCTAATCACTGGACCGTCCTTGCCTGGAGCGCCCATGCGGACCTTGACTTCGCCACCGAGCTTTTTCACGCGTTCGGTCACGACGGCGATGGCGCCCGGGATGATTTCGAGAGGTACGGCAAACTTGGTGCCGAGCTGTTGCACGGCCTTGCCACTGTCCGCGATGATCACGTAGTTGTCCGTCATGGAGGCGACGATCTTTTCGAGGAGGTGTGCGGCTCCGCGGCCCTTGATGAGGTTTCGGTTCGGGTCGATTTCGTCGGCGCCATCAATCACCATGTCGAGGTGGCTCACTTCGCCCATTTCCTTGAGTGGGATGCCGAGGCTACGGCATTGGAGCGTCGTGCTCCAGCTGGTCGAAACGCCCGTCACGTGGATGCCTTCAGTCTTGATGCGTTCGGCGAGTCGGTTCACCATGTGGGCCGCCGTGCTGCCTGTGCCGAGACCGACAATCATTCCGTCCTTGATCATGTCTGCGGCGCGAACGCCTGCAGCCTTCTTGAGTTCATCCATCGATGCCATTAGCGCCATCTCCTTTCGTTTGAATCAAAGTTGTCGTCGCCCATGCGGTTGTCGTAACTGTCATAGTTATCGTAGCCGTCGTAATCGTCTTCGTCCGGGAATCCGGATTCCTGCTCGGTGAAGCTTGCTTCGACGATGTCTATGACTTCGACATTGAATGTCAAGTCCTTGCCTGCAAACGGGTGGTTCCCGTCTACTATGACCGTATCTTCGAGAATTTCCTTGATGGTGTAAATGCCGTCGCACTGGTCGTCGTCATCGTCAAGGTTCAAGTCGTTCACAAATTCTTCGGCGGTGTCCGGCAGCTGGAATTCGCGGATATCGTTATCCTGGTACATTTCGAGTTCCATGCCGAGCCAGAGTTCCCCGACGTCGCGGAGTTCTTCTTTCGGGACTGTGAGGATTAGGTCCTTGCGGTATTCGCCGTAACCGAGATTCGCCGGAATGCTCACTGTAAACTTTTCGCCCAGACGACGCCCCGTCAGTGCGTCTTCAAGTCCGGGAATGATGTTGTTGTATCCGTGAATGTACACGAACGGCTGGGTGGCGGGAACTTCTTCAAGAATTCGCTTGCCTTCTCTGAGGGTGTAGGCTATGCTCACCTTCATCTTGTCTTGGATGACTACCATACGTGCCCAAATTTAGTAAAAGGTGAGCGTTGCGGCAAAACATTTATGTTTTGACATTACCGAACCGTACTAAATGCAGCCCAAAGGGCTGCCAATGTAGTAAAATTGGTCAATTTCGCCATCTATATTAAATTGTTTTTCTAAATTACGGACATGCTTTACGGTATTTGTTCAGATATCCATTCCAACGCCACGGCATTCAAGGCTGTCCTTGAGTCTATGCACGATAACGGCGTTGAACGGAGAATATGCCTTGGTGATATTGTGGGATATGGCGTCGATACCGATGAGTGCGTCAATTTGGTTAAAGAGAACATGGATGTGTGCCTGATCGGAAACCACGACAGCGTGGCGGTACGGTACGAATCCAGCGCTGGCTTCAACCCGTATGCGAAGCAGGCGATTGAATGGACCCAGAAGAACCTTTCCAAGGAGTCTGTGGCGTTTATCCGCTCGCTTCCATATATTCACGAAGAAAACGATATCTGCTTTGTGCATGCGTCGCCCTTGTCTCCGGCAGATTGGGTTTACGTGACCGATCTCGAGGATGCGCTGAACGCTTTTGACCATTTCTCGGAGCGCTACTGCTTTGTGGGGCATACGCATAGCCCGGTCATCATTGCAAGCCGCCCCTTGGCGATTCCGAAAATTCTGGATGAGTACGAGTACGTGATTGCGAATACCGAACGCTTGCTGGTGAACGTCGGCAGCGTGGGGCAGCCACGCGACCGCGACCCGAGAGCCTGCTGGTGCCTACTCGATACCGATACCAAGTGTGTACGGCTCATCCGCGTGGAATACGACATCCGAGAGACGCAGAACCGCATGAAAAAGCAGGGAATGCCCTCGTTTTTGATTGATCGACTATCGGTGGGGAGATAACTTAGACGAGATAGCTGTAAATGACAAGGTTTGGTTGTATGAAAACATGTTTAACTTTAAATGATGTTGAAGGCGATATTCGTCTTTTGTGGTTGCATTCTTTCGTCTTTCGTCTCTCGTCTTTCGTCTAACTATGAAATGGATTTTAGCTGTTTTTGGTCGTGCCGGTTCCCCGTTCATTGCGGACGAGGTGGAAAAGTATGTGAAGCGTTTGCGCGGTTCCGCGATGCCTCTTGAAGTTGTTGAACTCAAGGAATCGAAAATTGACGATCACGCCCAGGCGCTTGCCCAGGAAGCTGCCGTTTTCGAAAAAAAATTCCCGCGTAACGAGTACCGCCGAGTGATCCTCTCCGAAGAAGGGAAGCTTATGACGACGGTAAAGCTTGCCGATACGTTACAGGCCCGCTTTACGGGAAATATTGTGTTTTTGATTGGCTCTGCGTACGGCATCGACGAGAACTTGAAAAAGTCGGCCGACTTGCTGTTAAGCCTTTCTCCGTTGACTTTTACCCATGACCACGCGAGGATTATCACGGTGGAACAGCTCTACCGCGTCCAGATGGTCATGCAAAACCACCCGTATCATCATAGGTAGTTCCGAGTTTTGAGTTACTAGTTACTAGAGTTTTTTTTCTAGATTACACTAGTAACTACTAACTATTAACTAGTAACTAATATGTTAATTTCTGCAATTGTAGCTGTTTCTGAAAACAATGTCATTGGGCGCGATGGGCACTTGCCGTGGCACCTTTCGCAGGATCTCAAGCGCTTCAAGGCGATTACCACAGGGCATGCCATCATCCTCGGTCGCAAGAATTACGACGATATCGGACGCCCGCTGCCGAACCGCACGAACTACGTGCTCTCCCGAAACAAGGAATTTCAGGCCCCGGGCTGCATTGTCTGCTCGTCGCTCGGTGAGGCTATCGAGGCCGCCCGCGCCGCAGGCGAGACGGAGTGCTTTATCATTGGCGGTGCCGCCGTGTACCGTGAAGCGATTCCGCAGGTCGAAAAGCTCTATTTGACGAAAGTTTTGTCGCATGTGGATGGCGATGTTTTCTTCCCGGAATGGGAGGGAGACTTCGAAAAAGTCAGCGAAGAACCGTTCCAGGCTGACGAAAAAAACGATTTTCCGACTGTTTTTCAAATTTGGGTACGAAAAAAATAAGATTCTATTGCATTTAGAATTTCTTATTATATATATATGCTGATGAAAAACGGAAAGAGAATTCTTAAGCTTCTCGTTGCAGTGCTTGCCGCTGTAAGTGTTGCTTTGTTTGTCATCAGTTTCAACGGAATGTGTCGTCATGGCACGTGTAATCATGTTATCAAACTTAACGATGGTTGGTCCGTTTCTTTTTCCGATGTGCATCTCACTCCGTTGAAGCATGTGTCGGAATTCCGGGTGCCTTCAAATGTTGAACCCGGTGATACCATTATTTACGAACGGAATATGAGGGATGATTCAATCCCTTTGCCGACGACTTTGCGCTTCCATGCGTATCACGTTGCTATTGCCGTTTATGTCGATAGTATTTGCTATTACCGTTATGGATTTGAACGCTTTAAGGAAGGGTGGCTTGTCGGTAGCGGAATTCATCTTGTGAACATGCCGGAGCATTTGGACCAGCATACCATTCGCGTGGTCACTGTTATCACAGAAAGGGCTGCGGCCAAATCGCTGACATCTATAGAACTTTTGCGCTCCGGCAGCATGACGGATTATTTTGCGAACAATTCCGATTCCATTACGATTGGAATTTTTCTGATGTTCTTTGGCATGATTGCCTTTATTACTGGGTGTTGCGCAGTGGGGTTTGATCGGGCGTATTATCGACTTATCCTGATTGGGCTTTTTGCAGGGCTGATGGGACTTTGGACGCTCAACTATGCGAAGGGTATTCAGATATTCTCGATGAATTATGCCCTGGATACGACTCTTGAGTACGTTTCGCTTTATCTTGCTGCAATACCGTTTGGGCTTCTCATCATCAATATGCGTTCTGGCAAGATTTCGCCGTGGAAAATGAGAATGCTGAAAGGTATTGTCGGTTTTGGCGGCTTGTTCTTTGTTGTGACGACTATTTTGCATGTGGCTGATATTGCTCATTATCCGTCATTTTTGATTGTCTATCACAGCTATATTTTTGTTTCGTTCTTGTTCATGGTCGTTTTCAAGGTGCTTTACGATCGCGGTGCCGGCCTCCAGGAAAAGATCCTTACGTCTGGTACAGTTGTGTTTGTGCTGTTTGGGATTGCGGATGTGTTCCGCTACAACATCCAAAATATGCTTGGGCTGGATAAGCCTTTCTTGGATTCGACATGCTTGCCTGTGGGGGCACTCCTCTTCATTTTGCTCTTGATGGTGGGTTACCTTGTTTACATGTACGAAGAACTCATGGACAAGACCGAGAAGGAAGTCCTTCGCCAGATTGCCTATAGAGATGCGCTCACTGGCATATATAACCGTGCTAAGTGCGAACACATTTTTGAAGTCCTCAATCGTGATGATAGCGATTATGCTATTGTGAGTATCGATGTGAATGGACTCAAGTACGTCAACGACCATTTTGGACATTCTATGGGCGATAAGCTCCTCTGCGCCTTTGCCGATGTGTTCAAGAATGCTTTCAACGGCATTGGAACGACTATCCGCATGGGTGGCGATGAATTTGTGGCAATTGTCCGTGCGGAACATCTTTCGGATCTGAACACTGCGTTAAAGACGATGGTGCTCCTGGAAAAAGACGCCAAGTTGCCGATCGCCATGAATGTTGCTTACGGTTATTCTATACGCCGTCGAGGTGATGCCGTGACGGCAATGGACGTTTACCGCATGGCCGATGCGAACATGTACGCCATGAAGCTCGCCTCTAAGCAACAGCGAATGGCATAATCAGAGTTTCTAGAATGTCACCCCGGATTTGTACAAGTACAAATCCTTTCGGCTCAGCAATGAAAAACGCAAGCGTTTTTCGCAGCATTCGCCTTGATGGCTTTTATTTCGGGGTCGACTTTTTATACGAGAAGGCGATGCCGTCCCCATTCGCGGATCATGACTACTAAGCAGCAAAGCTGCATGTAGTCAAAGAGAACGGAGTCCGGCATGACAAATCCATCATTTATCGAATTGACTAATGACTAAAAACTAATAACTCATAACCGTTTTTTTGATTAGATTATTGAACAAGTATGATTGAGTTCAATATCTTTTATAAGCTTGCGGCGGCGCTGGGTATCGGTTTCATTATCGGTATGCAGCGTGAAAACTCGTATTCCCGCAATAATTCTAGGCACCCCGCTGGGCTGTGCTCGTTTTCGATTGTGAGCCTTTGTGGCGCCTTGTCTTGCTACCTGGGCGACCTGATGGGGTCGATTGTACCCTTTGTCGTTGGCCTTGTGATTGTTGGGCTTTTGCTCGTGGCAAGCCATATTGCGTATGGTCTTTCGAACCGCGATAACGGCGGGCCTGCGGGCGTCACGACGAGTGCTGCTCTTATCATGATTTATTTCTTGGGGGCGCTTTGCTGGTTTAACCGCCTCTTGGAAGCGTGTATCCTCATGATTGTGCTCTTGTGGCTCTTGGCGGTCAAGCGGCAGCTTCACGATTTTGCGAAAAAGATTTCGACCGAGGACATCATTGCGACTGTCAAGTTTGCGGTGATTTCTCTCATGATTTTGCCGTTCTTGCCGAACCGCGCATTTGGCCCGCCGGGCCTCGAAGTTTTGAACCCGCATACGATTTGGCTCTTTGTCGTGTTTATTTGCGGCATCGGCTTTGTGGGCTATGTACTCATTAAGCTTGTCGGCCCTGGCAAGGGCATTTGGCTCACGGGGCTTTTGGGCGGGCTTGCGAGCAGTACGGCACTCACGCTGAACTTGGCGGGGCGTAGCGTTGATAACGAGCAGTATGCGGCGGATTTTATGCTCGGCATTGTGCTGAGCTGGTCGGTGATGTATGCACGACTCTACCTCATTTGCGTGTTCCTGATGCCGTCACTTGCGCTCCCGCTCTTGGCGCCGCTACTTGTGCCTGTAGTGCCTGGGCTTGGTTATGCGGGTTACTTGAAACTTCGTGAATCCAAGGATCATCGACAGAAGACGACTGATTTTAATAATCCGTTCAAGCTGTTGCCGGCGATTAAGTTTGGCCTAGTCTTTACGGTGGTCATGTTCATTGCGAATGCGGCTCATGCTTACTTTGGCTCGGGCGCCTTGATGATTTGTAGCTTCTTGGGCGGTGCTGCCGAAATGGATGCGGTCGCGTTCTCGCTTATCGACATGTGCCGAAAGGCGACTCTTGAACACCACAACTTGATTTTGGCGCTCCTGTTTGCAAGCCTTGCCAATACGCTTACCAAGGGGTGCCTAGTGTATTTCCTTGGAGCAAAGTCCATGCGCCGTCCGGTTATCCCGGCGGTTGTGCTCATTTGCGGTGTTTCGGTCGTGATGATTGGAATTTACTCAGTCGTGTAGTGAAAATGCTGGTATATTTTTTTGTGACAATTTCTCCTCTTGGTTCCCGTTTATATAATTTGGAAATGGGAAAATAAAAAAGTGGGTGTATTATGTCTAATAAGATGAAATTTGCATTGACCATCGCTGGTTTTGATGGTTCTGCGGGGGCCGGAATTTTGGCCGATGTCAAGGCTATGGCTCATTTTGGTGTGTACTGCGAATCTGTATGTACTGCGCTTACTCAGCAAAATGAAGATGAATTTGTGGCGCCTGGCTGGGTCATCTGGGACCGCATTGAAGCTCAGCTAGAAACCTTATTTAAAAAAAGAACTTTCAAGTACGTAAAAATCGGACTTGTCGAAAAAGCCAAAGTTTTGAAGAAAATTGTTGAATATATCCGGACAAAATCTCCAGATGCCTACATTATATGGGATCCGATTGCAAGCGCTTCGGCGGGATTTCATTTTTTGCGAGCTGCCGAACAAGATAAATTCATGCCTGTGATGAATCAGATTGACTTGGTCACGCCGAATCAAGATGAATTTGGATTTCTAGGGCTTGGACTTGCCGCATCTCGCGGGCTGGTTAACCTTGGAAATGATTTTGCGCTTCTCTTGAAAGGGGGGCATTCCAGAGGGAAAGATGCCGTTGACATCCTCTGGGATCGTGATGGAAAACAGTACAAATTCTCTAGCCCGCGTTTGCCAGGGCATGGAAAGCATGGCACAGGCTGCCACCTCTCTTCTGCGATCCTTGCAAATCTTGCGCTGGGGCACACTCTCCCTGAATCGTGCCAGATTGCAAAGAATTACCTCACTGAGCTATTGCAGAGCGGTGAAGGCAGGCTTGCAAAAGATATTTAGTTTAGATAGAATAAGCCTCCCGTTGGGGAGGCTCTTTTAATAAATTATTCTGTTTTACTTTTCAATGCACCTGACGGAGAAGGCGTTGTTTTCTTCGATGGCGCGTTCCGCATAACGTTCATTGTATCCGCCGATGGTCACGAAGTTTGCGATGTAGGTCGTTTCTTCGGTTGCTGTCCAGAAGAATGCAGATTTTTCCATATCTTCGTAAGCGAAATGTGTGTCGCTTTTGCCAGACGCGTTGAATGATGATTTGGTTTCTTCGCAGTACGGACTCCACATTTCGTTGTTGCCGAAGCAGATCCTCTGGCCGGCCTGCTTGACTCTGAAACCGTTCTTCTTGCTTGAACCGAGGTACTTGCTCAAGAAATTCCAGTCTTTGCGGTCAGGGAGCCTCCAGCCGGTGGGGCATGCCTTCATGGCTGCTTTCCATGTGTAGAGGCGACCGTACTTGTGACAGTTGGATTTGTCGTCGTTGTAGCAGTAGCTGCCCTTTGTCGTCTTGTAGGTGAGGTTTTCGGCGAGCCAGTTGTGGTTGCCTATTTTCACGATCTTGTAGGTGTGGCCGTCGCGCGGGTCCTTGAACTTTTTCGCGGAGGCCTTTTTGGAGGGAGCGGCTGCGGCGATGCAGGCAGCCAGAAGCATAAATACGAAACCAATTCTCATGGACTAAAATTTACAATTTTTCTGTTTTAGAAATTTTGTTATCTTGTAAAATGAAGAGGATTTAAAGTTGTTAATTGAAGATGTAAAAAAATCGATTGCTGATGCCGGTTTTCACGATGGCGAAAAAATGCCTTCCGTGCGTAAGATGGCGGAACGTCTTGGCCTTTCTGTGAATACGGTTCATCGGGCATACAAGATTTTGGCACAAGAAAAACTGGTGCAGCTCGTTCATGGCAAGGGCTGCTTTTGGGGATCGGCTCCGTCGTTCGAGGTGAAGGCCGAGGAAAGTGTTTATTCCATAGTCGAGCGCCTGTTCCAGAATGATTTGGACAGCGGGTACCTGAATGCTTTTGATGAACTCCCTTCATGCAAGGAACTTTCGAACCGTTACAATGTGTCGCTTTATATCGTCAAAAAGTTCCTGATGCAAAAGTGTGCGCAAGGGATTTTGCGCCATGTGGGGCATCGCTTTTTCTTTAGCGAAGAACGCCCTGTTGAAAAGTCTAATTATATCTTGTTTGTACATCGTTCGGATGAATTCGGGCGACTGAAGATTGAGTCCGAACGAGAATCCGATGTGTTCCGCACTTTTGCGCAGATTGCCGCAGAACAGAAAATTGCAGTGAAGTTTATAGGGTATCACGAAGCTTCGAACCAGTTTTATTTATCTTCGGGTGAAACTTTTGTTGTAAAAAACGATGCTCATTGCCTGGGCGTGTTCCTCTCGACGTGGCTGGTGAATGATGCGGCGAAACTCTTTGCCCATTTTGCTTCGTTCAAGAATCCGATTTCGGTCTGGTGGGAATACGCGCCGGATGTGATTCCGGTGATTGCCCGCAATAAAAAGAAATGGGCGTTTTACAACGTTGCGTTTGGCAAGGAAGCTGGTGTGATTGTTGGGCGCTATCTCAAGAGCAGGGATATGGGACCTGTTCATTACCTTTCGCCATACCACGCTAGTTTCTGGTCGAAGGCGCGTTTGCAGGGCTTGCTTGAAGCGGGTACGGATGTTATTCCGCTTGTCGATGAGCGCTTTGCATCTCCGTTTGACTTGGCGGATGCTGCAGAACACGAGGGCGTTGAACGTCAGGTGCTTTTGGACAACATTCTTGAATCGCTTTTGAAAAATGCAACTTTGGATAAATTTGTATGTTCAAATGACTGGGTGGCGGCTTCGCTGATTGATTATTTCAAGACAAAAAAATTACCGGCGCCGTATGTGGTGGGTTTTGACGATACGATTGTAAGTTACCGCTACGTATTTGATTCGTTTGCTTTCAATGTCGGGACGATGGTGAAAGAGGCGATTTATCACATTGTCGCGCCGACTATATATGCAGAACAGCGGCGCCAAATGCAGACGCCGCTCGGAAGAGTAGTCGAGAAACACTAGACGCAGTTGTCATCCCGGCCGTTGTGCCGGGATCGACATTGCTCAATCGTTAAACTTCCCGGAGCAGGCGAGGAGTCCGAGTATATACAGGAGTCCGTCGTAGTAGCGCCAGAGTCCGGTCGGGATTTCCATGTTCCAGAGGTCTTCTGCAAACGGCTTGATGAGCGGATCGCCTGCGGGGAGTGCAATTGTTGCGGCTCCGTTCATGGCGATCAGGCCGCCCGTAGCAGGCCTTGCCTCGCGCGGGAACGCGCTCCCGTCAACACGCATGTCGGCGAGATACGGGCGACGCCCGTGGAGGTAACCGAGAATTTTGCGGACGGCAGAAACTTCCCATTCGCTCACGTCGGCACGTTCGCCTTTGTCCTGCAATTTGGCCGCGTCAAGACCGATGTTCCACACGACGCGCCAAGCATCTCCGCAGAAACAGTCGCTTTCCGGGTGCCACGGCGTTTTCTTCGGCGTCCCGTCAAATTCGCTGTAGTCTGCGGCAAGTCCTGTGACCGGGTGGCAAGCTTTTTTCAAGTAGGCAACGCTGTTGTCTGCAATCTTGTTCCAAATGGCGTCTCCGCTGGCTTCGCCGTACATTCTGTAGAATGCGACCGTATTATAGCTCGGGTCGGTGTAATCGTTCCCTTTCATGGGGGAGAATCGCACGAGGCCTGCGTTCACGTCCATCATCGTGTACACGTCGCCAGCTTGCGGCTTGTGCGCCATGTCGTTGATGAGTTCGACGGCGTCACGCTTGTAATCTTCGTTTTTGAAAACCTTGGCGGCAAAAAGGAGAGCTGCGGCAAAGTATTCTTCGCCATCCGGGGCTGCACCCGGGTCCATCATTGTGAAATCGGCGGTTGAAACCTGCCAGGAGTAATAACCGGCGAGGTCGCCCTCGGTGTTCTTCATGTGCGTCTTGGCAAATTTCCAGAGCTTGTCAAAAAGGTCTTGTTTGCCGAGGAGGGCTGCAACCGTCATGCCATAGCTCATGCCTTCGGAGCGGATGTCGTTGTGGCCGATATCCACGATGTACGCCATGTCATCGCCTTTGTCAAAGCAAATGCGTTCGTTTTCGCGGTCGCCTTCGAACAGTTGCGTGAAAGCCTTGTTGAGTTTTGCCTCGATTTCGGCGGGAGTCTTACCAATTTCTTCAAAAATGTTTCTCATGGCATCTAAAATAGAAATGTATTGGGCCGCCGTCTTGTTTACAAGATGAAATGTTTAAAAAGTGTTGTGGGTGTTTCTTTCGATGCCTGAATTATTGCTTCGATTGAATTTTCGCGACATTTGTGAAAAAAAACTTAAATGTTCAAATAAAATTGAAAATGTCATGATTTGTCATTCGATAATTCTATATTCATTAAAAATGGATAATCCCGTTTTTTTTGCATGTAGGCGGGAAAGGAGAGAAAATGAAGAATGTTGAAGAAAAAATATTAACGATTCGCAATGAACGTGTTATTTTGGATTGTGATGTAGCCAGTCTCTATGGCGTACCTACAAAAGAAATAAATCAAGCCGTTAGGAATAATCCAGAAAAATTCCCCAAGGGGTACATATTCCAAACGACGGATGATGAAAAAAGTGAGGTGGTAAAAAATTTTGACCACCTCGAGAAGCTGAAATATAGTCCTGTTAATCCAACTGCATTTACAGAACGTGGCTTATATATGCTAGCTACGATATTAAAGGGAAAAATTGCTGTTCAGACAACGATAAGTATCATAGATACTTTTGTTGAAATTAGGGAATTGTCTCGTGCTGTAGCTAGTATTCCCCATGTCGTAGATGAATCGGAACGAAAGTCTTTGTTGAAGCGTAGTGGAGAAATAATTTCAAATGTTCTTACGAATGATTTGGAAGAATCCGAAACAGAAACGGAAATAGAATTGAATTTGGCTATGCTTAAGATAAAACATAAAGTTAAAAAGGAACGTCAGCGAAAATAAAAAACGCCCGCATTACTGCGAGCGTCTTTAAAAGCTTGAGTCTTGTTGGCTCTAAGCGGTTTACTACCTGGAGTAGTATTCCACGACGAGCTGTTCTTCGAGCTTGACCGGGATCTGGTCGCGGAGCGGAAGCTTCACGAGAGTACCCTGCATCTTGCCGAGATCGACAGACAAGTATTCCGGAGCGGCGGCAGCAGAAGCGATTGCTTCCTTGATCTGCACGTGTTCCTTGGACTGTTCACGAACAGCGATCACGTCGCCAGCCTTGATGAGGCGGCTCGGAGAGAA
>Ga0310695_10003804_pt1 | contig 28894 bp, 21 predicted proteins | sample RumenRJG_04DNA_FD_203882 | JGI IMG/M metagenome (GOLD analysis project Ga0310695, IMG submission 203882) | Bovine rumen microbial communities from Lethbridge, Alberta, Canada - RJG_04 (v2) (version 2) | ecosystem: Host-associated > Mammals > Digestive system > Stomach > Rumen | place: Canada... | reverse complement strand
TTTTCGAGAAAATCTTAAATATTTTTGCTTAAGATATCCTTGACACTCTTAAACGCTTCTGCTATAATGAACTCAAGTACATATGCAGGAGGGTTTTCCTATGGCTATTGGCGAAAGAATACGCTTTATCCGCAATCTGCGGGGCATGACGCAGAAATATCTCGGTACTTTGGTCGGTTTTCCGGAGAAGACCGCCGATATCCGCATGGCTCAATATGAGGCAGGCACCCGCACTCCAAAGGAAGATCTGACTAAAGCCCTGGCTGCTGCGCTCGATGTTTCTCCACTTGCTCTCAATGTGCCTGATATTGACAGCCTTTTCGGTATCATGCACACCTTGTTCGCTCTTGAGGATCGTTATGGTCTCGTTGTCGAGATCAAAGACGGGGAAATCCTTTTCCGCATTGACCCTCGCAGGGGAAAAGAGGCAGCCCAGCTTTCTGAACAGGTTTCCGCATGGGCAATCATTGCAGAGAAGTACCATGCCGGAGAGATCAGCAGAGATGAATATGACAAATGGCGCTATTATTATCCCGAGTACGATGACACACAGATCACCGCAAAAGTACCCTCGCAGGAGCTGAGCGATGCCATGGTTAAGGCGCTCAAGAAGAGACTGAAGGATTGACATCTTTATCCACTTCCTTTCCAGACAAAAGAAAAAGAGCTAACTGATCCAACAAAAATCAGTTAGCTCTTTATTTATGAGTAATGCTTAAAGTGTTGTCAAAACGTTGTCACGAGGCTGCTTGAAGCCTCAAAAACCCAGTATTTATGCGGGTTTGCAGCGTTTCATGGATTATTCCCACTCTGTAGAATTGCGGTATCTCCTTCTCGGAATTCACGCAGCGCTACGGTATAATTTGTCCAGATTTCCTGAAAAAAATCATCCTTTCCCGAGAAAAGGAAATTCATCACCTGGTGGAATTCCCTGTAGTGGTCATCGGCGCCCTTGGCCTCGTCGATTTCCTCCAAAGTTGAGTAGAGCTTATACGGAGTCGCAGACAGGAGAAGTGTCCTGGTATCTTTGCTACCAAGGAAAAGCTTTGCAAGTATGCCGATCTCAGATTCCTCGTCAGAGGAAATCAGATACTTGAAGCGCTGGAATTCATCCATAATCACCAAATCCGGCTCCAGCATCCGGGCGCTCAGCTTTGCGAACATGATTCTCAGCTTGTTCAGAACCCGCTCGATTTCCTTCCACGTTATCGTTTGGCCTTTTCGCTTTTCAAGAAGTGCCTTTAATTCTCCGATGACATTGGTATTCTGATTTTCAAAATAGATTTTATCAATCAGATCCTTAGGGTACGCTCCGTTACTCTTTTTCTCGCACGCTTTAACCTGCTTTTCATAATCATCTCTGTACCAGTCCCAGGACTTCGTTGCTGAAGATTTGAACAGAGCCTCCATCTCTGCCAGGCAGTCCCGAAACTCTGGCATTCTACGCAGAATTGCAAACATCAAGGCCCGTTCATTGACGGTTCCGCAGCCTGCCGTCATCTGAAAAGACGTTCCGGGTGTCAAAGGGATCAGCTGGATATACCCTTCACGAAGTTCCTGACTGGTCTCCTGCTGGCAGATCTTCAGATGCTGCATGGATAGCCTCGTGTCACTTATTCCTTCAATTGTCGCTGATTCCGATACACGCAGTTTGCGGATATTCTGGTTGGCAATGCTGATATTTGAGCAGATATAGACAACCTTAAACAGATCATCTCCTTCTTCTATGCGCAGGCGGGCAGTCTTCGCGATCACGCCGCGGGCAATCAGGGTTTTCCCCATGCCAACTTCATCGGCAACAAGAACACGGTTCTGGCCTGTTTTGAAGAGGTGATTAATTCTTTCCACCGTCCTGCGCTGAAAATCCTTCAGCACATTCATTGTGGCTTTTTCTGTTTTGTCTACGTCGAACTTTGCCATGCTTCTCTCCGTGCCGTTTTTATCTCAGCTTCAAGGTTGTTCGAAATGTATCATACAATCTCCGAAACTCCTCCGGGATAACATTCTGGTCATTGACCATCCGCAGCAGATATTCGATTTCTTTCAACTTTTCCGGATTGTCCAGGGCTGTTTTCAACATCCTCTCGTACAATGCGGGAAGCGTTTGAATTTCTGTACTTGAAGAGCGTTCAGCATCCATAAGCTGCGCTTCAATGGCAGACATCAGATAGTCTTCGCCCAGTATAAAGGAGACATACTCCACGAAGCTTCTTCTGTCCTTCACAATGCTGGAAACAATAGCGTTCTCGCGTTCATCCGGAACACCTTCAGTCGGAATCATGATAATGCGTTCTATACTGTTATCCACATTGCTTACCCGAAGCCGATAGAACTCGCTGAGTTGCAGCAATTCAAGGCCTTGAAACTCAATTGCTCCCAGAAGTGGCTGGAATACATTTCTGCGCAGAGGAGCAATCTCAGCTATTATCTCATCCTGCTCCGGGGAATCGCATGTAAGTGTCACGTTGTACTTATCCCCGGCAGGCTGTATCTTTGCCTTTAAGCTCCCCCTGCAGATAAGCTTAATGGCCTGCTCCAGCTTCTTTGCCTCATCGATTTGATCTGCCGCTGCTTTCTGGCGAACTTCAACCTCTTTAAATGGATTTGTCTGTGCGTCAACTGGACCGCAGAAAATGTCCCTCAGAAAGCTATCACCGTTCAAATAGCGATTTTGCGTTCCCAGTCGGATCATCATTTCAACATTTGAGTGAATCGCTGCGTTGGTCGCGTTCATGGAGCCCACATATAAATCCGTGTGGGAATAGATTCGACGGAGATAGATTTTGGCGTGGATATCCTGACGCTGTTTATTTTCCTGCTCATCCGAAACGATCTCTTCCCCGTCAACGATGTCATCCTTGAGCACATAAACCTGAAAACTGCTGGTTTGTTCCTTCGTAAGCTTCTCAAGCTCCGATCTTCTGGTGATCAGCGTTCTTTTCGTATCAGGTCGATTATTATGGTAACGGTTGTGCTCTGGTCTATTCCACTCGCCAATAAGGTTTCCGCTCAAGAACGGTGAGAATACTACAAGATCATGAAAGAAATTCTGAGCGTTCCAGCGATCTGTGCAAAACAGAGGGTCTTTTTCCATTCGCCATGCCTTTTTCCCAATCCCAAGTGGAAGTATATCGAAATCCTCCCCAAACTCCTTGCTCCCTGTCGAAAAGGAGACTCCTTCCATCTCACTGATCAACGATCTCATAAACCGACGCTTTTGCCGTGCGTCCTGAATATCCGCACTGATTTGATCTACAAGGAACTCCAGGAAATTTGTCAATGGAACGGTCTTTTCAGAATTCTGTACGGTTTCAGTACTGTCCATGCAAAAGCAGACATCCCAGCTCCGGTCAAAAGTCAAGTTTCGGCTGAGAATAGCCAATCGGTATTTCCGAAGACCTTCCGGATTCTTGTATTGGAGTATCCAAGTTTTCGGGTGGAAGGACGGAAACGCTGACGTTCCCCTTTTCTTCGGAAGCGCGACCGGAATCACCATCTTCTCCACCAGAAGCATCAGAGCCGAAGAATGCACGCTGTTTTTAATTTGACCGGCCTCACAGAATACAAGTAGTTTCCCGGATACTTTCTGGAGTGCGTTCAGCATACTTAGCGGGTTATGCAGCAGCTCGCTGTCAGCTTCCTCTTTTAGGCCGAGTACAATGGATATTACTGTAAGCGCCTCAAGATCCAAGGAATAAGTCGTGCCAACGGCTTTCTCCAAAACATACCCCTCAGGTGGCAGGAGCACTTTTCCATAATCCAGACGATCTCGGTTACTGTTTGTCTGAAACATTCGCTGCCCTCCCTGCCCGGATATCGGAAGCAATCTGACTGGCGTTGGAGAGTCTGTAATCCAGCATTTTCCCTCCAACCCACTTCTCTGGCGGATAATCCTCCTTGTGACACAGTTTAGCCCGACTTTTTGTTTTTAACTCTATTTCTCTTCCAACAATTAACGCATCCACCGCTGCCTCATCCCCGGATAGCAGATGCTCCTTCAGTCCGAAAAGAAAACGCCCCAGCTTGAAATTGCTGATGTGAAGAGAAGAGAATATTTCTTCAAGGTCTGCCTGACACTGTTTTGGGAGCTCTTTCCGTAGTCGTTCCCACTCGCTACAGGCCTCCTTGTTTTTTCCATCGGACAGAATCAGGTTATACCTTATCCGTGCCAGGTATACGAGGCAATTGAAATCGCAGGCCAGTTTCATGAGATGTGCTGTATCCTTCGGAACAGAATCTGACAGATCCGCTGTCATGGCTTCAAAACTCGTATATTTCGTTAGATCGATCTCATTGCGGAGCACAAAACCGAAGAGTGAATGCGGAACTGATGATTCAATTCTGTATTTCAGGAAGTTGGCCTCTTCATTCGTGAGTCGTATGCTCAGTCCTTCACGCCACGGGCCGTAGGCGCATTCAGGAAGATCGAAGAAACGTATTGCTTCATCTTTCCCAGCGTCCGCATCGTCTCGTTCTCTTTCTGGCTTGTCGTCGTTACGGTTTCCCAGTTCAAGAGACTTCTCGCGATTTCGCTGGTATATGGAGCCTCTGATCAGGTCATGAATCGATACTCCTGGCTGTCGGCAAATTCCATAGGTTTGTATCCCGTTCCAATAGATGCTGGAAGGTTTCCTCGCAACCCATCCGCCTCCAGGCAACACGCGTGCCCCAATAATGCCAATCCCAACAGGATTGATATTGTGCTCTTTGCATCTGTTAAACAAACGGAGAGCACAATCTTTTTCTTCCTGGTCAATCCTTTTGAGGATGGAGCTCAGTTGATTGCCATAAAGGCCGGTTGTGGCCTCCCGCATGATATAAGGAACAAGGAAAAAGTATTTGGCCCGTGTCTGAACCGTGGATGTTCCCGGGAAAAAACGATTGGCGAAGGCATCACGAATCTGCCCGATACCCAGTTCATCCACTGCTCCTTGCTCTTGGAGAAGATTGATCACATCCAGAACTTTCTCTCTGTCTTCTTTTGAAAAATCGATCCATCCGATTTCCACGGCATGCAACCCTCTACAATTCTTTTGGAGTATATTTTTTATTGCAACTCCCGTCAGGCTTTTTTAATCTGTTCCTAACATCTGCGAACATTTAATTCTTGAGTCTATACTGTCCGCCTTTCTCCTCAACTAAGGCAACGAGTGATCCCCATAGCTCTGGCGGGAGTTTTGAAAAATCATTGCCAAATGCGTCCTCCCAATTAATTACCGCGCTATCTCTTCTTCTAATAAGCTCCGGTTTCGTTTTAGACAAGAGTTCAAAAACTTTGGACGCATATTGTCTCTTGAATTCTGTCTCTTTCTCTGTTGCCCTATTCAGATTGTCTGTAAGCTTTGCTGGAACGTCGTGTGCGGTTATGGCAAAATCATCATGCTGCTGTTGAGCCTTAATACTTTCGAGCCGGATGGTCTTGTATTCCTGCATTTCTTTTTCAAACTTTTTTTGAAGATCTTTCATCGTCTAACTCACTCCTTCTGCTATTAATGTTCCCGTAATTGATGATGCGCTGCCGTGTGTCAACTGTTTTATATAGGTCACCCCAATTTCAAGTTTTTCAAGTGCCTTCGCTAAAGCCACACCGCCATAGTGACCAACTTTGTTATGTATAAAATGGTCAACCAAATATACAATACCGTCCGTGCCCTCATGGGGAGTAAGCTTTGCCAGCGAGAGAGCCTTCTGTACGAGTGAACCGTCAAGGTTCTCAAGCTGAATATCCGTCAACACTGCTCGTATTTCTTTTGGTATGGTTTCAGGGTGCAGAATCCATTCATCAGCTAACTGATCGTAGTATTCGCCCATATTCCATTCCCGATTTGATGTTATTCCGCTTATGGGTTTGAATTGATATACCGAAATCGTTGAAAAATCTGGCACTCCGTCTTTAACTACGATTTCAGTGATATTGTATTTCTCAAATGCCGCAAGGATATCAGGATCACAGTCAGCCGTAGGTCTGATTATACAGTTCCCGCCGTTTTCGAGTATCTGGTTTTTCGTCAATCGGTTCCCACTAGCATCTACTTTAACGAAATTCTTGCTATTATCGGCAGGGAGTTGCTTTATCTCTTCAATGAATATCTCCGAGGAACTGATTTCGCGTCGCAGCTCATTAATCGCGCATTTTGTAGCTTCATAGACCGACTTTGGAGCCAGGATGTTTTCAAGCTTCTGGTTCTCCAGATGGATTTGGTGTTCTCCAATCCATGCTCCGGCTGATTCGGTAGTCTTTAAAAGCCAATTGTTTGGATGAGACTTGGCTAATGCATTCATCAAGGAATTACTGGCTTCAGACAAAGCAGATGCAAAGACGGTGCAAGCTCCTCCAATTGCAGCGCCCCAAACAAATGAATTCAAAGCTTCTTCAGCGGTTCCACCATCAATGAAAGTCATAGCCGCACCGGTAGAGCCCGTCACCACAGAGTTTGAAAATGTCAAAACAGAATAGCCTACTAATTTCGCTAGTCCCTCAGTGGCGATCTCTTTTCCAAAGATGGTTACAACTTCTTTCCCCGCCGCATTCACAACGCCTTTTGCTGCGCTTGCTGCTGCTAACGGGCAAGCCCAGGCCAGAAGTGCGCCAGAGGTAGCTGCGACAGCAACGCGGCTCCAATTGACATTATCAATATTCTGGTTCTGTACAACCACCTGCATGAACACTTCTACTGCCGCACCTGTCATAGCGCCGCTTACCGGGCGCATCGCAGGTACAAACAATTCAAGAGCAATGCTTCCAGCGACCACAATTCCACAGCTTATCCCAACCAGCCATTTTGCGGCAGCAGATGGTGTTTCTGGAATATCCTTATCTGCATCAATGATGGTTACTCCATTAGGCGTAATTCGAACGCACTCCATAGGATCGAGTTTTTGAACTTCTTTGACAAGCGCAGAAACCTTGAAACCCAGAAATGTTTCTTCTTGCATCGAAAGCAGATATGAGGCAACTGTTTCCTGCGCGAAGTATACTGAGGTTTGTACGTCTACAGTTGAGAAATTGAAGTCTTGTTCTTCGAGTATTCGATTTATCTCTGACTCCAGCTCATCGTAATCTATCGTCTCATAGAGCGTAGTTCCAGTTACGCATACGTAATTTCCAACGAACGGGTCAAAAACAAATCGGCTCTGATCATAAGAGTACAAAGCACCCAAACTCTCATCGCAATAGCCCCGTTTGTACTCTTGGACGGAATAGGTTATCTCTCCATGCTCATCAATCCCATATTTTAGATACTGGTCCCAGATGACGCAGTGCTCCATATACGGTTCGATTTCATACGCATACACAAAAGAACAATCCGACTCATTGTCCAGATCGAAGATCTCCAGACCTTCTGCAATTAGCTCTGCTGGGATTTCCGGTTCTCCAATCATGCGAATAAAACCGGCTGGGAAAAAGCATTCACCGTCAATAGTTTCGTAGCTATCAGCAAAATCGGTATACCCTATACCAAAAACCTGAGACCCATCAGGCAACTCAACTACTGCATTGAAACAATTGTAGCAAAGCTCATACTGGTTAATAATCAAGCCATAAACAATCGTATCCAAGTCTCCGAGAAAATCATCCAAATTTTCTGGATACGAAACATCATATGAAGAGTTGCTAAGACCGCTTTCTGCATATGCGTTAACTGTCCATAGTGGCAACATGCCCACAATTAAGGATATGACCAGAACAACGGGTATTACTCTGTTATGTATAGCGTTATTCATCGTCTGATTCTCCTTGTTCTGTCGGCCAATCGTCATCTGGTAATTCATCCGGCCATTCTTCATCGGGGCTTGTTATTTTGTTCTTATTAAAGCTTTGATCGTGTTTCTTTTTAGATGAACGTATCTTCGATGCCGTAAACACGACAATTATTATCACAAGAACGGCGACACAACCAGCCACTATCGGTATTCTTCCGTTAAAAGCACGGGGACTCGCCTCAGTCTGATTTGCTTCCGGTTCGCTGACCGCATCGGTGTCGTTTGAAACCAACGCGACAAGAGTAATATCTCCTTCATTCTCAAGTGTTATTGTGTTTGAATCAAGAACTTCTCCGTTTAATTTCCAACCAATGAATTTGACGCCTTCAGGTAACTCGGGGACCGGCAATTCATATTCCTTTCCAAAATCCATTACGATAGTTTTTAGGACCTCGCCACTGTGGTTTTGGAACGTAACATTAAACTGCTTAGCCTCCCACACCGCATTGAGGAGAACCGTTCCCTTAAAAGCAACTGCAGCTATTTCATCACTGTATAGCTGTCCGGATTCGTCTGCAAATCCCACTAAGTTATAGCCAACTCTGGCGATACTTGGCAATTTAACATGCTGAGCGCCATACGAGGTTAATAGATCCTGCGTCTCTTCTGTACCCTCACCTGTGAAGCTGATCGCCGCAAAATCTGACTCTCTTATAACTACAGGAATCTCATAATGGCTACCAAGCCGGTTAATGACTTTAATCTTATAGCGGCCAGGTTTAACCCATATCTCTTTACCCACATTGTCCGATGAGAATGGGGTCTCGGTTTTGCTGTCAGAAACAATTACCAGGCAGAACTGATCAAGCGGGTCGGAGATCTGGGACAGTGAGAATGCCTCCGTAGCGACCTCTTCGCCGGCATTCTGTTGACTAAAGGTTTTCTGCTCTTGATTATCGCCCTGGTAGAGCGTAAGAGAGATAGATGCTGTATTGTCACCTGGGGCAATATAAACCGCCTGATAGCTTGCCTGATCGCCGTATATGGTTTCCTCTGTGATAGTTACGATTCCGCTCGGGCAATGCAGCTCATCAAGCTGATGGCCAACACCGGTATTGTAATCAATATTGTATTCTTTCCCCTCACTATCCGTGATGGTGACTGTGTATGAATCACATCCATATTTGTCTTTTACAAATTCAAAGTCAGTAAAACCTGAGTCAACAACGCCAGCTCTGCCGGGGTTCAGATAGCTATAAGGCTTGGCATTAATGATGGGGAGCATATCCAAGTTGGTAAGCTTGCTCATTTCTTCCGGAGCGAAAATGGTTACGCTCTTCGACAGCTCTAATGTTCTTAGGTTCTCTGTATCCTTTATGACTGTTTCTGGCAAGGTGAGAACAGTAAACTCATCCGACAAATCGAAGTACTTAATCTGTACAGCCTGCTCTGCGAAATAGTAAAGAGCATCTGTTAAATCCCATGTAGAATCGTACTTCTCTTTCGTTGTCACATATAATGAGCCGGTATATCTGTACGTCCCATCTTTTTGCTGCTCGACCATGCCCTTTTCGAAATTATAGGCATAATCAAGGGCATCCTCCTTATTGGCGAAAGCCAGGGTAATATATCCGGTTGCAGCACTCTGGTAAGTAAGCGCGTAGAAAATCGGATAAGAATCCGATATGGTGCTATTACCGTATGCTGCCAAGCTCTTCTGGTTAACAACGGGACCAGGGGCAGTTCCATTTGCTATGAGCTCAAACCGGAATGTGAAAATACGCCGATCACCAGCTATACTCTCATTCTCGCTTGTCGTAAGGACGGCTTCATAGCGACCCGGAGTAGTAAGCACACCGGTTTTTGCGTCGCGGGAAAAGTCAACCCTAATCTCTTCGCCCGTGGTAGTGTTTTTGATATAACCACCAAGAGGCAAATGATTGTCATTAACTTCCCTGATATTGTAGCTACTTACACCACCCTCATATACTGCGTATTTGCCCTCAGAGTAGATTCTCTTTCCGTCGATGAAGCAATCGCCGAAATAATAAGCCAGTTCCTCATCGGTTCCCATCCGATCTACATAGAGAGTAATATTCTTCTTTGAACCTACAGTGCTGGTTAGCTCAATGTCGTATCTTCCGGTTTCCGTAAATTCACGATTTGACGGAGTAGCTATCTCTGTGCCATCTTTCTTTACCGTGAATTTTACCGTAGGATTAAGCTTTGTGTCTATTGAAAAGCCCGTCACCGTATATGAACCGGAAAGCATCGTCTCCGCATTCTGGTAGACCTCAGAAGTCGCGTCGTCATAATCCTCGCATATTTCTTTTAATTGTTCAGTTGCCGATAAATTATGAAATGCGACAGCATCGAGATTATCACTGCAAAGATAGAACTCATATTTTTCAATGCATCTTAAGTCTTTCTTTGCTTCTTTATTTGCGATTTCATAAGCATAAATGACACGAACATATAATCCATTCAGGATCGCGGTACCGCTGGGAGCGTAAATCATAACATCTCCGGCATTACCGTAATGCGTCTCGAAATCAGTCGTATAAAGACCATTTGAATAGCGAGAAAGGTCTTCGTTTTTCCAGTTCACACCGTTTGAAGACGTCTGGACTATTAAGGCCCCCGTATTAACAGGCGCACCAACCTCGACCCCGTCTACTAGTTCAGAAGATTTCTTTCCCCATTTATCCGGTACGAGTTCCCAACTACTATACTGTGATTGCTGGAGACGCAGCAGCAGATACACGCTGCTGCCATTTACTCCGAAAGCGTCGCGACTCTTGTATTTTGAAGAGACAACTGGGATCTCACTGTTGTGAGCTATAGAGAGAACTGTACGCGGTTTCAGGCTAAAGGACGGTCTGCTCGAAACGCGGTTATCTTCCGTATATTTATCTTTCTTCTGGTTTTCATAGATAGTTGGAGAAACCGATGCGGAGGTCAATCCTTCGGTCACTTGAATATTATAGGTAAAGGTTTTTCCCAGTGCATTGGTTACTATGATTGTGTATTCACCAATTTCGGTGACAGTAGTAATATTACCGGACATTACTTCGTCTTTTCCGTTATGCCTTACTGTGACTTTATTGCTCGATCCGTTTTTGTCAATGATAAAGCCAGACTTTACAGCCTCTCCAGAGGCGATAGATTTCTTTGTTAAGAGCTCACGAAATTGGATTTGATCCTTTTCATAACATACGTAGAACTGATAGACCTCCGTACAATAAACCGATTCATAAATCGGTTTATCTGGGATTGGCCCCCAACGTTTTTCAGTCCCAACCTTACGCGTCATTTCGTAGGCGAGGATAACTCTAAAGAAAGTCCCTTCCTTAAGTTCCTCTTGCGTGACAGTGTACAGATTTGAACGATCAAGTTTCTTCGCAACGAAAAAATCATTTATAGGCTCAATTACATCTACCCAATTATAATGATTATTGGATTTCTGAATTATGATAGTTCCTTTTTCAATCTTGTGGGATAAAGTGATCCCAGCAGCACTTTTCCCCGAATCAGATTCCAGGTTCCATTGCTCCTTATCATTATCCAGATAAGAACCGTTGTAAGAGTAGCCGATTACGAATTTATCATTGACTGAATAAGAAAGAAAACCTTCAAACGGTTCTTCTTGGGAAGCAGAACCATTAAGGGTTAGCTTCCCAATCGGGGATTTTGCATATATAAAGCGATCTACTCTATACTGTTTTTGCGTAGAGTGAGTTTCATTATCTTTACTTTGATATAATTCGGCCTCAGGATAGATCGTTTGAGCTGCATCCGCGAGAAGCGGCATAAGGGCAGAGAGCAATAGCAGCAGTATCAAAACAAACGACAAGCTGACGCTAAGATACCGTCTGATAATTGGCTTCATTTATACAAACCCCCGATATATGTGCTATTTCAGTGTAAGTGCTTAAAATCTCTCTTTTTGGGACTTATAGTGCTGCATTCCCTCTGGCCAAATCTAATCAGCACTTTTGAATAAACATATCTTCATAATAGAGATTCTTACTGACGATTTTAAACTCACCATGCTGAACTTTATCCCAGAGCCGACTGCTATACCATGCTGTATTAAAACCGGTGGGATACTTGCGTGAAATATCCCATTGTAGTTTGCTTACTTAAAACGGGTCATCTGGAATAAACTCATAAATAAACCTGTCATAGAAATCTTCTGAAACGCTAATCGGCACACCGCCAATCACCGTCCTTAGCGGGGCGTTTTCCTTGACCAGCTGATCCCAACGCTTAACATACACTGCCTTTTCTGCTGAACTCAGTTCCCTTGTCAAATGAAGCAAGGGGGCGACATCCTCTCCATTAAACGTTCCCCATCCCTGTGCAACCCAGCTGTCGCCATCTGATTCGATATAGCGTGGTGCCTCCATCACAAAGACTTTATTCTTGTAATCTCTGAGGAAAGCACACATTGCATAAAAACAGCAAAGAGTTCCCGGCGCGGTATCATACCAGATGCGGATATCTTTTTCCTTTGAGAGAAGTTTCTTGAATTTCTTCATCTCTTTTCTGTTTTCACCGCTGGGGACAAAATCATCAGGCTCTTGGATCGCTTCCAGAACATCTTCCGGAGTATCTTCCGAAATACAATCCAGGTAGCCGGTCAGGTAGAGGTTGTCAGCATATGCAAGACGTTCGTCGCTGTCAATTCCGCTGTCCAAATGTCCTAAATCCATCATCAGATCCAGAGTAATAATTTCATCCCAGTTAATACCTGGTGTATCCAGCTCGCCCGCGTTATGATACAGCGTTCCGGACGTGGAACCGTTAAAAGTGAGTTCAATCATTCTCTAATCCTAATCCTGATATCAAATAATATCGCGTCTTGAAACGCCGCTTACGTGCCCGCACTCCGTGCATTTCCATGTTTTGTTCTTCGTAGTAAAGCCTTCTTGCACATTCAGAAATGCCTCACAGTCATCGCAAAACCAGAAGACACCTGTATTCTTTTTCAGCCTCGATATCTGATACCCGCAATCGGGGCACTTCCACATCCGCCCAGATGGCCCAAGGTACATATTCTTGCTACGGCAGGCCGGACAATCCATCCACAACTTCACGTGGGAGTACATGCTTGAATCCCAGTCAATCTCCTGATATTCAAAACCTTCAAACGGAGTCCGGATGCCGCAATATGGGCAGAGCACAAACTTACGATAAGTACGGACCTCGATATTAGATCCGCAGTATTTACAAGATACTGTAGCTGGAACCATTATCTATCCCTCCCGCATTTGTTGGGGCTACGCGTTGTTCCTGACATTCCGGAGCTTTTCCAACAGACTGTACAAGCTGCCAAGATTTACAGCCTTATTCGAATATTCCTGTGGCCAGCCGAGTTTAATGCTCTTGCCCTGATACTCGATTCTATCAAAAGTGCGGAGCCCATCTACTTTATTGTGTTTAACCTGGACTACACCATCGCAGGTGATAAACAAATCAGAATCTGCAGATGAATGGTCATCAAGAATCGCTAGCGTCTTTCCCTTGAACGCCTCCCCCTGAAGCTTTACATTCTTGAAATAAAGATCAAATTTCTGCTCGCCTCGCACGATCATCTCGACCTTGCTACTATCTTCGACAATGGAATCCGTGGACTCCTTTACTAAAGAAAGCATCTTTTGAAAGACTGTTTTGACGAAGCTCTCATCGTGCTCGTCCTCACCTAAGACATCTTGAGATATATAATCATTCTCATCGTCAGATTCTGGCTCGCCGATTTTCCCGCTGGGATTTGCATTTCGTTCGGAAATGTTCTGTGCCCTGCAGAATTGCACTATATCAAGCTCAAGGTCATCGAGTTCATCAAGAGACTTAACGCTGTCTATGCCGTCAGAAATCTTCACAAGAAGCGTATCAAAGAATTCTTTGGTAAGTTTCTGGAAGGAGAAGCTCTTCTGGATTTTTTCATAGTCGACAATGGTGAAAGCGCTATCCTGATTCAGTTTCTCCTGTATTTCTTTAAGGTCGCCACTTGCAGCAATCAGATTCTCACGGATAAGGGAAATCATAGCGTCTTTATCTTCGCTTTCGCGGAAAAAACGTAGCCCATCAAGTGAGCGTAGCATTTCATTGATTAGCTCAACATACCTGAATCTATATCCGGATTCCCGTATTGCTTTTCGGTACTCATTGTTCTCATCGTCCTCCAAGGCATCGTATACATCCTGACGCCTTCTCTTAAGCGCAGCTTCCGTGTTAAGGAAGTATTCATCTCCGACACCGATTACCGGAACAGGAATAATGCGGTTAAAGAGAATAATGTATTTTTCGATGAATTGAGTGATTGCATCACTGTACTCTTTTTGCAGGTCAGTGCGCTGGTCGGCAAGATACTTATCTTGTAGTGTCGCGTCTTGAAGCATTAGATTATCAGATCTTTGCTCCGGCATCGGGAATAGCCATGCCGGGGTCACTCTGGTCGCCAGGATACCATATTGAGTTCTGGCCAGCGGGTTTGTTCCCTTCAGATATTCGCTGACATAGATGCGACTAAGCAGCTTTGCATTGGTGGCAGTATTATAGTTTTCATTGACCAGGATTCGAAGGAGCTTCTCGGCCTCTTCGGTTTGGCCAACCTTTAAATAGGCAAAAGCACACAGCTCAAGTATGTCATTTGCATTGCCAGCCATCTCGACTGCCGTCTTGATCAACCGAGTGATCTTATCCATATCCGGCTTATCATCCAAGAGGAGCAGATCAATGTACTCGAGAGCAAACGAAGCTGTCAGCTCATCCTCTCTAAGAATATTGAAAGAATTTCGGCTATCGAATTGTTCAAAGTGCTCCTTGGCCTTAGCCCGATAATAGTTTCGCGCCGCAGGCTCAAGGCCGTTGTTCTTATCCTCGGAAATGAATTTAGCGGAATGGCCCAGGAAATACCAGAACGGAAGATATGCCTCAAACTTATCCTTAACAGAGGTTAAGCGTTCATATTTCCTGATTTCATCGGTATCCATGAGAATCGCATTGTATTGCGCAATCTGACGTTCAGTTAGCCTATAGCGGTCGGGAAATTTGTATTCATCCGCCAGCCGCCAAGCCGTCGTAAAAAGCTCACGACGGAGAGCATTAAACTGCTCAAGGGCTGTGATTCTAAGCTCAGTTTCAGAATCCTCTTTATCGGCGAGAGCACTTGCTTTCTCTCTTCGGTAATTCATATAGCCAATGCCGACCTGGGTAGCAAGGGATAAACCAACTGTTACTGGATTACCGGCAACGATGACACCAATGTTCGGGACTGCCGACCATATAGCGTTTTTAATTCTTTGCTGATACTTTTTCTCAATCTGTGCCCGCTTTATTTTGTCGATTCTGAAGAAAGTAATCACATTTAGAAGCTTTACAAGGATGTTCAGAAGTGCCTCATCTTTTGGCATCTGCTCCAGATTGAGGTTGTTTAAGATCGCCTCGTATTCTTGCTCCAAAATGTATTCATCGTTGTAATCCACAATCTGTGACACAGAAACCGTGCACATATTGAGGGCATAAGCGGCCTTTAGCTGCTCCTGCATTTCATACATGTTATCGCTCATAAGTGTCATCCCTCCTGAGTTATCGAAGATCAATTTCCAGCATTATTGGAATATGGTCCGATACGGTCTCCTTGTATATCTTGTGATTACCTATCCGTTCAACAGCGTTCAGTCTACGTGCTGTTCCTTGGACTATATCTTCTGTATGGTTATTGTATGTAAAGTGGTCGTAGTTGCTCGCATAGTTGTCCGCTTTATCATTTATAGTGGACAGATCGGATTGAACTGTCCTGATTCGATATACACCTTTTTCGGCGATCTCGTATATCGGCAGAATGTTATTCTGCGAATCAAGCACTACGAGATTTGGAACATACGGAGAACCAGCTCCGCTGCTGAGAAGATTCAGATTGTAATCGCCCAGAATTATCGTATATGGCACAATACAGTTAGAATCGTTATAATCCTCACTTATTCGCGTGTAGACCTGGCGAGCGAGTATTTCAAACTCTTTCCGCTTCATCTTATCGGCCCCATGATCCACTGTCTTTTTCAGATTATCCTCTTTAGGTTTGTTATAAATAATGTGTGTCGTAATCAACCTTATCTCTGCATTTGGCATATCAACCAACTGGAATCTTCCATATCCGGGGTCTCTGATAAGCCTTAACTCGCCATTTGAATAATCCGTTTTGTACTGTCTGTAGATTCGCGGTCTAATCTTCTTGCCGTAGGCATCTACCGGGCATCTAAACTTGTCTTTCCTCCACAGAAAGGCATATCCTTCGCCTCTTTTGTCTTCGCCAATGAACGGATACCATTTGCTTTCCGTTTTGGGATCAAGCCAGCACATATCCCAATTGTCTCCGAGTCTGCTTCTAAGAGAATGATCATAGGCTGCAGCTTGTCCAGAAGGATTATTTAGAGTTGGCCCCTCAAGTATTTTTCCCTCACTTAACACCTCCTGCAACGCGATAACATCAAACTCTTTGATAATCTCAGCTATGAAATCCAAATCTCTGCTTTTCTTCAATCCCCAGGATAGGTTTCTGACATTAAATGATCCAATTTTATAAGGCATAAACGGATCTCCTTATGATGTGTGTTTCTTAATCATCTCTGCCATCAACTTATCGACCGGCTTTTCGTTCAGGGCGACTCCATTTACAGGTTCCAAGAGTTTCGCTGCCTTGTCGAACTCTTCTCCCTTAGCAAAGACATAACCAAACATAGTCCCACCGGCAACATGAATCCGAGCATCATATCCCGCCTTTTTTAGCAGACTTACGGCATACATTGTCTGTTCGGTATCCTCAACATTCTCCGTGGAAATCGCATAGCAGTATACCGCCTTAGCGGCCACTTTTGCTTTTGTTTGGTCTATTGTATCTTTGACGGATTTTGCGGCCGTGAAAAAGCCTTGTCCCGCTTTTTTCGCGGTTTTCGTTATATCGGAACCAGTTTTTACAAGCAATTCTTTTGCATTCTGGACCTTATCCGGCTTGTCAAAGGAGCTGAAATCCGGCTGCATCGCATCACTATCTACCCACGCATGGACTGCACCGCCGGGGAGCTCCCCGTCAACCTTGAGCGGTGTCCCAGCCGGAATGACTTTGTCAACGGCTTCGTCAAGGACGTCAAACACGCTAAGTGTTGCTTCTCCATCTTCATCCTGCGCCTTAGACGGATATTTCTTTTCAAAGAAGTAAAGAATTTCCATCTCCCAGCTGTCGAGAAAATCGAGCAGCGAAAAGATAATACCTTCGGGCACTCCATAGTACGCTTCTGCAACGGAGCCGGTAATTGCCGCAATGGTATCACTGTCTCCTCCAACTGAGATAGCGTTCCTAATAGCATCCTCAAAATCCGTAGACTCAAAGAATGCCTCCAGCGCTACCGGGACCGATCCTTGGCAGGACACATCAAACTTATATGCTTTTCTGATTTGACCAAGAGTAAAACCGATTTCGTAGTAGTTTTCCTGAATGTAGTTTCGGATTTCTTCTTTGCTCTTCCCGCTTCTCGCAAGGAAGATGGCTGCCGATATTGCTTCAGCCCCTTTCATCCCTTCCGGGTGATTGTGGCTGATTTCCGTGACTGCTGCAGCAAATGCTTTTGCCTCATCTAAAGAGGTGGCAGCATATCCACATGGACCAACACGCATGGCGGAGCCATTGCCGTAGCTGTTATACGGCTTAGGATCGTCAGACCAAATCCATTTATAGAAATTGCCACCATATCCCGCGTTTTTATATAGTCTTCCAAGCTCCTGCATACTGGAAATGGCTTGCTGGGATAATCCTCCGAAATCTCCATTGCAGTCTAGGATGGCCTTCGCAACCGCAAGAGACATCACGCTATCATCCGTGAGTCTGCATTTCTTATCAAACAGCTCAAATTCCTTCGATTTATGATTTGTACGTTCATAACGGGAACCCGCGACGTCACCAATAATTGCTCCAATCATTTCTCTGCACCTCCAATCATCTGTATATAATCGCCTTGGCTTCTGATCCACATGTCTATGCCTTTTCCAAAGACTTCCGCCTTGATTGTGTAACCGTCATCGTCTTCATCAGTTATTTCGGCAGTAGGGAGCCGGTCGAGGATCGCATCCACATCAGGACCAGTGTATTTGAACCTCACTCTCTGTAGCTTCCCACCATACATGAACTGGACACGCTTACGGAATTCTCCCTCTTCAAAACGGCTTGCATATGGGATATTGAATTGTTCGTCCAGCATTTTCAGCTTTTTGATTCTATCGATGCGGTAAATGGTTGGAAAAGAATCGTTGATAACATCAAAATCATTGCGGGACTGATCCTCATCGTCTAAGAACGCTGTCAGGTAGAAATAATACTCGGAGAACATAATGGCAACTGGCTTAAGCTTCCGTACGACGATCTTTTTATCCTTTAGTCGCTCATACTTTATTTCGACATAGTGAGATGTACGGATCGCCATCCCAATCTCCCATAACAGGTCGATGAAGACGGTTCTGTGCCGAGGCTCCACATAATGAAATGCTTCATTTCTAATGAGGTCGCCGACAACCTGCTGGTTGGCCTCCGGAGCGCAACAACTAATCAGCCGGTCCAGTATGTCCTTCATTTCCTTTTTGGTAAAGGCGCGGCTGTCGAGCAGAATCTTACATATGGCAAGAATTTCGCTATTCGTAAGCCTTAGCTTATAAATCTGCTCCAGACGATACCCCTTGTTTTCCCGGTCATAAACAATTGAGTTTATAAAGCCATGCTGCAAGGCATCATTTTCAAGGTAACAACGGATATCGTCAATGTCACGCTGGATGCTTCTTTCATTGACACCATATCTTTCAGCCTCTTCGCCCTTGTAGATCAGGTGTCCGTTCATAAGCTTCGTGTATAAATCCAGAATCCGTGCGATTTTATCGCTTTTGGGAGCATCCATAAAACGCCTCCGCTATTTGAATCAGTTGTTTGCTACTAAGTATCTAATAAAGCTGCGTGCCTCCGAGAGTGGGTCATACGGGAACAAATCATCGTATTTTTCATCCTCAGTCCATTCCATCAATAGGCCGTTTTTGTAATCTGGAACATACGGGTCTCGCGCCCAGTGCTCGACGTCTAATCTTAATTCGCTACTTCCACGGGACATCAAATCTAACGTCCCTTCGCGATATCCTGGCATCCCATCCCTCGATTGGAAAGACGCATCGATAAAGTGGATTTTTCCATTCAGCCGAATATTGAATCCCAATTCATAGTTGACTGGCCCCAGATTACCTTCATTGTCCGGAAAACGCATCTTGCGTATCCCACAAGCATAACGGTTGCCTTTTGGAGTTAACCCGCACTTGGCATATACGAGCCCCTGATGTTCATCCATATCGGCATGGAATTTGCTGATTAAATCCTGGAAATCATTTAGCGGCATGGATTCGGTCTCGGATACTGGCCAACTCATGCAGATGCCACTCATGAAGGGAGTGCCTTTCCCGAAACCGATATATGCCTGTTTTCCCCATCCTGGCAGCTCTTTGGGGATCGGCTGGTTCAGTTTGTTGCGGTAGTCATCTGGAATTTCATATGGTGTTTTAATTGCAGAGGATTTAGCTACAGCTGCCCTGAATCCATCTGCAGTCCTCATTGCTGCCTTTGCTAACGCAAAAGGAGTCTGGGCATTTGCATTATCACCATCTTGAGGCTCTCCGCCATCGGTGATATCGACTTTATATGCGCCGTTACGGACCACGTCATCACTGAATAGTCTTCGGAGCATCGCCTGCTTATCCTCCGGCTGGTCTTTCTGACTGCCTTCATCGGCTGGCTCAGATGTTTTTCTCCGGGGCTTCTTCCGGGATTTTTCCTGCTTTTCTTCAGCTTCCATTTCCTCTCTGGTCTTATAATAAGAATCTTCGGTTAGTGCTAAAACCAGTTCACGAGCCTGCGAAAGCGGATCATGGGGGAACAAGCCATCAAGGCCCCTTTTCTCTGTGAGGTTCATTAGGCAGCCTTTTTTGTAATCTGGATCATATGGATCTTCAGCATATCCTTTAACCCAAACGGATTCCTCATACATCTCGAATCCTGCGTGCATCACAAGTGCATATCCATGGGAACTTCTTAAACCCGTCATCCGCGTTTCAAAATAGCTGGCCAGCACCTCGATTATCTCATCACCGTTTTTTATGTCCATCCGCAGGCAATAGTTTACGTTTAAAAGGTCCTGATGATAGGTCTTGATAATACTGTAGATGAATTCGAATCCCCTTGGGTTAGTTCCGGTTTCAACTTCAATTAATCCCTGGTCATCATTGAGAGTGCGGCGAATATCCTTAATCAATGCATCCTTATTACCGAAGGGCAGGGCGTCGGACGAATCGATATGAGAAACCACAACATTTCCATATGATTCGGATTTCACATTTTGGAACATCCGAGTATCACGAGCTTTTCTTGCATGATACATTTTGGGATATAATGAAGAGCCATTTTCAACCTCGTGATACCCCTCTGGTAAGAGCAGTATCAAATCAGAATTGTTCAGCTTTACTTGCATATTGCCACCTCCATATCATGTAATTATCGTGTTTGATTATACTCCGCTACAATGACAGAATATGTCTATCTGAATTTTTATTTTTTAGAACAGCGCCTGTTTTAGCGTAGTTTCTTCTCTACTTGCATAGATCTCTATAAAACCGATTTATATTTTCGTTGGTATTGGTGCTTCCCAGGAAGAATAACATCTTTCCTTTTCGCTTTATCATATCCATTGCCCGATAGTACTGGTCGTGTTTCAACGCTGAAGTATAGATATAAATGAAGTCCGCACTCTCAAGGCTGTTCATTGCACCTTGACTACCATCCTCTACGCTGACAAACTTCCAATTTGGATAAAGCCTCTTCATGCGCTTGACCCAGCGTTCTGTTCCGCCGAGAACCGCAACATTCTTGTCCTGAACAGCTTTGACCATTTCTTCTTTTGTGGTCTCATCCAGTTCAATCTCGGTCTCATCCCGTAGGCTATAAACATACTCCCGTAAAGCAATCAGTTCTGAATGCTCGACGCCTGCCTCATAAACTCGGCGTTCCTGTTCGGCTCTGATCTTGCTTTCTCTCTCATAAAGGGCACGTTGAAGAATTGCCTTCTGTTCCGCTTCCGCAAGAGCCAGTTCTTTCTCTTCCAGCTGCGTTTTCAGCCGTTTAATCTCTGCATGGAGTTCTTCTTCAGTTTCCGGGTCTTTTTCCACAACAGGGAATGGAGGTTCCGGTTCTTCTGGACGCATTCCCTCGACAGTCTTTAACAGTTTGTCCGCCTTGATATCGCGTCTCTCTGCCGCGACTACGCCGGACCACTCCCCTTTATAGAACCGCCGGTCAAATCGAAGGATATCTTCCAATTCGTTGTCCCGTGCCATCATGATTTCACAGAGGCACTCTCCGAGATATTGCACCATGGCTAAGTAGAGGACATCGGAAAAATGAAGATCCAGATCCGGGAAATCCATCTCCAGCGAGACAGTCACATCAGAAACCAGATCGGCCAGTTTAAAAGGCTTGCTGTCATACGGCATGCGGAAGTTTCGATCCATTTTCTTAAACGCATCAAGCAGGATACTCTCTGCCAGTTCCAGCGGAAGATATGCTTTGATGCTTTGATACTGATATGGATCGAACATTTCTGGCATTTCAGCCTGCAGGAATTCTTTATTCCGCTCCAGCATCTCTTTCCGGAACGATCTTCGATCTTCTGATCCTGTGAAGCTCAATCGGAGCATGCTCTCTGTTGCCATATTCAAATGGAAGGCCTGTTCATTACAGGTCTCTTCGATCGGGATTCGCAGCAGCTCACACATGATAAAAATGCGCGCGGCGGTCGGCTGAAGAGGCGGTTCTTCCGGGGCGTCTGTCATGCCACGAACATAATCCGCGGCAGTTCCATAGTCCTTTCCATAATGCTCGACCGATTCCCTGCTTGGATTCGGCTCAGGGCTGAGGCTTCGAGAGCCATATACATTCGTCCACCCGGCCTCGTGCTGTCGCTCTTCGATGATGAATTCCCTGAATGACTTCTGTCCGTCCATTGTGTGACCGGACGGATAACCTTTCCGTTTACAATCTTCATCATGCATTTCCAGCAGGTTCAAATACGTCAGAACCTTCAACTGTTTCAGGCGGTTGTATTCCGGCTTATAGTAAATTCTGTAAAGAGCGATCAGAAAATTCCGGCTGTAGGCACTCCCTTTTCGCGCTGCCCAAAGCATCATGGCAATTACACGGAAATAATACGCGTCATCCCATGTCGTTTCATTCATCATGGGATACGGTATGTTTTCAAACACATGTCCAACCATCGGCTCATGAGAAAGATATTCTCTGGCAATGTCTGGAAAAACTTCCCTCATTTCAGGCGTGATGAAATTCCATGTGAACCACATAAACGCGCCGTAGTCATCCTCCGGCCAAGGCGGCATCTGACCCATTTTCACAATCAGTTTCGCCTGCTCATACATGATCCGGTTCAGCTCTTTATCTGAAAGCTTATGGGTCTGATGCATGAACTCCTCCGGCGACATAGAATCGGGAATGCCACTGTCATCATCTGCGTGGATCGGGACGATCATGGTTCCATTCATCATGAAAGGCGTGTCCGGCGGCTCTATGGTTCTTTTCTGGATCTGTTTCTTTTTCTTGGCCATGTTTCTGCTTCCCTTTTGCTCACGATATCGGTTTTACGGCTTTAAATCCTCAATCTCTCGCATAATTCTTGTCACATCTTTCTTCTTCAAGCCATGCAGGCTTGGAAACATCTCATCCCCTGTCAGGAGATAATTGATGCTAACATTGAAACCTTCGGAGATAATAATCAGTTCCTCTGGCGTTGGTATACGAGTTCCTGAAATGAGCGAGTTGAATCTGGACATGGATATGCCATCACACGGTGGATCGGGATGATCAATGTCACAGTACTCATCGCACAGATCACGAAACCGCTTTGAGAATTCTTTCAGGATGAGTGACATTTATTCTTCAGTCTCTTTATAAACTTTGTTGTAGAAAAGCACTGAGCCGATTAACTGCTCCAGATAATTCTCTTCTCCAGCCATAAACTCATCCACAGGAACTGTCGAAGCAGCTGTAAACGATCCTTCATCATCCGTGCCGGTAACTGCAACAATAACATTGCCAGCCTCTTCCCGGACAATGACTTCGCCGTAATCCATTGTTTCTTCATAACCGATATTGCCATATACCAGTTTATCAAGCTTTAACTGCTCATAGGATACACGGCCAGATTTCTCATTATGACGTTGAGCGATAAGGATTCTTGGAACAGACGGATCAAAGCCCAGCGCCTTTGCCTGCTCTGCAATATAATCCAGCGCTTCATCGCTGTAATCGGAATCATAGCGATAGCACCAGTCAAGCAGTTGCGGAATCGTTCCGTCAACACCCAGTTCGGGTTTGTAGATTTTGATTTCGTCATTATTCATAGTATAGTCCTCCTGTTTATCCTGGGTTATTCACCAAGCTGAATGGAAACATCGCCGTCTCGATCTATAACGAGCTTCATTGGCTTGATGTATCGGTTATAGAGTTGCTTCTTTTCGTTCTGACTCATCTCAACGCGGGTGGCTGTGTAGGCTTCTCTCATGATCTCGTCAATATTGAAGCCGCAAGCTTTATCCAGTGCTTTCCGAACTTCTGTAAGAACAGCTTCAACCTGTATCTCATTGCTGTTGCCAGTGCAGAAATCGTCCAGATAGCAATACGTGATTCCAGCGTTCTCCAGTGCCGTCTTTGTGTGAGTTCCGAATTTACGGCTCTCTACAAGCACCAGAAAGCCAAGCTCGGGCATGGACGAGATCAGGCCCCAGAAATCAGAGTCACTGGAAGCCAGCAGGAACGAAGATGTTCCGTTGGTATAATACTCCCGACAGGTTCCCGCCGTAAGCATGACATCCGCCAGAGACTTGGCCTCAACCAATCGTTCTATCATGATATGTTCAATGGGAATCTCTGTGAACTGATCAAGAATCTTCCAGGCTGTAGCTGTGTGCACATCGTTGTAAAGAATGATTTTGCAAATCTTGTCCAACAGTGCTTCCTGATCAAGGTTGTTCAGCATCGCGTAGAGCTTATAGGGGTCTGAATTCTCACAGTCCACAACAATTGCTGCCTTTTCTGCACGGTCCAGAAAATCATAAATGCTGTTCTTTGTCTTCAGGCCGGCATCCTTGACCTTCTGAGTGTCGGCGAAGTAGTCCTCGTGGATCTCATAAAGCAGCCGTGTGAATTTGGCGTCGGTGTAGAGGATATTTCCGTCGTTTCCCACTGGCCAGTTCATGTAAACCTGATAGGGATATCCGCTCTTGTTGGCATAGTACTCTGCCGCCGCAGCCTTAATTCCATCTTCTGTCGTGCCGCCCGGCATCAGAAACAGTTCCCGGATGTATGGCCACTTCAGCCATACCGGAAAGATCTTCTCGCAGTTGTTGATTCGATTACTGATCAGCTTATTCAACTCGATGATATACTGATTTGGCTGCGCGTTGGCTCTAACAATAGAAATACCGTCAAGTTCCAGCTGATTCAGGCATTCCTGCGGAATCAGCTCCGGCAGTGTATGAAGATTCTTCAGGTCATAGCGCATGCGCTTATAGAGCTTGTCATAATTCTGCTCTATAGCCGTACGGAGCATACACAGATTGCGGATAATGCGAGCATTCTTGTTAGTTTCCAGCTGTCTGTATACCTCCATCTCCGGAGGTTCTGTCTGCTTCTCAAAAATTTTCTTTGGAACGCCGATCAGATAGGCTACTCGTGAGACAATTCCCCTTGCGTCCTCCCTGAAATCAGGCAGAACGTTTCCTACAGGCTGTTCTTCACCGGGAAGAACAAAGCCCTCCGGAAATTGAATTCCCATTTTGTTTCACCGCCTCTGTTTGATGTTATGATTCAGTCTTCCAAGCCTCTTCGACACATACCCCGATACTTTTCCAGAACATTTGCCGGACCCAGAATCTTCATTGCGCCATTCCATCCGAAAACCCATCGATAGAATGTCGGTGACGGGCAGACGCTGACCGTCGCCTTAAAATGATTGTCGTCCATTTCTTCTGTCTGAACCTTTAGCCCAAACTGATCAACAACTGCCTTCATGATGAAGCTCTCACACAACAATTCCACAGGAATCTGCTCATCCGCAGGAAACATGCGAAACACGCTTTCAAAATACTTTTTCAGATTGAACCCCTCTGGAGCCGGTCTTGCCGATTCCTCAAGGATTGCGGGACTCTTGGCGATTCGGTCCAGGCGAAAATTCTGGATGATTCCCCGTCCCTCACTGAATCCCACAACATAATAATAGTCTCCATCCCAGATCAGTGCATATGGGCTTACGATATAGTATTCTCCTCCGTGTTTCAGAACCTTTCTCTTCTTGTTGTTATATTCCGTATATTGAAATGTGATTTTCCGTCCACTGTCTATTGCCTCATTGATGGCATCAACAATATAGTATCCTTTTTCATTGTCCGATTTCACACGTTCTTCAGCATAGATATGCCGTCTCAGTTTTTCGGCGCCGTTACCGTTGGTAAGAGACATGAGCTTTCCGATCAAGTCCTTGCTCTTTTTCTCCGTGATGAACTTGGACGACGAAACAGCGTCAATCAGTATTTTCAGCTCTGCAAGGTCGAAAACCTGTCCATCGTAATAATACAGGTTCTGACGGTCATGGATTACCTCAATCCGCAATCCCGCCTGATTCAGCATGTTCAAATCGTTTGCCATTGTGTTGCGGTTGACAACGATCCCGTAAAGCTGTTTGAGGTCTTCCATTAGCTGAGAAGTTGAGATCGGATGCTCCTGATCTGATGATTTTACCAAATGCTGATATAAATACAGCAATCTGAGTTTTGTTCCGTTTTCCATATGTCACCTCGCTTCCTGCTCCTCACAAATCCTTCTGTTATTCCGCATGGCTGTCCCCGGTCGAATAATCAATCACAACGCCGGGTTGCTGATTATAAACAAACACGTGGAAGCAAACGCCTTTCCCGTGATCCTCCACAGACCATGCTTCCATTTCTACTCCTCTGGCAACAAGCTCGTTTCCTTTGAAGAATGGCGTCACCCGATATAGAACATGATTGTCCGTGCCATCCAGATACTGGAGCACCTGTATTTCAAACGGCAGCATACCGGATGTGTTCAGGTATCGCGTCCCGGTAATCAAGTTCAATTCATTACTGTTTTGTCCCGTCATTGCATAGGCAATCAGATGACAGCGATTGTACAGGTACTTATCCTCAATAAGATCGTCATAGCGCACAGTATGCCAGCCGGAGGGTCTTATCATCCCAATATTGCCTCTTTCTTCTGCGGGCATCATACTTCGGTCAAGCAAGGCAATTGCGGTCCCGCATCTTCCGAGTCTGTCCAGCGGTGAAAACAGTTCGCCTTCGATGTTTTCGAGATCATACTCTGTGAAGTTGGGGACATTCCCGTTGAGCTCAATGGTATCCTTACCAGAGTAATCCGGAATGCTGTCTGGCGAAGTGATGCAGGTAGCCTGTGATTCAGGTGCTTTCGCAACTGTAAGAACTCTGCTGTCGTCTCTGCTTCCGCCCGAGCTGCGATAGATAAAAAACAGAGATGTGGCAACTGCCAGTATCACAACGACAATGCTGACCAGAAGAACGCGCGTGACAGCTCTGCGGTTTTCTCTGTCCCTGAAAAACCGCTTCATGTCGTTTTTCCTTTTCAGCCGCTTGTAGTAACTCGTTATAGCCACATCCTGTCTTTACAGTGATCTGATTTAGCGGGAAGCAACTTCCAGCATAGCCTGCTTCAGTTCAGACTCAATTCTCGCCATCTCTTCCTGAGCCTTCTGCCGCTGGAGGGTCCCCTGCTCATGAATGCGAACGACATCCTTAATAGACGCAATCAGTTCCTTATTGCAGCGACGCAATGTGTCAATATCCACAATGGGTCTTTCGGCAGCTTTTGCCGTCTCTGCCGCGGAAACATGCAGGGACTCTGCGTTCTTTACAAGAAGTTCATTGGTCTTATCATACAGGTATTGCTGTGCATCAATCGCCCGTCTGCTGTGCTCGATCCCCAAGGAGATGACCAGCTGGTTCCTCCAAAGCGGAATCGTATTGGAAATGGCAGCCTGTATCTTATCCAGCATTTCCCTGTCATTATTTTGAAGCAAACGGATCTGCGGAGCGGACTGCATAGAGATTACGCGGGTAACTTCCAGATCCGACAGTTTCTTCTCAAACCTGCCACACTGATCCTCGAAATCCTTATAGGCGAAGAGATCTTCCTGCTTTTCGCTTCTCTCTGCTCTTGCGCGAAGCTCCGCAAGTTTTCCGCTTCTGGCAGCCAGCAATGCTTTTTTACCAGCAATGACATACATGGTGAGCTGCTTGTAGTAATCCAGGTTCAGCTCATACATTTGCTGATACATGGAAATATCCTGCGTCAGAACAACCTGATGTTTCTGAAGCGCCTTCTCGACTTTATCCACATTGGTTTCCGCTTTGGCGTAGTTTGCCATGACAGATCCGACAGCCCGCTTTCCCTTTTGGAAAAGACCCATGATTCCCTTTTTTTCCGGTTCTACGGTCGCATCCAAGGCAACGGTCAGCTCTTTCAGCGAATCGCCAACTTCCCCGAGATCCAGTGTTTTCACTTTTCGCAGAACACTGACAGAGAAATCTGAAATATTCCGCTGGGCTGCAGAGCCGTATTTTACAATCTGATCAACATTTGAAATGTCGATCTCGCTGGCGAACTGATTCACCATTTCCCGCTCTTCCTGATTCAACATGCTCTCGTCGATGGCTCCGGCCGCTACATCTGTCGGCATTGTTTCAGCCGGTACCACTGCCTGCATTGCAGGAACAGGGTCGGCAAAAGCCGGATTGCTTTCCTTGTCCGGGTCCAATGTTAAAAAATTCTTTCTGTCGCTTTCCATGTTCTGTCCTCCCAATCAATGTTTTAAGATTTGGTTGCTTTTGTAATAGCCGTCCTGCTCAAGAATCTGCCGCAAAGCATCCGCCTTTGCCCGTGTTTCCATAGACTCCAACTTATAGATGCTCATAATCTCCTGCTCTGCGGCAGAGTCCAATGTGTCGATTGCGTTTGAGATCATCGTATATGTTTTTTGCAGAGTTTTGTCATCCAGTCCGGATAGCTGATAATCGCTGTAAGATGCCACAATTCGAACTGCTTCGGGCAGATAGTATTCCAGAAATCTGCTGATATCCTGCTTGCGTTCCGGATGGGTTTCTGTCGCGTGTTTGAGTCCATAGAGCTTCTTCACCAGCAACGATATTCTGGATTTTAGTTCCTCCGGTAGCGGATATGTCTCCAGGCACTCCAGTGAGAAAACGCAGGCATCCAAATCTGCTTTTTCCACCAGCTCCTCGTAGTTCATTGGAACACGGATGTCCGATGATGTCTGTCCGGCCCCTTTATTTGCGATCATGCGAAGAACTTCATAGATCTCTGACGGATCAGGCACTTCAACGCAAACAGACTTCTCATTGCTTTGGAACTCTACAATAACCGGCTTCATATCATAGCGGAGCACACGTTCCAGTTTGGAAAGAGGAATATCGCTGACATTTGCTGAGCGAAAGGCAATTCGTTTATCTGTAATGATCAAACTGCCCTTCTTCTTTACAAAAGAACCGCGATTTCCTGTTTCTTCCTGATATAGAACCATATGGTTGATGTAGTGAACCTGTTCATCCGGCTGAAGTCCGGAGACGGATGCGCTCTCAAATACGGGAAGCCTTGCCGCCTGAATCTGAGTTCTTATTTCCTCAGGAAGAATAGAAGTAATTGATTCGTCCGGATCGCTGATCTCATTCAGATAGTCATACAAATCTTCTATCATTCGCCAATCCTCTTTCTGGCTCCTTTTCTTTCTTCTCTGAAACAGCAGTATGCAGATATACACTGTTGTTTCCTGCAGAAAACTTTTGCTGTAAAGCGGGTTCACCGGTTGAGCTGATGATTCGGGAATTGTGTTTTTCTGAAGCATCGATTTTATCTCTGATGTTCCTGTCCGACTCTGTTCCACAAGAGACATCCATTTATCTGAAGTCGGGTGGATGCTTTTATAGAGATAGTAACTGAGAAAAAGGCTATACTGAGCGTATTTTTCTG